>Ga0194133_10003379_pt1 | contig 22780 bp, 18 predicted proteins | sample TA2KigOf40mmetaG_FD_155448 | JGI IMG/M metagenome (GOLD analysis project Ga0194133, IMG submission 155448) | Freshwater microbial communities from Lake Tanganyika, Tanzania - TA2015055 Kigoma Offshore 40m | ecosystem: Environmental > Aquatic > Freshwater > Lake | place: Tanzania: Lake...
CTGTCATAAAGTTTGCAGCATTAGCAACTTGTAGACGATCTGAAATAAGAGTTCGAAGTGCAGTATTGGTTGATGTTAAACCAGTTTTAACATTCAATATTGATGCATTTGTATTGGCCAATGCGGCTCGTTCAATTGCTTTAGTTTGATAAAGTGCAGATGCATTAGCAACCTGTAGTCTATCAGATACAAGAGTTCTAATTGCAGTATTTGTACCAGTTAGATTTGTATTCAGATTGACAATTGCAAGATTTGTATTAGCAAGAGCAGAATTAAATGTAGCTTCTGTTACTCCGCCTAATACACTATCACCATTGCTGTCAACAATGCCGCCGCCCACAGGCAACTGTAAATTACCGTTGGCTAAAAAATTAAAGTTCTTTCCCGATTCATTGGGATTGATGGTCAACCCATTTGCAGCGGCGGCATTTTTGATAATAATGATGGGATCGCCGTTGTTGTTACTGCCATATGCTGCGTCAGTAACGATGCCACCACCTGCAGGCAACTGTAAATTACCATTGGGTAAAAAATGAAAGTTCTTTCCCGATTCATTGGGATTGATGGTCAGCCCATTTGCGGCGGCAGCATTTTTGATAATAATGATGGGATCGCCGTTGTTGTTGCTGCCATAGGTTCTTTCTGCGATGATGTCGTTTATTTGAACACTGGTGCCGGTTGAACTGATAGTGGCATCGCCTAATTTGATTGAATTGCCGCTGAGATAAAGATCGCGGAATCTATATGACTGGCTGCCTAAATCATAGGTCACATTTGCAGCAGGTACAATATGGCTAGCAACTGAAGCGAAGTTGACACCACTTGAAGAAGCGATAGTGATTGTATCAGTTGTTGGATTGGCTGCAAGAGTAATATTTGTGCCAGCAACAAATGTTAATGTATCACCCTTGCTATCAGCAAAAATGCTATTTGCACCAATCGTTATTCTTGAGAATGTATTTGTAGAATATCTAGCCTCAGCGTTAGCAACTTGAATGCGATCTGCGATTAGTGTACGAAGTGCGGTATTTGTAGATGTTAAACCAGTTTTAACATTCGCAATGGATGCATTTGTATTAGCCAATGCTGCACGTTCGATTGCTTTAGTTTGATAAAGCGCAGATGCATTAGCGACCTGTAGTCTATCTGCAATCAGTGTGCGAAGTGCAGTATTAGTTGATGTCAGATTAGTTTTAGCATTTGCAATAGATGCATTTGTATTGGCCAATGCGGCTCGTTCAATTGCTTTAGTTTGATAAAGTGCAGATGCATTAGCAACCTGCAATCTATCTGAAATAAGAGTTCGAAGCGCGGTATTTGTAGATGTTAAACCAGTTTTAACATTCGCAATGGATGCATTTGTATTAGCCAATGCTGCACGTTCTATATCTTTTGTTTGATAAATTGCGGCGGCGTTGGCAACTTGCAATCTATCTGAGATAAGAACCCGAAGTGCAGTATTGGTTGATGTTAAACCAGTTTTAACATTCAATATTGATGCATTAGTATTGGCTAGCTGACTCTTGATGAAAGCATTGGTATTTGCAAGGGCTGCACGTTCTACATTTTTTGTTTGATAGATTGCGGCAGCATTTGCAACCTGCAATCTATCTGAGATAAGAACCCGAAGTGCAGTATTGGTTGTTGTTAAACCAGTTTTAACATTTGCAATGGATGCATTTGTATTAGCAAGAGCCGCACGTTCAATTGATTTAGTCTGATATATTGCAGCGGCATTAGCTACTTGTAATCTATCTGCAATCAATAAGCGAAGCGCAGTATTGGTTGATGTCAAATTGGTCTTAGCATTTGCAATAGATACATTTGTATTAGCCAGAGCAGAATTAAATGTAGCTTCTGATACTCCGCCGCCGCCGCCGCCGCCAGTTGATGAGATGGTAATAGTATCTGTAGCAGGATTTGCCGCCAGTGTGATATTTGCACCGGCAATAAATGTTAAAGTATCATTCTTGCTATCCGCAAATATATTATTCGCACCAATTGTTATGCGAGAAAATGAATTTGCCGCATATTTTGTATCAGCATTAGCAACTTGCAGTCTATCGGAAATTAAAGTCCGAAGAGCTGTATTGGTACCTTGAATATTACTGCGAATATTTGTAATAGACTGGTTTGTATTAGCCAAAATTTGCTTTACATATGCATTGGATGCTGCATATGCTTTAGTGGTATATATTGCAGCGGCATTAGCAACCTGCAATCTATCTGCAATCAATAAGCGAAGCGCAGTATTGGTTGATGTCAGATTGGTCTTAGCATTTAAAATTGATGCATTGGTATTAGCAAGAGCAGCACGCTCGATTGCTTTTGTCTGGAATGTTGCAGTTAGATATGCATTAGATACTAAATTTTCTACTTGACCTGATTTAGTAATAATCTTTAACTGACCAGTTTCACTTGATTTAAGTGTCGTATTACCAAGAAATATTGTGCTACCGCTAAGAAATAAATTAGCAAATCTACGACCGGCCGAACCAATATTAAATGTATTATTTGATGCTGGAATTATTGAGTGGGTTTGAAGTGTTGTGGATATATTATTACCAATAGCAACACTTTGAACTTGAACAACAGTAGAATTACCTGAAGCAGTAACGGTAGCACCAACAAAATCAATGCTGGTTACACTGCTGCCTACAACGGAACCTTCTTCTTTGATGGTGATGGATCCGCCACCACCTACTGTATTAGCTTGCCATTTATTTAAAGTAGAATTATAAACAAGCGCCTGTCCATTTGTTGCATTTGATACTGTATTAAAATCTACATCATCTAGCTTTTCTAGCAAGACTTCACCAGAACCACCACCACCACCAACCATGGCTAGACGGGTTGTCTGAGAACTAATCTTTTGTGAAAGCTGTTCAAACCTATCATTAAGCTGCTTTGAAACTGTGCTTACATCACCAACTGGCCCTGGAGGACCAGCTTCACCACGAGGACCGGGCCCGCCGCGATCACCCTTAGGTCCAGGTAATCCGCGATCACCCTTTTCACCCCTTTCTCCCTTTGGTCCTTGTGGCCCCTGTGAACCAGGAATACCAGGAGGACCACGATCACCCTTAGCACCTTGCGGACCACCAGATGGACCCGGAGGTCCTTCTGGTCCCTGTGGAATCTGACGAATCTCTCCAAGCAGCTTGCTTTCTACGCGATCTGCCTCATTCTGTGCAGCCTTAATGGCTGCAGCAAGTATCTTTGCTGCTTCTAGAGATAGAGTCATCCCTTTAACCCTTTTGCCTGATTGATCATATCATCGAGTTCAGGATCTGATAGATCAAGTATTGTTAATGTGTCAATAAATTCTCTTGAATTTACAGATTCTAATACCTGTGTCATATCTTCAACTAAATTTTTTTCATCTTCTGTAAGAGAAACTACACCGTCATCAAATGATTCTGAAAATGGTGCAGGTCTTTTATTTTCTTGATTTTTCTTTTGAGGTGGCTCATCATCTGGTGTCATTTCAGGTTGAGCTTTATTAGCTGCAATTGCTTGATCCATTTGATTAGCACTATCTATTTGCATATTAGATTCAAGTTCTTTAATTTGATCATCCGACATGCGAAGAACATTCTTCTGCACCCATTCTTTTGTATAATACATTCCAACATATGGGCTAATAGTATTCAGCAGCTGTAATCTTGAAGAAAGGACTTCTTGGTCTTTTAGCTCTGTAAAATAATTATCTTTTTGGAAATCATATCGAATATATGATCTCATCTCAAGCCATTCTTCACGATTCATCACACCCTTGAGGGCTAGCTGAATACCCATGAGATGATCAAATAGCATTGTAAAGCGATGACGTAACCGACTGATAAATCTTGCAAATTTTATTTCATCGCGAGTAATTTCATTTGATCTACCAAGAGTAAATCCACCATTTCGATCAAGACGTGAAATAGGTACTGATAGAGCTTCATAAAGCTTCTTACGGAAATAATCTACGTCGGTCATTTCACCAAGATTTTGTCCGCCAGGTAGAGTTGTAATTTCTGTACCACGAGCACCTTCACGACGCGGAAGCCAAAAATCTTCAAGCATTGTCATGAATTTGCGGTCATCACGAACTTCACCTGTTGTGGCATCATATACTAGACGGTTCTTATGCTTGATCATAATGTCGCGCAGATATTGTTCTGCTTTTGGCTTGGGTAGGTTACCAACATCAATATAGAAAATTCGACGTTCTGGTGCGCGGCTAAGACGATAAATTACAACCGCATCTTCAAGCATTCTTACCTGATTGAGAGGCTTGATGGCCTTGTGAAGATAAGAAAGCACCATACGGTTTCTATTATCAAGCAGACCAGAATTTACATAGCAGATAGAATCCGGTGAAATCTTTATACCTTGCGAATATGCTGAACCGGCAAGACCTGCAGGATTATAAAGATAATATTCTGAATATGCGGGAACTGTTGGATTCTTATTCTTTGCTGCATCATTTTCTTTTTTCTGCGGTACTCGCACCTTACGAATTCTGCGAGGATCAACATATCTAAGTTCTTTGATACCATCAGCAGGTCTCTTGACATCGATCATGATGTGATAGTAAAGACGACCGTCAACATACCAACGACGGAAAATTTCATAGCAAATATTTGAGAAGTCTAATAGCTCAAGAATATAATCAAATTCTTCTTCAATGCGCTTCTTAATTCTATCGGGTTGCTTAAGGTCATCCATAACAATTCGAACAACACTGGCATCAGCATCTGTAACAAGAGCTTCATTTACAATGTCATCAACTGCGGCCTCAACCTCAGCATTCATTGACATTTCGCGATAGCGTGTGATAAGTTCAGCTTCGCTCTTTGCGGTACCTTCTAGATCGACAAATGTGCCATATGCACCACCTGGTGCAATTTCAACTGCACCATCATCTTTCTGCTCTGGGACGAATGAGGGAATCTGGACGGCCTTTTTGGCATCATCCTCAGCCCGTCCAATGCGGAATCCAAATAACTCTATAGCCATTAAAGGTCCTCAAAAAAATAGGTCCGCCATATTTAGCGGACCTATCGGTTAGTTCCGCGTTGCGGGATACCGTTATATCGCAAGCGTCCCAGTATTGCCAGGTGTAGTTAGATCCCAGTAGTCGTACGCAAATTCAACGGGGAAAGTCTCAATCTGCTCACCATTGTCCCAAGCAAGGTCGATAGCACCAACCTCAGTCGGGAAGATGTTTACAAAGCGGTATGTGCGTAGTGCCTCACCCGTCTTTGCATATTGTGTCACTGTAGCTGTGGTTCTATATGATGCAGAAGTTGCAAGATTAGCAGCACGCAGGTTGACCTGGTGAGCATTAATTGCATTGCTCCATACTTCCATGGCATGTCTTACCTGGAAATCTTCATCATTAAGAATATCAGCTCGCCAGCTTGCAAATGTGCGAGTACCAGCAATCTTAATACGTCTTCCGAAATAAGCTTGCTCAATTACTCCAAGGCTGCTCTGAGGAATCTGAGCGGCCCGACAAGTAAATGATACTCTTTCACCAACATTAGGCACACCAGCAGGCGTGTCAATAATTACGCTAAAGAGTGATGGGCGGGCCCCACCCAGTGGAAGCCCGGCCGATGAAAACTCTGAGACATTGAACGGCATATCTTATCTCCTCCTACCGCGCCTTATGCTCGTCCGACAATTTCGGTAAACTCGACGCCGGTGCGGACCGCGACGAAGTTCAGCTGAATGAAGTTGATCGATCTTGCCGGCTTGATATAGATGTCACCAACAAACTCATTGCGGTCAATTACCTCAGGAGTATTGTTAGTCTCATCGCACACCACGCGGAAGTCGTAGATGCCGCGGCGGCCTTGCACATCACGCAGGAATGGCTCAACCAGGTTACGGAACTGGGCACGAGTAAATTCATCATTGAACTCAAACAGCGTAAACTTGGCTGCTGTGCTAATTGCCTTCTCAAGCACGATGAATAGACGGCGTACATTGATGCGGTCGAATGCTGATGGCTTTGCAAGAAGTGTCTTATCACCGAATAGCACAGTTCCCTGACCAGGGAATGTTGTTACAGGGTTTATGCCATTTTTATAAAGCTGATCGCGTTGTGTCTTTGTCGGATTGACTGACAATTTAATAACATTCTTTACCTGACCGCGATTGAATCCAGCAGGGCTAAACCAAGGATCGCGCTCTACATCTGTGCGAACCATCAGACCTGCGGTATCACCATTTAGCGGCACATAGCGATAGATATCATTGTATTTGTCATAGATGTATTTGTATCCGCTATCAAGTACCGCATATGAAGATGACGGCAGCAGGTTACGGAATGTAATTGTATCATCCGTCTCCTTACCAATGTAAGACGAATTATTCACAACATCACTTCTTCTCGGTGAAATGACTGCAATACAGTCCTTGCGAACTTCAGCAATGTTATTGATTACATGCACGGCCTTAGTAACATTACCATCACCTGTCAGAAGCAGAGATACATCAACTTCTTCTGGGTTATTGAACTTGTTAAAGCCTGTGATATAGTCAGATGAGCGAGGTGATGCACCATCTCTACCATTTACAAGCGAATCATTAAATGGTCTTGATTGTGAACCTACACCAAAGTTTACACCAGCAGCCACCTTACCAGCATTTGTGATACCAGTTGGATGCGCGGCCCACAAGACATATTGACATCTTTCATTGATTACATTCTTATAAAAATTTGTTGCACCATCTTCCGTTAGAGCATCTGAGGCCTTTGATACTGCTGCAAATCTTTCAACAACAGAATTGGCTCTACCTGACCACAGACCATCCTCGTCGGCTACGACAATATGCATCTCATCATTTGAACCACCTTGCTTTGATGCATAACCAGATGTGCCCGGTGCCGCATCAAAGAAATTGAAGAATTCCCAACGACGCCTTACGCTTGACTGTGATGCTATTGTATTACCAACATAGCGAGACTGAAGTGTAAGTGTATTAGCTGTTCCAACGGAAGCAACCTTTACCTCAACTCTATCTGGGCCTGCCAAAAGAATGTCACCAACGCGAATCTGATTAGTAAACTGTGTACCTACACCTGTAACAGACGTGCTATTATTTGTAAATGCAAGAGTACCAGTGAGAACACTTGTATATGCATTTGCAGTTGTGCAGGTTGACACGCGCAGAGAGTTACCAAGAACACCAGGATACTTAGCTACCCAGTGACCAACACCTGATATACCATTGATATAATTTAGCTCATAGTCATCGCTATTCTTGATGACGGTATTTACAGTATTAGCTGCATTTGAAGTAGCATTACGAGCATTGCTTGATGTACCGTCTTCATTAATTACGCGCACAACAAAAAGGCTATTACCGTAACCAAGAAAGCTTGCTGCCGTGAAAAAGTCTGCCGCAGTATTTGTATTTGGCTTGGTAAATTGCGTGACCAGAGAATCTTCATTGTCAATAAGAACGCGCTGCTGAACTGGACCCCAGCTAAAATGACCAGCGATACCACCCACCGTTGTGCTAACGGCGGGTACGACTGTAGTAAGGTCGACCTCGCTTACATTCACGCCTGGGGAAATCTGAAATGCCATGATCATTTCCTCCTAGAGATGCCTGATGCCTTATCCATCGACGATATTTATAAAAAAGCCATTAGACCGGGATCCAACGATCCATTCCATCGCGGCCGTCACTGAATCCATCTAATGACATAGGATCGTCATTCATACCATCATCATAAAAACCTACAGGAAGTAAATCATCATCCATTTCTCTCAATTTTTCATCGGCAATTCTCTGTCTAATATCTATATCAGTCAATTCTTTGAAATATGCTTGTTTTGATAGCCAACCAAAAAGAACTAATGTCATAACCATGTCATCATTGAAACCCTCTTCGGCCTCAAAACTACTACCCTTTGAGACAAAATGAGACAATTCTTCAATAATATCAAAATCTTCGATGATAAGTTTGTCACCCTCAATTAATTCTTTGAGGCTTGCACAACCTACCGATTTAACAAACCTTGATGTTGTTACACCAAGCTGTGACCTACCAGAAAACCCTGCGCTGAGTTGTTGCCCAGCTCGACCCATTTGTGTTGTGGACAAGATATTATCGCACTCAAGATCGCGGTGAAGAACCTCAGCGATTGTTTTACCAATATCATTGGTTTCAACAAGAATGTATGCATTATTGTAAGCTTTCGCATATCTTGCAACTATCTCCGGATAAAATGATGATACAACAGTATTACTTCGATATTTTGCAACTAATCGATATGGTACCTGTGACACATCAATAATTGTAAATGCAGAATAGTCAAGACCAACACCATGACCCGTATCAACCATGACCGCATATGTATGTTTGGGTTCTGGATTTTTATGTAAGCTAATACCCCAACCATCTTTTGGTACATCTCTAAAGGCCATTGATCTTAATTTAGTACCAGAGATAAGAGTTAGTGTGCTACCAAGAAACTCAGTTTCAAATTCTTGCTTGAATTGTTCTTCACTTGTATTGCGAATAGTTTGTTCGCGCCACTTATCATCACGACCGGGTGTATCTCTCCAATGCACCTCAATGGGCACATACTCACTACGTTTTTCTGTGGCATCAACCCACATCTTATAATAGTGATTAAGACCGTTTGGTGTTGATACTACTATAATCTTTGATGTCTTACCCGAGCTGATTGTTGGATAAACTGATGCAAAAAAATCTTCAGCGATATTATGTGGTACGAATGCAAACTCATCAAGAAAGATTAGATTAAATGATCCACCACGGATTGCGCTGGCAGATGTAGACGATGCCAATATCTTTGAACCATTTTCTACTTCAATATTACCTTTATTCCAAATGACAACACCTTGCTGAATCCATTTTGGTAGATATTCATATGCAAGCTGAATTTTTGCAAGCATATCTCTAGCAAGACTACCCTTGTTGGCAAGAATGGCAATGCTTTGATTATCTTGAAATAACAATGTCCATAATATAAAACCAGTTACGACAGTTGATTTTCCTGACTGACGCGGCATCTTGCAAATAGAAAATCTGTTATTCTTAAATGTTTTAACCATTTTACGCTGATATGCATATAGATTAAAATTAATCAGACCCCTATCGACGTTAACAATCTTCATATAATTGTTAATAAAATATTCCGGATCTTTGGCGCACTTATGATATTCCCGAATTTGTTCTTCGGTATAATTAATTTTTACTCCAGATTTTTTTAGATTTGGATTACCCAAATAACTTTCAGACATCAGCCTCACCATCAATCACTGTCGGCCTTCCATTTATGATAGCTTGCAGATCGGCCGTGCTGCCAATGAATACTGCATTATTTACAACTGTTGGATTATTAGCAGGATGTTCTTCTCCTCTAATTTCTTTGACTTTCTTTTGCAGATCAATGAGGTCTTTGCTAACATCTGATATTGTCTTGATAAGCTGACCAACAACCTCATATGCTCTTGGTGAATCGCTGCTCTGAGCTAATACCAACAAACCTTCAAGCGCATCTTTACCTTTACCAATAACTTCTTTTAAATTGCTTCTAGCCTCTTGATAATCAGTATCAAGATAATCTGTCTCTGAAACAGCTTCTTCCATTTTGGCTGGTAGTTTTTCTTCTTGTACTGCTGGAAGATTAAGCGCATCATGTAAACCAGTCATATCTAAGTGTCCTGCCCTGTTTTTGGATCATATCTTACACCACTTGGATAGAAGAATGTATTAGGTGCATACTTCCATGCGCTATTTGCAGATATGAGATTATAATTTATTGACGCCGAGCTATTTGACGTACCGAGACCATTTGCAAATAGGCCAGGTTGAATTGTCACTCTAGATGATGTCAATGATCTTTCAATTTCTTCATCTGTAATATCAACTGTTATGCCATATATTGTATTTGCCTTTAATCCAGTATCCATCGCATGAAAATTAAGAATGGTGCGCTTGATGATACCATCATCTGTTGAAGTTTTAACCGGACCAAAAAACCAACACTTCATAGTAAAATTATATGTATAGACTAATGCTCTACGATTTTCATAATCACCTTCGTAGGTATCTTCAATGTTCAAACTATTGAGTATTGTGGGCACATCAAGCTTGATACCCATCTCAGGTATGAGATTTACTGTATTTGTCCACTCTGGTCCGAAGAATGGTAGAATCTGTTCCATAATTTGCACACCGTCATCAGCATTTCTCACATATGAATAAAGTGAGAAATTGATATTCCACGGTACTGGCATTCTTTGATATTGTAATTTACCGGTTGAATTGATGGATACATTTCTATTGATTGACGGTAAACGTCTAGATCCATCATATTCAAAACCAGTTATTTCAAATGCCATTCTTGGTAGCACAACTTGCAGCTGTGCAGTCAAATCTGGATTATCTTTAGTCCTTGCAAGCCACTTTTCTTTTGGGCTGTATGAAATAGGTATGGCCAGTGTTTGTAAGGTGCTACCATTTTTGTCTAAACGACTTACGGTAAGATCATTAAACATATTACCAAACACTATGACATATTTGCGTAGTGTCTGATGGTAGAAGCTTGAGCCAAACATTGACATGATTAGTATCTATCCACTTCGCTAAATGGATTGCGTTCGCTAAAATCAATATCTTCAAATGATTTTAGACGGAATACTTCATTATTTGCAGTACGAGCAATGTTTTCAAGACGATATTCTTGAATCATATAACCACCATCTTCATATATCATGATATCGTTATTTTCCATGATATAATTGTAACTAAACACATCGCGACTAGAATTATTTTCAATATTATCAATATCGCTATTGCCAGTATTGAATTGTTCGGAGCTATAACGGAATAGCTCACACGTCATTTCATATGTGTATAGTTTACCGTGCTGATAGAAAATTCTCTCATGCTCAACAAATTTGATTTCATAGATTGCACCATTACCGTTATTGATAAATGGAATGTATATTAGATCACCTTCAAGCGGGCGAGTTGATGAAACAGTATAACCATTTGCGCTACCAGTTTCTAGTAGATAGTTATCAGTATTGGCCGTATATGAATCTGAATTTGTTTCTATCAGATAGATATTACCAACTTCGTCAGAAAGTTTTTCGGTGCGAATTTGATCCCAACGGCGGCGGGCCATTGTCAATGTAATCTGATCACGAATTTCTAGATTGAATTTGCTTAAAAAGTCACCTTCACCTTGAAAATTTTCAAGATTGTTGACATAAACTTCTATTGGTACTGCAAGATTAAATTGCGATAGCGGATCTTCACCAAACTCCACAATTTCATTAAAAATAGTTCTAGGCATATACTGAATATCGACACCATAAATTTTTATGGCCTCAACAATCAGATCATCTTCAACTCTTTGCTCTCTACCGTAGCTATAATTACGGAAGTATTTATTAGTTGCCATATCAATTCATCATATCCATAACAGGTAAGCTATATCCGCTATTCATTTCCCTCTCAAGGGTATTGATTTCATCATTAGCCTCATCCCAAATTTTCTGACCATTAAATTTTACTGCACCCGGTAGATTCATACCTTCAAATTTCTTTAGGTTTTCACCCCATTGCTTTTTGATTAGAGCTGTTGCATATTTCTTTAACCACGGATCTGACCATACATCACTATATGCCGCTGAATCAAGTGTGCGATAGCAGTCAATAATCACAAAGTCATCGACCTTGATATCTTTGTCCCATTTCATATCGACATACAATCTATTATTATGACGATTGAATCGAATTGGCTTGCTACCAACAAAGATTTGCTCTAGTTCTTCAATGTGACGCATACCCATGACATATGGCACATAAGTTGTGCTAGAAAAGTCAAAGAGGTCATTAAGATGAATTTGATATCGAATATTGAAAAGATTAGATACGCTTGTGGCACGACCAATATCAAATATGCGAATTACATAATTGATATCTTCCGGAAGTGTGATATATTTCTCATCAATATCAGACTGAGTAATCTTATAAGATAGGTATACGTGTTCTGTACCATCAAAATGATAGTCTCGATAATATGCAAGCGCATCATCGATGCGGTCTTCAGTTTGACCGTCATCGACATTGATATCAATAACAGGATATCCTAACCTACGAAGGCAGTAATCTCTGAATAGCTTGCGGGTTGTTGGTACAGCCATTCTAACCTCCGAACTGCTTGGCTATTTAGGGTAAATTACCGCTTATTAGCGGCAGCTTCATCCTTAGCTCTAGACCCAGCCGAAGAACCAAAATAGAATGATATGACAGCACCCCATGCAGTACCCAATGTACCTAGCATGACAAGCATGGCCTCACCGCCACCAGCAGAAGGTAGACCAAACATGAGCATATACATTAGCACACCAAAAAATCCAACGGTGATTGCACCTGCTAGTGCTCGTGGTGTCCAGTCTCTGGTCTGAATTGCCATCTGACGTGCGCTATCACGATCACCTGCGCTAATCTTTTCCAAATCAACATCAAGCTTTTTCATCTCAAGCTTGAAATTATTTTCAGCATTCTTAAGTGCTAGAAGCTGATCAGGTGTTGCATTTTTGGCTGCATCTGCTAGCTCTTCCGGTGTACCATCTGGTTTACCCAGCAGTGTCTCAGAAAGAGTGCGAACTGCCATACCAGCAAGTGGCCCACCCAATGCAGTTGCGATGGATGGTGCTACTGTTTTTACAATATTCAATAATTGATCCATGATCTTACTTCCTTTTATACTATCAAGGTCATGGTATAGTTAGATCACCACCTATTTAGATTTTTGCTACAACCACTGATGTAATGAATTTGAATATACCTTGATTATTTACATCCCATGTGCTATTATATTGTTTCGCAAAAAATACATCTTGACATGTAATTTGAGACCTAAGATCATCTGCATTATAGATTGGATTACCATATCGCATTTTCATATTACTGGTACCAGATACAGATACCAAAGTATCTTTTGGTAAATTTGGTAATAATTCGTCAAATGGTAATAGCATATTTATTGATGGTATGATTATCACTTGCTTATTTGGTAAATATTCGCTTATATCATTAAAGACAACATTCTTTCTAATATATTCAATATTCATATTTGTATACATTGTTTTTATAGTCTGACCCAAAGATATAACAGATCGATCATGATCTAATAGAATTACATTTTTTATTCTACCATCTCTGCTAAACATTTCAAGAGTCATAAGTGATAACCAAGAAGCAAGTATTAATACATTATCATTATCTTTTATATGATTTAATAATTCTAATGTAGATTCATATTCAGGTATAACCTGACTTGTTGATACACTATTTCGTATTACCAAAGATATTGCGCCGGGATATTGATCAACAAGACTTTGTGCTTTTTTGTGTATCTCTAAAAATAATTCATTATATTTCATCATATTTTACCCACATATCATTTGCCCATCCTTTTGTCTCATTTAAATCAAATCCAACACCATGAGAATTATTGAATAAGCATATTTTATAATCTTCTCTATAAACACCCTTAGCAGTATCATTGGGCCAGAAAGCACCGGCATTATAGGTATAAACTATACCTTTAGGATGATGATAATATTTACCTTCCTGCAAATAAAACATTGAATGATCTAGACTCCAATAAACCTTCGATATTCTAGTCATATTATCTTTATAGTATTGAAAAATATGATCGGCTTGATTGCCTTGCCATGTTACAAACGAAGAATTTATTACGCAATAATTGTGACCATAATGTGTTATGACTGCATCTTTTGGTTGCCAATAATTATAGATCAATCTAAATTCACTAAAGCAATTGCTAAGGTATTCGGTAAGATTGCCATGAATTAGAATATCCAAATCTAATAAAACATATGGCCCCTCACAATCTAAGAATCCTTTTTTAAAGGCACTTAGTTTTTCAATAGTAAACATATTTTCTGGTGTACCACGAAATGCACTAAGTGAATCAATATCATTTACAATCACTTCTGGTCGTATTCCAGTTGCATCATCTGTTATACAATGAAATATAAAAGCTTTATCATAATTTTTCTTAATCATAGCATATAAACGGTTAACATATATACTTGGGTATTTGCTTCCCCATTTATAGCATATGAATCTAATAGGATCCAACATGTACCACCTTTATAGTATATGGGTAAAACCAAAATATAATATCAAATTTGTAAAGGCCATAAATGATTCATGTAAAAAATTTTTAAGTGGACCGTTTATTCACTATTGTTTAACTGACCAACCAGAAGAATTTATAAACACAAATATCATTCCAATAGATATTAGATCATATGACTTAGACGGTTGGTGGTTTAAATTTTTGTTTTTCAAACCAAATTTTTGCACACCAGGCACAAAATGTATATTTTTTGATCTAGACTCAAAAATAATAAATTCATTAGATCCAATGTTACAATTTAATGATAAGTTAATGCTTGCTTACAATCCATCAAAAATAATCTATACTAGTTTAGTAAATAAATCAGTTCGAAAAAAATCTTTGGGTAGATATTATACTATTTTAAATTCATCCGTTATGATGTGGATTGGTGGTAATCATCATGATCTATATGAAAAATTTATGACCGATCCTGATAAGTATATGATTGATTATTATGGTAATGATGAATTTATTACATATGAATATCCTGATGGTTATGATTTAATCGATGCAAAATGGATATATCATAGCAAATCATTAATTGACTCCGTAGTGTGTTTAAAAATGTCAGACAATGATACTCTAAAACTTATGGATAAATTATGATCCAATTTCTTCTACCATATTTTCCCAAAGATTTTTATCATATATGATGTAACTTAAAGTTAGGCGGTCACAATCAGTTCTGGCCGCATGCCAGCATATTTTTTCAGGTTCTTTATAGTGACCAAAATAACCAACCTTAATAAACCAACCTTTTCTATCTTTTTGTTCTTTGATTTCATCTTTTGATTTATCATAGGTATAAAATGCACCATCACCCTCTGTGCTATATGTGATAATTATATTATACCCTGGTGCATTACCATTATTATGCCAACCAATAAATCCCTTAGGTGGATAATACATCTTTAGTGCATTATTTCGTGCACCAAGAAATGTCATTAAATCCTCATCAACCTTTTTTAAATTTGGATGATAATACTTTGGTACATGTCCCAATTGTGTATTCATATCAATACCATAACAGTCTCTAGGATATCCAAATCTATCTGGAGTGGGTAAAGCTTCCTCTAGATATTGTCTATCTGTACATTCTAGATAGGTTCTTTCTCGCTTAAAATCATCCCGTCTATCAATACGAATATTACTCGTATCTTGCTCAAAAAACCAATTCTTAAAATTATCTAAAATCGATAGCAGATCCGGATGGATATTCGTTATGAGCTGCATTGATAATCTCTCTTGCAATTGTATAATGATAAACCACAACAGGTTTGTCTGTCTCACTATCTAGATACAGATGAATGAAGTTCCAGCGAGCATCATCAGGAAAAACTTCTATTTTGATATCTTGATATTCTTCCTTTAAAAGTCGCCAAAAAGTAAATTGATCCCACGGCCGCATTTTTTCATCATATTGAGGCCATGGCCATGGTTTGGTTGCTATCTGATAATCATATTCAGACCACCACTTTGACATAAATGACAATACCCTATTAGTCTTTCTATAGAGAAAAAGGCCACAATGATATTGCATATTTTCAGTATCGCTAACTTTAGTACCCTTACCAGCATATTCGCGAATATTAGTAATCATAATATCATTATCGCCGATAAGATCAAAAATTGTAGCAATATCTTCATGCCAAACTTCAGTATCACAATCCATATAAAGTGTTAGATCAAATGGAGTCTTATCAAGACACCATAATTTGGCTCTACTATGAACTGGTATCTTAGTTGTGATTTCTTCAAATAGATATCGATCTTTGTCTCTCACAAATGATTCATGAGTAAATAGAACTATTCTAGCTTCAGGATAGTGATCTTTAATAGAAATTGCGAGACGAATAGCTGCTTTGTAATAAGCTTCAGATACCGAAGCTACAAGCAAAAATCCTTTAGTAAGCTCAGGCTGTGTTAGCTGAGTCTGTAGCTGCACTTTCTGCTTGTTGCGCGGCTTCGGCTGCCTTTTGCTCATTATAGTTCTCCATAGCGATAATTGATGCTAAAAGTGTTACTTCCATAACTGAAGCGGCTTTTCTAAGTTTGGACTTCATTGCGATATTTTTAGAACTACGCACCAAATCGACTTCAAATGCATCGCTCTTGGCCATAAAAAGAATTTCGCGTCTGGCATTATCTGCTCTACGCTGATTTTCCATTTCTTGAGTAAGTTTAAGTTGCTGATGATTTTTAACTCGGTCATTAGTATTTTTATCAATTTGTTCTCTAGTAAATGTTTCAAAAATAGCATCCCAATCGGGATTACCTTCATTCGTCTGACTTACAGATGCTGTAACAATACTACCATCAGAGTATTTAAATTTACAAACTATCTGATTTTTTAAATTTGAGGACCAATATGGCTCCAAAATTTCTCTTTCTATCATTTAAGCTGTCCTTACCCAAAGATTGACGGTTGATATTGTTGCGACCGATGCTTGAATGGTTACACCTGCATATGTACCTGAGTATGCACCAGAATATGAACCAGCAAAATTTCTTGCATATGTTCCGGCAAAGGATCTGCTAAAAAATCCTGTAAAGAATCCTGTAAAAAACCCAGTGTAGGTTCCAGAAAATGGACCACTCGGCCCCTGGAATCCATTAAAGAATCCTGTTCTTGTAAATCCATTAAAGAATCTTGTATAGAATCCGGTATAAGCCCCTGCATATGTACCTGAGTATGTGCCGGCAAAAGTTCCTACATATGTTCCAGCAAATGTTCCGGTATAAGTCCCTGTATATGATCCTGTATATGATCCTGTGTAGCTTTGAGTTGCTAGAGTATTTCTAGTATCATCAAAAGCCGAACCAGAAGTTGTCCAAGTACCAGGTGTTGGTGCAGATGTTTGCAACTTATATGTGCCCCGGCCGGTTGCTATAATTCTATTACGCAGACGATTGGTTAGAGTTAGTATCTCAGCATCTGTCATTTGTTTTACAGATTTTGTTGGGCTAGTTTGATACTTTAATGGGCGAACTGTTGTGGGTGCAGCTCCACCAGTTTTTCTCCACAATGTAGATGTATTTGATGCACCAATTATACTATTGGTTATTGACCCTATTGAAGTCCATGTACCTGCTGGTGCAGATGGTTGTAGCACATATGATCCTATCCCATAAGAAGTTAAATTGGTCAAAGCTCTGTTTATAATTGAATCATTTAACTGAGTATCATTTTGCTGTCTTACCCCGCTAGTAGAAAATTCTACTGGTCTAATAAGAAATTCTGTGGCCGCAGTTGTAATATCTTGCTTGAATGTATATGTTGTTACAGTTATTGGAGAATCTGCAACTGGGTGATCGCCAACAGAACCTGATCTAGAAGTATCAGTAAATGTGCCAATTGAAGTGCCAGTTGCACCATCAATATTGACAGTACCCAATCCGGTATTGAGAGCCGCAAAATCTTTAAGAATTATATCGACAGCATAATCCATTTCCGCATCGGTCATCAACTGAAGACCTTGAAATGTAGCTCCTGATAATTTAACTTTTAATGGATTAGCCATTTAATTCCTCACGGATATAGCTGAGAGCCATTTGAGGCATAAACATATAAAGGTACTGTAATTATAGCACCATCAGGAAATTTATAACCTGTGTTAGCATAAACAATACCATTCACATGAAATGCCGTATTTGGATTCAATGTATTCACTCCCACCCTATTTGCATTCTTTTGTAAAAATAGCAGCCCAGTATCTATATTCAATACAGCAGCGCCTATGGATACAGTATTACTATTTAAAGTTAATCTATCGGCCGCGGCATCACCTAACGTAGTGTTACCAGATGATGTTAAAGAAGAAGTGACAGTTAATTTATTAGTTGATGTATTACCACTAATTGTAATATTGGTTGCTACACTAACTCTACCATTTGCGGTTAATACACCATTGACTATTGTGGTATCATTATTTGCATTGCCTAATTTTGTTGCACCTAATGATACAAATCTAACATTGGCCGTCAGTGTATTTGCATATAGTTTAGATTCATCAATTGCAAACTGGTTCATACGAGTAAACACCTGGTTGGAACGAATCCTCCAGGTGTCAAATGTATTGGTTAGGGCGACATTTGCAATTTTAGACATTTATAACTGTCCCTTGGACCCGAGTAGCTGTCGTAGCAGGTCCTTAATTTCAGCGACATCCTGCTTTATATTATTTATCTCATCCAATTTCGCTTGATTTTCAATATCACGTTTTCTCTTTGCGCGATATGCTTCGAGCCCTACAGTATCAGTAGAGATAATGGCCTGGGTACTTTTATCCTTAAGATACCCAGGCTCATTTTCTATCTTTACCAACTCAGGTCTCATCTCTGAAGCGCAATCACTCTGATGTCATCAAGTCTTGGTGGATTTGTAGTAGTTGTACTTGTCAATACAACCTTAATGGCCATATATTTAAATCCAACAAATCTTGATTTAGCCGAATTACGATATTCAATAATATTACTATTTGTTGTATTTGCACCTGAAATATAATCATTGCTATAATTTGGCACAACAAATGTATATTCTTTGAAATCATCAATTATTTCAGAACTTGAAAATGCTGTAGATGATGTAAATCCTGCTTCCGTTGTGAATGACATAGGTATATAACGGGCCTTGTCAAATGTATCACTATCTTCGCGATGTAGAATCTTATAATAAACACTAATATTAGATCCAGGTGGACGATATGCTGTCACATATACACGAATATCTTCGGCATCTTGACCATCAGCCAGAGTTACCTTCTTTGTAATATATTTGGCCTTTGCATTACCACCACTTACTGTATTAGCCTCACCTGTTGTATCATTATTGATGAGATTTTCTATGGTAATTGCAGAGATACGTTTGACATCAAGAGCAGGCGAAGCATATCTGCTGGTGCTTGTCAAAGTAGCCTTAATTTCACCAGAGCGAGTGGAACCCATAGATGATCCTGAAATCGATGTATTAGATTCCATGCTACGGCTTAGAATAAAACGAGGTGCAACAAATTCAGTATCATTATTTACATTTAGATCAATGTAAGATGAGTCTCTAGCTGTATTGCTAGTGGCAAATTTACCCGAGAATGATATCACTGTATTTGTGGGTCTCAAGAAATCCGCCGAAATATTGATAGTATCAGCCTGCAAACGATCAAGCTTTACAATACGAGCAAAATATCCATTGATCTGTCCACGAACAAAGTTATTAGCAAAAAATACTCTACCTGGACCCGATGCAGGTCCACTATTTGTAAATGCTACATTAGCTAGGTGCAAATAGGTATTAGCATAAGAAACAGAATCATAGAAAGCAACACGTCCGGTTGGTGTTGTAGCTGATGTAATACCACCGCTTGAATTACCAACAATTACACCAGTTGTCGCATTTGTATTACGAATGCGAATTTGCTCACCACCTCTAAATTTTGATGTTAGTGATATATTACGCACGCGTAGCTGTGTGGAACTGAAGCGAGAAATTGTGCCGGTTGCACCTGAAGTTACACCCTGAACAAATGTCACACCAGTATTAACTGATTTAGTATTTGCAAATGTTCCGACAAGAATGGTTTCACCATGCACTTCTTCACCTGTGCGAATAAATGCGGCCGAAGCATTGGTAATCTGTAGATAATCGCGAAGTTCATTCTTAAATACAACAGAACCTGTGACGGACTTATCAAAGTTTGCAACATAAAGTGTAAACTTTAAGTCCTCTTCCTGAATCGCGCTGTATACCTTATCATTTGAAGATGCAAATAGCATACCTGCGGCTGGTTGAGATGTAATACGATCACCAGTTAATGTATCAACTTCACCAAGACGTGAAACATGCACATTATAATTTGGATTATTACCAACAGGCTTTACAATTATTGCATAGTCTCTATCATTCTGTAGATATACCGGAGATTGAAAATACACCGGTGTAGGTGCTGAACCATCAGAGCTTATATTGACTTCTGTTGGCATCAATGTTACACGACTAAATGGAACAATTCGCGGAGTAATTGTATTTGATAGCGGATCAATTTCACGAATATGTACTTCACATCCAAGAACAGAATCTTTAGTTGCAAAGAAAATATCAGCTTTGGTAACAAATGCACCAGATCCGGAAACTTTACCTATCGCATTTGTATCCATAGTAAATGATTGTGCAATAGGATCTTCAAAGCGAACCCTAATATCTTCTTGTAAACGATCTTCAGATACATTCTCTCGCACAACTTCTGCGGTGCGAGTGCTTATAATTGTATTTTGAACTTCTTGTATTAGACCCTGAGCGGTATAGATACCCTCCGCATCTGTAGTAAATGTGCCCTGTTTAGTATCATTTGAAGGAGAATCTGTAAGTCTGAATATCAGACTACCTGTTCTAAATCGCGTATTTTGATCGGATGGGATTCTGAATATACCATATACATTACCGTTAGATACAGCAGTAAGAGACCCACCCTCAATTGCAGTATTTGCAAAGGATGAATTTGTTGGTGTCACATAAGATGATACACTAGTTCCGTCAAAGAAAGGATATAGGCGCGCACCAGGCTTTATACCATTACCGGTAAATTTAATTAATCGAGAACGCATAAACGGTGCAATATTTACGCTTTTGACTCTAGGGCCGGTGCTAGTAACTGTAACCTTAGGTATTAGTTTTGTGCGAACACCTTGTCTTGTCTGACTACTAGTGGTAGTAGTTGTTACCCTTACGCCAAATCCGCGCGGGTCCCCGCCCCCCACCCACTCACGAGTTTCATTTGTTGATTGCCAATTGGTTTGCCAATCGCTCCAAACAGTACCCCAAGCACCATTTTGTTCCCAATTATCATCAAAATTATCAATATTAATAAGAACATCAGGTAATTGAACGGTATCTACCCAATAATCAGTTGGTGGATCAAGAGTTATATTACCTTTCCATTTCCAGAAAAGACCCGCAGCATTTCTAGTTGTCGATGAATATTTTTGTCTAATGAATACTTCATGTGAATATGGTAGGGTAAGCAATTCCCCTGCGGGTATTGCATAAACACCTGAAATAGTTGTAGATACTGCACCACTAGTGATTGAGGCCGATGTTGAGAAATTACCTGTTGCATCTTCAACATATAATTTATTATTTACTTTGAATCGAACTGTAGCTGTTGTTCCACCAGATGTTACAGTAGAATCATTAGCAAATGCAGACTGACTATTTGCAATGAATATGATCTGATCGCGCGCAATTCCACCAACTGTAGTATTTGTGCGAACCACATTTGATGAATTAGCAGCATTGTAAAAAAGTTCAACACAATCAAGCTTAAATGGAGGACGAGCTTCTCCATAATTAGGATCTATCGAAATCTTATAATCAGAATTTGTGACATCACCCACGTTATGGCCATAGAAAGCATCAACTAGAATACCATTCTTAAAGCGATTATTACCCGCAGCATCTTGCACAAGAAGATTTTTTGTATCCATCTCAAGTAAATTTAATGTAGTATAATATTCCAGATTTTCAATACGATTTCGTAAAACGCCAATATCTTTCATAGTAAAGCGCGGATTTGTAATCGGAAATATTTTAGAAGCAAGATCACCACGATTTACACGACGAGCTTGTTCATCAGGTAGAGATGGATATTGTGATAGATTTACAGTGGCCACCGACATAGTATCAGTGGGCTCATCAGGTGTTACTGGATTTGAAGAAGAAACTCCCTTGATTGCAACAAAATTACCATCACGATCAAGCACAATTCTATCATTGCGAAGTAGATAATAATCAAGATCGGCTTCAAATGTTTCACCTGGCGCCATAAAACGCAGACCGCCCGATGGCTGATCAAATGATGTAGATAATTTCGGATTAATTGAAATATTTGTAAGAGATGTTACGCTATTTGCAGTATCCGTCATACGAGGACGAATATCAATGCAATCTCTTAGATCAAATCTATTACCCGTTCGTGCAGAATTATATACTGGAATTTCATATGTAAAAATCTTAGTTGGGTCAGCACCTGCATTTGTATCATCGATGGGATATGAATCAACCGAGAAATATCCAACACCAGTAGAATAGCTATGCGTAAAATAATCTAGCTTGACAAGCAAACGATCACCAGAAGCAATTGATAATCCACTAGTAGATTTATTTACAAGCTGTGCATGACTATAATACCCGTCAAGCATACCCGAATCTAAACTAAAACTATTGGTGACATCAGTCCCTTCAGTCAGAGTTGAAAAGTTTGATCCAGATTTCTTGCGAACTGATACAATCTTAAATCCATCGGATAGACCTAAAGGCCATGGTCCAGTAGTATTGGCAATATAAGATGTGCCACCGCCAGCCCCAATTCTAATTTGAACTAAACGATTACGATTGACCGTTTTTGATGCTTCTTGACCATCAACTTTAGAGAGTTCAGCAATTACTGTAGCATTTAGCGATGCACCAAGAGTTTCTTTCAGATCAAAATCAGTTTGAGTTGAAGATGATACTGTGATGGTACGAGCTGCTCCAGCTAAACCACCGCTACCACCAAAATCCAATACCTGACCTTGTTTTATAAGCT
>Ga0194133_10003381_pt1 | contig 22777 bp, 43 predicted proteins | sample TA2KigOf40mmetaG_FD_155448 | JGI IMG/M metagenome (GOLD analysis project Ga0194133, IMG submission 155448) | Freshwater microbial communities from Lake Tanganyika, Tanzania - TA2015055 Kigoma Offshore 40m | ecosystem: Environmental > Aquatic > Freshwater > Lake | place: Tanzania: Lake...
CACCAGAAATCACTTCCACCCGATTGATAAGTGGATAAGACTTGATATAGTCTCCGTTTGGTGCTTGATAATCTACAACATAATCACCTTCTTGTTGAAGTATCATCTTTGGTTGTGGATAAGCATATTTGATTTTATCAAAGATACTCCAGGTCTCCTCACCATAGTAGAGGTTTTTATCAAGTGCTTTCAACTCGTCAAGTGTGAGTTCAAGTGTGATTTTATCAGTCATTAGGAATTTCCAATAGAGATTTTTGTAGAGTAAATGTAATATATTCGTGGTCTTCGGTTTCTATAACTCCCTCATCCATAAGAAAGTCATTTACAACTCTAAGAGCATTCTCAAAAGATGTCATACCATAAGCACCCTCATTCACAAATCGTTCGTAAAGAGACACTACATCTTTTGCTGGTTCTTGAAACTCTCCCACCTTATAATCCTCCTGTGCGGACTTATATCCATTCACAAAAGCAATCCAAGTTGTATTACTCATATTGTGATTTGGATAATACTTATAAACCCTGTTGAATGCTTCTTCACAAGGAGTTTTATGGTTTTCCAACTCCTTATAAAACTCCAACTTACTTTGAAGCACTTTGATTTGTGCTTTAATATCTTCAACTGCTGTCATAGGTTTTTCGTATTTCACAGGTTCATCCATTTTTTTGATGTGTAGTTGTGTTTTAGGTGCTATTGTTCCTATTCTACCAGTATCTTCAAATTTTAGGGTAGTTTCTCCACTTGGAGATGTGATTTTGAGGTCAGTCATTACAATTTCTCTAATTCCTCACAAAGTTCAAGAAGGTCGGCACAAGAGATAATACCAGGAGATTGTTGAAGTTGGTGGATAAGCACTTTGAATGTATGAATAAGAATTTTCGGTTGTGATAAATCCTTTTCTACATCCATATAAGAATAAAGAATTTCTAATGCTGCTTCTTTTGGGTCAGTCATTTTCTTTCATCACAGGGTTTTCATATTCTACACCAATTTGTTCTAAAAGTGTGCGGGCAAAGGTAATCTCACCATATTCAGCACCATCATCAAATGCATCATCATAACTACCATTGAATACAGGAGAATAATCATCACCATACTTATTATAGCAGTGTGGTGTCTCTGCGTATGTTTTGAGAACTTTGAGAAGCAGTGTGAGTTTTTGTTCGTCAGTCATTTGTCGTAACTATCCCGATAATTGAAACCATCATCATAACCCTCATCGTATCCGTTTTCCCTAATTGCTACGGCAAACTTCAAGAGTTGTTCTTCCAAACATTCCCAGCATTCACCTTTATCACGGGACCAATGTTCAATCCCACAGGATTTAGCAAGTTTTAGGATTTCTTTGTCAGTCATTTTCTTCGTCCAAATAAGCAACCATTTTTACAATATGATGATATGGATAATCTTTCAAATCTTCTTCTGCATCTTCTTCGTTGAGATAAATGCGTTCATTAGTTTTTGCTAAGTCACAATACACTTCACCATCTCTTCGTTTTACCATTATAACATAAAACTCGTGTCCTACTTTGTTAGTCATTTTCAGGGAGTTCATAGTGTCTTTGTGTATGAGAGTATTATAAGGCATCACAGGGGTCTTGTGGGTGTCCTGTGTGCCAGTTCAGGGAGTGTCCTCAAACTCCTTTTTCAGTTTCTCATACTCTTTGCGTCTGCGTTCCTTTGCTTTGAGTTTTTCTGCTTTTTCTTTTTCCAGCAACTTCATTCGTTTCTCATACTCTTTGTCGTTTTCGGGACGATGCTTGTAAAGATAAGGAACTTCGTGTTCTTGACTCCACTGTTCAACTTCCATATCAATACCTTCCCAACCTTCATCTAATGCAGATTGAAGTTGTGAAATAATATCTACAAGAGAACCTTCAAAGTCCCCATAATACTTTTCAGTTTCTTTTACTTGAATTCGGGCAGTCATAATCTTACTCCTTTGAGTGCAATAATCAATTCAGGCAACCAAAATTTATCAATAGAAAGAATGTATTCACTTTCAGCATCATTAGGTTCCCCCAACCACACTTCAACCAAATGCTCTTTACGAACAATACTAAATGGATTTTCTTTGAATTTGGATTTGGTTTTAGTCATTACTCCACCCATCAAAGTATTCAGTAAAAAATCCAAATGCTAAACTAAATCGGTTCTGTTGAAAATCTACACCAAAAAGAGAACTACCAAAGAAAGAAAACAAGATGTTGATGCCACCAGAAGAATGAATGACAACACCAGGAGTTTCACAACAAACCCAGAGTAGTGATTTGTTTTTGATAATACCAAACTGCCAGGTTTGAGATACTTCACCATCCTGATAGTTTTGTTTGTCGTATTGGAAAAATTTCATTGGTTTGAATTGATGTAAATGGGTAGTTCAAGAATGCTGTATTCTCTTGCTAACTTATCATTCTCATAATCATAGTAAGAAGGAAAGACAATACTGGGAACAGAACTATCAATAATATCAGAAACTTGAAAGATTGCGTTATACTTTTCCAGAAGTTCGTTGAAGTCTTTTAGGAAATTTTGATGTAGTTGTTCCTTGTTAGTCATCGTTCAGCAACCACCACAAAGTCATTCATAGAAATACTCCTTTTACTTTTAGCAAGAATACCTTGATTTGGAAAATAAGGGACTGCTTGAAGTTTATAATAAGGCATCCACATCTCATAAAGAAGATAAAGGTTTTGGTCTTTCTTGTATCGGTAGAGTTTCATCAGTAAGTCCAAGGAAGAGTTTTCAGTTCATCATCAGTAAATTGAACCCCATCATCAAGTCGTGCTTCATTCTTATACAAATACCACTGCTTGAAGTTAGTGATGTGTCCTCGCAAATCACCATCCTCATCTACAAAATACACAAGGACATCACAATACTTGCTTCTATCCCAAGTTAGAATAGTGCATTTGCGAATGGGTGCTTTTTCAAATTCAGTATCACCAAGTTTTCCAATAGGATAATCTGTGTATGCTTCAAGCATTTGGAGTTCCGTTGTCTATGAGAGTATTATAAGGCAAAACACACCCCACCACAAGGAGGAGTGTGCCAGTTTAGAAAGTGTCATTTCCGTGCCTCAAACTTTTCAGGATATTGACGATGAAGGATTTCAATAGCAGAACGATAACCAATAAGTTCCATTATCATAATAACAGGACTACCATCTGATGAATATTCAGCAAGTTCCCGAAGAAGACAATCTCCAATAACACCAGCATCTTCAAGTTCTTCTCTTTGAAGAACAAGTTCCCAAAGTTCATCAGTAGAATATTTTGTTGGATTGAAATAAAACATCAGTCCTTTGTGTGTATGAGAGTATTATAACAGAAAAGACACCTGTTTTCAAGTGCCCCTGTTCCAGTTTGAGAAGTGTCCTTTATGCTATTCTCTTTCTTTTAAAAGTATCTATACCTCTTGCTTTTTGGTATCGTGAAAGTGAACCAGAATTGGTTATGAACCCAGTTTCAAGGCACATCCATCGTTGTGAATTAGTTTTCTTTGCTCCTTTACTTCCACCATTTAATCCACCCTTTTTATTTGCCTCCTTTCTTTGCTCTGCTGTTAAACTAAAAATACCAGTACCTAATTTATATGATATTTGTCCGTTTATTTTACCACTAATAGAACCTCCTCTTTTTCCATCTTCAGTCATTTGTTCTTTTGTTCTTCCGTGAATACCAAGTCCAAGTTCCTTTGCTTTTTTACCACCAATACTACCACCTCGTTTTCCATTTTCACTCAATTGTTCTTTTGATAATGAATGAACTCCAACACCAAGTCCTTTTGCCCTTTTACCATTTTCACTTTTTTGTTCCAAAGTAAGTGCGTAAATACCTATCCCAAGTTCTTTACACTTATTCGCACCTATACTTCCTACTTTTATTTGATGTTCTATAGAAAACCTACCACCACAATTTTCATTCAAACACCATTTATCAGTATTATAAAATGGTTTTATCAATCTTTTCTCAACTTCTTGTGCTTCTATCCAACCTTCATCAGTAAAGTCAAAAAATTCTAATATTTGTTTCTTTGGAGTATAAAAGTCCCAACACCACTTATGAGTGTATGGAGAACCCATATAATATTCATCAAACTTTTTCTCTTTATGAACTCCATAATAGTAATATGGAACTTCCAAAAAAGTAATCTTATATGTGTATATTCTTGGACTTTGTGAAGTCATTTCTATTCTACTGGTACGGCATTATTATTTATAATAGAAAAGGTGCCCACAAAGAGCACCTAATCCGTCCGTAGAGTATTGCCGTACCAACAGACATTAGTATTTATGAGGTTCTTTTTGGTTCAAAATACTTACCTTCCATCCCACATCCGTGAAACTTTCTCATCGTATCACAAAATCCACCTTTGGTCTTTCCACTCACAGGATTTACAGCAACCAAATGAGGATTGACGCAAATATCAAATGTATCCCCATATCCAGTAATACGAGCACCCCAATCTTTTTTGTAGTGCTTACAATCTTTACATAAACGAAGTTCAGTCATTTGAAGTTTTTGTGTATGAGAGTATCATACCAGAAAAGGCACCTGTTTTCAAGTGCCCTTGTTTCAGTTTAAGAAGTGTCCTCACTCTATTCGTTCTCTCTTGGAAGTGTCTATACCTCGTTTCTTTTGATATTTTGTGAGATTTCCTGCATTAGTTATAAATCCAGTTTCAAGGCACTCCCATTTTTGTGATGATGTAGTTTTACCTCCTTTCAATCCTCCCATTCTTCCGTGCTCAATTATTTCTTCTTTTGACCTACCGTGAATACCTACACCAAGTTCTTTTACTTTGTTGCCACCTCTTTTAGCATTTTCAAGTGTCTCTTCTGGTGTTAGTCCGTGAATTCCAACTTTCAATTCATAATTTTTTCTACCTATTTCAATCATCTTTTCTATCGGTATAGAATTTTTTATTTTCTTTCTGGTTTCTTCCGAATGTTTTTTTCCATAATTTGGATTATTTTCTCCCAAATATTTACCTTTCTTACTCTCACTCAATTTTCTTTTAGATTCTTCGGAATGTGTTTTACCATAGAAAGGATTTTCTTTTCCTTTAAGTTTATCCTTCTTGGATTCACTTATTTTTCTTCTAGTTTCCTCACTTCTTGTAGCACCAGAAGAACCTTCACCACCATCAGTTCTATTGTGCAAAATACCCGTTCCTAAATCCTTTCTTCCGAGAACAGCAATCATATAGATTTCGTGCTTAAATGCTTCTTCTTCCGTTAAGTTATCTTTTAGAAATATTATTCTTGACTTATCTTTTGGTGGTTTTATTTCACGACCACATTTTTCATATAATCTATATTCTTGACCTTTACCAATATAGTAAGGACTTCTATCCACACGCAAATATGCATAGGTATAAAACCTGTTAGGGTCTTTCATTTCTATTCTATTGAAACCGCATTATTATTTATAATAGAAAAGGTGCCCAAAGAGCACCTTTTCTTGTCCGTAGAGATTGCGGTTTCAACAGACACTCTTATTTATTCAGTTAAAGGGATAAGGTTGCTGTGGGTCTTTCGTCCACAATTTCTGATAAACTAACCACTTCTCTTGATGTGGGGTCATTTCAGCATACCAGTGCATCCCATCATCTGAAACTGCGTCCAGATAGTGGATTTGTGTTCTGGGGCAAATAGTGCGGGTGACTGATACGAATTTAATTTTCTCAACCATAATCAATTACCGTTAATGATGTTCCAAAATTGTTTAGAGTTAGCACCAGGAAGATGTGGTAGTTTCTTCTCCCAGTATCCTGTGATGTGATAATACCACGATTTTAGCACATATGGGAGTTTCATAGTTCATCATCCTCCAATTCATCAGCAAGACGCATTATAGCATCCTTTACCCAGTTTTGTCCCTGAATGAAATGATGTTTTTCAATACTTAACTCTCGGTCGGGGTCTGGTTCAATGTTGAGACCTTCTACTGCTTCACGAAGAGCAGTAGCAACGGCAGAATTATCATAGTAATATGGACCTGGACCCAACTTACTATAATACTCATTCATTATTTGTTGTGCTCTGGATTTTCTACTCATTTGAGTTCCTCCACTTCATTAGCAATATCATGAATGACGGATGCTGGGTGTTGAAGTTCTCCCCAGTCAGTATAAAGTCGGTCAGCAACATAACGGAGAGCAGCAACAACTCCATCTTCTGGAAAGTTGTAAGTGTCCTCTGCTTCGTATGCCTTCATAACTTCTTCTGCTCGTTGTGTAGTCATTCGTCTCTGATCATTTTGAACCATTTAGCAAACTCCTCCCAGTGCCTATCATTTCCTTCTTCTTGGAGAATAGCAGCACGGTCATTTTGACTAATTACATCAAATGCGTGTCTAATCTCACACTTAATCAAATATCGGTGCATTTCAAGCATCTTTTCTATTTGTTCGTCAGTCATTTGTTGTTTCTATACCAACGAAGGTCTCTGGGTTTTGTAGTAATTACATCCAAATCAAATTGAAATCGTTTATATCGGATAAAAAATCCAAGCAAATGACTGGAACCAATACTTAATGACATTGCTGGGAAGATTTCATCTGCTCCATAATCATCCCACTGAAGGGTAAAATCAAACAGAGCAAACTTGGAAGTTGTGAGGATTTGGAAGAAGAACTCCCAACCATAATCTTCATATTTTTCAAAATCAAATAATTTTAATTTCATCATAATGCTCAACTTTAATAATACCTTTGTGATTTAAAGAAATTTTTCGTTTTACATTAAGGACACTATCATAATTGTATCCATTTTCTCTTGCCCATAACTTTAGACATCTTATCACAATGACCTCTCCGTTGTCAAATGTTATTTTCCAAGTTCTGGTGCGTGGATTGCCAGTTCCAGTCATATAAGCACTGGTTTTTTCTCTTAATATTGCTTTGGTTTCTTCACTATGGTGTTTTCCATAAAAATGATTATTTTCACCAATCATTTTTTGTTTTTGTTCTGGTTTACTCCATCTTTCTAATGCAGAATTGATTTGCTTTTGTTTAACCTCTAAACTTTTTGATGGGTTATTGATAGAAAATCTTATTTTAGCATTTTCATAAAGATAAGAATTATAATATCTTTCATTATTCCCATTTACTGCCACCATAGATGTGTGAGCATAAGTCATCTTAATAGTTCTTTTGTCTTTTAACCCATATCTTTGAATACAAATCTTTTCCAATAATGCGTGTGCTATATAATGTTCTCTTGCTGTAAGCACAACAACTCTGTTATTCTTTCCAAAGATACTTTTTGGAAATGTATGGTGTTTTTCTGTGTAACCTCCAGGAGAAGTTCTGTTCTCTGCTTTTCTTATGAGGTTACAATAAACCTTTAGATAGTTCATTTCTATTCTATTTGGACGGCATTATTATTTATAATAGAAAAGGTGCCCCAAAGAGCACCCAATCTTTGTCTGTAGAGATTGCCGTCCAAACAGACATTTTTATTTATTCACTAAACTCCGTCTCCAGTTTCATTCCACTTATTCATACGAGTAGCAAGGTCTTCACACTCTTTCCAGTGTTTCTCAATTTCTTTTACACGATACATAAAACTATCCTCTCCGTGGTCTCCACTGTATAAGTAATCCACTGCTCTCATAATCTCTGCCATCTTACGCATCGGAATAAGTTGATTCCTCAAGTAGTTGATAGTTTCAGGTGAGAAGTTGGGAGGAGCATACTCATCTGGTTTGTTGTTGTTTTGGATTTCTACTTCCAGCTCATCAGCAAACTGTGCTACCTTGTAGTAGTCATAACCACAATCACCAAAATGTCCGCCGCTCATGGTTGTGTCTCCGTTGGTACTGGTGGGGGTGGTGTTACTGGAGGTAGTATAGTCGGTTGTGGAGTTGGTTCGACCGTAGGTTGTACCACTTGTTCAACTGGTTGTTTGGTTTCTTCTAGTTTCTTTTCAAGATCTTCAATTTTTTGTTGCAATGGTGCAGTTTGTGCGTTTTTAATATCTTCAGAAATTTTCCAACTTGCAAGACCTACACTGAAAATACTTGCAAGAGCGGCAACAACAGAAACAGTTTTAGAAAAACTCATTGGCACTCATCCTCATCAAAAGTAAAGTATTCATAGATAGAACCCATCACACACTCTTCAATGTGCTCAATGATAGCACCTTCAGTAGGATTCTCTACATGTTTGTGTGCCCGTGAATAACCACGACGCACACCTTCCTCAATCGCCATCTCAAGAATAACATGGAATTTAGGTTTCATTCTTTATCCTCCTCAAATCCACCAATACCAATATCTACAAAGGTAGAACCATCAACATCCTCAAAGAGTTGAAAATCAAAATCACCTTCATAGAAGTGATACTTGTGTCCATCAGTAATTCTTACTTCTTGATCAAGTGGAAACTCTTTGAGTTTTTCAATCCATTCAGCAACAGTCATTCTTCATCCTCACAAGGGAACAGTTCATCATATTCTTCATCCGTTAGAGTTAGAAACTCTACATCAGAATTACTGTGTTCAGCAGCATACATCAGTTGGTAGTGTGCAAAGGCAGCAGGATCAGTACTACCATATTCTACCACACCATCAACAAGGCAAAGGTAGTTCATTTAAATTGCTCTAATACATCGATAAAGGATTGGATACAATCTTTGGGAATGTGAATGGTTTGAGAGGTAGCACTATTACTATCACAAACACTCACAGTTCCATACTCATCAGGCGAGAACTCAAAACACCAACCATATTCATCGTGGTGGATTTTGATTTCTTTGGTGATAGTGTAAGTCATCGATTTGTTTGAACTGAAGTCATTATAGAGCAAAAACGGACACCCGAAGGTGTCCTCTGTGCCAGTTATTCAGGTGTCCTACCCCTCTCATATCCAGCAACATATGCAGCGCGAATCCACTTGTAGAGTAGGTCTTGACGGGTCTTTGCATCTTCTACTTCACAATCACCATAAAACCACTCCGATCTAAAAGAAAACTCACCATAGTTCCCATTAAACCAATCTACAAATCCTTCTTCAATATCATCTACCCATTCAAAATCATTTGCTGGATGTGTCATTTATAATCTCAAAAAGTACAATCAAACTTCAATCTCAAAATTAGGATCGAAATCCAAATTTAGACCAGAATTATTGTATCCATTATAATACCCTCTGGGATTACAGACAACCCTAGTTGTTCCGATTTGATAATCAAAGCAAGTATGAGTGTGTCCGTGCGACCAAACTTTAATCTGTGGATGTTCTAGAATAAAATCATCTAGGTCACTCACATAAGCACCATTTGCGATTCCAGAACCTTTATATACTTCATGAACGGACTGATAAGAGGGTGCATGGTGAGTCAGAACCCAGATTTTTTTATCCTTGAATCGTTCTAACTTTTCAGTTAGGTACTTCTTAGATTCTTTATGAAATTTAAGAGTATCATCAGGATTCATCTTTCGATACTTGGAAGTGATGCGAACGGTTTTATAATCATTCATACACTGCGATGCTTCCATCATTTCCAGAGCATTCTCATTGCGAAAATCTGTCCAAAATGTAGATCCAATAAAAATCCAATCACCAATAACTACATAATCATTCTCAAGTAGATGAACACCAACTGGCATTTGTTCTTTTAAAACATTCCAAGTTCCCTCATAGTTATACCCATAAGGTTCATGATTTCCTGCAATGTAAAGTGTGTAGTCAAAGTTATTAGCACACTTTTGCAAAAAGTTTTCATAGACTTTATGAAGTAGTCCTTCTTTCTTGAAGTGACGGGCACAGAGAATATCCCCACCCAGAATCAGAACTTCACCTTCTCCAAGATCAGGAACACCGTGTCCTTGCTCACAACACTCTAAATGAAGATCACTAACAACTTTAACTTTCATGATTTTGATTTTAATAAATCCAGTATAACTAAAAATTAATCGTCTTCAGGATCTAGTGTGTCAGTTTCGAAAGTGTCCTCTAAATCTACATCTTCTACAAGGTCTTTCAGTCGGTTCATCATCACTTCATCCATAGGAATGACTTTTTCCTTACCAGTTTCAATATCATAAGACATTTGAAGCAAACTATCCAAGAAATGTTTGGGATAAATCTCATCTTCAAGACTATCCCAGAAGTAAAGAATACACTGTTCTAATGGGTCATCAGATACAAGAAGTGCATAATCTTGATAGTTGTCTCCCATCAAATCTGCCCAATTCTTAAAGGCATACCAACAGTTATACCATCCTTGAATAATACATGAATTCCAAATGTAACTTATCCAGGACATTTTAGGTTCTTTAATATTTGTTCCTAGAAGTGGTTTTGAAAACATTATTTTTCACCAGGTTGAGAATAAAACAATTCATCTCTCCAGTTTCTACCAAGCAAATCAAAGCAAAATCCAAATTTAGAAATTGTGAAGAGAAAAGAGAGAAGTTTTCCGTAACCAGAAGAAATCTGAATGTATGGTGGTTCATTCCATTTAGAAAGTTCCCCAATATCAAAAGCAAGTTGAAGAAGTGAGTATCGTCTCCCAGTACAAAGAGTCATGTAATACTCTTTTCCATAATCATCTCTTACACCAAATTGAATGAGTTTCATAATTAATAAGGTAATGATTTTAGACCATTTAAAACTTCTTGGAATCTTTCGGCACGACTCTTGTGGTGCTCTACATTCTCTTCCAATACACCTACAATATCATCCAGCACAACATCCAGAGAAGCATCAGTATCAAAGTATTTCTGGATTGCTTCGGCAAGGTATCTTCGCCTACTCCATTCCATACTATAGGGTTTGTAGTCCATAATCTAAATGTATATGCGAGTATTCTAAGGTATCTAGGGCAGTTTGTCAATCTTTGTTTTTTCTGTCATACTGATGCCACTTACACCAACCATCAGCAGCAATCTTACCTTTTACTGCAGTGCAGGCATTGGGTGGTCTCCACATATTACAATTAGAACACTTCTCATTACCCTTCGGGTCATTTTGATATCCTGCAGTTGCCTTAGAAGACTTTTCTTCTTCTGATATAAACTCTTGAAAGGATTTCATCAGTCTCTCCTGCGCCAATCAGTATCGTCTTCGTCTCTCTTAAACCAATCGTGTAAGTCATCAGGAGAATCAAAACCACGACGACCGAATCTTTCGTGTCCTAAACCACCAATATCCAATTGATTCATAAAGTCGTCTAAGTCACCTTCTACCATATCTGGATTCTCTGCTCTCCTTCTTGCCTGACGAAGGATTGTGGCAGCAGAGCGATTTGCTTTGGCAAGTTTTTCTGCCCAAATCATTTCACTTAATTCAACTGACTCACCTTTTACAATCTTATCACAAATTTCTTCAAGACGAATTCTGTAGTTGTGACTTAGCATAAGATATTCCAGATATAGGGTTATTTATTTTTGTATTCGTCCATTAACTCTTTTGCGAGTTTCATAGACCGACGCCACATTAGATACTTCACAATCGGATTCGCAGGATTGTGAAGCACCCACCACTTTACTTTCTCATATTCAACTCTTGCAAGTTGTGTAAGCATGTAAAATCCTCTTGCTACTGATTGATCCGTAACAATCAAATAACCAATACAAAAGAATATGACAAAGTAGATATAAGTGGTATTCATTTTCTAATTGTTTTGAGATATTCTAACACATGTTCACGAACTGCCATGAGTTCGTTGTAACATTTTTGATTATGAGCACACTGTCGCAACTCGTGGTCTGGTTTATGAACGGACTCAATAAACAAATCCAGTCCACGATTCCATTGATCATTTGTCATCTTTTTTGATTATTACAGGACAAAGGGGAATAACTTTACGAATTTCTTGAATGATTTCAGTTCTTTGAATTGGTGTGAGACCAACAACTCTTGAGAGACGATTGATAAGACTTAAAGCATCCGCACAAGATATGGTTGTTGTCAGTAATAGTGCGACCATTACTCATTCCCATATTTTCAATATTTATTGAGCAAATCCTTTGCTCTTAACCTTTTGTTTATCTTTTACGATGATAACATCCAAAAAATCTGGAATCTGATAGTTTTGATACCAATACACCCAAGTGTCCTCCCAATTGTCGAAAAATACCTTTTTGTTATTTTTCAGGAGGATTTCATAGTCGTGCCTATCATAAGGAACTTCAGATGTGACCTTAAATGTCTGTGTCATAAAAATGAATCCAATGTGGAGATAGATTTACCTTTCATTGCCTTCTTAATATAAGTCATAGCAGTCCTGTAGTTGTTGGCAGTATGGACTTGTTGACCTTTATGAACAATAATAAATTTTTTACCCCATGGCAAAGCTGCCCATTCACCATCTTTACTTACATAACCATTTGGATCTCCTGGTTTTGGATTGAGAATTCCTTCATTTTGTACATTGTTCATTAAAATACAACTGTAGATGACATTACACGGGCATTTGGATATTGTGAAAGAGCAACTTGAATTGCTTCTTGACGGTTGCGAGCATAACATTCAACATAAAATGTTTGACCACTAACCATGCAGGTGACACGATGCTTCATGATTCAGAACCTCACTTTTGAATGGTTGAAATTACAGGTTGACCTTTTACAAAGATAGTCTCAGCAACACTCTGAAGTCGTCGAGCAGTTGCAATACCAGTGTTACTATACACTGGAACATGAATGAAACCGTAGGACTTTACATAATCTTCCGTTTTGCCAGGAGTCAGAGAACCTTCTGAGAGGCGCTTAGAATCGTTTGGATGGAGGCGAATGATCCGTCCAATGGTCTGCGCCATAGAAATGTAATCAAGGTTCCTCATGAGGATGCAGGAGGTCAATCCTGGACAATCAATACCCTCAGAAAGAATGCTGTAGTGAAGAAGAATAAACTTCTTAGAGGGGTCACTACCGTAGGTCTTCAAGGTATTGAAAAACTCTTCTCTGGTAACCTTTTGATTGTTGATAAAAGGACCATATTTGGAAGTAATCCAGAGAACTTCATAACCATAAGACTGAACTTCGGTCATAAATTCAGTCTCAGCAAGCATACGAATCAAAACCTTAGTATTTGGAGCTGCCACAAGAACCTTCTGCATATTATCCTCATTCAGAATTGTATCCAAAAGAGTCATGCAATCACGCTCAGCTGCAAACTCTTTGTCACGATCACACTTAATCTCTTGAGCAAGAATCTGAGGAGGAACAATAAAACCACCAGAAATCATCTCAGGTGCAGAAATGTTCACAATCATTTGACCATAAACCCTACCCCAGTTCATTCCAGGTTTATTGAACTGTGAAGAATACTTTGGTGTTGCAGTATAAGAATAAAAACGTTTTGAGATCTCAGACAGTTTCTCTACAAAAGGAAAAAAGTTCTTCTGTACAGAATTATGTGCTTCATCAAGATGTGCAGTGTCAATCTCAATATCAGACTCAATCAAACGATGAAGAGAGTGATAAGTTGTAAAAATCAACTTATGTCCAGGAGTGTTATGAACCCACTTACGAATTACACTGGGACTTGTAGAAGATTGGTGAATTGTGTCTCCACTATGACAGTGAAAGACTGAAGCATTAGTAATAAACTCCAGATACTCATGAGATAGTTGATTTGCAAGCATCAGTCGTGGAGCAACTACAACGACTGTTTGATCTTCTTCTTGTTCAAACTGCTTCATGGTGTCAAAAACACCAATCAGAGTCTTACCTGCACCAGTCACAGCACAGATGATACCCTTATCATGCTTGGTCATCATGCTGACTGCATGATCCTGATGAGGTCGAAGTTGAATCACAGAGTTCATTGCGTATGAGACTATTATAGCAGAAGACCGTCCCTGATGCGATTCAGTGGACGGTCTCTTAAGTGTCCTTAAGGCCTTAGATTCTCATCTTCAACCGGGACAAAGGTAGTCTACAGGGTTTTTAGAAGAGTGTCAAGCTTGTAGATCCAATACCAGGAACTGTGAAGGTTAGTACACTTCCAGCAACACTAATAGAAACAGGATCTCCAGTACCGCTGGTAAATCCACCTTGTGAGGTTGTAATACCAGTACTATTAATATTGGTAATGTTAGCGTTTGTAGCAGTAAGACTAGATGCTTGAATAATTCCAGATGCTCTTACTCCACTTGCTGTGATAGCGACACCAGGACCAAAGAGAGGATCTCCACCAACAAAAAACTCATAAGAATTGCTGGAAATAGTGCTTGTAGAAATTCCAAGTCTTGATAGAGTTGTAATACCAAGATTTCCTGTTAAAGATCCATCGAATGTAATATTTCCAGTTACATTCAGATTATTTGAAACATTTAAATTACTATCAACCGTTGTAATACCTGTAATATAAGAAGTTCCTACAACATATAATTTACTTGTTGGATTAGTAATACCAAGACCAAGTTTTCCATCATATGTTAATGACATGATTGGACTTGAAGGATTTTGTCCATAAATCCAATGGAAAGCACCAGTTCCTAATCCTGCAGTGCCATAATCAAGATAATAGTTGACATTTCCAGTATTTGAGTTTATAATATCTAAAGATGTTGGGGTACTATACAAATAGAATGTATTTGTATTTCCTGTCCTTACCTCTGCACTTCTACCAATACCAATCGTAGCGACATTATTAGTGCTGATTACACGAATTGAAGAAATGCCTGTCTTATTAACTTCAATATCTGCTTCTGGAAGTGTGGTGGTGCCTACTCCAACTTTTGCAGGATAACCAACAACATAAAGTGCTTCAGTGACTGTTGCAATTCCAGTTGAGGTAAATCCACTGTTTACAGAAGTAACAGAAACTGTCCCTGAAGATGCTAGAGTCGTTGCAGTTGTCGCAGTCCCAGTTAAGTTTCCTACAAAAGTGTTAGCAGTTATAATACCAGAAACAACAATGTTAGAAGGAAGTCTAGATGTACTTAATGTTCCTGTTGTAATATTATCAGCATTAATGGTAGTAATACTAGCACCAGATCCCACAAAAGATGATGCTGTTATAATGCCCGATAATTGAATACTAGATGGGAAAAATGAAGTGCTTAAAGTTCCAGATGTTATATTGGATGCATTCAGTGATGTTAAGTTAACACCATTTCCAGAAAAAGATGTTGCAGTAATTACACCTGCACTGTAAACATTTCCTGTTGAATTAATTCCAATGCCAGAAGAATATACAAGAGGATTTGCTCCAACTTGTAAAGAAAATGCGGGATTGGTAGTTGCTATTCCAACTGTTCCAACAGCGTAAATACTAGAAACTCCTGCTCCTGGATTTACATCAACCCATTGTGATGTTGGAAGGTTTAAGAGTTTAGAACCGTCTCCATAATAAGTTACTACTCCAGAAGTAGCAGTTATAATTCCTGAAGTCAGTGATGTTATACCAACATTTAGAGTTGTGAGAGTTGCCAGACCAACACTTAGATTGGTAATATTAGCGTTTGTTGCGGTAACTAATCCAGTAACTCTTGCGTCTCCATAAACATTCAACAAATAATCTTTAGGTACTGTGGTTCCAATACCAACTAGACCATTTGCATTAACAATGAAGTTATCATTATCAACCTGAACTCCATTCCTAAAGTTAAATGACTTGTTATAATTTGCCATCTCGGAGACTTTTTAAGTATTTATGAAACTCTCATAATGAAAGCAAGAGCATAGTATGGTGGAAGATTTTTATTAGTCCCAGAAACACCTTCATAATTAATAGTAATACCAGTTGTGGCAAAATCGGTTTCCACTGGATTTGATAAAGTAGCTCCATCATTAGTAAAATCATTACCACTACCATTAAGACCAGTTTGCCCATTTATTTCTGATATATTATGTCTGTGCCCCAGTCCACCATTTGGTTCAGTAATAGTGTGACTATGAGATACTACAACAGCATCAGCACTACCACCTGTTGCTGCAACTGAATAACCACTTCCAGCACCTACAATAAATCTATCTAGTAAATTTGGAGTGCCATTGGCACCATTACATAATGCCCAACCAGTAGGAATGGATGCTGTGCTTCCAGACCACATAATGATTCCACCAACTGGAATTGTTCCAGATGCTTGACTTCCAAAAGTATCTCCCAATAGTGATGCTTGTGTAACTGACATAATTCCTATCTCCTTATATTAGTATTTAATCACTGGAAGCATTCCAACATATGGTGGAAGATTTGCATTGGTTGCATTTCCTGGGGTTCCTGCGTAATTAACTGTGATGTTTGCATATCCAGTTTGTGTAGAGTCGGGACCAATATCATTATCAGTTGCTAAGGCATATCTACCACTTTGAGTATTAACTTGATTATTTCCTGAATATCTACTTAGTTGGTGAGTGTGTCCAGAATCAGAAGCAGTGTGATTATGATAAGGAATAATCGCATCAGCACTACCACCAGTAGTTCCAGGTACTGCAGAATAACCTGCAAAGTTATTAATTAGATTGGGGAGTCTTCCATCAGCACCATAAGTAGATCCTAAGAAAGTGCGAAGATTTTGAAGAAGAGAAGCATTAACTCCTTGGAATGTACCACTGGTAGGAATAGTTCCACCATTACAAATTAGATATCCCTCTGGTGCGTGATAAGTGGTTGCATCAATTGTTGCACTACCTCCAGTTGCAGTATCAGCAGAAGATGCTGCCATATAGAAGAATGATCCAACAGGAGTGCCAGGTGCCCATTTAACACCAGTTGCTTGAGTGTCATCTGCAGTTAATACTGTTCCGTTTCCACCAACTGAAAGTCTTGCAGCGGTATTATCTCCAGTAGCAACAAGAATCTGTCCTTTAGTATCCCAATCAACATTAGAAATCAGAGATCCTTGACCACCAAGAGCAACAATAAAACAATTGACGCCAGATGCGGGAGCAGTTGTAAATCTAATTGTACTTGTGTTTGCACCACCAGAAGTAACAACAAAAAAGTCTGTACCTGGTCTTTGAATAACACCACCAACAGACACAATCAAGTTTGCAGAACTTCCAGCAGGAACAAATGCAGTTCCTGCAATACGAAGAGTAAAGTCTGTTGTGGATCCATTAAATGATCCAGAAATATCATCACAAATTACAGAGTTTCCAAGTGGGAAATCACCAGTAATTGATGCAGAGTCTGCAGGAATATATCCTAAAGCATTCTGAACTTCGCGGAAAGTAACAAAATCTTGTGATCCATCAGAACGGAGCATTTTGAATGTTGGTGTACCATTCAAAGTAACACTCTGAGGTGTGGTTGCTTTGAACTTCGGTGATGTAATACCTTCTGCACCTGAGACAGTAAGAGTGCTTCCAATACTTGCATTACCAGTTACAGTCAATCCTAGAGAAGTAACAGTCTTAGCAACTCCAACACCACCTAAGACTCTTAATGCACCTGTTGAAGTTGAAGTTGAATCCGTAAGATTTGAAAGTAAAACACTTCCAGTGAAAGTAGAATTACCTCCAACATTTAAATTTTCACCAACTCCAACACCACCCTTGACAGTCAGAGCACCTTTACCAGTTGAATCTGATGTTGTAGTATTTGCAACTCTAACTTGACCACTGAAAGTAGAGGTATCTTTGCTTCTGATTTGCTTGTTAAATGTAACAGGTCCATCAAACTGTGAAAGAACTGTACCAGAGTCTCCACCTTCAACAAGAAGTCTTTCTTTAACAGTTACTTCATCATAAACAACACTTGATTTAGAAGGGTCTTCGCCAGTGACTGTTGGTAATGGAGTATCAAATGTGGTTTCCTCACCAGTAGCAGATGACTTCTTCTGGTTTCCGATGAAGAAGTCTCCACTGTTATTCATACCAGTGTAAACAACAATACCACCAGATCTTTCTTGAGACTGAACTAAGAAGTCTTCTCTTTCAGTAAGAGATCTAACCTGTACTTGTGGTAAACCTGTGGAGTAGTTTCCTGGACCGTATCCAAGATATTCAAATGTATGACCAGAAGCACGAAGAATAGAAGGTCTGCGGAATTCAACTGCAATTGGATTAATCTTACGAATCAAAGATCCTTCAGAATGAGTCTCTTTGCGAGTTCCTAGAGCACCACGAATAACTGTAAATTGAGAATTATTGTTTGAAGAAGTAATTCTCATAATTTCATTATCAACCTGAATATAAGATCCTAGGGAGAATCTTGAATCAGTTCCAATTCCAGAGTTGATTGATGAAACAACAAGAGTTGTTGCTGAAGCATCATCTGAAATTGCTGTTGAAAGTTCTAAGATTTCACTGTCATAGAATGAAATTTGACGAACACCAAAGTTTTCTTCTCTAATATCAGAAATTGCTTCATTTGATGAGAATCCATGTTTTAGAATAAAACCGTTCGTAGCACTCAAAGACTTATTAGTAATTGCAGTAAATGTATTAACACCAACCTTATTATTAACAACATAATCACCAAGATTATTATTTGATGAATCAATGACTCTAAACTTACTACCCTTCAATAAACCGTGAGGAATTTCAGTTGTAAAAGTAGTAATTCCTGTTGCAGATACATAATCGGATGATGTAACTTTGGAGGAAGATCCAACTACAAATGCATATTGACCTGAGATTGGAGTTGGATCTCCAGCAGTCTTAGCAATCGAAATTTGAGTCGCAGAGTCAACAGCACTGATTCGATAATAACCATCAGTTGCAGTTCCTACACCAGTAACCTGAACTACATCACCTATGTTTGTTGTAATACCTACAGTTGAAATAGTATAAGTTGCATTATTATTACCCGCACCAATTCTTGAAGCATCTGCTCTAAGAACTTGTCCATCAGTATATCCAGATCCTCCTGAAATGATGGTTACTGAACTTACATTTCCACCAGATTCTACAACTACTTTTGCGGTTGCGCCTCTCCATTCACCTGAAACGGAATCATTAATTAAAAGTTTTACATCATAATATGTACCAGGATTATAACTTGCATTTACAGTATTTAAAGTTCCTGTGACAATTCTACCAAATCCATGTCTCCTTCCAAAAGTAAGAGTTGCACTTGAAGTTGAAGAGGAAACATTTGTAATTGGTTGTCCGATTCCTAGAACAGTAGACAGTTTATCAATAGTTTCTCTTGTAATACTTTTCTTCAGATCACTAGTATTGACTTCACCGATTGGAGAGCGGAGAGCAAATGTTTTTGCTGATGGAGGATTTGCCTCAGGATTATCACGATCTAATTGAGGATAAAGATCTGTAGTTCTTTGCGAATATTCAAGATTTGTAAATTCATCGGTAATTGGATTACTTGCATTTAAAAGGTATAAGTGATAGATGCCATCTTGTGTACCTTCAATATAGGGAGAAATTTCTTCATTCCTATAAGCATAAAGATTTGATTGCAAATCATTTCTTTCAAATCTTGGAAGATCTCTAATTTGGTCTGCTGTTGTTCTGGAGTTAATATCGTTAGTACTTGTTGCTCCTGGAGTATGAGTTATTCCATTCACATCAATCACAGAATATGTAAATGACATGTCATTTACAATGGATGTAACAGCAAATTTTCCGTTATATCCACGATTATATAATCCAGTAGGATTACTACTGTCTGTTACATTACGAATGATTACCAGATCATCAGTGTTTAAATTATGTGGAAGTGAAGTTAATACTGTAACAGTAGAGGATGCTAAAGTACATGTTGTGATGAATCTTGGATTTCTATTATAATCAAAATCAGTACTTGCAATGCTAGTTCTAGAAAAATCTCCTGCTCTTGCACCTGTTGTGCTGGATTCCTGAAGAATAAATCCATCTTCTGGGTCTTTTGCATTCCTAAGTTCTTTTGGAATAACAACTCTTAACTTATAAATTTTTTCATCCAAACTTCTATCGTCAACAATTCTCTTGACATATGTGAGATCAGTCGTTTCAGATAATCCTGAAACCCCAAGAGTATTCAATTGATTATAAATTTCGTTTGCACTATTTACATTAATATACCAATTTCCTGCTGTGGAATCAAACTGAATTGGGGATCCAATGTCACCTGATGTCTTATCAGAAACTCTACTATAGACTTTAAGTTGCGATCCTCCATAAATTGTTAGTGCTTCGTTATTGAGAGCATTAGTAAATGAGGTTGCTAACTTAATTTGATTTGCAGATAACCCAGAAGTAATGGCATATCCAACTATATGAGGAGTTACATTTTCAGGTAGATCTCCAGTTTCACTGTTAATAATAATTTTCTCACCATCTAGGAGAGTGTGATTGTCAGTAAAAGTTATGGTTGAACTTGATACAGTTGAAACATCATAAACTTTATAAGCACTCGTTATACCATCCTGCATGTAAATGTTTGCAGAATATTCAGTATTATCAATTGAAAGATAAAGTTTATCACTGTGACGGGCACCAATACGATAACCCTGAGTGACACTTACAGGTAAACTATCAGAAGCACTCAATCCATACAGGTATAATTTATTTCCTGTTGGATTATAAGTTGAGTTTGTTGTCAATCCAACATCAATTGACAACCACTCAATATCTTCTTCTACAGTAGTATCAATTTCTCTTGGAGCAACAATAGAGGTAATAAATGCTTTATTATCTTTATCAAATGCTTCTGCTTTAAATCCGTCAGAGTTAAGTGATATTTGACCAAAGTTTGAGTTTGAGTTAGTAATTGAAGCATCACCACCAGACTCAATATCAAAGTGCTTGTTAAATCCAATTGCAAAGACTGATACTATCTGAATAAAGGCATCGTTTGAAACCTTAATATGACTTGTTTCCCAATCTTTTCTATAAATTGCGTTCGGATCTAGGTGATAAACTTTTGTAGTATCTGTTTGTGATGCTCCTGTTGGTAGATCTCCACCGTAAGTTGTTGTATAATTTACACCATTATAAGTTCTTGCTACAGAATTATATTTTACGAATGCGCGGTCATCCTTCTGCAGTGACACAGCAGTAAACTGTGCAACAACCATCGAACGGAAACCTGATGCTTTACTACCATCAGCGTGCATTCCATTCATACCCCATACAGAACGCAAGGAGACATTAAAGATATAAGGAGATGCGCCAGATACTGTGTCTGTTTCTACAGTTACTGTTGCTCCAGTCACTACTGGAGTCGGATCCATTGTGATTGGGAAAGACTCAAGTAAATATGTAAATGTAGTTGCACTCAGAACATTTTGTACTTTGGTTGAAACATTATATGTTGGTGTACTAACTCCTTTAATTTTGATTGGAGTTCCTGCATTTAGATTATGATCTTCTGTCGTTGTGACTGTGATTAAAGTAGTTGCAGTTGTGCCGTTTCCAGAAACAACTGATTGAATCTCAATTGGGTCAGAAGCAAATGCACCAACAATTTCCCATTCTGATGCCATTTTTGCAAAGTCTTCATCACTTGCAGGAAACTTTGCATCTGTTGGAATTGGACGATATGAATTAAAAGCATTTGAAAGTTTGCTATAATACATATCAAGGTCAGTCAGACCGTAAGTGCCAACTTCATTGACCCCATCAGCATACTCAAAGCAAGTGAGTTTATGGTGAGAGAATCTTGGAACTGACTGATAATTGCTTGTGAAGAATGATGGGTGAGTATAAACTAGACCAGTCTCATCAGCATCAAAGAATGAAAACTGCCAGAAATAACACGCTCCAGTAACTCTAAAAATAGACGACTTTCCTACCAGAGGATCTGTTGGATTTGGAACATATTTTGGTCTAATTTTTGTTTTTCTTAAGTCAAGACCAACAAGTGAAGTTCCTCTAGGTATTACAACACCACCGTTAACACTGTTAAACTTATAAAGAATATTATCTTCTTGTGTTAGGTCAAAATTAGAATCTAATTCTAAAGATAATGTTGAGAGTGCTGGAGTTCCTGCACCGCCAGTTGGAGGAACAGCATAAGCAGTACCACTATTATTATAAATTGCAAAACCAGGTCTGTTATCAATTAGGTGCTCACCAGGAAATACAAGAATCGTTGTTTTTTCTACTAAGTCATTACCCTTCCCATTCACAAAAGAGAATCTTGCAGATTCTAAAAGTGCTCTCTGAATCGTTTTAAAAGGTTGAGCAAGTGAATTTCCAGTATTCGTAATAGAATCTGTAGCGTCTAAATCATTGGGATTTACATATAATGTGCGCCCATCAGTATTCTTAATGAAATTCGATAATTTGTTCAGAGGCATCGGATTATGACTTCTTAAGATATTGCTATCTTTTATTTATGAAGTCAAATCTCCACCGTCAAAATCAATTTCGTCGTCTTCTGGAAGGTCTTCTGGGTTTTCTAATTCTACTGGAAATAGAAATGGATGTGCTTCCTCGTCTATCAGATAAAATGAAGATCGATACAAGTCTTCTGGATCATATGTGCGATTTTTATCTGCTACTCTACACAAGTCTTGATCGTATAAGTGACCATCTGGCAACTCATCAAAAGTAAACGGAACATGATTAATAAAATACATCTTCACAATCATACTGCCGTTATTATACCAGCAGTATGCGGAGTCGATACGATAAGACATAGGACGATGCCTGATATCTTATATTTATTTTAACCATTTGCGGATAGAATTATCACTTACACCATATTTTCTACCAACAGCAACATATGAACTTTCTTGAATTTCTTTCAGTAATTGTTCTCTTGATGGTCTATCAATTTTTCTTTGTGTCTTTGAGTGACATAAAAAACACATACCTGTTTTACATTGCCTCTTCAATTGTATGCCACAAGAGGAGCAATTATAAATTTTTTTAACTTTCTCTATTTGATTTTTATTTTTTGTTGTCTGTGAATCTTTACTTTTT
>Ga0194133_10003386_pt1 | contig 22766 bp, 10 predicted proteins | sample TA2KigOf40mmetaG_FD_155448 | JGI IMG/M metagenome (GOLD analysis project Ga0194133, IMG submission 155448) | Freshwater microbial communities from Lake Tanganyika, Tanzania - TA2015055 Kigoma Offshore 40m | ecosystem: Environmental > Aquatic > Freshwater > Lake | place: Tanzania: Lake...
CCAAAATCTAAACAGATCACTGGAGAAAAAGCTTTGCTTTACCAAACATGTTCAGATGGGGAGGGACCCTTATACTTTTTAGTCAAATTGAGGGATGAGGGTCGGGGGGTTCGAATCCTGGCAGTGAATGACCCCAACAGGGTTGACTAATCTGACAGGGTTGAACTCTGCCACCTCTGGTGACCTAGGTTGCTAAAAAAAATTATAAAAATTCCAGTCAGGATTTAAAAAGTCTTTGCCATGATTAATTTCGCTTCTTTTGTAGCTAGATTTGTTTGCTACGAAAAAAAGAAGTTTTTTGTTTGTTGAAAGTTTGTTTGCTCAACGATATCTACAAAAAAAAATGACTTTGGTTTGATTGTGATTGTTGATATCTATGATATGCAACAATCAAAATACTGGTTAGTCCAGATTTCTGAGGATTTGCTGGTAACACAACAAATCCTTACCCAAGCAAAGGGATATATGCCATGGACTCCATTCACAATGTTAAACTCAAGCCTATTCAATGAAGGAAGAGAGTTGATACGAAAAGTAATTAATTAGTGAGAGAAACACAAAAAAGTAATTTAAGATTTATCTGATTCTGGCTGCCTTGAATTCCCTGAAAAGCAGATGTGAATACTTTTTTTCACAAACAGAAGGGGTTTACTTTTGTCAAAAGCAGAAGTGATTTACTGTTTTTCAATTTGAGATTCAAGTAAGATGGTCTCACTTTAAATTGATCATCTATTGTCAAACAGAATCCTTTATCATCCAGTAGCTTGATAAGACACAAACAAATGTTGAATTTGAATTTTGTGTCAACAAATCTGAAGACCACACGGTAAGGGGTGGGACAGATAGCAATAGGCGGTTCTTCATATTAAATATACAAGAAAAATAAAGATTACAACAATTCCTACACATAGCATTCATTTGAAAGCAATTTTAGTACATAAAATCTTTATAGTTTAAAAGTAGCAGTAATTTGGTCCAAGATCGAAAAAAAGGTAATATCGCCCTTTTTTAGAAGTCTGGTGTGATTTCTTGATTTTTCATTTTTACAGTATTGCATAACAAAATTTGTCACCCGTTATTGCCCTTCTTCAAAAGGTTCTCAAATAACAAAGGATTTTGTCTTGAAATCAAAAGATGGAAATCCACTCTTTCATGCTTAATTATGTCGAGCTACTTTATCTCATATTTTAAGATGTTAGGATTAATTTGATCAGATTTTATAGGAATCTGCACCATATAGAACAGCTTACTTGTTTTATTTAGTAATTATTTGTCCAGCATACTTATTGGTTTTCAATTATCAAATGATTTTGTCTATGAATCAAAAGATGGAATCTGCTCATTTACGTTAACTTATGTCAAGAGATGCAAGGACTAATTTGATCAGATTTTATAGGAATCTGCATCATCTATTCCTCCTAAGATGACTTATAAAGCAATCTTTTTGTCCATTATAATTTCAATACCCTCAGGGTGAACCCTGAGGTCAAAATAATGGTAGGGCTTTTTCAGGTTGAAAAAAACATCACTGGGTTTAAGGATGAAGTGTATCTGATGTTAATAAGCAAAAATCTGCTTTTCGTGACACCTGGTTCTCAAAGAAACATGTCTCAAAGTAAGTTTGGCAAATTGGGTCTTCTGACCATAGCTCTTTGCACTTTGAGCTCAAATATTTCAGCTCCTAGACAAAAAATTTAAAAAAAATTGCCCAGAATGTTCAGATTCATTGTCCCTGATGATCCTCTGCAAAACTCTTCTTTTCATGACACTTGGTTAAATAAAAAAAAATGTATAAAAGTATGTTGGGCAAATCAAAAATGCCTGTTTTTATTTTGCACGTAGACAGCTTGAACCAATACCTAAATATTATCTTGAATACATTTTACTCTAAAATGAAGCCCAAAGCCATAAAAATTTAAACCATTTAAGTAGATAAAAATTCTCCCTTTGTCTATATAGGTCTGTAGCTTAGTGGTAAGTTGTCTGACAGAGGTTAAGCAACATTGGGTCTGGTCAGTGCTTGGATGGGTGCCCACTTGAAAAATAGCAACAAATGGTGTGTCTTTCCTGTGAATTTATGTTGGCAACACTCTGTCCAAAGCAATAGGGCAGAAAAAAATCATCCATTACATTTTTTTTTCAAAAAAAAGGCCCCTGAAAAATTATCCAAAAAAGCACATTTTCTGTCTACAAAAAAAGGGAGACTTTGTGAGAATTTCCGAAAAGGGCGATATCGTGTTATTCTATAAGGTCCTGATCATTTTCAAAAAGGGTGACTTTTAGTCACCATTCCGCAATATGACACACAAAATCGCCCTATTTTCTATTTTATAAAAATAGCGACAAAACACCATGTTTTTTCGGTGGAGTACATGGGGGCAGGGCTCACTTATCCATTCCCAATTATATCCATCTATATGGGTGGCTCAAAGACTGATGATGATAAGCTGTGGGGAACGGTTTGCAAGGCGGCCATATTCCCCACACATGTCGCCAAAGATGCAGATCCTATTGTCACTGTGTCAAAGCCGCTCTCCCATGGCAACTAATGTTGAGGTGTTTTTGTTCTACTTTCTCTCTTCACCTGAAATTACTGAAAACATTTCGCACTTGTACAATTTGCCCTCAACAAGTTCAGAAAATACGATCATCTAAGACAAGCCTACTTGAAATACATTTTTAGATTAAGTGCATTCACTTTTGAAATTGGACAAGATCTTTTTGAAGGCTGCATTTTACTATTTTACTAAGCTTAAAAAGCCAGGTCAAAAATTGTTTGCTTTAGACCTCCATCTTTAACCTCAAATTTCTTCCTGTTTTAAAGCTAGAGAGCTTCAATTTTGCACGCAAACAGTTTAAGCCATTACCTACCTAAATATTACTACAAATACACTTAACTCTAAAATGAAGGTCAAAGCCAACATCGAGGTTTCCTAAACCACAAGCTTTAAAAAATGAATTATTTCAGTTCCCCCCTCACAGCTCCTTTAATTTTAAAACTAGAGAAAAGTTTAAAAATAATATTTTAGCTTTATGGCTTAATTATACTTGTGCAAAATTACAGCTTTCGAGCTCTAAAATTGAAGGAATAGAAAAATAGAAAAACTTTTATTCCGGACTCATTATTCAAATACACATGTAGCTATGAATTTTTTAAGTAGACGCAGAATGAAAAGAGACACGTGACGCTTGGCTTGGTTTGGCTTGGTGCATACAACTCTTTGTACATGAAACTTTGAACTTAATCATCTCAGCCCTCGAACAAAATTTCAAGTATCTGTTAAAAATTAAAGAGCTAGACAAGGAATTAATCTATTTAATGCTTTCTAGAATCAAAAATCAGGCAGAAATTAGCAAAATTTGATAGCCTATCCAATACATCAATTTTTCCCTTTCTAGCATCAAAACTCAAGGAGGAGATGTAAAATTAAAGTTATTGGATCAGATACTTATATGAGTGAAAGACAGACGTCTTTAATTAGGGCAAGCCTTATAAAAAAACTAAACTTCCCCCTCAGTCTACAAATATGAGATTTCCTGGCTTGTTTGCTTTCAAACGTATTTTACTTTATTAAATTTGTTACTGATTTGGTTGTTCGGATCCATATTGACCAGGTAGTAATGATTGCTAAAATAGTAAGAAATTAATATGTCTGTAATAAAAGATTTGAATTGAATTGAAGCAGGTGTGTCAAAAGTGAAGTCCCTTCAATCTTACAGACCACCAATTTTAAAATATCACCTTGAAGAGGCCCTACCTAAGACACTTCTTCAACATGCGGTTCGATACTACGTCGTTTCGCCATGCGGTTCAATTAGTAAAAATCTTCAAATCTTACCTTTTTCGAAATTAGGCCCCGATGTGGCATTAATTTTTTCTGAAGTGTTGAACGGTGCATCTATCAAGTAGCAATGTTCATTTAAATGGATCCAGAACTGACATTTAGGCGTTCTTATACACGTTTCTTGGCATTCCTTTGAATCATTTATTTGAATTCCAAAACTTTTGGGGTCTAAATTTGCTCCATTCACATCTACATTTTGTAACCAAAATTCTGGAAGAGAACAGAGCTTAAGACTCAAATTAAGGCAGAACAGTTAGATTTCTACCATTTTCTGCGTGAGCCAGATGAATCCCTAAAAATCAAATCAAAATAAGTGTATCTTTAACCTCGACAAAGTTCCGGAATCCGCAATTTACATACATAGCAGTCAGAGTTAAAGGATAACTGAACAACATCAAGTACCCAGTTTAGTTTTCGTTTAGTAGATGATGAGGTAGGGGTTACGAATGAGGTCCCACGAAGGAAGTAAGACAATCAGTTACTAACTGTTTATTAAAAGCAATGCAAATTATTTACATACAACATAAAGAATATTCCAGAAGGTGGTAGAATACAAATATGGAAAGTAAATAGAGGACTAGAAGGTTCTGGAAGAATCTAAGAAGGAAAGGGGTAAACATATTTACATCGTGGGTAAACACGTGAACACGTGAAAGTAAATACATGAACACGTAGTATATGGTCATGTGAATGTACATAAAAATGGTTAAGGGACAAATACTATAAAATTATCATTCAACACATAAATGTACTTTATTTGTTTGATAAATCGGATATCCAAAAAGCGTACCAGTTTTGACCATAGGCATCTAATATATAGACCGAGCACCAGAGCATAATAATTGTGGAAAAATATTCAGCTGTTGTCACTATTGTTTTTGTGCACCCGTGGGTGCACCCATATGTAGTATTGTTTGTTTGTTTACCTTTTGTAAAACAGCTGAAATTTGTTCTACACCTCTTACTTTAATAAGTGCTCGGTCTATAAATTCCATGTCTCTGGTTTTGACAAATAATTAAAGTGGTTCCGAGTTAAAGAAAACGTTTACATTGGATTTTTTAATTATGCAAAGCCAAATTGAATCGTTGTAGGGTGTTTCAGGCAAAAAATATTGTAAAATATATGAGCCATGTCTTATAAGTGTCAGACCTTTTGGTTATGTTGAAATAAACAAGCATTGGTAGTTAATATGATTTATTGACTAGCTTCATGGAACTTACCAGCAACTGCAGCACAAAAGATTCCAGTAAGAAATTTGATATTATTCATGATTATGCAAGTATTAAACTGTCGTCCAAAGTTAAATCTCAAAAGAGAAATCAAAACGGATGCGAGAAAAAGTATGGAGAAAGGAAGCTGGGTCGATAACATAATTCTAGGCTGAACTGCTTACCACTCTACTTATGTGGCAAGTAGTTTTGATAGAAAAAAGACTTCAGAATTTTCACACTTTGTTGTTTCTAGCAAGAATTCAATCACCAAAACAGTAAGTATATGTGTGAAAATTTTGAGGAATGCTTACCAGGGTATCTGAAAAAGGATTGCTTCAAATTTTTCAGAGCGAATCTTTGCTATTAGTGGAGGCTTCATGAGGATCTGGATCGCATTTTTCACGTCCATATCTCACTTAACCTAATGAAATCTCCCATGGCCCAAGATTCCCGTCCCAGTTTCTCAGAATCCAGAATTTTTTTCCCTTGCAATGTCATGGCATCTTGCTGGGGAAATGACGGTCAGGGTTCAAATCTCTGCACCTCAGGCAACCTTTGATGTCGGTTTGCCACAAATATTAAACGTCAATAATTTACGCCGATATTCCGGAAAAACGCTGATATTCCAGAAAAATTGCCGATTTTCGAGAAAACCGATATTCTGGAAAAAATTGCCGATTTTCCGGATAAAAACGCCGATACTAAAAAAACCTACCTTAGTACTTACCTATGTCCCTCTTTCATAAGTATGACCTCACTGACCCTACCCCCTGGCCCCAGGGTAACCCAAGCTCCAAAACCTAAACAGATCACTAGAGAAAAAACTTTGGGTAACAAAAAAGGGGGTTGGATCAGCCACCTATGGTTTGAGTTTGGATTTGCAAAATTTACCTTAAAAATGTCAAATTTTTCAATTTTTTTCCCTTTGGGTCAAAAAAAATATCTTTGGGTCGGGTCATAAAGTACCCAGGTCAAAGGCGGGTCAGCCTCTTTTTTACTGCAGATCAAAAGTAAGCTCGGGTCAGGTCAGGGCCCATCTCTACTATGATGATTACTTGTGGGAATTGTGTTTGTCGGTCAACCCAGCGTTCGGTCTAAAAGGGATATATTTGCTTAAATATAGAGCGTCTCGAGGCCAGGCTGGACAAAGCGCAAAGGGCACCCCCTCCGGGGGCCCCAGCTAGACAGCGATAACCAGAGTTCAGATTCCTCGGTAAGTCTGACTACCGAAAAAGCCAGGAATCCAGAAAGATTCCTGTGGGCAGCAGCAGCCTGTCCAAATAAGGGATTCTACCTAATTTGGGTAGGATCGGATCAGCCAGGTAGCACAGTACCTGGAAAATGGCGGGAAAGCAACTGAGAAACCCTTTGTTCTTGAGGAAATGCATTTTCCCTCCAAAAGTTCTTTGTTCTGTTGGAGGGAAGTTTTCCCTCCAAAAAGTTCTTTGTTCTCCAGGGCTGGCCCACAAAGGCCAGCCCAACTTAGGATCAGAGTTGGATCCTAGCCTCACCTATAAAAGGGGACTAATTTTTGTTTTTGTTTCAGTGTGGTCATCAGCCCACTCAAGGGAATACCTCCTCAGAGGGAATTGCGAAAAGACTCGAAATTCAACGAAGCTTCATTAGCTTTATTGCTTATTTCATTTTGCGGTTATTATTTTTCCTTTGTCAATTTGTTCGGACCCCAGTGGCCGAACCATTGCTCTCTCAATAAATTTTGCCCATCAGCGGTATTCGAATACCTTTTCTTTCAGGACGGGAAGGACTGGTTCGAAGGGACTCTGGGATCGGGTGATTGGTGTTTCAAAGAGCCGAAGCCAAGTCGACTTTACCTGGAGTGGAAGAACACATTGGTGGTTTGCCTATCAAATAATTGGAGGGAAATGGTCAATGTTTTGATAGGTCAACTCAGGTTTTTTTTGCTACAGATGATCTGTTCTGCAATCACGAAAGGGGTGATCAATGAAATAAGTCTCCTTGGAAATTGGAGTATTTTAAAGGAAATACCACAATTAATTTTTACATCTAAAATACGAGGAAAAATTAAAAATATAGTAAAAGTAGATTTACTGTACACATATAAGTATACCTTATTTTTGAGCATGGCGTATGGGGGTATAAAGGATCGGGGTTAAAAGTCCCAAAAATCTACGTAACGTGAACTTATGACTAATACAAGAAAAAATTTGTGAGATGTGCACTTCCATATTATGTTTCTGCGCATGCTGTGATGGAGGGGAATACGACCTTTCGCGATACACCAATTTGCCATATGCCAGTTTGCCACAGCCAAGGCAGATGAGCCAGTTTGCCATACGGCAGTTCACCAGTCTTTTGGCCATTTAAGCCGGTTCGCCATATACCCAAAAACTACGAACTCGTTCATAGTCCGTAACATAGTTTGTATATCGAACTACGAACTCGTTCATAACCCTAACCTAACCCTTAGGTTACGTTATGGTTATGGTTAGGTTGGGTTAGGTTATATATTATATTTGCTCATATGGTGAACTGGCATATGGGCAACTGGCTCATATGGCGAACCGACTCTGGCAAACAGGCTATGGCAAAACGACATCATATCGTAATGGAGTAACCTAAAGGGATATATGCTTGTTTTGTTGCATTTAAATGTGGAGTCTGTGTACCAAATCTCAGCTCTCTAGCTTTAAAACTGAGGGAAGAGTTAGAGATGACAGACAAAATACTGGGACATCGAAAAATTTTAGTGTAATGAAAAATCTGACTCTCCACTGGCTTTGTTTGTGGAGGATAAGTATATTATCGAATTAATTCAACCATCACAATTCTAAATCGATGTATTAATGCTAAAAATAAGCTAGATAGTGAAGGTTTACAATAACATTTATCTTTAATCAGCTAAGCTGAACTCAGAGCCTTCATTAGTATTTTTTCTTGACAAGCTTCTTAGAGGAGACGTGTTGCCGACTTGCTAGGAAGCAGAGTTCATTAATGAATAGACTTAAGTGTATCAAATGCCTTGTGATCATTTCAACCTTTGACCCCGGGTTGTCACAAAAAATACAATAAAAATAAAATGATTCTTAAACAGAGCAATTTTCCTTTATGACTAAAGTGTCAATTTATTGCACTTTCCATCTTTGTGCTCTAATGTTTAAAGCCCATTATCAAAGTTTAACACTTTTACCAGTAAGTTAAAAGCTAAGTAGAGGAATATTTCGGTATGAAAAATACAACATTTTTATGTAACGCTTGAACGGTTCCTCCTCTGCTCAGATTCATTGCTTATTATTAATTTACTCCGCCCATGTTAAACTCCCATTTTTCTCCCTCTGCATCTCTTTGCAAGCAGAGTCACTTGTGTCTAATTCTCCATTTTCTGACGCTCAATGGGTTCAAGTGGGCCATGAATAGAGAAAGCCATTAGATTTGTTGATGATACTCACAATCACTTAGCTCAAAAAGCGTGAAAAATTTCAAATACAAATACGACCCGGTTAAAGGAAAATTTATCTACAAACCTTTAGCCTACTTGGAAAAATATTAATTGATTTGCTACATTAAAAAAATCTTTTAAAGGTAAAAATAGGCCTTAAGGTGAAACCTTGGTGTCGTTCGTTAAGAAGAACAAAAAAATTTGTCGACAAATATTCGTAAATACTAATTGAAAATTGTTCCCCTAAATACTAATCTTTGTTCCACAATTCTCAGCGTCAAACATAGGATTTAAAAAATACAGACACCTTTTGTTTGAGAGCTTGATTCGCACAAATTGTGAGGGGGAATCACCATCCGATTCTACAAATTTGAAATTATCTGTGTCATGTCTAATAAAATGGTTTTTTAATCAGATTAAGTGGAAACAAAGCTGATGGTATCAAACCCAGCCAATGCCACCCATTTAAACGCATAATGTGAATGAGATAACTTAAAATAATTTATTTGACTCTTCTAAAGTAGTCCCGATTATTTTAATATGGTGTCAAGTGCTAATTTAAAACATTTATTGAAAATTTCCAAACTGTTTTTGTTTGTCAGTTGAAGAAGGACTTCATCAAAAATAGGTCAAAGCTCAAATTGATGATAAAATTTGTATAGGTAACGTCAGTACGTAATCCTGTCTTTCTACTGCTAAAAATTTGTTTCCTACCTGACGAGAAGTTAGAACATTAACTCAAACATTTCTAATTCAATTTACATTTTTTTGTGAAAAATAAACCCAAGGCTTGATCTGCACATCTATGTTTTAGAGAACTGTTATTTGGTCATGATTATATAACCTTGACATGACATGACAATTACCTATCTTCAATAAGTTTCATATTCGGTTACACATTTGGACAAAATTGTCTCAGGAATTGAAAATAAAAAAGTTTTGGTGGATTGAAATTTTTTTGCTCATCCACTATTACAACAAGTATGACAAATTTAGAAGAGTGTGCTTGTAAGATTTGCTCAAACTCGAATGTGTAACTTTATTTTATTTATTTATTTATTGATTAAAGACTCAACCGTAATTTTACAAGTGAGACAACAAGGTTTTCTGTCTAAGTACATTTATTAATTCGTAAGCTCCTCTAGCATTCTCTTATTCAATTTTACTTCAAAAAAGTCTAAACGTGAGCTCTTTTTGCTTTCTCAGTGGCGCAAACAAAGCGTCTTGTCGATATTTTACGGCTTGGAGACCCATTTATGTTGGCCTTTGCGTTAATCCAGGATTAGATGTTTACGGGAAATATGGCGATACAGGCATTTTATCTCAAGACACTTGGTCATCTGCTAGGTCAGGTACGAACCAAAACTATTTCAGGTATTGAAATTTTTTTTTGAAGTTTTTGATAATCAATTTGTAAATATGTCTCAGCTAACTGACGCCAGTCTGTCTGAAAGACGGTCTAGCGCCTGCGACGACGGCAAAGGGATTCTCCCGCGTTGGTCGGGCTCAAAGTGAACGTAACCCCGTTGGTCGATCCGTCTCGGCGCAACTCGACGAGGTGAAATGATCCGATAGAGACAAGCAGTTTCCAAACGACTTTCTCACTAGAAACATACATTTTCTCTGCAAAGATTAGGGTGCATTTGAAAAAAAGTAAACGAAAAATTAAAGTGAAGAAACTTTGTCTTTAAAAAAAGTAAACGTCGGAAGTGAAATGACTATCATGGCCAACCAACAAGCCATGTTCCATCACGCCATGTCTGCTGGAGGATTTCCAGGTATGATGGGGTCATCGTTTTCGCCCTCGTCGATGGGCCCGGGGTCGAGGTCACCTGCAGAGTCTTCGTCGACTTCACCCTTCTCTTCCATGTCTTGCATGTCCGGGGTGGTGTCGCAACAGCAAAGGAAGGAGGACGGTCACATCAAGCGACCGATGAACGCCTTCATGGTGTGGTCGAGGTTACAGAGGAGGAAAATTGCCCAGGAGAATCCCAAGATGCACAATTCCGAAATCTCAAAGAGGCTGGGATCAGAGTGGAAAATGCTAACAGAGATGGAGAAGAGGCCGTTCATTGACGAAGCCAAGAGAATTAGGGCAAGGCACATGAAAGACCATCCCGAATATAAATACCGCCCTAGGAGGAAACCCAAGACGCTACAGAAAAACGGGTACGCAGCTTTCCCCTTGCCCTATCTTCCCGTGGGCTCTGCACTGGATCCCCTCAACCCATTTCACCAAACATTTATCTCCTCCCCCCCTGGCCAGTCTCCATTCGACTTGGCCTCCTCGGCCTCAGCAGCCAGTGACAAAGCAAGGTTGTTCTCTGGTTACCCACAGTATCCGTGGTTTGCCGGATCCTCTTCCGGCGGGATGACGCCTGCCATTCACTCGGCCGTCACTTCTTCGCCGACCTCTTCGTTCGAGTCGAAGCTGACCTCTTCGCCCTTCTTGACCTCTGTGTCCCCGTCCTCTCAAATGGGCCACTTACAGCAGCACCACCCTTCGTCGTCTCATCACCTCAACTCCCTTCACGGCGACCTCTCGCCTCCGGCCTCCATGCCGACCCCATCCCCCGAGGCGAGGTCTACCTCGTCGGGCAACATGACAGACTTTTCGACCTCAGCCAGCACTAGTCTCAACTCTTTTTACAATTCTTTCTACTCCAAATCGTTCCAAAGCCAACCGTCTGCAGCCACCAACTTTTCGCCGTATTCCTCGTCAGCAGCAGCAGCAGCAGCCGCCGCCGCCGCCGCCACTGCCGCTGCATCTCCAACGTCATCCCACGCTGGACCGTTTGGAACTTATTCTCCTGCCGCCGCCGCGGCCGCAGCAGCTGCTGCTGCGGCTGCAGCTTATCCTTTACCGTCATTGGAGCAACTTAGAAGACCAGTTGGTGTTATTATATAAACTTTAGACTTGTGAATCTCATTTTATTAACAATTACTTTTCCCAAAAAGATTTGCAAACCCCTTCAAACAAAATTGTAATTATTAGACTGTTGACTAAACCCTAATAGACTTTTTCGATCACTTGAACTCAGTGAATTGAAAAAATGACTTTGTGTCTCTGCCTGAGCTTCTACGTTGTATGAGGACTTCCTCAAGCTTAGCTCATTTTTAAATCAACGCAACACTTAAACAGAATCGAACCCTTGTGTAACATGTTTCAATCAAATGAATTTTGTACAAGACTATTTATGTGCTTTCGTGTGTTCACAATGAAGACCAAACAAAACAAAATTTTCTCTGAATGATTTCAAATAAATTAAAATTGATCCTTTGTGAGAAAGGTTTTTTTATTATCTCGGAATGCCAGTTGAAAAATAGCAATCTGGGACTTTTGCAATCTAATTTTTTGTAGAATCTTAAAACCGCAACCTACCGAGTTCACTCATGTATTCTGACAAACTAATAAGGTTGAAACCCTCGGTCATTTTAAATGTTGAAATGGTCCTTATATTTAACCTCGATTAAAAAAAAGAAATAAGAAGAGCAAAAGTATGTTTTAAATATGCCTCTATCTTGACGAGACAAAATGCATGACGAACGACCAACCTTTAAGACCAATCTATCGAGAAAGCCCTTAGCCATAACACATCATTTTACAGCAATTGGCATTTATGGCTTGGTTGTTAAAGTATAACAAGCCATTTTTTAGTGAAAAAAATCAAGGATCTGAGAAGAGCCGTGATTTTTTCCCCAAGCATTTTGAACACCTGTTTCTAATTCTTTTTCTCTTTTGAAACTCATAATGCAAACGGGGATTAGTTCGTATAGTCTCTCCTCTCTTCTTTTTCGGATCTATTATTTGCGGAAAGAAGAGAATCAAAACTAATTTTGGTATTGTGGTGTGAAAAGAAAATGTTTTAGAGGTTTCTGCTTTGTAAATTTTGATTTATTCAATTCAATGGTGTCGTCAGATTTTTATTACACCGCTAAAAAGCTGCCTAATTAATTGATAAGGGTGAGAAAGGAATTTTTCGATGAATGGAGGATGCAGAATGTAAGGATTTATTGATGAGAAAAAAGCTCAGAGTTTTTCTAGTTCAGCAAAAATTAGACAAGATATCTAGATTCTCCTAAAATATTCTGTAGAGAATCAACGCCAATCTCAAAATTAGGACAAAGATTTCAGCAGGTTAAGCACCCTTTTTATAACATTTTGTTATTAAAAAGCTTCCAAAATTGGCTTTTGAGAGTTTTGCTACTTCTCTTTTGTCAAACTTAATTTCTTTGCTTGGAATTCAAAATGATTATGAATGCTCAGTCTTTTGCAAAAAAAATCTGATCATTTCGTTTTCTATTTGTTGACTTGCCCAAATTTAATCATAAAAGAAACTTGTGTTAATATTGTCACACATTTACTTGATCCATTGTAGCAATTTGTGCAGGATTTTAGGATGAGATTGGGACTTGGTTGATTGGTGTGAGTGTGACACTGGTCAAATACAATACAGCAATCAGTGGATCATTCTGCAAAGAAAAGAAAAGAGTAGAATGCCAACTATAGATAGATGGATGAAACATTTCACAATTTACAGTGATCACTGAAACTTTTTCTCTTCGAAAGTGAATTGATTAATCAAGTGTGTTTTTTCAGAGATGAAAAAGAAACTTTTAAAAGAAATCATACGATATATATTTTGTTTGCCAATCGAATCGATTGGTAGCAAATTAAATTAAATTTTTATTTACAGTGTTTCAAGCGCATATTTTCCTGTGGGAGGACAGTTGCTCTCACTTGGTCACTCACCTTTTATGTTTGGAATGAATGAATCAAAATGACACTCTCACTTCCAAAACCGCACTAGTCAATCAAAATCTATGAAAAATTTGTCCAGGTTTCGATAATGAAGATTATTTCTTATCAATATTTAAGTGCCAATAATTAATATGATTTCAATAAGTTTAACAAATGTCTCAGAAGTACTCAATTATTCATCATGAAACGTACATCAAGTTCAAATTTGACAATGCAATGTTTGGCTCTTCATTTTACTACATTTGTTTATACTGAACGTTTGACCTCTCTTGTAAGTGTAGGGATATTTGGTTGGAAAATGATATTTCACGCTGTGGCACAATTGGCAGCTATTCATACAAAACGTTAACATTGGCACTGACACAAAAATATTGGAATCGCAAGCTTTTTTTCTGTTCAACATGCTCTGGAACTATTAAGCAGACAATTTTGAGTTAAAACATTCCAACTCTGCTTAAAAATTTTTAGACCATCACTACAAAATTTTCTTAGTCTTTGAAACATAAAACCTGAAAGAATGAAATATTGCATACAAAAATTTGCGAAATTCAAGAAAATCATCCTTGCAGCACCGGATGCCTGGGCTTAGGCTCGCAATTCTATCCCAATGCATAATTATGTACTTTGTCGACATCTACATTCTACATTGAAACGTCCACGGAACTCACAAATTGACTTTTAGGTTTTCCACTTGCCAAACACCAAATAAAACACTAGTTTTCCACATCAAGCAAACAAGTGTAGACGCAAGTCCCTAAGCTAACCATATTCATTTGCGTCCAGTGTGCATATCTTGTAAAGTTCAATGGTAATGATTTAGTTGATGTTTGATACAGATACAATCTTCACTTTTGTACAAACAAAGTAAAACATTTTTCTGAACTGAACAAAAATTTAAAAACTTATTTACCCTAACTTGTACCTATCTGCAATGCAACCGTAATATGTCTGTTGTTCAACAAAGAAATCAGAGTGAAAGGAAAAAAAGTGCAACTTTTGCAATTATATACCTTCCAAACTGTCAGAGAAATGTCCCCGTTGTTATTCATACAAGTCTCTTTCAGTTACAAATCAGTTTTGGATGTTTCGGAAGGAAGGAAAGTGAATGTGCCAAAAGCATTGGCTGAGGACAAATGCTCATCTTAAAATTGGGGATTGACTATATATTTTTCACCGATCAGCACTGAACTGAAATCTAAAAGTTTTTGACTAGGTAAAGAAGTCATTTATGATATGTGTCAATTAAAGAACCCTGTGTTTCAAACAGATAAACCTCCTGTAGCCTGTTTAATTTTTTTCGTCAAAAGCATTCCATGGACAATTATGCTTTATCACAACAAGGAATTTTCCACTTCTTTAAGCATTCTGCTTCCACCGGGAAATACGGCTGACTAATTTCCTCATGCGATTGGAATGAAAAACAATCTTTCTTTTTTAGCAGAGCAAAGGCAAAACTGGCATTCTTCTTCACCCTTGTTTTTTATTATTCTGCTCTGGTTCTGGCCGAATGAGTAAAAAGAGATGTGAAAAAACGACCAGGAAAAATTTCCCCACGGTCTCTTCTGCGTTTTCACATCTTATACTCCAAACAAGTTTTTATCTATCTGTCTGATAAATAGCACAACGAGGCGTTCAAAGTTACCCAGTGGGGAGTCAATCACAGTAGATTCCCCCTATATAATAAGTAAACAGCATATGAATAAGAAAGCGTGGGTAGATTTTAATATATTAAATCATTGAAGCTACTCTACCATGGTTTTGGAATCAACAAGAGATATTTAGCGACTTGCCATTTTTTTTAATGTGAGTCAAGATGGTACTCGATGGACCACCATCCCGGCGACCTAGGTTCGATTCCCACCTGGTGGGGTAATAATCCACTGTGAATATGACTATTAATGCGTGTTCCTTACACAAACAAGACTGGCAAGGCGTACAACTATTTTTTTAGAAAATCCTGTTTCAGCGTCACGCAAAACGTAAGGTCGTGAAGCTTTCTTCCCATAATCATACTCATATACTAACAATAATATTGTATAGATCATTAGCCAAATAAACGTAAATACGAGTACTTTCTATTTTACCTAATTTTGATTCCTCTCACTTTTTCACATAGCCATATATTATGATATAAGGGTACTACTATATGTAGCACTGAAGGGTGAGTACTCTATGGGAACAGATACAGCTAATGGATTGTTTGTGTTAGCACATAGTAGGTGCATCCGTTTCGAATGAAAGCCGCACAGTTTCATCATAGACTATCAAAATATCTTGTACACTAAAGTAAAAACAACAATAAAAGTAGTTAAATCATGAAAAAGACCTATTAAACCAAGGTTTAAGAATACTTTTTCAAGCACAATCGATATATATTTGGAGGTTAAAAATATTATCCTAATGTCTATTTTCAGAAAAATTTAGCCAGGAAGAGGAGGAAATAGCAGAAGTTTTAAATTCGCTTGGTAAAGCTTGATGAGCTTTCGCAAGATTCATGCCACAGTTTCTCTCAATGTTTTTGTTTACAACCCTTTTGTCAAAGCCATTTTGTTCCTCCTTTTTTCCCTTTTGCTGCCATTTAAAGTGAATGAGTAATATACGCATAGAGAGACACTTCCGCAACCATGAAAGTCAATATCGACGAATGAGCCTTTCGAAACAGCCTTCTGTTCACGTTTGCTTTGAAGAAGTTGTCGAATATAGTGATTCAAGGAATGTATTTTTAAAAAATGAGAAATATTTTTAAAGATTTATAGATTCCTTGAAAATGTTAACATTACAGTTCTATGTTTTTTATTTTTGATCTAACCCCAAAGTACTAGCAATGAAAACCGACAAACCTGCTCTGATAGTTCCCCAGTCCCAGCATGGGCTCTAGAAAAGTGTAGGCGTGTCCTATATCTTTGATACATCATACCAATGTATATCAAGAAAATCAGTTTTGAGTGGTCTTGGCAATAAATAAAAACTTGTCTGACTTTTGAGGTTTCCAAATGGAGAGAAATAAGAATGTCGCCTTTTGGCTAAAAAAATCTTTTAAAAGTTGATTATTTGGAATATCGTATTTTATCTATAAAATAAATTAATGTCTAACAATTGTATCCCTTTCCTCTTATTCAGAAGGTTTTTGCACAGTGTTTACATCCATTTCCAAGTAATTTACATTTTCAATAGCGCCGTTTCCTGAATAGAATTTCAAAACTTTTCGAAGGATCATTAAACCGGGAAGAAAATCAATAGAAAAAAAATATTTATTTTCCATCAAAGCTCTTTCTTTTCGTAAACTACAGAAATGAAATCGAGATTGAAGACTTGAAATTTTTCTACATAATAATACAAAGTAAAATTTGTAATTTACACGAATCAGTCTTCTTTCATATAAGCATTTTGTCTGTTTACTTAGAGTTGATAATTTTTTTGACATAAAATTTTGACATGTAAAAGTCAGTTAACTCAGTTTACAACACCAAACTCGATTAATGATCATCTTCAGAACGACACGTTCCGCTTCGCTTGTGCTTGTACACAATCATATTGCTGCTGATCATTATTTAACACGGTAAAATGTTTGACCAAAACAGATTTGATTACAAATCGAATATGAGCATCATCAATCCCGACGTCACAGATTTATAAAAATAAAAGTCGTCTTTTTTGAGCTGGTTCAAAAAATAATATTCGTAAATTTTTAAACTTTTTCTAGTGAATTCGTAAGAAAAATTTGTTAACTTTCCAAGGATTAAGCTTTCAGAGAAAAACAAGATTTGTTTTCACTGAGAAACCAACAAAGTTAAGCATTGATCACATCAATCATGGATTCACATACCTGCCAATTCTGTGCATTTGTTCCATTTCGTCGAGAGAAATTGTTTAACCAAATACCTGGGAGTAAACCTTAAAACTTTAATCTATCAAGTTTTTCTGCAAATTCAATGCTTTATTGGATTTGCGTTCCTGATATTTAATAATACGAACTGGAAGTATTTGCATCAAACCTTTCATTGTATTTTTACTGACGACTGTTTTCAGTTATTATTAATCTGCTGCGAATGATAAAAGAGCGGCTCACATTAACTTAGACTCATTTTAAAAGCTTGGTCTTATATAGGTAAGGGTATTTTTCCTCTTTTTCCATTTGAGGTTTTCTTTCTTTATTTTTATGGATTTTATTTCCCTTTTCACAACATTCAGTCAAATAGGTTTCGCAAAATGTGAGACCAGCCAGCCAGGATTTAAAGAGTTTGACATGATTGATTTCGCTCAATAAGAAAAAATTACAAATATCAAAGTAATTCAACCAAATTTAAAAAAAATATAGTTCCATTTTTATATTGTTAAGAGCTAGAGGCAAAGATCAAAATTCAGCCGACCTTGAATCTCCAATATTGAGAGAGACTTGAATTTTTACCTCATATCTAGCCCTTAAACTAGCATTCATTTAAGAATGTCAGTATCTTAGTTTTCTCTCTAAAGTTCTTTATGTTGTTGCTGAAGTTTAAAATTTAATTATTTCACTTAACATTGTAACTTTCTGCTGCAATTTTCACATTTTTCTGGCCTCTAAGAATTTACGATTACAATCAGACAATCGTTTATAACTTTGAGTGCGTAAGAGCTTTTGTCTTGATACAGCCTTTTGTACTACACAGTCATTAAGTAATATACATAGATTCTCGAATACTTTGTCTAGCATCTCAGCTCCTTTTCTTGAAACTCTTGCACGCATTGCTTGTCTTCATTCCTACCTGGTTGCTTGCCTGCCTTACTCATATTCTCATTCGTCTTCCATTTCCACCAATAGCTATTGTTCTTTGGAGCGCATCCATCCATCCGTTTGCAGTAAAAAGAAAATGCCTGACTGCCTAATGTAGCTTTTTATGAATTTACTTCACTGAAGGTCTTTGTTTTATTATAATTTTGATAGCAGGCCAAAGGAAGGCCCATTGCAAATTGTGTGCATTAGAACAGGACGTTCAGTAAATTGATAACGAACTTTGTAATAATACAAGCTAATGTTTCTTTGATGCGAAGCTGTAAGCTTTTTATGATTTATAATTATTTTCCGAAACTTTTCGAAAATCTGGGGTCAAGCTTTTTGCACAAGGGATCGAGCCCATGACATCTCCAGTTAGAAGTAATCTTTAATGCAATTTATTCGCCGTGGCTTGCATCAGGCTGGGAATCAGAGGGTCGTGGGTTCAAAGCCCGGACCATCCAGACAACCTTTGGACCCCGCCTTATTTATGTACCATTAACGATTACTATTAAATCAGAAATGACAAACATAACAAGGGTAAAAACATTTTTCCATCTTTATTTGTTCATTTCCGAACTTTCGTGATTCGAAACATTTCTGGACTTTTGTCTTCCCTTTAAGAGAGCCCAAAAAGAAATAAAAGAAGTTTTCATGCCATAATTATTTTGAAGGTTTTCCACTGCTCCTGAGGCAAGAGAATAATTTTACGAACTGAACTACAGTAAAAAAGTCTAAAACATTTCCTTGGCGTTGCAAAAAAAGAAGGAGAAAAAGCAAAAATATTTTTTCAAAATGATCTTTCCTTTTGGCTCAGTTCATTGTTGTTGAAAATGTTGGGAGTGAGTTTCAAATACATAATCAAATCAGTCATTTTTAGAGGGAAAAATAATTTTTGGTAATCAACTTAATTATCAAAGTATGGTCTCATTCAACAGACTTTAACAATCGTATGGGTATAACATTTTAAATCAAAGTTATTTAGTTTATTTCATACTTTCAAAAGGTTGACTTACACTTGGAAAATTTGGTTTTCAAATAAAGGTGGAATTATCGTGAGAACGTTGTTGATTTACGGCTTGGTTTTGCATTTTTTTGGACATCAATCTTGATTGGAGTTCAAGGAATCTTTAAATCATTCGAAACGCTTGGCAGGCGAAAATTTAGAAGATTACCAAATATAATTTTTGAAATTGAGTTGTAAATTGGTTAGTTGGTTTTTTATATCAAGTAACAATCAAATTTGGGTTTCCCAAAAATATAACAAATTATTCCCAGCTAATACTTTGCATTTAATGAAAAAAATTTGCAAGGCGCACTTAAAAAGATTTAAAAAAAATTATTGCGTCCTTTTGAAAAGGTACCAGAGTTAACTTGTATTGCTTATTATAGTGCCTCATCTTCAGTGGGTTGTGATCCAAAAAACTAACTTTTAAAAATTGCAAAGTAAAATATACACACAAGTGTCAATGAAATAACAGAGAAAAGATACATTTTCTATTCTAATCACAACCTTGTACGTGGCAGGCTTACTTTCATTCAAAAGTTACTTTTTAATTTTTTTGGATACTTTTAAAGTTGTCTATCGAGAATTTTAAGTTTATTTTATGTTAAAAGCAACTCGAAGAAAATAATTTTTCTTATAGAGAATGAAAATAAAAGATCTTTTTGACAACGACATTTTTGTCTAGGCTATTGGAATTTCAATCCAACACTACATGGAACTTTCTTTTCTCCTTCATTCTTCTCACCTTTCTTCAAAACTTTTTTCCAATGTTAGTGTTTTCTTTGGTGCCAAATTGATTGACAGAGGCAAGGCGATAAGCCACCTTACCTGTTTGACGCGTGTTGAGTGTGGAGATGAACATAAAAGATAAAATTTCTTAGATTAAAGTGAAAAAGAAAAAGTTTATACAATTATTTCTTTTTAACCTGAAAAAATGTTTATACATTTTTCCTTAATGTTTTCTAAATAGTTGGTTTATAGATGAACCCCTTACTTTTTGTCACTATAAAAGGCAGAAAGGAGACAAGAAATGCATTCATATTCAAGCAGAGATTGTTGTCTTTGTGTAGTGATTGTGACATGACTCGACACATTCTAACAGTGCCAATAGCCAATGTAGGTATATTTATTTGTACAAATCTCAGAACACACTTCAAAAGTGATTTATTTCAAATTTTTAACAAAATCCACGATGAAAAATATTGTTTTCATTCAATTTAGTGACACGAAGCTTTTATCAAATGGCCAAGAAAGTTGATACTTTCTCATTAATGGCAACTTACGAAAAACAGTCTTCAGAAAATTACTATATTTTTGTCGATCTATTCCATGATGCTGATTGGTACTCTTTTGTTCAGCCATTATTGGCATCACCCGGAGTGCAAAATTTCTGCATCTAATGAAAGAATATGAATTTAAATACACTCTATGTCAACTTTCGGGCAAGTACTTCAAACCATGATTAGCCCGGCTTTTGATTTTTTACTGAATTCTACATTTTTATGGAATTGAAGTAAAATTCAAAAGTTTTTAATAGTTCTCAATCTGGCAATACTCCACTACAGCTTATATTAAACTGGTCATTTTAAAGTTTTATATGTCGCTCTTGATAACCTTACTTTTTTAACTCAAGATTATTGTCAATGATTTTTTTTCTCATTCACAAATGCTTGAAAGCTATTAATTTTAATTCTTTAACGATGCATTGTTGAGTCGCATGGGTGTAATCACAAATGTTATTACAAGTTGGCCCAAAACTGACAAATCTGCATTTCACTTGTAGTCACTGGCAGGGGGTTAAATCCATCTCTTCTCCCACTGAGCTCTGTTTTATGCCACTTTTAAGTCCGACAACCCCCTGAAGATTTCTAACACCTTTTACACACACAAAGAGTAATAATCATAGATGCAAGAAAAGTTTAGAACAAAAGTTTGAAGGAATCTTCCTTCATCATAAACACATTTCGACTAGTTGTGTAGGTTTTTAACCTAAAAATCAGCATTTCTTCTCGAACATTTTTTGAAGCTAGAAATGTTTAAGTGATCGTTATAGTTTTTTAGCATCACACTGAGCTGAGATTCAGATAGAAATCTAGCGTCTTTTTTCTCGTAATTGCCAAAAGGGTTTTTTGACATCTATTCTACAAGCACTGATTAGGTTGAAGGGTGTAAAATCGTTCTGCTCCCTCAAAGAAATGAAAGAGAAGAAACTTAGAGACTCAAACAGATTGTTATACTCTAGTTTTGAAGAAGCTTTTTTGTTTAGAAGCTAAACTTTTAAATACAAATTTTAGAAAAACTTGCAAAATTAAGGAATGTTAATTAAGCCCTAAATTCAGACTCCTATTTCTGGTACATTTTTTCTAAGCCCTCCTTTGGCAAATTAAATATACTGCGTGTATACTACTTCTATTAATCAGAAGTGCTCAAAAATACATTTTTAGAAACTTTCCTTGTTTAACCCGTGAACGAAGATACGACATTTTTTGTTCTGTCATGCAGTGAGAACAAGTTTACATGGCTTAAAAAAGTGTTGGTAAAACAATAGGGGGTCTCCATACTTCCACAACAAAGCCAATGTTAGAGTTTTACAAAAAGAAAGGGAAGAGGCCTTCGACAAGCACTTAAGAAGTCCATTAATAGATTCTAAACTCACTAGCTTAAAATGAAATTTAGTTTACTTTCTTCAAGGTGGAAGAAGAAAGCTTAACAATTTAAAATATATGTAAGTAATCAAACCATTTGCTCATTTTACTCCTTAGATCAGAAAAGTGACAAGATAACAAGTAAATCTTGATTATTTTCTTTGACCTGGAATATCTTGCTTCAAATTGGGTGGGGTAAGAAATGTTGTAAATGAGCCTATTGTAAATTGTGATACAGTGCTATGAAGTCATTTCAAGAAGAAAAATCAGACGCCCATCTTTTCAAGCAAAGTGTTTTCATAAAAGAATCTCAAATAGGAAAGAATTATTGCTTACTTGTAGAAATATGCAAAAAATGAACACGACAGAAAGGTATAGCTATTTTTTTATCTTTGATATGATTCATGGTCAGAATCACAAAAGTAATTTAATTAAATTTGTTTCAAATTTATTATTCAAAATATTTTAAAAGCCATGATGTCATATTATCAAGATTACGAGAAACTTACTTCACTGAAAGCAAATCCCGACCGAAAATAAGGTCCACCCTTTTTGGGAAAAAGGGTGATTACGGGTGAGTAAAAAAAGGGTGAGAAAAAGTCACAATTAAGGCAATAATGTACTTGTAATCGCCCTTTTTTCTATGTAATGAAAAATAGCGACGAAACACCGTCTTATTTTCAGTCGGAGGGAATTTCGCGTCAGTAATGTAATAAGGTAATTAGATTCTATTGTCCTGTGTCAATCTTTTTTTCTCCCAGGTAAATTTTGAATTCATGCGACAAGCATTTAAATTCATTCAACCTTTCATGCAATTGCTAATCTCATGATGAGTTTTTCCTTTTTTTAACGCTATACACCTCCAGCTGCCTTCACCGATGAGCTTTTAGGCTATGGAAAAGAGAAACGGTTACACTTACCCCTACACGTGGAGGGGTGAACCCTGAGAGACTTCTCTTAACCTACCAATGACATTGTGATAACTTTGAGCAAATTTATAGTTTGGAAAGGACCATTTTTTAGTTTCAATGAGAACCATGAATGCTTGACAAAACAGTTTCAATACAAAATCGGAAATTAATAGAGAAGAGAAGCTCTTTCAAAATTGGATAGTTTCTGAACGCA
>Ga0194133_10003394_pt1 | contig 22733 bp, 26 predicted proteins | sample TA2KigOf40mmetaG_FD_155448 | JGI IMG/M metagenome (GOLD analysis project Ga0194133, IMG submission 155448) | Freshwater microbial communities from Lake Tanganyika, Tanzania - TA2015055 Kigoma Offshore 40m | ecosystem: Environmental > Aquatic > Freshwater > Lake | place: Tanzania: Lake...
CTTAAGATTGGTCGAAATACGCTCCATCGTTGAAACAAGGGTTGAAACTATTTTCCTATGAATTGAAATCTGGAATCCATCAATAATTGTGTTTCGATTTGAATTCCATCAAATTGTATAAAAGATTATCTCACCAAAGAATATTCTGATCTTGACTTGAAGAGTGTTCCCAGGGACGAGTTTTTACAAAAAGCCCTTGTATCCTCAATCATTTTACTAGGGGTGGTTTCTTCTGGGAAAAGCAAAGGATCACGAATTCTTATGTAAATGGCATCTTCAAAGATACTTGGTTCGCCACCAGCCGAAACGATTGAATCTCCAAAACTCGACTTTAAATATGGTTGAAAATTCTCAACTGAGAAGAAAAGAGTTTCAAGCTCATTCAAAAGTTGTGCAAGGGGATGAAACACTGATCTGTAACTCAATTCAAAATCTCTTTTTGGGGAGGAGCCACATCCGGAGAGGATGTCTGAGATGTGGACGATCCCTAGCATTACAACAACAGAACATGACCGAAGATAACAGCTTGCTTCATCCTCATAGTCAACTTCTCCATGACTGAGTTTGTCCCTCAACCTTGGGCCATCAGGGTATATTAAAAGATCAAAAAGAAGCTCAGCAATACAAGGCCCTTATGTATAATAAAAATATAATTTTTCAAATGTAATATCATAAAATTAGGTATGTTGAACTCACCGACATAACTGAGAAACGCGTTGTCTTTATCACCATTTTGTGGAAAAAATCGACTCAAAATATCTTCAAAAGTAGTGTACAAAGTATCTGATTCGGCAGTTAAGAGCCTCGAGTGACATCCATTCACCTTTTTAAAAAAAATCTATCAGTTTTGTACGCTTTAAAAATAATTTGATGCTTGTTTTTTAACAATACTCACTTCAGTGAAGATCACTCTACAAAAGCATTCCAGCTCTGGCATTAGAATACAAAGACAACGTGCATACTCTTCATTGTCAAATAATTTATAACCAAGTTCAATTTTGTCAATGGCCACTTTACTCTGCTCGAAATTTTCAAGACTCCATCTGGATGGTGATCTGAAAGGAAATGTTATTTTAGTGGAACACTTTGAATTTATAATAGATCAAAAAAAAACCATTCACCTGTTTGGATTTTCTTTCGAGAATTTGTCAAAATGAAAGGTTTTGGACAAAGCATTCACAACTTTATCTATCCGGGTTAATGAAAAAAATGGCCTAGGAATAATCTTCAAGTGCTTCAAAAAATAGTTGAGAGTAAAAATTAAAACTATCCATCCAGCAGCGATGGAAGAGGTTACTTCTCGTAAATTTAGAAATCCATGCCATAAAAGGTTTCGTAAGTTTAAACCTGTTAAATATATGGCTTGAAGGAAATTTGTTAATTGAAATGAGAAACTGATTTTACCTTGAGGGGTGCCCATCATAAAATGAAGAATTTCGTCAAGCGTTTCATCCTGCCACAACGATTTTAGGTTGCGATGGACGATCTGAAAAAAGACCACATTTTTAAAGTTTGTTATTCAAGAAAAAGGCAAGAATATGGATCGCGGGAAAGAATTCTTGGTGCCATTTTATTTTGAAGACAGATTCAATGCAGGTTGAATCATTGAGCCAGGTTTGCCACAAAAAATGTTTCAGGTTCAGCTTGTAGCTTGTTCGATTCTTTCTAGATTATGTAGCGAGCTCACAAAAGTAAGCTAAGATTTTTAAAATAATACTGAAAGTATGTTATTTTACCCTCCTTAAAGGCAAGTTACAAAGAAGCAAAACCCTTGTATTTACCGAGCAAGGTTCACCTAACAAATAATACTATACAACCATTTACATTCTTTTTGATAATGGGTCTATGGGATGCTGCACTATATAATCAAAGTATAAACCAGGTCCTTCGTGAGAGGAGGTACAGAACTCTTTGGACAGAGCGTTGATACGACGTTTCCGAGGGATCTCTCCAAAATAGATGACAAATATAAAACTGTTTCATACGGTGAAACCGATCCAGAGACAAAACCCACGACCACGTCTAAAGAAAATGCCACAAAATGAAAAAGAATTACTATAAAGTCGTTTATAAAACGAAAGTTTGCTACCTCTAAAAAAACGACGGCTCGAGATCCACGTGAACCCGTCAAAATCGAGCTTGCTTGGGTCTAAAGAGCCGATACTCTTTTGACAACAATGAAATATTTGAGAAAAATACTTTGACATTTGTAAGTAAAATTCATGATCTCTGGAAGCAGGTAATGAGTCTAAATCTTTTCTAATAAGATTAAGGTTAAATATTGGTAGCCCCTGCTCATTGTGTGTGTAAAGTGGTAAACCTTCGTGAATGTCCTGATCTGTGCCAGCACATTCCAATATTGCTTTCACTTTGTCCGACAAAAATGACACATAACTTGTCATTTTATTTAAACTTTATAAGATGTATTCCTTTCTTTCAAGAAAAACATTTTGTCTTTTGCATTAAGCATTTCAAACATTGCGCAAGAATTTGTTTTTGTTTTGATTTCAACCTCGCACCTATTTGCGCACAGATTTCTATGTATAGCGAGTGTTCCGCACATGCTTTGCACATTGCACATTCAATTGTGAATGCTCGTTCAAATCCGCCGCTGCGAAAGGATAGACCAATTCTCTAAATCACCCTATTTTGAAACAGTTTTTCAAATGGTCTTTTTTATATATACAAGAGAGAAATTTAAATTATGAAGAGAAACAGAGAAACTTACTCTACTGTAACCGAGCACGTGTTTCGATCACATGGATGATGGATTCAGGACGATCCTGATTTTTAATTATACTGAGGCCTGAGCCCATGTCAACCCACCTAGCACCCAAGTGCAGGCCTACGATTTGGTACAAGACAATAAAGCTCATATAATAGGAGCCACGGTACTTTAGTACTATTTCCTCAAAACTCCAGAATGATGAGCTCCTTTTCTAGCATTTTTGTTCATTTTTATTGGTTGAAGTGGTTCGACGCCAGATTTTCATAGTGGATAAGATCCTCCTCTGACACGGATGGCACAAGTAACTTTGCAGCAATATTAAAATCATCTTTGGTAACAATCAGTTTTGCAGACCCCTTGTCCTCCATTTCTTTTTCTAATCTTGTAATTGTTCTTGATAGGGCAACTTGAACGGACTCTGAGGTGAAGGCGTACAAATCTGCCCCTGTGAGAGCCCCCGACGTCACCTCAGACAAGTTTCTTACAATGTCTGACAATAACTGTGACCGTTCAGACGATTTTTCTATTACGTTCCAACCGTCGTGTGACAAATGAAGCTTCCTCGTCAAGGCCTCGAGTATCCTAACTTTTTCTTCGTGTCCTCCAGAGATTCCAATATAAACGAGGCGATCAAACCGGCCCGGTCGAAGAAGTGCAGGATCGATTAGATCTGAAGGAGAAAATGTGGGTATAAGGAAAACGGTTAGCAGAAAAAACCACTTTCACCTGAGCCTTACCCGGCCTGTTTGTGGCACCTATAACAAACACAACTTGCTCCTTCGGCCTTTGATCAACGGTATCTTGCTGCAAGCCGTCCATCTCGGCAAGAAGCTGAGACACGACCCGATCCATGACCCCACCTAAGGAGACCATAGGGCTCTTAGGATTTAAAAATTTGAATGCTTAAAAGTTGTCAATTGCCTGCGTCTCCATTTTTTCCCCTGTTGGGAGCCAACGCGTCCAGCTCATCGAAGAATATGATGCAAGGGCTAGCCTCGCGGGCTCTTGCAAATACATCTCTGACATTGCTTTCAGACTGACCAACGTACATGTTTAAAAGTTCTGGACCTGCCATTGGAATCAAAAAGTTGACACACAATGTCACAATTTAAAAAAAAGCTATTCAAACCTTTCACACTGAGAAAGTTGAGGGAGCATTCTGTGGCAACTGCTTTTGCCAAGAGGGTTTTTCCAACACCCGGAGGCCCATATCTAAACAAAATTTGTTGAGTTTTTTACCTTCGTTTATTTAAAGGATTCATTATCTCACAGGAGTATTCCAGATCTCCTGATCCCATTAGCAAACAGCTCAGGTTGCACAAGAGGTAGCTGAATAGTTTCTAGGATTTCTTTTTTAGTCTTTTCCAATCCCCCTAAAGATAATTAAAATAATGTTAGATGTTTAGCACCATTTTTTGGAACATCCTCATTCATTTTTACCAACATCTTCCCATCTAACTTCTGGTATCTTCGGAGCCCCAATCGCTCCAGACATAATCTGGTCGAAATGCTTCAAGGCTTCCTCAAAGTCTGAAATGTCCAGCTTGACCAAATCTTTGAAAATTGATGTTGGAAGAGTGGCGTAATTCATGCTGAACCTTTTGGTACATATCCAGATGGCCCTTTCAACCAATTCGATGAGATCACGGTAGAGGAATCCGGATATGGAGCCACTAGCAAATCCTAAAACTGAATCTATCAAAAAAGAAACAGATATTGGGATGGTCCATTTTGAATGAAAGAACTTTTTTCCTTACCTAAATCATTGCAATTTACATTGAAAAGATTTGAAACAATCCAACTTAGAGTATCCTGCTTTTTTAACCCTGAACTCACTGTTAGCTAAAAAATGGAATAATAATAGTAGTAGTAATAATAATGGGCAAATTAATGGGTACCTGAATATCAAAAATATTTGCTAACTTAGAGTCGAAAATAACAGATGAGGGACTCAAGGAGGTCTCCCCAATCAAAAGAACATATTTTTCCTTGGTTGGGTCCCTCAGACCTTTCATCTCGTTCATTAAAGCAGACAAAACTCTTTCGTCAAGTTTGCCCTCAGGAGTTTTTGCTAACATGTCGATGTTCCTCAGTTCCATTATGCAGGGTCTCATTTCTCTCACAAGGGCAAACACCTGCTTGAGTTTACCTTCTGTTAAGCCACTATTGTCACCTTTGATGAAACAACAGTCAAAGCTGTAGAAGGGAAGTCCAGACGTGAGTGAGAGAGACTTGAAAATGGCAGACTTTCCACATCCGGATTTTCCAAATGCCAAAACAGACGGAAGGTCGAAATTTGATTTTTTCGAAGAGAAGCTTTTCAGAATATGTGACAGTTTGTCTCTCTCAATTCCTAATTCAGGAGGTATGTTGTCATATATCTTGAATTGATCACAGTTGAGTGAGCTTAAATGGAAGCTTTTTGTCACTTTCGGCATGGGTTGATACACTACCCCGTTGCTCAGGATTAAGTTGGTGTAGTCAGAGCTTGCTGAAGCAAGGGACCAACCATCTTTGGATCTGCAGGACAAAGGACTTTCAAATTTGATATCATTGATCCTGAAGAAAAGTGATTTGGAGGGCACTGATACTTTTGAAGTCCATTTGAGGTGAAATGTTGACTCTGACAAATAGTCACCAAACTCAAGTTGGAAAACAAACCCCTTCATACACAAATCTCCATTTGAGTTGTACACAACTGGAAAAAAAATTATTTCTAGGATGAAAGAAAATTTGGCATTATTTTTGTCGTAAAAAAACCAACTTGGAAAAATTTTTGCACTCTTGAAAAACTCCTTCAAAATGTCATTCATATTTGAAGCAGATATTTCTTGTAGACAATTTGAATTGATGGAAGAAATTTCAAGTTGGTGAATTTTCACAGTTTTACAATTTGGTTGAGCAGGATGTAATTGAGCAAAAAATGGAGGCCTCAGTTTTTGACCAATCACATTTACAATATTGAACATCAAGGAAGCATCAATATAAGCTTTATCTAAAAGAGAGTCTTAATATACCATCACCTTATAATGGTTAAAATGGCGTTCAGTATGGTTTTACCCAGAGGAATCCCTTTGCTCACAACAACTTTGAGAGCAATACATACATTTGAAGCTGTCTTCAGAACGACACAGTTTCCTGTGGAAAACCTGTTTGACCCTGCGAATACTATCCCTGAAGTGATGACATCATCATCCCCGTGGCTTTTCATCATAGAAAGTTTCCTTGCCAGACCGTATGGCATTTCGCTAAGCTCGAGGCTAAAGTAATTCTTGAAACAGCTCTTGAGCAAGTTTGAGTAGCTTAAGTCGAGAGTGTTTCTTCGATTGCCCCAAAGTAATTTTCCAGTGTAAAGGACCAGAGAGAAAAAGCTTCTGGAACGATATTCATCCTTTTTTTATAAATCCAATAATGGCTGCGGAGTAAGTGGTTGATTTTTACTTTTTAAACGTGACCTCAACGGCCGTGTCATTCGTGAAAATCCCAACTGAGTATGGAAAACTTGTCTTCAAGTAGACTCGAATCTTCTCATCCTGCCCATCAAGCCTTATTTCTTGTCCCTCTGCCAAGATGCTGCCAGAGAAACTCTCCTAATAAAGGTTATAATTGGAACGTCACATTTAGAAATATGTGCCATTAACGAGCCTATTTATAGATAAATGATTTTCTACCTGAACCTTAACTAAAATGTCTTGCAAAACTTGATCGCATACACTATCACCATCTCTTTGACTAGGGTCAGGTAGAAAACATTCCAGAGAAACTCTTGACAATTTTGGTAAGTCTGTTTCAGGGTAATACGAGATAAACACGTTTTCGTTCGAGCAATAGTTGAAGAGCAACCCGCTGCATTTACACAATCCGATCGTTCCTGTTCCATACTGTTCACTGGGAATAATTCGACAAAAAGTTAACCAACAGTTAAGCTTCGATCTGATTATAGCGTAGGATAAACTCTCATTTGCTTCTTCCTTTGACAAAAAACAAATATTTCCAATGACGTGTTCTTGAAGCCTTGAACAATCAACTGCAAACAGTTCTGCCCATTTCGGTTCAACCATTTTTCAACGTCACCATGCAATCATACCTACTGTCAATACTTACCTTATCTGCTAAGAAATTGATAAACTTTATCTCCCACTATATTTGCATAAGGGGTTTAAGATATTTTGCTTCTATTCTTGACAATATTACCTTACCTCATTTTACATTTTACAACAACTCTATTAAAATGGAAGCAGTGGACTACTTGGCCTCATGTCATGTGAAAAACCACGTGCCACCATCTTTGACTCCAAACGCTCAGGTCAGAAACAGATGCGGATTTGATCAATCAAAATTCAAAATCAAAACAAACATAAAAAAAGGTTTAGAAATCTGTGGATGATCCAGATCGTGCGCGCGTGCACCCTTACACCAGACGCAAATGCATGGGTGATAATTTTCGAGTATGGCATAAGGCCGCGCACGCCCCTTGTAGAGTAAGGAAAAGCACAGAAGAAGGAAAGTGTTACAGAAAACAGTTGGATTATAATGGAATGTATAGAGAAATAAAGAAAGAGGTGGCGAGATTCGAGATTACTTTGGAAATCTGCCAAAATACAGAAGATTAGTAAAAATAAATAAACCCAATTTTTTGGGCATTTCGACACAGGCTTTTGAAATGTTACATTTTAAATGAGTATTTGTCATAATCTAGTGGCTTAAAAAGTGTAAAAGCAGTAACTGAATGTGACGGATAAATTTGAAACAGTGTTATTTTGACGGGACAAGCGCAACAGTTTGACTTAAGCTGTTTTGCAATAAGAAAATACAATTCTAGATTTTTAAATCATGACCTAGATTTGTCAAAAAAAATGTTGCACTAAAAAGAGAAAAAAGATTTTAACTTTAAGGTAGGTTAACTTTTTCATTTGTTACTTAATTGCAAGGCTAGTAAATTATATATTCTCTCTAGATGGCTGGGACAGGTGTGTTGCCCTTCATTCGAGGTATCGACCTCACTTTAAACAACCTAGAAGGAGAAAGGTTCCCAGAAGCGGTAGAAGAAATGACCAGTCTGCGTTGGCTAAAACTGACAAATACAAAGCTGAAATCAATACCTCTGGAAATAGGAAAGTTAGGAAAACTGGAGCATCTAAGCCTGAAGAAAAACGATCTTTCTTCAATAAGTGGTGTTGGTAAGAAAACCTTTGTCATTTAGACTTTACTCTAAGTTTGCCTTTTTTTTCATTTTGTATTCTCTTTATTTCAATTATCCTTATTCGTTTTTTCTTACCGAAAATTCCTTCTCAATTTAAATAGGTTTGGCATCTTTAAGATGTCTACGAACATTGAATTTGAGAAGAAACGCTTTGGTTGCCCAGGGTGTACCACTCGAATTGTTCGAGAACGAAGAGCTCAACACGCTGGATTTATCACATAATAATCTCCATGAAGTGCCGGAGGGAATATGCAAAGCTAAAGGATTATTGGTGAGACGCTTTGAAGATCTTTTACGATAAACAAACCTCTAGCAAATATAGGTTTTAGTAGTTTTCAAGTTTCTAAACGTCTAACGTTCGATAAAAGATAATATTTGATGTTAAAAATGAATCTTATTTTAGGTACTGAATTTGTCACACAACAACCTTGAGCTTGTTCCAAGCCAGTTGCTAATGTCATGCACAGACCTTCTTCATCTCGACCTGAGCAACAACTGCCTTGAGCAACTGCCCCCACAGCTAAGAAGGCTCTCTAATCTACAGACTCTTGTTTTAAGCAACAATCCTTTGTCTCACTTTCAGATCAGGCCTCTACCTGGTATGCTTTGTGTTTACATGACAGACGTTCATAAATTTCATTTTTGAAGTTTTTTTCGTTTTTGATTCAGCTCTTGTCGAGCTACGCACTTTGCATATGCGTAATACACAACGGAGCCTTAGCAACATCCCTGTCAATCTAGAGGGACTTGTGCACCTCGAAGACGTGGATCTGTCTCAAAATGAATTGACTAGGATTCCAGAGGGTTTACTTACTGTTCCAAACCTCAAGAGACTCAATCTTAGTTCAAATCAGGTAAATTTTAAGGGCGATTGTAAGCAGCATCAAACGACTAATATCTCGGATGCTATTATTTAGATTACAGAGATAAGTTCCGATATAGAACGATGGACCCATATGGAAACTCTTATTCTTTCTCGAAACAAAATAAAATCGCTTCCCGCAGGTGATATATTATAAAAAGTTTGGTTAAAACTCAAGCGAGTAAATAATAGTTTTGATTTTGGCATAACGTTGCTCTCGTCGGGTGGAAAAAGAAGACCTTTTTCTTGAGTTATTACCGTTTTTCTCCTTATAGGATTATGCAAACTTTCTAAGCTAAGGCGTCTTTACTTGAACGAGAACGAACTTGACTTTCAAGGTATCCCATCAGGTAAATATTTCTTTCAAATGGTTGAATAATTTCCATAAATTTATGTAAAATTCAAGTGAGGTATTATTGTTCTCACTCTATAAGTTTTTCAAGGTCACTTAAAATTTGAACGACAAGCCTTCTTTTCAATCTGAATTACCTTTCTTATTCTAGGAGTTGGAAAACTGGGATTGATGGAAATCTTTTCAGCTGCTGACAACCAACTTGAAATGATTCCAGAAGGGCTGTGCAGATGTTGTTCTCTTAAAAAGCTTGTTTTGGCAAGGTTTGGATCTCCTTTTTTAATCTATTTTTTTAGACTAAATCAATGTTCATCAAGTTTTTACGTACCTTTTTACCTTTAAATCAGAAACAAGCTCATAACCCTTCCTGATGCGATACACCTAACAGAACTTGAAGTGTTGGATCTTAAAGGAAACCCTGACTTTTTAATGCCACCCAAGCCAAGAGGCTTGACTAAAGGCTCTGGGGTAGAATTCTATAACGTAGATTTTTCACTACAACATCAGGTAAATTAACTTTTTAATATTTTTATGGTGAAAATAAATTCATCAAAAAAGAAAGAGCCAGTATTCGGCAAGTTATTTGAGGTACAAGAAATACTTTCAATGAGGGGTTGCTCTAGCCGAGTGGTCATAGGCACATGATGGAGAACTTAGATCTAAGGTTGTGGGTTCAATCCTAGGCAATTTTTCAACCTCGAATTGCAAAAAAAATCAATAAGGCACCCTCAGTCAGTGAAGTAGTAATCTGCAGTGACCATAGATATGATTTAATTGTTATGGCAGGACTCTTTTAAAGGTGTTGGTCACGCCTGTCTATACTGTACCAGACTATTATTATTTCCCAAAGATGTTGTCACTTTATTTCTGAAATGATGATGACGAGTTCATATAACTTTCCCTTTTCAATCTAAAGCTCCGACTTGCTGGTGCCTCTGTCCCGAAAACCATTGCAGAGCAACAAGTTCAAAAGGACCCCATGGCAAGAAAGCTAAGGTAAAACTAAATGACTATTTTGATGCTTTCGTTAACAATAAGCTACGGCGATTTTCTACAAAATTATTTCTTGTATTATAAGGCTCCGTCGCCGTCACCGAGACGGGGGAGATCCAGACGAGGATCAAGCGAAAGTTCTAAATGGAATGAAGGAAATCGCCAAAGAAAAAGTTTGCATAGTAAATAGTTTTTAGTTCATGATTTTTAATGTATTATTTTTTGCTTAAGGACAAAAAACAATCTGAGGGTGAAACTGAGTCTATAAAAGCAAAAAAATGGGATGATGCTCTTGTAAAACCTCCTCTTGACTATTCTGAATTCTTTGATGAGGATGTTGGTCAATTTCCAGGAATTACAATTTGGGAAATCGAAAATTTTTATCCTAGCCAGGTAAAAATGACCTCTTTTCAAAAGTAAGACTGGTTTTATTGGCACTTGCAATATTTTTTATTATTAAGATTGAAGAGACCTGCCATGGAAAATTTTTTGAAGGCGACTGTTACATTGTTTTGCACACTTTTATCGACACATCTGGAGGACTGGATTGGAAAATATATTTTTGGATAGGGGAAAAGGCTACTTTAGATAAAAGAACTTGGTAAAAATAGCAATGTGGAATCGTAAAATACAGTTAGTTGACCGTTAATACTTTCTCTGTAGCGCTGCAATCCATTCAGTCCACCTTAGAAATTACCTTCATGCAAATGGTAGAACTGTGAGAGAAGAACAGGTAAATTTTAAGTTTACCTCTGGCTTAATTGATAGACGTCAATTAAGTTTAACCATATTATGTTTATTTATTTCAGGGAGAAGAGACTGAAGAATTTTTAACTCTATTCGGACCTCATCTTGAGTATGTCAGTGGCGCACGAACTGCCAGTGGATTTTACACTGTTGAAGACATTGAATACACCACGAGAACGTATCGGATACACGAGGGTCTTCATAATGGAGTGCACATGTAAAGAAAGAAAATTTAATTGGAGTTCTGTATTTTTAAAAAGGATTTTTTTTTTAATTTAGGGAGCCTGTTGCCACATCACACGAATCGCTAGACCCTCGTCATGTGTTTTTGGTGAGTGAGGCTGATTTTAGCCTCTACATGATTGTACTAAAAATCAATAGACTTTTTATTTTCACACTTACAATCTTTTCAAACGTAGGTTGACGGAGGACTTAAAATTTTTGTTTGGTACGGAAGAAAGTGCAAGAATGTTTTGAAGTCCAAAGCAAGACTTATGTCTGAAAAAATCAATAAAATTGAAAGGAAAGATAAGGCTGTGATTTTGGTAAAAAAAACCATTTTCTTCCTTATTTTCAAATAGATATATGATGCATAAATGTACCATTGGATAGATTTTTACGGAAGGAGAAGAACCCCTTTCGTTTTGGCAGACTTTGTCTGACGAGCCTCCAGAATCGATGACTGAGGACATCATCCCAATGAAGGCTTCTGAGATGCACGTACCTGAGAACTTTTGCCCAATTGTGCCAAGGTAATATATTTTTTTGGATGACTTTTGCTTTAATTAATATATTAATTGTTTAACGTTATTCTAGATTGTACACCGTTGGTTTGGGAATGGGTTACCTGGAACTACCTCAAGTTGAAGTTCCAGGGAATAAATTCAAACAGGAGCACCTGGTCAATAGAATTTCATGTTCTCTCAAACATTTGTATACCATAAGTCATTTAATTTTTTTTAGAATACAAAGAATGTCTTTATTCTCGATTGCTACTCAGATGTTTTTGTGTGGGTTGGCAAAAAGTCGACACGGCTTGTACGAGCAGCTGCTTTGAAGCTTTCTTCCGAGCTCTTTTCTATGCTCATTCGACCGGACTTTTCTATGATTCATCGTGTGTCAGAGGGCACAGAGTCTATGGTTTTTAAGTCAAAATTCGTAGGTACGAAATCACATTGTTTCTTTTCGTTTACTCACGAGCAACCACTTGATTTTTGTCTCTCTTTACTCAGGTTGGGATGATGTGATAGGAGTTGATTTTACGCGTACTGCACAATCTGTGCAAAGAACAGGCGCAGATCTTCAAAAGTGGGCAAAAGGACAGGTAAGATATAAAGATTGCTTAAATGATGTCTTCAAAATTGAACATGATTTTAGGAGACAAAAGTTGACTTATCTGCTCTCTTTACTCCTCGCCAACCTCCTATGCCAAAGAACGAAGCTGAACACTTAGCAGAGGAATGGAACGAAGATCTTGAAAAAATGGAAGCTTTTGTTCTCGAAGGGAAGAAATTCGTTAAGCTCCCAGATAACGAAAGAGGCATCTTTTGCAGTGCAGGTAAGAAAAGTCCTTATTTGGTTTACGTGAGACAAGTAGAAGTTCAGAAAACTTTGAAGTTTTATATGGAAAAATTAAATTATTTTTAATCTGGTCGCCATTATTGTAGATTCGTACGTTTTCTTGTGTCGTTACTGGGTCCCAGCTGATGACCACGATCCTGACGACAGGGAAGATGAAGAAGAACCCGAAGAGGATTACCAGTGTGTTGTTGTTTACTTCTGGCAGGTAAAAAATTCTTTTTCGTTTGAAGAAAAGTAATATTGGATTCATGTTGTTTCTTCTGATTTAAGGGTCGTGATTCGAGCAACATGGGTTGGCTTACTTTCACCTTCAGCCTTCAGAAAAAGTTTGAGGCATTATTTGGAGAAAAGCTAGAAGTTATCAGAATGCAACAACAGCAAGAAAATGTGAAATTTATGTCACATTTTAAAAATGGACTAGTTATAAGGTTAAATTTTTTTCGAATAAACTACTTAAAAAGGTTTGGACCCAGATTTGTTATTTAGACAGGGAAGTCGACGTCAACCAAAAGTTGATCCAACCTGGGTAGCAATTCCTGAGTTCTACCAAGTGAGTAAAATCAATGAGCATTTTTCCAATGGATTGAATTAGAAAAGCTTTTTTTCACAGATTCGATCAAATGGATCAACTCTCTGCCGTCGTTGCATACAAATCAAAGCTGATGCTTCGGCGCTTAATTCTTGCTTCGTATTTATTTTAAAGGTTGCAAATGTCGTTACATTTCTGATTGGCTATTTTAACTTTTTCATTGCCTTTTTAGGTTCCTTTTGACACAGAAGATAATTCCGGTATAGTTTATATTTGGATCGGCAGCAAGTCTGACTTTGATGAGGTCCAAATAGCAGAAGATATTGTTAGATCGACGTATAACATTGAAAATTTCTCACTCCAAGTAATTAACGAAGGAGAGGAACCTAATAACTTTTTTTGGGTGGGTCTTGGAGGAAAGAAGCTCTATGATACAGATGCTTTGTACATGGAGCACTCTAGGTTGTTCAGGTATATTGTGCAACATCAGCTGCTCGAAACTGAACCAAATATGAGATCGATATTTTTTATCAAACTTAGATGCTCAAATGAGAAAGGCTACTTCACTGTGAGCGAAAAGTGTTCAGATTTTTGTCAAGATGATCTTGCCCACGATGACATCATGATCCTTGACTCTGGAGAGCACGTCTTTTTATGGATGGGTCCAAGGTGTTCGGAAGTTGAAGTAAAGCTAAGCTACAAATCTGCTCAGGTGCGTCTTCATTTATACATCATAGCATTCAATAAAAAGCAAAAAGACGGGTGTCTGCTTGAAAATTCTCCAGAAATTTACATTTTATGTAACAAATCAAACTATATTTTAGGTTTATATTCAAAGTCTAAGAGCAAAACAACCGGATAAACAGAGAAAGCTGTTCCTTACTATTATGGGCAAAGAATCCAAACGATTTACCCGATGCTTTCACGGATGGAGCGCGCCCAAAAACGTTCCGAAATGAATGAGGCTCAGAAGACAGATGAAGTACTAGTAGCGACGACAGCTATAATATCAGTTTTTATTGTTAGATATGATCTATGTCAATTTTTTACAATTTAAGATTTGATCATCCAAGTTCAGTCATTTTTAACTCAAATAAGGCTCTAAACCAATTTGTCAGGACAATCATAAAAGAAATTTTCATTGAACCATTTCTAGTGATACGAGAGTGGTAAGTGTGACTAATCGAGTAAAATAAATTTTCTTATCAAATTTGCTTTTTTTTCAAGTACTTTTTCAGCATTGCCTGGGTGAGGTGAAAACCTGTTGTTCCCTTTCGTATTAGACTACAGAGTGCCTCACCCTTAGCCTAAAAGTATCACCCATTTTTCAATGTAATCTACAAAATAAATCTATTTGACAACTCTTTACTCCCTTACAGAGAGGTTTGTTTTAACAGCTAAGCTGAAAACACCTTAAAATTTCAATTTGTGATCGCATCCGAAAGAGAAAGTCTTGTTCAACGAGGCACAAGGAGTGAATATCAGTTAAAATGGCCCTGAAAAAATTATTGGGTGAACTCTTAAACCATTACTTTTGACAAACAAAACAAAACTTGGTTTTTGAATATAGTTATTCAAGATTCTAAAACAGATTAGCATTTATGGCTCAAAGGAGACAATTAACACAGATCTCACCCAAAAACAAAGATAAATTAACATCATGAACACATTTTACATATGAAGCTCTAAAATTTTTTACAAACTTGACTAATATTGACTTTTTTTTCTAATGATGAGCATGGCCGCAGTGATCAGAGTGAACATGGCACTCTTCTCTCTCGATTGTATCATCTGGGGTTCTAAGCCTAAAAATAAGTATTGATTTTCATTTGATTGTGAATTGAATTTTCTGATTGCCTTTCCGAATGCCAAAATGCCCCACTCGCTACAAGAGCTATATCCAAATCAATCCTCCTTCCTATCTTAACCCTGCATCCACTACCCTACCCACTTCTCATCACTGGTTCATTCTCACTTTTTGAAAACACAGACAAAAATTCTTTGAGAGAGAGATGAAGTTACAAGCCATAACTTTTGTTTACTTACATGGTGGATAGTAAGTGTTTGGCTTAATTTTGTGGTGATTGTGTGTATGTTGAATCTGTCGGTGTCCGTACTGTGCGGAAGGGGGAGGAGTTTCACCTCTCTGTCCTATGCTGAGAGTTCCACAACTGAGAATAGAGGGAATCTGGCTTGGACAATAAATCACGATGGGTCCCTTTTTCAGCTACTTGGCCACGGTTGAGAACAAGTATTTCGTCACAGTTAACCACTGTTGAGAGTCTATGAGCTATAAGTATGGAAGTGCGTCCTGATGTTGCTTTGTTCTGAAAAAAAGTGAAAATTTCGAACAAACGTTTTACATAAGATCGTCTTGAATAGTACCAAAGCTTTCATTATGCTGCTTTCAGTTATCGAATCCAGCGAGGAAGTGGCCTCATCAAAAACCTGACAAAAATAATCATTCATCATGTTGCTGTTTATTTTTAGCAATATAAATACCAAAATGGGAGAATTCTTTAATATTGCCCTAGCAATGGCAACTCTTTGCTTTTCACCTCCTGACAATTTAAGGCCACGCTCTCCTACCTGAGTGTCGTACCCCTAGAAACGAAATCAGATTTTCAATACAAAAATAATTAAAAGACATTTACTTTTTCACTACTTTTGGCCACTGTAAAATTGATTCGTGTATCTCTGCCATTTTGGCCGCCTCTATGACTTTAGACTCTCCAGCCGAAAGGTTGCCATAAGCAATATTGTGTCTAACCTGAAACGTAAAGAAGTTCTTTTCTATAATAGATTTGGAATGGTTGCGTTTGAACAGAAAGACAGACCGTGTTGTGAAATAGTACTGAATCTTGTGGTACAATGGCGACATTTCTTCGCAAACTCTCCAAATCTACTGTAGATATGTCTTTGCCACCAATTTTGACAAAACCTGATTTTGGCTCATAAAACCTATAAAGCAATCTAATCAGAGTGCTTTTTCCTGACCCTGATCCTCCAACGATGGCCACACGCTTTCCAGCTGGAACTGTGAAAGTCTAAATTTAAAGAGTTTTTTCTTTTTAATCTGATACGAAATTTGTTTTAAAAATAAACTTTCCAAATTGTCAAGAATTCTTTTCCCTTCGACGTATTCAAAGCAGACGTTTTCGAAGGTAATTGCTGATAATAATTGAGAAAATAAGAGTTAAAATACTTTGATTTTTTAGTTGAAATATACCTGCTTCACTCGGAGATAGAGCCAATTTTTCAGCATTCGGTGCTGAACTTATAGCTGGGTCAAGAGTCATAAGTTCAAACATCACCTTAAATTTTGTGTTTGCTATTAGTTCTAGTTAAACAGAAAAAAGTTCAAAGGTTTAACTTACTTGCATATCTGTTAATGCTAGCCTTATTTCTCTGTAGACAGATCCTAGAAAGTTAAGCGGAATAGAAAGTTGGAACAAGAGTCCATTGACCATAACAAGGTCCCCAACTGTCATTCGACCATGAACAATTTCATTGGCAGCCCTGAAAGAAAGAAAATTATACACGTTTTTCAGAGGCTGGTGTTCCCAGTCAACAACTTACATTAACATGATGGATGTCAGAGCAGCAGAGAATATTGCATTCTGCCCAAAGTTAAGCAAAGCCAAACTTTCACTGGTCTTCAGCGATGACTTTTCGAACCTCAGCAGAGACTTATCGTATTCTTGAGCTTCAAACTTCTCATTATTGAAGTACTTCACGGTTTCATAATTAATAAGAGAATCAATGGCTTTGTTGCCAGCCTCATTTTCAGCCTGGAACAATCAAAACAAGATTTTGAAGCATTGATATAGATTGATGTTTTTTACTATCAATTCGGAAGATAGACAATTTCTCTTATCCATGCTAAATGATTTTGTAATGAAATTTAATTTTTTTGTTTATAGAAAGCAAAGCCTTAAATTAAACTTTCCTAAATCGAAAATTTAGGTCCTTTTTTCAAACCTGATTCATCTGAATTCTAAACTTCGTTCTCCACTGAGTTATACCCAGCGTGAAAGCTCCGTACATTCCTACTGCTCCAAGAGCCACAAGAGAGAATTGAGGGCCACAACTGTACGCAAGAATTCCACTAACCTTTAAAAAGATGTAGTTTCGTGAAGTTCACAATTGATAAAAATAATTTCTGTGAGTTTTTGATAATATTTTCATCACTTTTGAGCATGACAAAAACAGATGTCTCACCAAGGCTAGCTCAAATATCGTTGGCATGATATTGAAGACAATCGCGTTCAATACGGTGGCAATACCTCGTGAACCACGATCTATTATTTTGGACAGTGCTCCAGTCTACATTTGCAAATAATAATTTATTGATTATGTATATGTGCAAAGTCAAATTTAAAGTAATTTTTACTTGACGATTAAGATGGAAAGCCAAGTCCAGATTGTGAAGATGAAGGAAGACGTTTTGAGCTAGTCGTCTAAATTTAAAGGAAAATTGGTAGAATATTGAAATGAGAAAATTGTAAGTTTATGTTACCTGATTGAGTGTTGAGCAACTTTAGCAAATATGGTATTTCTTAACTCATTAAAAGCTGCTGATCCACCTCTGAAAAAAATATCTTTACTTTCTTAAAACAATTGTTAATAAATTTTTGTTGGCACCTTGCTAAACCGTATCCTATGATAAGAGCAAAAATAGTTGATGCAACAGCTCCTTGTGGTGTCTCTAAATTCAAACTCCCGCCTGTGGCAGAGTTTAGCTGAAACAAAATAATATTGAAGAACATCAACAGAGAGGCTTAGTAGGGAGAGTTAGTCCAGACCATTAGGTTTCCCAGTAAAATTATAAATTCTGGTAGGTGCCAAACCCTTTGAACAAAAAGTTTTCAAATTTTTTAAATGGGTTTCCGTCGTACAAAAACAGGTTTATGCTGGTCACGAAGGTACTATGTAAGAAACAGTATTTATTTTCCCAACTTACTAAAAAGAAAAAAAGGAACTTCATTTCTAATGTTCTTACAATTCCACGTGTGTCTTACTTCATCAAACAAGCAGTACTAATACCCACATAGTACACTTCGACTTGTTGACGAAATGGCCGAAATTAAATTGAAAAGCAAATCATATTTACCATATCAATTGTATGTTTGAAGAAGAAAGGGACGGTAATATTCAGCAGCTTCGCTCCAGCCAACAGAGAAAGAGCTATGAGGACACGACGTTTCACCTCAGAATTTTCTGCAAGCATAAAGTTCAAAATTTTCATTGTTTTTATAAGGCAAAAAAAGGTAAACCTTTTGGCCAAATGTAAGTTGACAGAGCCTTGATCATGTCCCTACTAGTAATTCCCTCAACCTTTTGCTTGTGCTTGAGGGTATCCCGAGCCAAGTTGGACGCCCCTGGATGAAAGCATTGACGTACAGGTACTCTTTGAAGAATTGATTTTGTGCAACCAATTGGCTTGAAAAGCGAAATAGCGCCATGTTTTCCATTCGGATACAAACAGTATATTTTAGATGAAGTCAAAGCACCCCTAAGCCAAAAACTAGCCACCATCCTTATCGTCAGGGAGTTGAGATAACTAGCAGTAAAGTTGAACGTTCACTTTCATGATCCTCCAATTTGTGACTAATTAGACATTGCGCGACTTATATTATGATCACAGCCCACTGCATGACTTCGTATTACTACTTCAATGAAAAACTTGTTTTCTTTATTACATTTTCATTTTCACTTGACAAATTATTTGAAGTCGGTGCGAGCCAGAATTGTTTTGATTTTCGAACGTTCTTTAATATCTATGGCAATAATGTTTATTAATAGAAAAATTAAAAAATGTGAATTTTTGGTAGCTAAATAGAATTCTATTTCATTCATTGATTATTTACAGATTTTCTTCGCTTTTGAGTCAAAAAGAGCCAGAAAAGATACTTGCACAAATAATTTGATCTTTTTTCTTCATTGTCAAAGAAGAATGCGCCGCTTAGGTTTTTTGTTGCTCGCATTTTTTGCTTCACTTTCTTGGCTTTACTTCTTGGCCTCAAATGCGCCTGAGCTACCAGAAAATGACAAACTCAAATTTCCCTCAAGCATTGGAGAGCTCAAAAAAGTGGCCTTTCTTTTGTCAGAACTCTTTCAGCAGGTACAGCCAAATATTCAAAAACTGTATCTATGACTGAAAAATACATTTCAATTTTTAAGGATTCTCACCGAGGATATGTTATTATTTTATTTGTGTCTGCCTACCTTTTCAAGCAAACCTTTGCCATTCCTGGATCTGTCTTTTTAAATGCACTTGCTGGGGCTGTATTTGGGCTTGAAACTGGTAATAAAAGTGATCTTAGTTTCTTGATTTTTATATTCATAAAGGATTTAGAGCTATTGAAAAATAAAAAAAACCTTTATTCAGGATTTTTAGCAGTAAGTGTTTTAACTGCTTGTGGAGCCACACTATGTTACTTCATAGCTAGACTGGTTGGTCAGGTAAGTGCAAATAATTTGGTACTTTTGCCTTTATAGGCAAAACCAATTTGGTTGTGTAAAATCATCAAAATTGCTTCCAGGATGTTGCCATGCGGTTCTTTCCATCTAAGATACTTTCTTTCAAGACCAAGCTTAATGAAAACTATGCTAGACTTCCCTACTTCTTGCTGTTTCTGAGACTCTTTCCTGCAACTCCAAACTGGGCTGTGAACATGTGTTGTGGAGTCCTAAATGTACCCGTTCATCTATTTTTCGCCACTGCTTTGGTGGGCCTCATGCCTTACAATTACATGTGCGTTCAGACTGGAGTCATTGTATCGAAGCTCACCAACATGTCTGAAATGATGACCTGGTCAACTCTCTTGCAATTAAGTCTGATTGCCTTAATTGCTCTGGTGCCTGGCTTTGTGGTGAAAAACAAACAAGGGGCTAAGTTGGCCGAAAACAAAAGTTGATTTGCCCTTTACAAACATTTTGTTTTCAAAGAGTGAACCAATACTTTTGATGACAATCCATTATTTTTGGTTCGTCTTTCGTTCTAAGTGCGAAGGGACTTTACTCAGTAAGATTAATTTTAAGAGCTTAAACCAAATATTAATAAAATCAACCATTGAAACATTGTGTTTTAACATCATCATAGGTATTTAAACCTTATGATTAAGGATGTTGTTGAGTTAAGTTTTAGTGCAAAATTTCACCCTTCATTAATTAACTCTTCCCCTCCCCCACAACACCATGTTGCTCCAACAGTAAAATCTAAATTGTAACACACCAAACAGACACCACAAACTACCCACAACTTTTCTTACCACCCAAAAAACCTTCCCCCCTTTATTACCCCTGGTACAACTGGCATACTCCATAACTCACTCGATGCTGAGTTAGACGACTGTTTTTCAAACCGTTATCTGGCTGTTTTAGGGTCGGTCCATGAACACGTCCCAAAAATGACTCAAAAGACGGCTTGAAAATGGTCGTCTAACTCAGCCTTTAAACACACTTCAACCTTTACCCTCACATTACACACACCCTTCAGACCCCACAGACAGTGGATGGCTCTGTTTTATTTCTTAAGGTGTTTTTTCCCTAGATTAAAGAACAGAAGAGGTGGGTGGTGAAAGATTGAGGAAGGTTTTCAAACTTGCCATCCGTAGCACAGTTGTTTTTTATTTTCACTCGTCAACCCAGTTGACGTGGGGGTGGTTAGCTTCACTTTAGGAGGTTTTTGCTCCGACGAGTTGGAGGATATGGGGCTGATCAACAGTTGTTGTTCACAGCTTAAGTCTTTGCTGAATTTGTTGTTAACAGCTCAAAAGTCTTCGCCGAATTTGTTATTCACAGCTCAGGAGTCTATTGCTGGAGTTACTGCCCACGGCTCAGAGTCTGTGCTGGAGTTTTACTGCTCACAGCTCAGCTCACAAAGTAGATTTTAACTACCATGTGATGGCGTATTTTCCAAAAAGTCTGGTTTTTTGGACAGGTGAGTCCTCAGCACTTGCTATCCTGTTGAAAGCGGAGGGGGAACCTCTTCCAAGAAAAATAACTTACAAATTTTTCTCTCAGAGGACCCCAGCATGTGCTGTCCAGTCGAAAGCAGAAGAGGAACTTTGTAGCACAGTTTCTATAGTGTCTTGGATCACAGATATCAACATGTCAACAAATGGATATATGAAATTGAAATGTCATTTATTTTTATATTGATCTTCATATTGGAAAAGATGGGAAGAAAGTCCCTCTTCAAATTAAAGTCATAATTTTCTATCAGAACTCAGAGGTGCTTCAATTGAATAAAAGGAATAGCAAAATGGAAGAAGGACCAGCTATAAACACGGATCTATCAACAGAGACCCCTAATATAAAACCTGCATTGTGCAATAATTCTTTGTCTCGTAAAAAAGTTAAGATCGGTCCCAGATCAAAAACACAGCACTTGCGAATCCCAAAAGTCAAAATTGGTCCGAAGTCAAAAATACAACATTTGCGTGACAGGAGTAGGAGTGAATTAGGAAACTTCTTTTCTCCTGACATTTTTCAACCAACTGGTTGTCTAGCACAAAATATCTTCGAGTCTAATGTCAAATGCGATGGACTAGGTAGCAGAGACCCGACGAATAGGTTACACCTGTTATTAGAGGCAGCATCTCAACTTGATCCAGGTTTAGTAGAGTCGAGTCGTTGCCAGACCGAAGAATACGGAAAGTCATCTGAAGAAACTGAGGATTCCTCCTCCTCTACCCTTCAAGTGTACCAAATTGTTAAAAAGATCATTTTCTCTGGAATGTCTCCTTGCAAATGTGTACAATCAGAAGACCTGAACTTACACAATAAATCAGTTTGCTTCGATTGTTCGAGTTTGGATGATGAATTAAGGTTTTTAGGCAAAATTTTAATTTTACTTTACTAAAGTTGAAAGAAAACTTTCCATTAAAATTTCAGTATCGATGCTTCAAATGTCTTTCGACTTGGAAATGAGTACCATTGTTCAATCTGCACTTTCAAAACTGCAAAGTTTTTTCAAATCAATGATCACATGGTAGAATGATCAAATTTTAGATGAATGCATCAAATGTATATTTTTTTAATCATTTATAGGCTTACTCTCACATTAAGTGTACTTTTGAATGTCTTCCCTGCAATTTCAACACCAAAGATGAACTTGCCTTCAAACAACACTTCAGTGAAGTGCATTGATACAGTCATTTTTATAAAGTGCAGTTTTGTGTAAACATGTTCGTAGAAGTCGAAACAAAGTTTTGAATACACTTTGATACCGAAAACAATTAAGCATTGACAGTGACGCGAATTTTTTCTTTAACAGCAAGAAGCAGAAAAGAAACAAGTACATGAGCACCTGTAGAAAACCAAAGCGATAAACCAATGACGCAGTTACGTAGCATTTCCCTCTTTGCTAAAACAACTAAGGCACTCACCCTCACATTCTGCTCATTTCTAAGAATTTATGTTGTGTAACCTTCTCTTTTTTTGCAACTCTCTCTCTTTATCTCAGCCAGCCCAACATCCCTTTGGAAAAGTATAAAAAAGACCCTTTTGGTTGAGAGTACCTCTCTGGACACCTCCAAGTACCAACCTCTGAGCCACCATGTGTTCCTTTAAGCTAAGAGTTCACTGTTGTCTCTTCTCCTGATGTATTTTGATACTTCTTATCTTATACTTCCATCTGAAGAGATGGGCCCTAACCCAACCCGACCCAGCTTGGTATAAGGATGTGAGATCTAGAGATGATGGAATCAATCCTTGAAAGCATTGTTTTCG
>Ga0194133_10003395_pt1 | contig 22727 bp, 23 predicted proteins | sample TA2KigOf40mmetaG_FD_155448 | JGI IMG/M metagenome (GOLD analysis project Ga0194133, IMG submission 155448) | Freshwater microbial communities from Lake Tanganyika, Tanzania - TA2015055 Kigoma Offshore 40m | ecosystem: Environmental > Aquatic > Freshwater > Lake | place: Tanzania: Lake...
CCCGCTCCGGCCGACGCCCCGGTCTGCGTCTCGGGTACATCCTCGCGACGGCCGGCAGCTTCCTCGCCGTGCTCGCCGCCGTCACGCGCTTCTTTCCCCTGCTCCCCCTCGGGGTCATGGGCATCGGCGCGGGGAACGCCGCGAACATGGCGACCCGCTACGCCGCGGCCGACCTCGCCACCCCCGAGCGACGGGCGCGCACCATCGGCATCATCGTGTGGGCGACGACGATCGGGTCCGGCTTCGGTTCGCTCATCTCACTGTCGATCCTCGACCCGGCGGGCCGCCGCATCGGGCTTCCCGACTACGGCGGGTCGTTCCTCACGGGGGCGATCCTGTTCTTCGCCGCGATGATGATCGTGCACGTGCGCCTGCGGCCCGACCCGCTCGCGATCGCCGGCGGCGTCGGCAAGGTGGGTGACCCGAAGCTGCCCTTCGTCACGTCGATGGGGCTCATCCTCGCCCACCCGAAGGCCCGGCTCGCCGTGTTCGGGCTGATGATCAGCCACGCCACGATGGTCGCGACGATGACCCTCACCCCGCTCCACATGAAGGACGGGGCGCAGTCGAGCACGGCGATCAGCATGATGATGTTCCTGCACATCGTCGGCATGTACTTCTTCTCGCCGGTGGTCGGGCTCATGACCGACCGGCTCGGCCGCTACCCGATGCTGTACGTCGCGAGCGGCCTGTGCATCTGGGGCGCGGTCTGGGCGGCGGTCACCCCGCCGGAGGAGTTCCTCGGCGTGACCGCCGGCATGACCATCGTCGGCCTCGCCTGGTGCTTCGGGATCGTCGCCTCGAGCGGCCTGCTCACGGAGTCCTTCCCGATCGAGCAGCGGGCGAGCATCCAGGGCGCCGGTGACCTGTGCATGGCGGCGTTCGGTGCCGTCGCCGGCATCGCCGCAGGGGCGGTCGTCGCCGCCCGCAGCTACCGCGACCTCAACCTCGGCGCTGCCGGGTTCGGCATCGCACTGGCGCTCGCGATCGTCGTCACCCAGGTGCTCGTCCGCCGCCGGCCCGAGCCCGCGACCGCCGCGGTCTGAGCGCAGGACCCAAGGGGACCACGATGGATCTCGGCCTCGGGGGGCGGGTCGTCGTCGTGACCGGCGGCGCGTCGAACATCGGCAAGGCGATCTGCACCCAGTTCGCCGCCGAGGGTGCGACGGTCGCGCTCTTCGACCTCGACGGGGCGATGGCGGAGCGCACCGCCGCCGAGATCACCGCAGCGGGCGGATCGGTCACCCCGTACCTCGTCGACCTCACCGATGACGACGCCACCGAGGCGGCGGCGAGCGCCGTAGCAGTCGATCTCGGTCCCATCGACGTCCTCGTGAACAACGTCGGGTGGAACGGCACCGCCGAGTTCTTCCTCGATCTGACCCCGCAACGGTGGGAGCTCGCCTACCGGCGCAACCTCTTCCCCACCCTCAACGCCACCCGGGCGGTCCTCCCCACCATGGTGGAACGGCGCTCCGGGGCGATCGTGTCGATCTCCTCCGACGCCGGGTTCGGGGAGTTCCGCATGGCCGACTACGGGGCGATGAAGGCCGGGGTCCTCTCCTTCAGCCGGACCATCGCCAAGGAGTACGGCCGGTTCGGGATCCGCTCGAACGTCGTGTGCCCCGGTCTGGTGCTCCCCGACCCGAACGACGTCGGCGAGCGCAGCTTGTGGGCGGTGGATACGAAGATGGGACCCGCCCAGGTCGAGAACATCACGTCGGGGATCCCGCTGCGCCGCCGTTCGGAGGCCGTCGACATCGCGTGGTCGGTCGTCTTCCTCGCATCCGCCCAGGCCCGTCAGCTCACCGGTCAGGTGCTGAGCGTGTCCGGCGGGTTCGCGATGCCCCGCTGAGCCCGATCAGCCGCCGCCGAGAGACTCGGCGACCTCCGTGAACGGGCTCACCGGCACGGCGAGCGGGCCGGAGAACGGGTTCGACATCAGGTAGGTGGCCGTCACGAGCAGCGCCGTCGCGGCGACGAGGCCACCGAGTGCGACGGCATGCAGCCGGGCGTTCGTGACGCCGAGAGCGAGCGGGAACAACGCACTCGGCACCGCCCCGGCGAAGATGACGAACAGCATGAAGCGACTCATCGTGCTGTCGGCGTCGGAGAGCCGGTCCTGGCGGGCATCGTCGGTTCGTGCGAGCGCGTCGAGGGAGTGGTCGTAGGCCGCCTCGTTGTCGAAGACGAAGCGGTCGTCGAGGTAGACCGCCCACAGTTCGCCGAGGGCTTCCTCCGCCGTCGCCGCACCACCGTTACCTGCGGCCATCGACGCCCACTCGTCGGTGCGCACGGCGTCGACGTAGTTCTGGAGTGCCGTCGTGATCTCGGCACGAGGGGCAGGGCCGAACGCGACCGAGAGCTCGGCGAGGTCGTCGAGCGCCGCCGCCTCGGTGAGCACGAGGCCCCGGGACTCCTCGAACCGCTCCCACGTGGCGATGAGCCCGAACGCCAACATCACGGCGTAGAGCACGCCGAGCGTCGCGAAGGTGATCCCCACCGCGTCGTTGTTCTCCGCGAGCACCTCGACGGGCACCCGACGTCGCACGAGGACGAGCAGTCCCTCGGCGACGACCACCGCGACGACGGCGACCACCGTCACGATCAGGACCGCTGCTCCCACGATGCCCCCCACCGTCCGCCTGAATCCACGGGACGCTCCCGAGACGCTACGCCTGGCGGAAGTCGCGTCGACGGCACGCCCCCATCTCGGCCCCCGAGAGCTCAGCGCAGGTCGAACTCCGCGAGGTCGACCGAGCCCATCTCGTCACGGAACCGCTCCCACGAGAAGGTCCACGTGGCCGGTACGCCGGTGCGGTCGAGGTACCAGCTCCGACACCCGGTCGCCCACACCGTGCGCGCCGCTGCGGCGCGGCGTTCCTCCTCGAAGTCCGCGAGCGCCTCCGGCGTCGGGCTCACCTCACGTACCGCTCCGGAGCGGAGCAGCCCGAGGAGCGCGCGGACATGGCCGAGCTGGGCGTCGGCGACGTCGATCAGGGAGAAGTTCCCGACCGGACCGTTCGGCCCGTTCAGCATGAAGAAGTTCGGCAGGTGCGGCACCGTGACCGACAGGTGCGCGACCGGCCCGTCCGCCCACAGCGTGTCGAGGTCGATGCCGTCACGACCGATGACGTGGACCGGACGGACGAACCGGTCGACGGCGAACCCGGTGGCGAGCACGAGCACGTCGAGCTCGTGGAGCGTGCCGTCGGCCGTGCGCACCCCCGTCGGCTCGACCTCGACGATCCGGTCGGTGACCACGCCGGCATTCGGCCGCTGGATCTTGTCGTAGAAATCGGGCGAGAAGATGAGCCGCTTGCACGCGGCCCTGTAGTCCGGTCGGAGCTTCTCCCGCAGCACCGGGTCGACCACCGTGTCGAGGTTCGCCCGGCAGCGTTCGTCGATCTGGGCGAGCTGGGGCGAGTCGGCGTCGATCACCGCGGCGGAGATGCCCTCACGGATCGTCCGCTTCATCCGCTCGATCGACGCCTCGAGCGCCTCCGGACGCTCGGCGTACCGGGCCCGGTCGGCCTCGGTGTAGGTCTTGTTGTCGCTCTGCATCACCCACTGCGCGCTGCGCTGGAACAGCGTGAGGGTCCGGACCCGGTCGACGAGGGCCGAGACGATCTGCACCGCCGTCGAGCCGGTGCCGACGAGACCGACCCGCCGGTCGTCGAGGGGGACCTCGTGGTTCCAGCGTGCGGTGTGGAACCAGGCGCCCTCGAAGCGGTCGAGACCCGGGATGTCCGGGATGTTCGGGTGGTGGAGCACGCCGGTCGCCGCGACGACCGCATCGAACCGGTCACGATGACCCGACGCCGTGGCGAGGTCCCACCCGCCGTCGCGGAAGCGCAGCTCGGTCACCTCGTCACCGAAGCGGATCCGGGGGGTGATCCCGTAGCGATCCGCCACCGACTGGAAGTACGCCTGGATCTCCGCCCCCGGGGCGTAGAAGTGGCTCCACCCGGGGTTGCGGGCGAAGGCGTAGGTGTACACGTGCGCCGGGACGTCGCAGGAGAGGCCGGGGTAGGTGTTGTCGCGCCAGGTCCCCCCGACCCGGTCGGCCTTCTCGAAGATCTCGACGTCGATGCCGTCCTCCTCGAGCCGGACCGCCGCGAGGATGCCGGCCATCCCCGCACCGATCACCGCCACCCGGAGGTCGCGCCCACCCTGTCCGTCTGCCGTCGAGGTCCCCTGTGCCACGGAGCGAGTATCGACGGTCGGCTGCGCCCGGGCCAAGGGACGAACGGCCCGGCCTCAGCGGATGCGGGGCAGCACGTCCGCCGCGAAGCGTTCCGTCGTCGCCCGGACCGCGTCCGCCCTCGCGCCACCGAGGTCGAACATGAACGAGAACCGGTCGAGCCCGAGGACCGTCCGCCAGTGCCCGATGCGCTCGACGACCTCGGCGGCGCTCCCGCACACCGCGGGGCCGGCGAGGAGCCCGTCGAAGTCGAAGGGGATCCGCCGGGCGTGCGGCGTGTAGTCGGCGATCAGGTCCTGCACCCAGTCCCAGTAGGCCCGGTAGTGGGGTTCGAAGACCCGGCGGGCCTCCGCCGTCGTCGAGCCGACGTGGCAGTGGCACACCGCCCCGACCTGCGGTGGCCCGGTGTGTCCGTGCTCGGACCAGGCGGCCCGGTACGCCTCCACCACGGGGACGAAGAACTCGGGGGCGGCGAACACACTCGGCAACATCAGCGGCAGGCCGTGTCGTGCTGCGAACTCCGGGGTCTCGCGCGTGGTCCCGCCGCCGACCCACACCGGCACCGGACCGACCGGGCGGGGGCGGGAGGTGAACCCCTCGAGCGGGGCCCGCTCGCCACCGACGTGGTCGACGTCGCCACCGGCGAGCAGGCGGACGAGGAGCTCGACGTGCTCCTCGAAGCGCTCCCTGCTTCGGCCGGCATCCTGGCCGAGGTACTCGAACGTGCGGGCGAAGTAGCTTCCCCGCCCGGCGACGATCTCCGCCCGACCGCCGGACAGGCAGTCGAGCGTGGCGTAGTCCTCCGCCATGCGGACCGGATCGAGGTTCGCGGCGAGCGTCACCCCGGTCGACAGTCGGAGGTCGGTGGTGCGCTCTGCGATCGCTGCAAGGACCACCGGCGGAGCGGAGAGCTGGTAGCCGCTGCCGTGGTGCTCGCCGAGCTGCACGAGCTCGAAGCCCAGCGTCTCGGCGTGCACGGCCGCCTCCACGATCCCCCGGGTCCGCTCGCCGTCGGTCGGGAGTCGGCCGGAGGAGGGGTCCGGGAGCACGTCACCGAGGGACAGCAGGCCGATCTCCATGCGGGGACTCTACGTCGCGGATGGGGCGGACGGCCGGGAACGTGGTGGGCGCTGGGGGATTCGAACCCTCGACCTCAGCCGTGTGAAGGCTGCGCTCTAACCAACTGAGCTAAGCGCCCCGGGGCCGCTCACCCTAGCGCGCCCGACGTGGAGCGACCCACCCGCCCGACGGTGTCAGGACGGGCGGATGCACGCCGACTCGCCACGGTCGGGCAGGTAGACGTTCGCCTGGCCGGCGGGGCACGGGCGCCCGATCGGCACGAACGCGGTGATGGTCCCGTCGTGCGCCGCAGCGCAGTCGACGAGGTCGACGAAGGTCGGTCCGGGGAACCGCACGCAGTCGCCGACCCGGGCGCCGATGGTGGTCGACGTGGGGGCAGCCGGAGCGTCGTCGGCACCCCCGGCGAAGGCAGTGACCACGAAGATCGCTCCGAGGACGACGAGCACCACGATCCACGGGAGGCCCCGCAGGACCACCGTGCCGGGTGTCCCGACCACCGACCGCTCGAGCGGTCCGGCGGTGCCGGGGCCCCGCCCCCTCGGCGCCGAGGGAGGCGCTCCGGGGCGAGCCGTCGGTCGCGGCGCCTGGCGCACCGGCGCGTCGCCTCGGAGACGGGCGTCGTAGTCGGCGCGGCTCGCCGGGTCGCCGAGGACCCGCCACGCCTCGTTCAGCGCCACCATCCGACGCGCCGCGGCAGCCGCCGCCGCCGGATCCCTACCCGACCAGCGGTCCGGGTGGTCGATGCGGGCGAGCCGTCGGTACGCGGCCCGTATCTCCTCGCGTGTCGCGCCCACCCCGACCCCGAGCGTCTCGTAGTGCGTCGCCACGGCCGCCTCAGGGTTCGAGCAGGCGGGCGGCGAGTCGCTCGAGACCGACCACCCGCGACGCCTTGACGAGCACCACGTCTGCGGCGCCGAGGCCGCCGAGCGCGGCGAGGGCCGCGTCCAGATCGGCCACGACCCGGGCCGACGCGCCGTAGCGGTCGGTGCCCACGGCGAGCACCTCGAGCCCCTGCTCCACGGCAAGACGACCGAGCGCCGCGTGCTCTGTGTCACCCGCTTCGCCGAGTTCGGCCATCGCACCGAGCACGGCGACCGCCCGCCCACCCCGGTCGGCCCGCAGCGCGGCGAGGGCGTCGAACGCCGCCCGCATCGCGACGGGACTCGCGTTGTAGGCGTCGTTCAGCACGGTGACCCCCGACGGCGCCCGCCGGACCTCCATCCGCCATGGCGAGGTCGGGGCCGAGGCGATCGCCGCGGCCGCCGCCTCGAGGTCGACGCCCGCGGCGCCGGCGACGGCGAGCGCGGCGAGCCCGTTGCCGACCATGTGCGCACCCGCGAGCGGGATCCGCAGTTCGACCGTCCCCCAGGGGGTCCGAGCCGTGGCGGTCGGACGAGCGACGTCGTCGAGTCGGACGTCCTCGGCGACGAGATCGCCGGAGGCCCCGTAGGTGAGCACGCGGGCGGCGGTGCGCGTCGCCATCGCGGCGACCCGCTCGTCCTCGGCGTTGAGCACGGCGAGGCCGTCGGCGGGCAGGGATTCGACGAGCTCCCCCTTGCCGCGTGCGACGTCGTCGATCGAGCCGAAGAGCTCGAGGTGGGCGGGGGCGACGCGGGTGACGACGCCGACGTCGGGGGTGGCGATCGAGCAGAGGTGGGCGATGTGGCCCACCCCGCGGGCTCCCATCTCCACGACCGCCGCCTCGGTGCCGTCGGTCGCGTTGCACAACGTGAGCGGCACGCCGAGCTCGTTGTTGAAGCTCCGCTCCGCCGATGCAGTGGTGAACCCGGCGCCGAGCGCCGCCGCGGTGAGGTCCTTGACCGTCGTCTTGCCCACCGAACCGGTGATCCCCACGACGGGCCCGTCGATGCGCCTGCGAGCGAGCCGGCCGAGATCGGCGAGGGCGGCCACCGTGTCCTCGACGACCACGGCCGCAGCGTGGCCGATCCCGACCCGGCCCCGGTCCGAGCACAGGTACGCGGCCGCCCCGGCGGCGACGGCCGCGGCGATGAAGTCATGGCCGTCTCGGACCCCGACGACGGGGACGAAGAGCTGCCCGGGACGGAGCGCCCGACTGTCGATCGACACACCGTCCACGGTCACCCCGGTCTGCCGCACGAGCCGTCCGCTCGTTGCCCGAACGACGTCCCCGAGACCGAAGCGCACGGAAGCAGTCTGCCCGCGGGCGGCCCCGGACCGGATGATCCCCGAGCCCGACCGAGCTCCGGCGCTACCGTGCCCCCATGGCCCAGCCCCCCGGTCGCCGCCCCCTCGTGGTCCTCTACGGCGGTCGTTCTGCCGAGCACGACGTCTCGCGGGTGACGGCTGCGCACGTGGTCCGGGCCGTCGACCGGGCCAGGTACCGGGTCGTTCCCGTGGGGATCGACCGTGCCGGCGGTTGGCACCTCCACGCGACCCTGCAGGCCTCCCTCGACCGGGCGGAGGAGACCGTCGCACCGCCGGAGATCCTCGACGTCGCCGGGCCGGCGGTCGAGCCGTTCACCCTGCTGGCCGACGGCGACCCGATCGTGCTCCCGCTGCTCCACGGACCCAACGGCGAGGACGGCACCGTACAGGGGCTGCTCGAGTTGGCGGACGTCCCCTATGTCGGCTCCGCCGTGCTCGCCTCGGCGCTCGCAATGGACAAGGCGATGGCCAAGCACGTGTGCGCCGGGGCCGGGATCCCCCAGCCGGCGTGGACGACGTGGCGCGCCGACCGGGTTCCCGCCGATGCACCCGACGTCGTCGGCGACCTCCTCGGCTACCCGTGTTTCGTGAAGCCGGCGAACCTCGGTTCCTCGGTCGGGGTCACCAAGGTGTCCTCCCCCGACGGGCTCCGCGCCGCGCTCGAGGTCGCCCTCGCCCATGACGACTGGGTCGTCGTCGAGGAGGCGATCGTCGGACGCGAGGTCGAGGTCGCGGTACTCGGCAACCTGACAGCGGAGGCGTCGGTCCCCGGTGAGATCGTCCCCGGTGCCGAGTTCTACGACTACGCCGACAAGTACCACGACGGCCGCGCCGAGCTCCACATCCCCGCCCGGGTCGACTCGGCCACCGCGGCACGGCTCCGGGAGCTCGCCGTGCTCGCCTACGAGACGTTGCGGTGCGAGGGCATGGCCCGCGTCGACTTCTTCGTCGAGGAGACCGGAGCGGCACGGGGGCCGCTGCTGAACGAAGTGAACACGATCCCCGGGTTCACGCCGATCTCGATGTACCCCAAGATGTGGCAGGCGTCGGGCATGCCGTACGAGCGGCTCGTGCAGACGCTCCTCGATCTCGCCGAGGAACGCCACGAACGACGTGCGCCTCAGCGGCCCTCGTAACGGGCGACCCAGTCCAGCCAGCGGCGCACGTCGGCGGGGTCGACGGCGCCGTCGCCGTACATCGTCTGGGTCCGGAACGCGATCCACCGCCGGTCGGGCAGCGGGAGGAAGGGCGGCCGACGCCACCAACCCCTCGGTGCGAGACGCCGGGCCTGCCGGCCGGCCGCCACCCACGACGACGGGTGACGAAGCAGGTCCGGGACGAGCGTGCGGTAACCGACGGGCACGCTCCGAACCGTAGCGCCGCCGCGACGGGTCATCGCACCCCGACCGGGAGCCCCGCCGCTCGCCGAGCGACCGCGGCCGCACCGACGAGGGGGCCGTCGGCACGGAGGCCGGCCGGGACGACGGTCGTCCGGGCGCTGAAGGAGAGCCCGCAGCGCCGACGGACCTCCGCGTTCGCGGCGGTGAAGAAGGTCTCGCCGTAGCCGAGCGCAACCGAACCGGCGACGGTGACGAGGGGAAGGTCGAGCAGGTTCGCCACCGAGGCCACGGCCCGTCCGACGAGCGTGCCCGTCCGCTCCCGCACCGCCCGACCGGCCAGGGCTGGGTCGGCGCCGGTGATCGCCCGGATCGCCGTGCCCGACGCCTCCGCCTCGAGGCACCCCCGGCCACCGCAGCTGCACGGCCGCCCGTCCGGTTCGACGACGACGTGGCCGACGTGGCCGGCGTTTCCAGCTGCACCGTCGAGCAGCCGCCCGTCGAGCACGATCCCGCCGCCCACCCCGGTGGAGACGACCATCGCGAGGTAGTCCGACCGCCCGACCGCCGCCCCGCGCCATCCCTCTCCGAGAGCGAGCGCCTTCGCATCGTTGTCGACGGCCACCGGGAGCCGGCTGCGGTCCTCGAGGCGGTCGAGCAGCGGGAAGTCCCGCCAAGCGGGGATGTTGAGCGGGGAGACGGTCCTCCCGCCCGCCGCCATCGGACCACCGCACCCGACCCCGACCGCTCCGGGTCGCAGTCCGAGCGCGAGCGCGTGCGCGGTGACGTCGTCGAGGAGCGCCGCGACCACGGCGAAGACGGCCTCGGCCTCGGCGGCCGCCGGTGTCGCCGCCCGTGCTCGGGCACGCACCTCGCCGTCGTCGTCGACGACGCCGACCTCGACCTTGGTCCCGCCGACGTCGACGGCAAGGACGTCCACCGCGTCGCTCAGGAGTCGGACGGACCGGGTTCGCCGCGGCGCTGCACGACGATCCCGAACACCCCGCGCATCCCACCGTTGCCGCCCGACAGCTCCTGCCAGCCGGTCCTTCCCATGGTGCGGGCGTTCCGCTCGATCACGAGGGCGCACGCGAGCATCCCGAGGAACCCGGCGAAGGCGAGTGCCACGTGCACCGACAGCGCCACCACCATCCCGGCGAGACACACGACGAGGCCGAGCACGGCCCAACGGATCGACCGCAGGGCGTGCCGGTACACGGTGGTCGTGGCGACCTCGCGAGCGAGCTCGGGATCACTCTCGTAAAACTTCGCCTCGATCTCCCGCAGGATCCGCTGCTCGTCCTCGGAAAGCGGCACGCTTCCACCTCTCGACCGATGTCCACTGAGTCTCGCACCTCGGCAACACCGATGACAACGCCTTCAGGCCGTGGATGTTCCCGTCGGCGGCGCCGGTGGACGGCGGCGTCGACCGAGTACGGCGAGGCCGTCGCCGTTCCCGGCGAGCACCGCCGGTCCGATCGCGTCGACACCGAACCGCTCGCGGATCGCGTCCAGTGCCCCGTTAGCCGCTCGCCGGTCGGCGGACGACGGCTCCGGCCGGGCGGAGGCCGCTCCCGCCCCGGCCGACGGCACGGCGAGGTCGAGCTCGAGCTGTTCCGCGGTCGTCTCCTCCTCGCCGAGCCCCCGAACGCCCAGACCGAGGAGCCGCACCCCCGAGGAGACATCGAGGCTGGCGAGCAGCTCCCGACCGCAGCGCAGGATCGTCGCAGCGTCGTCGGTGGCGGCGGTGAGGGTTCGGGCTCGGGTCAGGGTCCGGAAGTCGGCGAACCGGACCTTTACCACGACGGTGCGGCCGACGATGCCGCCCCGGCGGAGGCGGCCGGCCACCCCGTCCGCGAGCTGCACGAGCACCCCGGCGAGCGCGGCACCGTCGGACCGGTCCGTCTCGAAGGTGACCTCGTGCGAGATCGACCGGGCCGCCCGGTCGACGACGACGGGTCGATCGTCGTGCCCGTTCGCGAGCGCGTGCAGATGTGCACCCGTCGAACGACCGACTGCGGCCACGACGGTCGCGAGCGGAAGGGCGGCGAGTTCGCCCACGGTGGTGATGCCGAGGACGCCGAGTCGCTCGAGCGTCGCCGGACCGACACCCCACAGCGCCTGCAGGGGCAGGGGGTGGAGGAAGTCGAGTTCCCCGCCGACCGGGACGACGACGACCCCGGCCCCGCCGACCGGACCGGTCGGCGACGCCTTCGGCTTGGCCACCTCCGACGCCAGCTTCGCGAGGAACTTCGACGACGCCACCCCGACCGAGCAGGCGAGCTGCTCCTCGGTGGCGACCGCCTCCCGCACCCGGGCGGCGATCGTCGCCCCGTCACCGAGCAGGCGACCGGCTCCGGTGACGTCGAGGAACGCCTCGTCGAGGGACAGCGGCTCCACGAGCGGGGTGACCGATCGGAAGATCCCCATCACGCGCCCGGACACCTCCGCGTAGAGGGCATGGTCCCCGGGGAGGAAGACGGCGTTCGGGCACCGGCGTCGGGCGATCGCGGTCGGCATCGCCGAACGCACCCCGTAGGCGCGCGCCTCGTAGCTCGCCGACGCGACGACCCCACGGGTCGCCGTGCCGCCGACGACGACCGGGCGGTTCCGCAGCGCGGGATCCCGGCGCTGCTCGACCGACGCGTAGAACGCGTCCATGTCGACGTGCAGGATGACCCGCCCGGACCGCTGCGGCTCGGTCATCGACGCACCTCGACGCTCAGAGCCGCACGACGTCGATCGTGCGGTAGTCCGAGCCCTCGATCCGGTAGTCGAACCGCCGCCCACGATCCCAGCGTTCGTCGAGCCAGCTCACGAGCGGCTCACGGACCCACGTCGGTGCCGAGGTGAGGTGACCGGCGCACGCGGTCAGGTCGACGAAGCGAGCGTCGACGACGATGCCGTCGGGGTCGTCGATGCGGACCGCGCCCTCGAAGGCGGCGGCGAGGTGCGCCTCGACCCGCAGATGCCAGCCGAGGCCCGGTGCGATCACGTCGATCTCGTAGACCGGTCCGGTCCACGCCGTGACCACAAGACCGGTCTCCTCCTCGACCTCGCGGGTGAGCCCCTCGAGCATCGACTCGCCGTCGTCGATCACCCCGCCGGGGGTCGACCAGTCGAAGGACCCGTTCTTCCGACGGTTCTGCACGAGCAGCAGCCCGTCGCCGGCGACGACGAGGGCTCCACCGACCACCCAGCGCTGCATCGACCGAGTCTGCCAGACGACCCGACCGGTCGGCCGGGTCGACGCGGGTGACCACGAGACGGTTCAATGGCTTCGTGGTACCGCCCGCACGACCGGCCTCGGCTCTCCCCTCCCGGACCGCCCGCATCGCAGCGTTCCTCGCCGTCCTCGTCGCCGGGGTCTGCGGCGGGCTGATCGGCTGGGCGGTCACCGACGTGAGCTGCGACGGGGGCTGCGACGCGGTCGCGGGCCTCGCCGGTGTCCTCACCGCCGTCGGCGCCGCCGTCGGGGTGGCGATCGTCGCCGTGCTCACCCTTCGGGCCATGGGTGAGTGGCAGGCCGGCCCGGGCGGCCGCACCGACGATGTCCAGCCCGACTGAGCTGCGGGACCTCGCCGTCGAGGTCGCCACGGAGGCCGGGGCCTTCGCCCTCGAGGGTCTGCAACGAGTGCGGGTCTCCGTCGACGCCAAGAGCTCCCCCACGGACCTCGTGACCGAGATGGACGTGGCGACCGAGGCGCTCATCGTCGGTCGGCTGCTCACCGCCCGCCCCGGTGACGGCGTGCTCGGCGAGGAGGGCACCGTAGGCGAAGGGACGTCCGGCGTCCGGTGGATCGTCGACCCGATCGACGGCACCACGAACTACGTGTACGGGCTGCCCGCCTTCGCCGTGTCGATCGCCGCAGAGGTACATGGCACCGTCGTCGCCGGAGCCGTCGCGGTCCCGATGCTCGACGAGGTGTTCAGCGCCGCAACCGGTTGCGGGGCGACGTGCAACGGCGCGGCCGTCCACGCCCGTTCGTCGGTCATCGAGGCCGCCCGGGACAGCGGCGCCGATGCGGACACGCTGGTCGGCCGCGCCCTGCTCGCGACGGGGTACGCCTACGACCCGGTGCGCCGGGGCCGTCAGGCCGCCGTGATCGCCGCAATCCTTCCCCGGGTGCGAGACGTCCGGCGCATGGGCGCCGCGGCGGTCGACCTGTGCCTCGTGGCCGCGGGCCGCGTCGATGCGTTCTACGAGCAGGGCTTGCAGCCCTGGGACTACGCGGCGGGGGCGTTGATCGCCCGCGAGGCCGGTGCGGTCGTCACCGACCTCGACGGCGGGCCGCCCTCGAGCGCCTCGGTCGTCGCGGCACCGGCCGAGCTGCACGGCCCCCTCCGCGCCCTCCTCCTCGACGCGGGCGCGCGGACGACCTGAGCGCACCCGGGTACGGTTCGGGGCGATGAACGAGGTGATCGTCGCCATCGACGCTGGCACCACCGGCGTCCGCTCCGTCGCCGTGGACCGCTCCGGCGTGCCACTGCTGCACGCCGCACGAGAGTTCCCGCAGTACTTCCCCGCCCCCGGCCTCGTCGAGCACGACGCGGACGAGATCTGGGCGGCGACCGTCGCCACCCTCGCCGAGGTCGTCGAGCGGCTCGAGGGGCGACCCATTGTCGCCGTCGGCATCACCAACCAGCGGGAGACGGTCGTCCCGTGGTCGCGCCGGACCGGTCGGCCGGTCGGCCGGGCGATCGTCTGGCAGGACCGACGGACCGCGGACGTCTGCGACCGCCTCGTCGCCGAGGGGGTGCTGCCCCTCGTCCGGGAACGTACCGGACTCGTGCTCGACCCGTACTTCTCCGGCACGAAGATCGGCTGGTTGCGCACGAGCGGCGGGATCGACGGGGACGACGTCGTCTTCGGCACCGTCGACGCCTGGCTGCTGTGGAACCTGACCGGCGGTGCGGTGTGCGCGACCGACCCGTCGAACGCATCGCGCACCCTGCTCTACGACATCCGCCGCGGCGGCTGGGACCCCGAGCTGTGCGACGTCTTCGGCGTCGACCCTGCGTCCTTGCCCGACGTCGTCGGGTCCTCGGGCCGGCTCGGCCACACTGCCGCCGGCGTCTCGCCGTTGCCGGCGGGTGTGACGATCGGGGGCATCGCCGGTGACCAGCAGGCGGCGCTCTGCGGGCAGGCGTGCTTCGAGATCGGCATGACGAAGAACACCTACGGCACCGGGAGCTTCGTCCTCATGAACGTCGGGACGACGTGCCCGCCGACCGTCGACGGTCTGCTCACCACCGTGGCGTGGCAGCTCGCGGACGGCAGCACCACCTACGCGTACGAGGGCGCCGTCTTCGCCACCGGCGCCGCTGTGCAGTGGCTGCGCGACGGCCTCGGCATCATCACGACTGCTGCGGAGACCGAGGCGCTCGCTGCGTCGTGCGCCGACACCGGCGGCGTGTACCTCGTCCCGGCGTTCGCCGGTCTGGGCGCACCATGGTGGGACCCGTGGGCCCGCGGCACGATCGTCGGCCTGCACCGGGGCACCGGGCGGGCAGAGCTCGCCCGGGCGACGGTGGAGGCCATGGCCTACCAGACCCGTGACGTGCTCGACGCCATGCGGGCGGCATCGGGACGGGACGTGCGGGCGTTGCGCGTCGACGGCGGCGCCTCGGTGATGGACCTCATGCTGCAGATCCAGGCCGACCAACTCGGCGTCGTGGTGCAGCGACCCACGGTCACGGAGACGACCGCCCTCGGGGCGGCGTTCCTCGCCGGGCTCGGCACCGGCGTGTGGTCCTCCCCCGCCGAGGTGGCACGAAGCTGGCAGCTCGAGCGCACCTTCACCCCAGCAGCCGACCGAGGCCCCGCCGAGGACGCCTACACGGGCTGGCTCCGGGCGGTGGAACGGTCCCGCGGGTGGGCCCGCGGCCACTGAGCCCCGACGCTCAGGCGTCGAAGATGCGCCGGAGGTTCCGGATCGCCTGCCGGGTGCGCTCCTCGTTCTCGATGAGCGCGAACCGGACGTGGGAATCTCCCCCGGGACCGAACCCGACGCCCGGGGAGGTCGCGACGTTCGTCTCACGGACGAGGTACGACGCGAACTCCAGGGATCCCATGTGGGCGAACTTCTCCGGGATCGGCGCCCACACGAACATGGTCCCCTTCGGCGGGGTCACCTCCCAGCCGATCCGGCCGAGCCCCTCGCAGAGGACGTCTCGACGGCTCTGGTAGATGTCGCGCGCCAGCTTCGGGTAATCGGGTTCCTCGTTGAGGGTGACCGTGGCGGCGATCTGCACGGGCTGGAACGTGCCGTAGTCGAGGTAGGACTTCAGCTTCGCGAGCGCCGCCACGACCTCGTGGTTGCCGACCAGGAACGCCATCCGCCAGCCGGCCATCGAGAACGACTTCGTCATCGAGTACAGCTCGACGGCGACATCCTTGGCTCCGGGAACCTGCAGGATCGACGGCGGTTCGAACCCGTCGAAGCCGATGTCGGCGTAGGCGTTGTCGTGGACGAGCACGAGGTCGCGCTGACGGGCGAACTCGACGAGCTGGGCCATCACGTCGAGATCGACGCAGGTCGTCGTCGGGTTGTGCGGGAAGCTGACCACCGCGACCCGCGGCTTCGGCCAGGAGTACTCGTACTTGCTGCGCAGCGACTCGAGGAAGTCGTCGCCGTCGCCGATGGGCACCTCGATGATCGTCGCCCCGGCGAAGATCGGCCCCCAGATGTGGATCGGGTAGCTCGGCGACGGCACGAGGCACGTGTCCCCCGGCTGGAGCAGCGTCCACATGAGGTGGGTGAGCCCCTCCTTCGCGCCGATGACGTTGATCACCTCGGTCTCCGGGTCGAGGGTCACGCCGAACCGGCGCTCGTACATGTTCGCGACCGCCAGACGGAGGTTCGGGATGCCCCGCGACATCGAGTACCGGTGGTTGCGCGAGTTCTGCACCGCCTCGATCAACTTGGTCACCGCCGTGTCCGGCGAGGGGAGGTCCGGGTTCCCGAACCCGAAGTCGACGACGTCGGCACCGGCTCGGCGAGCCTCCGTCTTGAGCGCGTTGATGTGCGCGAAGACGTAGGGCGGCAGCGAGTTGATTCGGCGGAACTCCATACGGGCAGGCTATCCCGCGGCACCGGGCGGATCGTCGACGCCGATCAGCGCCGCGCCGACCGCGCCGGCGCGGCGGCCGAGCACCGCCACCCGTACCGGCGGGTCGGCCCCGCGCTCGCCGCCGAAGCGTGCCGCCGTCGCCGCGGCGGTGATGCGGGGCAGCAGGACGTCCGCGGCGTCCATCACCGACCCACCGAGCACGACGACCTCCGGGTCGAGGACGTTGCACAGCCCGACCAGACCCGACGCGACCGCCTCGCCGAACCGGTCGAGCGCAGCGGCTCGTAGCCCCTCGGGATCGGGATCGCCACGGCGCTCGGCGGCGGTGAGCGCCCCGCCCCCGTCTGCGCCGAGCTCCCGGGCGATCCGGTCGAGCGCCGAGCCGGACGCCACGGCCTCCCAGCAGCCGACCGCGCCGCACGCACAGCGTGGGCCCGAAGGATCGACTCGGATGTGACCCGACTCGCCCGCGAACCCGTGCGCACCGCGCCAGATCCGCCCGTCGATCACGATCCCGCACGCGATCCCCGTACCGAGCCCGATGAACAGCGCCGAGGACGCTCCGGTGGCCGCCCCGCCACGCGCCTCGGCAAGCGCGGCGCAGTTCCCGTCGTTGTCGACGGCGACGAACGGCACGGCGAGGACCTCGCCGAGGTGCTCCCCCACGAGCGCAGCCACGTCGAGGTCGAGGACCCCGGGGAGGTTCGGCCCGTAGCGCAGCACCCCCGAGCGGTCGACGAGGCCGGGGAGGCCGAGCCCGACCGTCGCACGGACCGCCGGGCCGTGGGGTGCGAGCACGTCGCGCACCGTCGCCACGATCGCCTGAACGACCGCCGCCCCACCCTGGGGCGTCGGCACCTCCGCCTCGGCGAGGATCGGACCCGGTGCACCGCCGCTCGGCGCCGCCCCGAGCGCGACGGCGAGCACCTTGGTGCCTCCGACGTCGACGCCGACGGCGACCGGTTCCACCGCCGGTGGCCTCAGTACCGCAGGAGGGCGCCGATGCGCCCGACCACGTCGAGGTCCGCCGACCGCTCGCACCAGCGAACCGTGCCACCGAGGCCTTCGACCTGGGTCACCACCTCACCGACGACGTCCTCCACGGCGACCATCTTCGCACCACACACCGGGCAGCGCGGTCCCATACCGCAACGACGGCCGCACCCCTCGCAGCGCCATCCCGGACGACGGAAGCCGCTCGACACGAGCACGTCGTCGACGCGGTCCTCGGCTGCTGCTGCCGCCACCGCCTCGAGTCCGGTGACCGCCGGATGCGGCGAGGTCGGCCAGGCGCGAGCCCGCCGCGCGGCGACCGCGTCCTCCTCGGCCCGCAGCGCCGCACGATCAGCGGCCCGTTCGGCGATCGACCGCAGCGTCGGAGCGTCGGCGTCGGGGCCAACCCCGGGCTCCTCCTCGACGGCGGCACGGAGGCGGGCGGGGAGCCGTTCGAGCACCGCGGGCAGCAGGTCACGCGCTCCGCCGACGACGAGCGCTGCGAGCGGGACCGCATCGTCGACCGCGACGGCGGCGCGAGCTGCAGCGCGCACGTGCTGGGCCACGTGCTCGTCGAGGTGGGACGACACGTCGCCGCGCGGCGAACGGTCGTAGTCACGGAGCAGGTCGTCCGCCCCGGCAGCCGGTTCGGTGACCTCGTCCCCGTCGACGACGACGAGCCGGTAGCCCGCACGGTCGACGAGGAGGATGCCGATCGGTCCAGGTTGCACGGCCCTCCGACGATCAGGACGACGAGGCCTCCGCGGTACCCGGGGGCCGGCGCCGCGGAAACCGGGCGTGGCGGGCCCCCCACAGCGCGGTGAGCCCGAGGCCGTACACGGGGGCGAGCGTCGCGAACGCGACCGGGGTGAACGGCCGGACCGACGCCGCGGCGACCGCCGCGACGACCTGCAGGGCGAGCGCACCGAGCAACATGACGCGGGTGCGGCGGGGCGCCGTCCCCGCAAGGAAGAACAGCCCGGCGAGGTGGACCTCCTCGGTCCGGCTGCGCTCAACGGCGCGCAGGAACCCGACGAGGAACGTGGCGGACCCGGCGAGGAACAGGGCGAAGGAGACCGCGACGCCTGCGGCGACCGCGACCTCCGGCACCGCCGCCATCGCCACGCACGCGACCACGAACAGCGCCGTCCCCCAGAGCGCCGCCCGGAGGATCTGCTCGCCCGGCGGGTGCCCGTCAACGGTCATCGCGGCCGCCTCCGCTGCGGAGCGCGGCGGCGAGACGGGCGGCGAGGACGTCGTAGTCGAAGCGTTCGACGATCCGTCGCCGACCCGCCGCGCCGAAATCCGACCGCAGTGCCGCGTCGGAGAACAGCTCGTCGAGAGCGGCGACGACCTCGTCGACCGACTGCGGCCGGTCGACCACGATGCCGGAGACCCCGTCCTCGACCGCCTCGGCGGACCCGCCGCTCCGGCCGCAGACGACGGGGATCCCGCACGAGGCCGCCTCGGCGAAGACGATCCCGAACCCCTCCTGCTCGAGTCCCGCCCACCGGTTCCGGCACAGCATCGCGAACACGTCGAGCGCGCCGTAGAACGCCGGGAGGTCGTCGTCGGCGACGAAACCGACGAGCTCGACCGGCGCACCGGTCGCAGCGATCCGCCGCCGCAGACGAGCCTCGTCGCGGCCCCGGCCGGCGATGAGGACCCGGAGTGCCGGATGCCGGTCGCGCAGACGTGCTGCGGCGTCGATCAGCACGTCCATGCCCTTGCGGGGGACGAGGCGGCTGACACTCCCGACGACGAGGTCGCCGGGTTCGATCCCGAACCGCTCCCGGGCGGTCGCCCGCGCCGCGTCGTCCGGCGGGAGGAACCGCCCGGTGTCCACGCCCGGCGGCACGATCACGGCCGGCAACGGCCCACCGGCGCACCGTTCGGCCTCCCGTGCCGCGTAGCCGCCCGCCGACACCACGAGGTCCGCGCCGCGCAGCACCCGCCCGAGTGCCGCCGAGGAGAGCGGCAGTCGACCGGGCACGGTCACCTCGGCGCCGTGCAGGACGACCCCGTAGGGGACCCCGACCGAGGGCGCAGCGAGGCCGACCGGGATCGCCGGGTCGAACAGGACGAGGTCGATGTCGTGCGCCTCGACGAGCCGCCGGACCCGCCGCACGACCGTTCGGGTCGGCAGCAGCACCGGTTCTCGGCTGCGCACGATCGCGAACGCCACGGACGCGTCGAAGTCGTCGGCACCGCGGTAGGGGGTCGTATGGACGACCGCGTTCTCGGCGGGCAGGCGACGCCAGAGCTCCCATAGGTAGGACTGGATCCCGCCGACCTTCGGCGGGAAGTCGTTGGTGACGAGCAGGTGGCGGGTCACCCGGCCATCCGATCACTGCGTCGCCGCTGCGCCCAGCGGGCGTGCTCGGCGAGTACCGGGTCGTCCCCCGCCGCGTACCGGTCGAGCACCGCGGTGGCGCCCGGGTCGCCCGGCTCGGCGACGTTGCCGAGCGCGACCAGGGCGGTCCGGCGGAGCCAACGGGGGTCACGGTCGTGGAGGTACCAGCGGCCGTGCCGGGCGAGGATCGTCGCGTCGTCCGCCTCGAGGAGCTCGAGCAGGGGGACGGTCACCGGGGGCGCCACGGTCGCTGCACGGCCGAGTCCGACCGAGACCTCCCGACGGTTCGGAGGGCAGACCTCCTGACAGTCGTCGCAGCCGTAGATCCGGTCGCCGACGGCGACCCGGAGGTGCTCGGGGATCGATCCCGGAGCCTGCACCACCCACGCGAGGCACCGGCGCCCGTCGACCACCCCGGGTGCGACGATCGCGCCCGTCGGGCAGCCGTCCATGCACCGGCGGCAGGGCCCGCAGCCCTCGGCGACCGGCGGGTCGGTGGGCAGGACCGCATCGGTGACGACCGACCCGAGCACGAACCAGCTCCCCCGGCCGGGGAGCAGCAGGTTCGACGACACACCGAACCAGCCGAGGCCCGCCCGCTGCGCCGCCGCCCGGTCGACGAGGCTGTTCTGGTCGACGATCACCGCGGCGCGGTGGCCGGCGGCACGCAGCCGGTCGCGCACGGCGTCGAGCCCGACGCGGAGCGCGCCGTACTCGTCGGCGCGGGCGTACCGGGCGACTCGTCCCGCCGGCGCCCCCCGGCGGTCGCCCTCGACCTCCGGGTCGTGCGGGGGATCCACCGCCGCATAGCTGCGCGCACCGACGACGAGCGACGCCGCGTCCCGGAGGAGGCGACGGGGATCGGTCGCGCGATCCGGGTCCCGGAACACGAACCCCATGTCGGCCGCGTGGCCCTGCTCGACCCGGTGTCGGATCGCGGCGCGCGCCCCCGTGAACGGCGCGACATCGGTCACACCCACCGCGTCGAGGCCGGCCTCGATGCCCGCGGTACGGACCGCGTTCGACAGGTCGACCGCCCCCGACCGCGGCGAGAGCGTCGTGGACGATCGCTCAGGCATCGCCGGTGGAGGTGGCGACGAGCCGGTCGAGCGCCGCCGCCGCACGCCCGTCGTCGACCGCTGCCCCTGCGAGCGCGATCCCCGTGCCGAGGTCGTCCACGAGACCCGCCACCACGAGCGCTGCGGCCGCGTTCAGCAGGACGACGTCGCGATGCGGCCCCGCGGCACCGCCGAGCACCGTCCGGGCGATCGCCGCGTTGGTCGTCGCGTCGCCACCCCGGAGCTCGTCGTGGGTCACCCGGCGCAGACCGAAGTCCGTCGGGTCGACCTCGGAGCGCGTCAGCTCACCGTCGCGCCACGCGACCACGGTCGACGGGCCGACCGTGGACAGCTCGTCGATGCCGTCGTGTCCGAACACGACGAGCACGTGCTCCGAGCCGTTCGCGGCGAGCGACCGGGCGATGAGCTCGGCGTGCGCGGGGTCGCTCACCCCGACGACCTGACGGCGCACCCGGGCGGGGTTCGCGCAGGGGCCGAGCAGGTTGAACACGGTCGGGACACCGAGCTCGCGTCGGGTCGGACCGACGTGGCGCATCGCCGGGTGGAAGGTCGGCGCGAAGCAGAACCCGATCCCGGCCTCGGTGACGCACCGGGCGACGACGTCGGGTGGGGCGTCGATGCGGACCCCGAGCGCCTCGAGCACGTCCGCCGACCCGCACGCGGACGACGCCGCACGGTTCCCGTGCTTGCACACCCGTCCGCCGGCGCCCGCGACGACGAGCGCCGCGATCGTGGACACGTTGATGGTGTGCAGCCCGTCGCCACCCGTGCCGCACGTGTCGACCGCCACGAGGTCCTCGGGCAGGGGCAGCGGCGTCGCTGCGGCGAGCATGGCGTCGAGCATCCCGGAGAACTCCGCGACCGTCGTCCCCTTCGCCCGCAGCGCGACGAGGAACCCGGCGACCTGGGCCGGGGTGGCCGCACCCTCGAGCATCGTCGCGACGGCGGCGTGCGCCTCGTCCACGGTGAGGTCGGCACGGTCGAGGAGCCGACGCAGCACCGCCGGCCAACCGGGGAAGTCCATGCCGGGAGGCTAACCGCCGCCGTCCCGCCGTCCGCCGTCCGCCGCTAGCCTCTCCCCCGGTGGTGAGCCGGCCGGGTGGCCGCGGTGGGAGCGATCCCGCTGAGGAACGTCGGGGCTCCGTAGGGCAGGGTGCTGGCGAGAGCCAGGTCGGGGTGACCTGACGGATCAGGGCAACAGAAAGCAGACCGCCGATGGTCCCGGGCGACCGGGACACAGGCAAGGGTGAAACGGTGCGGTAAGAGCGCACCAGCGTCCGGGGTGACCCGGGCGGCTCGGTAACCCCCACCCGGAGCAAGGTCAGACTGGGGGCGGGTGGCCCGCCCGATGCCCCCGGGTGGACCGCACAGATGGATGGTCACCCATCGGATCTCCGGCGACGGAACCGAGGACAGAACCCCGCGTACAGGCCGGCTCACCACCGACCACGGCGCTCAGGAGAACAGTTCGGGGTCGGAGGCGCAGATCTCCTGCCACAGCGGCTGGAAGCTGAACCACCCGGCGAGGTGGTGACCGGTCTGCTCGAAGGTGTACCGGGCGTACTCGTCGCGGATCTCGATCGGCGTGCCGGCCGCCATCGCGGCGAGCTGCGCCTGGCAGTTCCGTTCCATGGTGATGAACCAGAACGCCGCCTCGTCGACCGTCGTGCCGACCGTGAACAGCCCGTGGTTCTGGTGGATCGCCGCCTTCCCCGTCGGGAACTTCGAGGCGAACTCCTCGCCGGCCGCCATCTCGAAGACGACCGCTCCACCCTGTTCGACGATCACGCTGTGGTCGCCGTAGAACGCGCAGGAGTCCTGCGTGATCGGCGCGAGGGGGATGCCGAGCGAGGAGAACGCCTTGCCGTAGGTCGAGTGCGCGTGCGCGGCGGAGATCACCTCGGGGCGGGCCCGGTGGATCGCCGAGTGCAGCACGAACGCCGCCCGGTTGACCGGGGCGTCGCCGACGACGACCTCGCCGGTGTGGCTGACGAGCAGCAGGTCGGACGACGTCATGAGCCGGAAGCTCCGGCCGAAGGGGTTCACCCAGAAGTGGTCGGTGAGGATCGGGTCGCGGACGGTGATGTGGCCGGCCGCACCCTCACCGAACCCGAGCCGGCCGAAGATGCGCAGTGCGCCGGCCAGCTTCGCCTTGCGATGCGCCCGCTCGGCCTCGGGATCGTCGAAGGATTCCGGCCCGATCGGGATGATCGGCTTCTCGGTGGTCGTCATACGTGCACGCTATCGCAGACGCCGGCGGTCATCCCGGCGGACGCGGCGAGCGCGGCGAGGCGTCCGCAGAGTTCCTCGACATCGTCCCTCCGGAGGTCGTCGCCGTCGAGGAGTCGGTTCGTGAGCTGCACCGCCTCGAGGGACAGGGCACGGGAGGCCCGCAGGACCTCAGCGTCCTGGTCGAGCTG
>Ga0194133_10003397_pt1 | contig 22723 bp, 25 predicted proteins | sample TA2KigOf40mmetaG_FD_155448 | JGI IMG/M metagenome (GOLD analysis project Ga0194133, IMG submission 155448) | Freshwater microbial communities from Lake Tanganyika, Tanzania - TA2015055 Kigoma Offshore 40m | ecosystem: Environmental > Aquatic > Freshwater > Lake | place: Tanzania: Lake...
TCTAGCATTCGCCATCTGATCTTTCATCCCCACAATCTTTCAGCAAGTATACTAGCCCCTCCAAGCAACTGGTTGATCCCCTTATTTATCATTCTTGATACATGTCTCTAGTAAATAAACGGCTGCGGTTCCATCAATAAACTGTTCAGCATTGATTCTTTTCTTGATTGGAAAGGTCATTTCATTACAGCGTTTGCACAAAGTCTCACGAGCTCGCACTTGCTCTTTCTAGACCATAGCACTGTACTTGCTAAAACTGTCATCGACGAAGTAAAGTTTTTCAAATACCTGGTTTTCCGACCATCATGAATCCGGTCAATCGCCTAGCCAAGTCCATGATGTTACGTTGTTTTACTTTGCTGAAAAAGTAAATGATGTAGGAATCTATAAAATTTTCAATAAAAATGTGTTTCGACACAATAGGTAAAATCTTCTCCATAGTAATCGAGAAAGCTTAAGAAACGTGTGAAATATTTCACCTGTTAAAAATAATTTTTTTGTGCAGTCCAATTTTGTCAAACTTTCATCTCATTATTTAATTTTACCTCTTTATATGGTGACTTAGTATCCATATCCTAGAATGATTAAGATCGTCCTCATCAAGTTCTTTTTTCAGAGATTCTTTTTTTTTAGATTCTTGGTGTTCGAAAGACTTGACAAAATATTCAGGTGCCAAATCTTGAAGTCGATGTATCAGTACACCACACATCAACTCGCCAGGCAAGAATATTGAGGATATCTCAACTTGCATTACCTTATTCAATTCTTAAAGTAATTTATTCAAGTTGTTTTTAAATTCTTGGAAATGCTTTAAAATCATGTGAAATGCCCTACCAGCTTGAAGATTTCTTGTCAATGCTTCAGAACGAACAAAAAGGTCCAATGGTTCTAAACCTAAATTAACAGACAAAATCATGCTAACAATCAACAAAAATTTTACTCCATCTTAAAGATATTTTTCTGAATAGTTATAAAATGGGTTGATGGGTAGAGGCTAAATTTTTTTTTCTTTTCTTTTTACGAATCTTCCAAACAAATAAAGTTTTATGTGCCTTACTCGGGTAGGTTGGTGGTAACCGAAAGAAAACTTCCAACTTTTTGTCCACCATCTCACTGGAAATCCTCAGTGAAAAACTAACACTGGGAGGGGTACCTAAGAGAGACTTAAAAAATACTTCCATGTAGTAGATGGATTTTGTCGAACTAAACTGCTGCAAAGCCAACCTTGTCTGGAGAGTTTATCCAATCGGTTAGGTCAGCAACTGCTGTCAAGTCTTCAATCAAAAATTCATCTTTTCCAGGAAACATCGATGAAATAAGGTCGATTTCTGTTAACTAAACTCGCAAACAGCAATTTGATTTATCGGATATTTTTTAATCAAAGTTTTAATTGTATTTACCCTTAATTCAGCATTAGCAAAGAAGGTACTTTCTTCTGTAGACATTGTTCTTTATCAATTAGAACTGAAATTAAAGTATAAGAATAAACCAATATTGATGAAAACTTCGGCTGAAAATGTAATTGACAATTGAATTATTAATTGCAACAAAATGTTTGTGGTAGGAAAGGGGTTTACCAAATATTTGAAAAAAAATGTCTCATCAAACTGGAAGACTTTCTTTAGAATAATAATTAAAAACCATATTTTATGTTTTCACTCGAAAGTCGAATTTGTATTTTAGTGTAAAGTAAATATTATTTTTCTGTTTTGGTATCGCGCAACCTCCGCCGTTCCGTTCAGGCGATATGATCGCGATGATGGGGGCAGTTTTTGCCAGTAGCAGTTATTGATCGCCAATTGACTACGGTGATCTACCGGTTAATCCGGTTTAAGAATCAGATTTACCGGTTTTCAAAAGAGATTTTTATCCTGTTCAGCTATATGCTGTATTAGTACTTTATTCTGCATTCAAGTGTGGATTAAAAGAGATAAGTGATTTTCAAATTCATGTTTGTATTGGTGACTCCTACAACTGGGGATCCCAAGCCAGTGATTGACTGAAATCATGCAAGAACCCCTGCACATTTGTAGGGCCTTTTTACATATATTCCCTGCACATTTGTAGGGCCTTTTTACATATATTCTGAGTTTTGATGCAAGGTCTGGTCGTCTTTCTCTCATTTTGACGCTTATATCTACCTATCTCAGTTGGTTTTTCGATATCTTCGGTTGTCTGGTCTTGTTGCATCAAACTTAATGCAAAGGTGAGCCTCTTATGATTTAAAAAAAATCCTAAAATTAATATCCCAATGATCGGTTTCTCATCTAGATGTATTTGTAAATTTCCAATACGATAAAAAAGTAGGTAAAAATTTCCTTGATTCTAAAATAATTGTCAAGCTTCTCAATATAGAATGATGATTCAGACCTCATTGACTTTCTCTCCCGATTCGCTGGGAGTGTTTTTCGAGGCATTATCGACGCTCAAGGATGCGTCTAGAGAACCACATCTGTAAATATTTGGGACAATCATTATTACCTATTGAATAAAATCAAATACTTTCGTAGGCTGTACTTGCAAGAGCATCCGTTTACAGGACATTCGGAGTGCTCTGAAAACCAGTCGATCAAATGAGAGGCGTGGCCACCGTGACGGCAAGTCTGGCACCTGTGGAACAAAAACCATTATCTCAAAGTACCTACTTGGTCAAGTTTAAGTTTAGTTTTTACCAAGTAAAGAAAAGTCCAAAAGGTTTTGATTTTCTCTTGGGTAGTGCTTTCTGAATGAGGAAACCTCCATCCACACTGGCAGCCATCCCACCCATGTGTATGAGACAGACCGAGCAACGAGGCAACGGTTTTCGACAAGCAGGGCAAGCTTGGCCTCTCAATGCTGCCATCCTCTTTTGCTGGCCTTGCTGTGGTGCCTGGACAACGTTGAATTGTTGACTCTGGGCAGCTTTTCTAAACAGTTATAAATTACTGAGAATCCATTGCATAATTTCATCCCTTCAGTATTGCTTACTTGGGTTTTGTCAGGCCTATGAAATCGATGGCTCCATATTTCATGACCATGAATGTCGTCTCGTCATCCTCAATTGCAGGTGAAGCCAAAGAAAGATTAGATTTCCCTTGCTGTGAGACAGAAGATCCACAAAAGTTGCAAGAGACGTATACCTAGGTTTTTATTATTGAGAATTTATGCATTGAATATTTGTCAAGAAATGAAGAGCAGGCCGACCTGTTGTGGGTGTTTTTTATTGACCCCCTCTTTGTGTAGGGCAATATCGAATTCAGCTCGGGCACTCCACAGCCCCCAACAATCGAGAAGTTGTCGGTAACTAGAAATCCAATTCTGAACTGTTTCATTTGCTAAAGCAAGTTCTACTGGCATGGCTTTTATCGACAACCAGCTCACTGTTTGAACATCACCAGTAATGTCCTACATTTTTAAAAACAAAAATATTTGCAACATTAAGAGTTCATTTTCAGAATGCTTTACCAAATAGTTTTGAAGTAATTCAATGCACTCTTTGCTGCTCGTCATTCCACAAAGGAAAAGCCCTGACTAGAGTATTTAATTTTTTTCCACAATCATTATAAAACATCCTGAAATTAACTCACAAGGATTCCTTTGCTTTTAGCCTCCTTCCAAAATGAGTTGACATATTCAGTAAGTTTCATGTCAGGTAGATACAAACAAGCAAATGCTATCCTATCCAAGATTTTCAGGTTAGAGTCCTGGAATTCAGCCATTTTATCCTATTATCACCTCTTAAATAAAGAAAAGAGATTAAAGAAAGAATTTACGTTCAAAACTGAATAGTAGCTTTCTTCATTATCTTGGTTGTGAGACGAAGCTGTTAAAAGGAAAGCAAACATGGCTCGTATGTAGGGATCAGTCTGAAAAATGAAAAGAAAACGAATAATAATACAGAAATGAAAATCTTTAAGTTGGGTCCTAACCAGGTGGTCAGTTGCTGCTGTCACACTTTCTCTCCACATGGATTGATTATCCAGGTTAAAACCAGATAGGGCTACAGCAACAATCCGTAAGGAAGGTGAGACTTCGTTATCTTTGCCAGCATTTTGTAAGATCTTCAGGGCTAATCTGAAATTGTAAAATAAAAGGACATTTAGAAGGGTAGCGGTTAGAAGACGAAAGACATACTTTATCTCCAAACAAAAGACTGCAATGGCTGCAGCTCGGCTATACTGTCCGGAAATTTCGAGGGTTTTCAAGAACTTCTTTAAATCTTTTTTTGAAAGAAAATATTAGTCAAATCGAAAAAAGTTAAAAGGAAATGTTATTACCTGGCTCTACATCTGGGGTACCCCAACCACAGAGCCTAATGGCATTCTCACGCCCCTCAGATCTAAACGTTTTTTTTGTTCTTCCGGAATCTTCATAGCTCGTATGGTTAGTGTTTCCGTAATTCCATTGCCTGTAGCTTATGTCTGACCTTGGACTAACCCCAAGAGAAGAATTTGAGTTTTTGCGGTCCAACCCTAAAGCTGTGCGAATCCCTGGAAAAGTCACAGAGCACGGAAATCGATTCCTGAAGGATAAATCTTTCATAAGCTTGCCACATTCTTCGAGCCAGGCCCATGCTGCAAGAAAAATTTAATAAACCTATTACCAAAAAAGCCCCATAGGCGAACTGAATCAGGAAATCTGAAACCTGAAAGAATCGATTCATCTAAAATTCCCTCCAACGACTTTTTGCTACATCTTGTCGTATAGCAACCTTGAGCTGCTCTGTCTTGCATTTCCACAGAAATGTCAGAGATGGCATCGAACAAGTTCGTCATGCGACCGAAAGATCGAAGGATCCCTTTTTGAGGCCAAAGAAGGCAGTGTCTTGATGACCTGCAAAACACGAAAAGAGGTAAGCCTTCGAATGTAGTAGCTATGTTGGAGCTTTTACCATGAAGGAGTGATCCGTTCAGGAACATGACATTCAGCTAGTTTTCCACCTTTCCCAATTGCCATTATCACAGATTCCTCACTTGGGTGCCAGGCAAAGGAAAAAGTGTCCCCTGATGAAGCACCATCATCGTCTTCTTCTAAAAAAAGACTCCCATTAATTGATTCAATGAAACACTCTAAGCTTACGTGATGCTCGACAACACCTTCTGATGCAATCTTTTCTAAATAATGGCAATCGATTTTTCTCTCCGTCACAACTGGTTCGCCATCTTCTGCCATCACGGCCCAACTCTAAAAAAGTTAAAAGACAACCTTTGTGAAAAGTTTTCCACTTTATTGGCCGGCTAAGCTAAAGTATCAAACCTGAACATCCAGAAGATTTAAAGCAGGAGTCTTTTCAGTGGCAGAACATAACAAACCAGAACGAGAGGGACACCTGATGAGAATTGTTACCCTTGATGAATTATCAACTTTATCAAAGTTATATCTTTAATAATTACCATCCTAGCTTAACAACATTTTTAGCATGAGTCACCGTGACTATTGGTTTGTCAAAATTTCGAGTGTCCCAAATAACAACTTGATTCTCATTGTGGGATGCAAGACGATAATCCATCCATGGATCAACACAAACACCGAAAACTCCTCTCGTATAGTTAGATGTAGATGGCTTACGGCTGTAAAAATAATTTTATTGAAATAATTCAGGATTTGACCAAAATAGTTCCTCAAACTGAAATCCTGTACCCGCTGGTAGATGATCCGTCATAACACCGAACATCGAAAATCTTTAAGTTTTTAAAGCTCATCCCAGCAACAATTGTATCCTAAAATTAGAAAATTACATTTTGTTTTCGTGCTCAAAATATCACACATCAATATATTTTTAACTGGATGATTATGAAACCAGGACAGGCTATGGCACGTCTCTCCAAGACCGATTTCGATGCTGGCTCTAATATATTCTGTTGGGGTATCCCTCTGAGAAGCCTCACCCTTTGTAGATGATGATCTGAATATGGAGCCTAAACAGGAAAGTTTTACATGTGACAGCTGTTACAGGTTGAGCAAATCCCCAAAATGCTTACCTGTACTTGATGTTTGTGGAAAAGATAAAAGCTCTTGAGGTGGAGGCAGTGACCTTCCATTATCGAAAATCAAGATAGCAGAGTCACTACGATTCTTTTCGAATCCTGCTGCAATAAAGTCAGTAGTTATATTGTTCCATGCAAGGCTGTTACAAGGACGTCCACCCTGAAAAAAGTTCATCGATGAGGAAAACTTTCTATGAAGATGAATGAAAGAGATGACACTCTAATCCATACTTGCTTGGGTCCAAATTCTTTGACAGAATGTCCTGACATTTGAGGTATAAAAGATAACAGACTGACACGGCCATTCGCTTGTCCAACTGCAACACGCACGTCACCATGACTACCTGGTTGGGGGTGAACTGCCAAACACTTGATGTAATGAGGAGGCTCTGGAATTTGGCACTGAAGAAGAGTTTTTTTTATCGTTTTAGCCACAAGTGACCTTGTTGAGAATTATGGAGGGTATACCTGAAGCTCTGCATAAGAGTTAGAGGATACTTTGAATACAGCATCATTTTGTTGGGATGATTTTTGCTGCCACAAAGTTTGATCATTATTATCACCATTTAGTGGAGAAGAAAAAATCCCAGGGGTGTGTTGTAATTTTTTTTCAACGACATCGTTTTCAACTGAAAGATAACCTAAATTTGTATTGTTATATTACTATTTAAAACATCTGAACACTTTACCTTTTTCAAAGTCCAGCTTCTGGAGAATGCGGAATAACTTCAAGTCAGTTGACCATGTTACAAAGTAATCCGACATCTTTGGATCGCTGACCCACTGAACATCCAGCCTGTTGTTCACCATGGTGAGTCATAAATTGATCTTGCAGCTGTCGGGTTGGTATGGAAGGTACTTTTGAAACGTCGCTGAACGTGTTTTGGTAAAGCACAAATCACAAACTGCTACAAAAAGAAAAAAAAGTCTTGAAACTCACTGAAAAAAGCAGAAGTATGAAAGCTGCCATTTAATTAACCAAGATTGAAAAATGCTGATGGAGACAAAATTAAAAAGAACAATCACTTTCTTTTCACATGTTGTCTTTAAGTCAAATTAAATAATCGATCACTCGTTTAAACAAAAATCACTTCCATAATTCTTGGCCAGTTTTTCATTTAAAATTTTTTTGCTCAAGTCCCACAAAGAAGCTCTTGAACTGTCGTTTAATGAAACTTCTGATGGCACGCAAGGAAAGCAGTTGTTGATGTAGATCCCAGATGATGAAGCCATTTCTGGAGAAGCAGCTGCAAAAATAGACGAGCTTGCTGCTTGGCTGATAGATTTTGCAAAGGGTCTATTTAAAGTTAATAAACTGAATAAAGTATTCAAGATTTTTAAGACCTGAGTTTGATTACTTACCTTGAGACTGCAAACACTAGCCTGTAAACCCACCAGTGCCTGCACAGCCCAGTGTAAACGGCATTACCTGGGTGAACAGCAATAGCTCTAAAATTAAGAAATTAGAACCATTCCTAAAAAAGTAAAAAATCTTGATAATAATTTGCCTGATGGAGTGGGTCTGGTTCCAACGCTTATGGACTTCCAAAGCAAGCATTATACAAAAAAGCTTAGAGTTATTGTAGGCATATGTTGAAACAAAGGTGATTTGACTTGGATGAGAAACCTAAAAGTTAGTTTGGCGTATAAATAATTCTTTTTAATTTATGAATTCAGGTGCCTTACTAGCTCGTTTATAAGCTCAGTGTCATTTTTTATGTTGGAAAATCTGTGACACTCGGCCCCAACTAACACAATTTTTTTCATCGTAGATTTAGCAATCAAGGATTTTAGCAAATGACACAAGTAAAAGTTGGACAGATAGTTGACCTGTAAAATAAGCAAATGGAAAATGTTGTGGCTTTTGGCTGAAAAAATCTAATTGAAAAAATTTTTCCTACTTGAAACATCGTTTCCATTTTATCTGATGTCACTGAAAAGTTTAAGCCCATGACTCCAGCGTTTAGAACAAGAATATCAAGAAATTGAAAGACATCCAAAAGCTGAAAAATGCAGCAATTATTGGATTTTGAAGCTTTTTGTTCGAAAAAAGGTAACAAACTACCATAGAAGAAAACTCTCTGACCGAGGCTAAAGAAGCCAAATCCAACTTCATTGCTGTGCATCGCACGTTGGCCCTTTCTGACCTTATTTTTCCAACAGCTGCCTCAGCTTTTGAGAGATCTCTACAAGCCAGAACAACATGACATCCATGAAGGGCTAGACTTCTTGCAGTTTCAAAGCCTATGCCAGTATTTGCTCCTGTAACCACTGCAGTTCTAGTGAAAAGGTCGAGTCCATGAAGAATTTGAAGACATGATGTGCTGAAATTCATTTCAATCTTGAATTTTAGTTAGGGGTACTAATTGGGGGTTGGCAGTGACTTCGGACCTTATCAATAGCAATCCTTAACTCCAAGTTACCACCAAAATGATTGAATGAGCTTTTATCAAAAAACCCTTTTTTTCACACTAATTAAAGCAATTCCCTGTTTGAAATTACCTTGCATCAAATCTCTGCCTAAAGGCTTCTTTTTCTAATCCTGTTTCAACAGCAAACGCAAGTCTAGGGTCTGCAAACGTTGTTCTGCAGTTTTCATGATCTACATAAACTATTTTTCCATCTTCCAAAACTTTTCGCTCCCAACCAAAAGGCAATGATCCTCCTACACGCTTTTTTCTGCCTGTTCTGAAAAGAAATACAAATTTTTGTTCTAACGTTGGAAAAAAGATGTCTTTAACAGGATTTTTGTAAAATTTCCTCTTTGACATTTTTTGCATTTAGATAATAATGAGCCCTCATTAAAAGCTATAAATGAAAACGAAATTGCAATACTCTAAAAATTACCTTGGATGAATCCACTGAGTGATTTTTGAGCTATGATTAGCATAATAAACATCTCCATCTGTGGGCAAAAGAAAACTATCATAATTTGATATAAAAATGACAGCATCTCTACTTTAATTTTTTTTGCTCGCTCATGAAAAACTATTCAAACATATGCAAAGTCACTCCGAAAAGGCATTTTATGCAAGCTTACAAGAAGCCCAGCCCTGATATTCACAAAAAAATGAATGATCATAATAGTTACCTAAAGTTGCCCGCTCCTCCCAACCAGGAGGAAGCTCATCCTCACTATCTGTTTCAGGTTGAAAGGACATTGCAAAAACAAGCTGAGTCTAATTTGGTCTTTTTGGAGCAGGTTTCGCAACGAGTTGCTCCTCACGCTCTAGTTTTAGCTGAGAATAAAAAGATGTTTAAATACTTTTAAAAATCATAATTCATCTGCTTCTTATTGCCTGGCGTTGATTTTCCCTTTTCAGAGCTTCTTCTTGCTTTAAGCTCAACAGTTTTAATGATCGGACTTTTAAATTGCAGGCACGATCAGATAGATTCAACATTTCCTTGTGAACATTTTCAAGCTTTTGATGAAAATATCTATTTAAGAGCAAAAACTAAATAAAATCTCGAACGGCAAGTTTAAATACAGATAAAAGCTGACTGTTACCTAGTTTTTTGCACAGCCTCTTCTAAATCAAATTCTTCCTTGAGGCGAATTAAGTTCTGATTCTCTGCTGAAACTCGATTTGAAAGCTCTTCTTGTCGACTATTTATAACGTCCAAGCCTGAATTGAATGACTCTTTTACTTATTTAAATGGCTTGTAGATGAAATTTTTTTACCTAATCTGGACTGAGTAATGGGAACTCGAATTTTTTCAATAATACCGACAGAACAAGTCTGGATAGCTGATGTTTCAGTTTGAGGAATACTGGTTTTTTGGTTTGTGACATCTGACATTGTGAACAGAATGCTTTAGAGTATGTCTCCCATCCTTCAATTCAGTCGGTAACTTGGAGACCTACATGATTTATGATTAGAGGACATTAAAATAAGCACCCTGAAAAACGCCTTTTTCTTACAGATTATTTGATACTAATGTAGTTGAAGACTGAAGATGTAGGTGGAACTATTAAGTTAGACACAATCTTTCAAAGCACTCAGAATTAAGTAGTCCATTGCACGGAAAAAAGTATTAAGAATATCAAGTTGAACGACAATTTTTATTTGTCAAAAAATCAAAATCCAGTCCAACTACGAAACAAAAATATTCAATTCTACGTTAATTCTTAAAATGTTACACAGCATAGATATCTATACAGCAGATTGAAAAATCAAAACAAATAAATATTTTTTGCTTTTCTTAATTGACCTTTGCCTTTGAGGATTTTTTTATTTTTAAACTTAACATTATTCTTGTTTGGGATAATGGGATTATCATTCTGTCATATTACAAGGTAGGGTAGGAATGGTTAGTGAATGTATCTGTCAAAAAAGGTCTTGTAAACTTTTTGTACAAATTTCAGGATCTGATATTTAATTGAGAGCAAAATAATGAATGAAACCTTTATTCAAAAAGTCTGCACTTAAAATATATATTTTCAATTGACGTTCAATAAAATGTTCCACTAATTAAAGTTGAAGTGCAACGATAAACAACTTAAAGTAGTAGCTCCACTTTCCCAGAGAGATCTGAATCTGAATATTGACGTAAAACTGGAGCAACTTCCTCAAGTAAGAACTCATCAACTTGGTCTGATGCCCTGCCATAAAACGTTGAAGGGTCAAGCAACTGGAAAGCATAAAATTGAAGACTTTTAACAGATTAATTTTGCCAGATGATAGAGGGGTAGAGAGCTTGTCATTAACATCTGGATCGAGATTTCGAACTACCACAAGTCTTAGGTTGTAAGATTGAACTAACCTGTGATAATTCATTTTCGATTGGCTTGAAGTAATCATCAGCTTTAATTCTTTCGATGAGATCATTTGGCTTCCCCTCCTTTTTCACAGTGGCCCCAGCTTCTTGAGACAGAACTCTTATTTTTTCATGACATTCTTGGCGGCTAGCTCCATGCCTTAAAAAGTAATATGTAACCGATCAAAAATTTACTATTTTTCTCAAAATTGACAATACCTTGAAACCATCGCCATGATTATGTTCTCTGTGGCCATGAATGGCAGCTCTGAAAATATTCTTGATTCTATCACTTTTGGATTCACCACCAGTCCCTCAAAAATGTTCTAGAGCATAGAAAATTGCACATGAAAAAGCTATTTTTGACAATTTTTAACTGTGTTACCTGAAGAGTTTCAAGGATTGCATCAGCAGTCAAAAATGCTTCGGGTAATGTTATTCGCCTGAAATTTGAAGAAAACCGCTTGAAATGTAATAAAAAGAAGGTCAATGACAAAATTTTCGAACCTATTTGCACTGTCATCCAAAGTTCTTTCAAGCCATTGATTCGAATGAGTGCTCAGAGTGTTTAGCACTAATGTTTGCAAATGTCTTGCCAAACTACAGACTCGCTCACAACGCATCGGATTCCTCTTATAAGGCATTGCAGATGACCCTGCAGCGCAGAAAATTTGTGACAATTCGAAAAAATGTTTAGATTTTAAACGTGAAGAGCTTCTGAGAAATATCTATTCAGTTTTTTAATTGATACCTATTTGACTTGACTCAAAAGGTTCCTCGATTTCTTTATCATGAGCAAGAAGTCTGATATCAGTGCAAATTTTTGTGGCAGTTGCTCCAAAAGAGGCTAAAGCACATACAATTGTTGTATCACATTTCCGACTATACGTCTGGAGTGAACGAAAAAAAGCTTACATATTGAATTCTAATCAATTTGATCGAATACTTACTTGACCAGATATTATAAATTTTTTCTCGAATCCAGCGTATTTTGTAACCAAGTTATCAAGTTGTTTTATTTTCGATGAAGCTTCCTCAGGTGGAAAGAGTTGCAAGAAACTAGAACATATTTTTCGTCTCTTTAAATTGCAAGATTTCTTAAGAAATATTATTTCTAAAAGGTCAGATATATTTTTGATGTAGCTATGCTTAAAAAAAGGTTTTTCAACACAATATTAAAAAAAGAAGTGAAATTAAAAAATACCTTGCTTGAGTTCCTGTCGCTCCTTTAACTCCTCTAAATCGAAGCTCATTCTTTATTCGGTTTAAATCACTTTCATCTATTAGCAAGTCCTGAATAAAAATCAAATTTTCATCTGAAATATCAGTGGGAAAATATCTTCAAAAAATATTTTACTTGTATCCAAAGGCAGGCTCTTTTACCAACAGTTGTAAGCTGTGCAGGTTGATAATGAGTATAGCCAAGAGTTGGTAAATCTTTATACTCCTTAGCGAATTTTGACATTCGATCAATACACTTTGCAACTTTGGGTAAAAGTATGTTCAAAGCCTCCTACCACAGAATTTTTAATTTGTTAAATCTTTAAATTGACTAATTAATTTAATTATTATGTAAGCTAAAACTTATTAGGGTCCCTAAGTTATCCATCATGGTAATGACTTACTTTGTAAATTATTAAATCAGCATTATCCGTGACGAAACAAGAGGTAGCTCCAAGATGAATTATCCCACGTGCTGATGGTGCAGCTTGCTTGAATTTTTTTAGATTTTTTCAATTTAAGACAGTCCAATTTTGTGTTTTCATTTGCTTTCAAACAAAATACGGATGATTTTTACCCCAAACGTCTCCACATGAGCCATAGCATCATGTCGTCGTTTCCGTTCCTCTTGAGCAGCAAGTTGAAAGTTGATATCATGAATTGCACTCTCCATTTCCAATATCTGTTGAATTGAAAAAGCTTAATCGATTGCTCCCCTTCAGAAAAATCATTAAATATGTTGATAGAAATTCACCTGACTTTCACTTATTTCGTTTACCCCATCAGTTTTTACGCCTAGTTCTCGCTCAGCTCTGTAAATTATTAAATTATACTTTATGAGAAAAATGAGAAAATTTAAGATCTGAAAATCAATCAAATGTTCTCTTAAAAGTTTTCTTTGAAAAATTGTGCTGCATCTCTATGTTGGTTTCATTAAAACATTTTCATCAAGAGAAGAATATCTACGCAAGTTCAAAGAAAATGCTAAATGATTGATAAGTTGGTCTTGAAACATTACCTTGCAAGCCATACCCAAAGCTGTCGCCTAGAAAATATAGAAAATAACAAGTCTGTGTATAGTTTTTGAGTTTATGACTTTGTTACCAAGTGGAGAACTTCTTTTGGTCAGAGAAATTCTGTTTCATCTCCAAAGAGGAATAACGAGAGTTGAGAGGAGTTTGATAAATCGAGTGATCAGACATTTTATTCCTAAATTAAATACAAAACACTAAGCTTTATTGAAAAGCTTGAAAATCAAATTAACTATACAAACAAAAAAATTTCTGATACCCATATTTTTATTCTAAGAAAAACAGGGAATTGCAAACTCCCTTTTTTAAGCTACTAGCTAAGTTAATAGACAAGTATTCTCTCTGTAAAAATTTATCTTTACAAACCTACTTTTAAGAAATTGTTACTTTAGAATGTTCAAAATTCAAAATGTTGCAACCTCCAACTTGCTAGTAGCACTCAACTCAACAGCTGGAAATGATCATAACATTGACTTTTTCACAGATATCAACACAAACGACAGAAATTCATCCATCGAGATGAAAAACTAAGATATCAACACTTTTTATTACAGATTCAAGTTTGAAAAAAAGTTGAAAATAAAATATTTTTTGCTTGAAAGCAGTACTTTTGTCACTTGTTTTCTTTCTTTTACCAAAAATAGTTTTAAAGGTAAAAAAAACCTCCTTTTGATGCTATTGGCAAAACTTAATTAAGTAAGATCCATTTTTTGGCCATTGACTCGGAGAAAACCTGGAATATAAACAATAACAATTTGGCTCAACTCAACTCAATCTCGCCACAAAACACAATCGATTTATAGACAGTACAACAGAAATTGGAAAATTTGGTTTTCCAATAACAAGCAAAACCGCCCCAAATTATCAGCTTTTTTCCCAAGTGATTGTGTTGAAAGCTTGCAATGCCATCATGGGTATATTAAGTTTTAAATTTCCAAATAAGTTTTTGATTGTACAATTGGCGTTTGATTTGAATTTTAGAAGTGATCGAAACTGTTGAGAAAAGTTCTGACATCGACATCGAGATAGAGGTAATTTTAAACATTTTTGTAAGTGTTTGTGGTACTGAAGCAGGACTACTTTTTATTAGAATGTCATCAAGGTTGAGGTCAATGTCGACTGCAATGGCGAGGTTCTTCTCGCGGAAGATGGTTTGTGTTTTCATAATAATGTTCAAAGTTTTCTATAAAAATAACAAAAAATATCTCGTAATTTCTTTTAAGGGGACGATGTTTTCTCTACAAACACCCATGATGTGGTGGTAAAAATTGAAGATCTCCAGGATGCAGGAACAACACAGGTCGTTCAAGTCTCGGAGGTATCCAAATATTGCCAGCTGAATCGAGACATTTTTCTTCCTAAAGTTATTTTTCCAAATTAAGGAAACTTTTGAGTTGATAACGGTCGTTGAAAAAGATACGAATGGCCACGATGGTACAGAAATTGATACTTATGAGGAAGAAGAGGATAGAAGAGAAAATGACGATGAAGAATACATTGATGAAAAAATCGATGTTCGTGATTCAGGAATTGTAATGACTTCTCATTGTTACATAGGCAATTGCTCTCATTGTTTTTGACTAATATTTATTTTTTTTTAATTTAGGAAACAAAGATTTTCAGTTGTAAGCATTGTAAAATATATTCAACGACAAAAAAGTACCTGCTACTCCGGCATATAAAAACCCATTCCGAAGATAGACCCTTCCTGTGCAGCATTTGCAGCAAAGGCTTCAAAACAGCACACGCTTTGCAAGTAAGTTGGCTACTCGGAGGTCGCCTTTTTTACTTTACGTTAGCTGTTGAACACTCTCTCTCTCAATTATATTTCAGAATCACGTCAATACACACATGGGAACGAAGCCCCATAATTGCCGTCTATGTGATATGTCATTTACAACTTCTGGAGAGCTCGTTAGACATGTCCGTTACAAACACACAAGGTAAAAAGACTAGTAATCTACAGAGAACATATTTTGGTGAACTTGTAGATTTGATGTTTTAATGTTTTAGAGAGAAGCCTCACAAATGCAAAGAGTGCGATTATTCAAGTGTAGAATCAAGCAAACTAAAGAGACACATGAGGTACTTTCAACCTTATAAAAATATTCTAGAAGCTTTATGAGACGTACAATTTTGTGATGTGCAATAGGTGCCACACTGGTGAAGATCAGCTCCACTGTCCCAGATGCACATTTTCTACTCCAAACAAAGTAAAATTAAGAAGGCATCTGAAGAGCCATAATGGGGAAAGACCTTATGAGTGTGAAATATGTAATGCCAGGTTTGCAAAGGCATCAACTTTACGAGGACACAAGTAAGAAATTAATGATGAAAACCTTTCCTCTTTCAATCGAAAATATACACATTATTGAACGAATTTTTAGAGTCACACATTTAACAAATAAACCGATTTTTCAATGCGAAATGTGTCCAACAACTTGTGGCCGAATGACAGACCTACGTTACCACATAAAAAAGCAACACACAGCATCAGAGCCTCTCAAGTGTGGCATGTGCAACAGTCTCTTTCCTGATAAATATTCCTTAAAGGTTACATTGGAAATTTTTTTGTTAGGCTAGTAAAGAAAAAAAGATTTTAAAATGTATGTTGTTTCAAAGGCTCACAAGAAAAGTCATGAGGGAGAAAAGTGTTTCAAATGCAACCTATGCCCGTACTCGAGCACTACACAGCGACATTTGGAATCTCACCTCTTTCTTCACACTGGCCAAAAGCCATTTCAGTGTGGGAGCTGCAATCAAAGCTTCAGGCAAAAGCAATTACTCAAAAGGCATCAAAATATTTATCACAATCCTGAATATGTTCAACCAAAGCCACAGGTAATTCTTAATTGCTGTCTAATTTCCTCCCTTCATTCGCTGTAAAGAATTTAAAAATATTTTATTCTATATATTTGAAAAAAAGGAAAAAACACACGAGTGTCCAGAATGTAGTAAAACTTTTCGCCACAAAGGTAATTTATTGAGGCATTTGAGCCATCACGATCCTGACCCTGCAGCTCGCCAACACATGTCAGCTCTAAAGCAAGGAAGAAAAAGAAGGCTGGTTTTGACGAAAGGTTCTCAGGTATGCAAACCTGAAATTCTTTTTCTTTTCATAAAAATGCACTTTCAAACTTCTCCCCTCACATTTTTAGAACGTGCTCCCTGTCTTGATAACCGAAGAAGAAACAAACTGCGAAGTAATGACAGTTGAGGTAATAAGGCCGATTTTTTAATAATACTAAATTAGCCTTTGAGTAAGTTTATCCAATCGAAATAACAGATTTTATTGAGCTAGATTCAAAGATTGTTTTCTGTCGTCTTATTTTCTTGGAACATTCTGAAAAATGTAACTGAAAAGAAAATTTTTTTCAGGGCATCGAGGGAGATGATTTCGTCATTTTGAAAGTTTATAATGAAAATTCAGAAGATCCAAAAGAGTAGTTATTGTTTTTCTAGAGGCAAATTTTCACTGCTTGCATCTTAGCAGGTTTCTGTTCGTATAAAGTTGATCCTTAATGTAATTAAAACTTGTATTTTTCAATCCTTCTTTTCAACTTGAAATCATTGATAATCACGAACATTCAACTAATTCCCCAAAGTTTTCGTTATATGCTTGACAACCGTCAAAAGAGCCAACAGGTTTGAAACTGCATCCTAAGCAATAGTTGATAATTCTTAGAAAAACAAAGGCAAAAAGGACAGTTTTATTGCGACTGAGGTTGAATCACTCACTTTATCTAATGGCAACACATATGACTTCCTTAATAGTGACCGACCATTTTTACCGGTTAACAAGATAACGTTTCATTTTATGTTTGTAACTAACAGCCATGCAATTTAATTTGACGAAGAATCTAGTGAAATTGTTATCACCAGAGGGTAAAAATACATTTTATCCAATTAATCACTCCCGCTCAGAGTTTAAACATTTGATGAATTCCTCCAATCTTTCTTGAATATGTCGAACGCGCTCTGAAATTGAACAAAGTTTTTGATTTGGTGATGTCTATTTTGCAACTTATTTACGTACTTAGTTCTTCTGCCAATTGAACCCTTCTTCCAGTCAAAAGCTTTTCCTTTTTCTCAGAATCTTGACTTAATTCTTCAAGAACTTCCTTGATTTCTCGCTCTAGCCTACGGGCTTCACGGTTCATGACCTACGTAATTGTTCAAAGTTACTTGTCCGCACTAGTTTCCAGATTGGCAAATGAATTTTAAAGCTACCTGTTGCCTAAGAGCGTTTGAAGTAACTTTGAGCATTTGCTGAATGCGCCAAAAAAGTACCACGTCGTTACAGTCAATCTAATCAGGAATTCAGTTGACAAATACTCAAGATATCATTTTGATAATTAAAATTTGCCACCTCGGTTGCGATTCCTCGATTGTACATGTAAAAGCCTTTTCGACAGTCTTGACATCTAGCAACAGCCTTGAGCAAAAAATTCCTCCGATAAACAGGATGCCAAGTTTCACGGATTAGGTCGCCATCCACTTCGATCCCATTTGTTTGAAGATTTCGTTTTACCTTACAAGGTTTTCGAAATTTGTTTGACGCAAAATATTTTATTTTAAAAGATATCTTACAGTCGTCATTTCCTCAAAGGTGAGTTTTGTCGTATGATCAGGTTCTGACCACAACATGCGCTCGAGTTCAGACCTGACATAAAAAGAAAAGATTTGGACACAGATTTCAATTTTACATATCATTTATAATCTATCTACCTTATGGCTGTTTTTACAGACTGCTCAGGTGTAGAGTATTTCCAATGCATCCATCTCTCGTAAAAACCTGGACCCACCTTATGAAAATAATTATGACTGGGAGGTTACGGTGGAACTAGAGGTTTAGTAAAAAAAAAATGATTGAAATTCAGTCTCTGCAAACCTGCTCCTTTAAGTTTTGTTCATTGACATCAAGTTTTTCTCTCAATGATTTTTCAAGAAATCTTATTGCTGAATCCCATTGATTTTTGTCATGCACTGCCCTGTCTTCCAACGTGTTAAGTTGTATTACCCGTAACATCTCAGCAGCTTTGTCTTCCCAAACATGCCTTGAAGTTAACAAAAAATAATGTATTCATTAAGATAAAACTGATTCAAGTTTTATACATTCATAGATATTAATATTTCTTACCTTCTCATGGCATCGTCAACAACAGCCAATTTAAAATTATCAAATATGTTATCATGGTCTTTTGACTTTTTGGCATTTTCCATAAGATTCATAAATTGTTCTTTTAAGACCTCCCATCCAACTTCAACACATTTTGTTCCTAGCTAAAAGGGTTAAAAGTGAGATTGATCAATGCTTTTTAAATCGAATGAAATTAACCAAACCTGATTTTCAGCCCACTGCTTTAACCTAATGTCCACTGTAGTATTGAAGGTGCCTTTAATTGAATAGTTTTATTTAATCAACAATAGCAAGGCATGTAAAAAGTGTTACCTGTTCTATTTGTGAGAGGAAATAGGTCGACTTCCACCCGAGCCCACTTGAAATAAAACAAATCAGTAATCAGTCAATGTCTCGTGACGTTCACTGTCAAAAAATATTTTTTGGAAAAACATACTTGTTTGTGCAGCAGGAAGGTATATATTTTCGAACACATAAGGTGCCACACGTTCCCAAAGCTTTTTCGTTATTGCATCTTCCCATGTTTGAGGAGAAACCAGAGACAAATTAACAACTTCATCAAGTATTTCACCTCTAGCTTTCTCAAATAACTCGTCTCGGTCCAGCTCTCGAATTCTTATTTCAAATATAAACAATAAGCAATGTAAATTAAACCAAATTCTGAATTGGCAAGTATTATTATTACCTTGGAAAATTATTTTTCCACTCTGTTTCTAAGTTAAATCTGGTTGCCTATTTAAGTTTTGACATTAATTTTTTAATGCTTATAAAAGGAATATTAAAGGATTACCCACCTTGAATGCATCAGCTTGTTGTTCGACAGTGTCGCGAACCATTTTCCAGAAGCATTCTGAGACAGCAAAGCTCAAATTTCTTGTTGTGATCTGAAGAAGTATAATTTCGAACAATTTGTGAAAATGATTTTTTTTTTAATTTCACAAGCATGTTTGTGATATGTCAATTGGCTACCTGAGAGGAATTGACAAGACCTCCCTTGAAAATTTTGGACGATGCAAAGAACTCTTCTTCGTAATCCCTTATCTGTTGAATTGTGTCATTTTGGTTGCCACGGCCTGTTACTACAGCAAAATATCCAAGTGCTTTCATGGGGAAAAGCTTTCCAGAAAGTATTTTTTTCATGCGATCTAAGAGAAATATCGATCAGCTTCTTGCCATTGAATTATGAGTTCCTTTGCTGAAATAAGATTATTGGTACTCACCTGGGTTTGCCATATTTTGCTCTGCCATGTCTACCTTTGTCAACACAAATATTGTCCGTTTTCCCATTTGGTCCATACTGAAATTTAGAATTTATTACCAATTTATCTCTTTAGATGGTTTTTTAGCTGCTGGTCAAAAAAAACCTCGCAACAAGATCTGTGACGTTGCTTCTTTCTGCGTCAACTGATCCATCCTGAATACATAATATGATGGCATTTGGATTGGACATGTACTGCTGAGCGAGATTACGGATTTTGGTTCGAGTCTCAGGATCCATGTCTGTTGTTACAGTCTATTAAAAAATAAAAACTTTAAGCTCTCCTACATTACTGAATGTGGATTACAAGCAGCTTCTTACACTTATTATTCCTGGTAGATCGACTAGCACCATTCTTTGCAGTCCTGGGCCTTTAACAGTCATTGATATGACCTCATTCGAAACAGTTTTACCACCGGATACCTGTAAAACATGAAAATTAAATTCCTAACTATTTCCAGATAAGTAGTAAATACTCTACCGAATTTCTCATGCGAATTTCAACTTCCTTTCTTAAGTCGGAAAGATCTGATTCTTTGGAGAGGTCAAATTCTCTGCTGGAGTCCTTAAACTGCGCAATATGGTAAGGTCCTTCACTTAAGGTCACTTTCACAGGTGCCCTAGTCATCATCTCACCTTACATACAAATTGCTAAAAATTAGAAAACAAAGTTTGGTCTTGCAAAAGGGTCTTTAATGTACCTGCCCCACGTGGAAATATCCGTGCTTGTGCTATCATTTCTAAAACCGAAGTTTTCCCAGCGCTTTGATCTCCAATGACAACGACCCTGAGACAGACATTAATTGTTCACATGTTATGCAATTTAGTTTTAAAAGTCACAAAAACATTTCAACTTCTTAAATTTACAAATGTTTCGTCAAAAGTTTTCTGAGTTTGATTGTTTGTTAAGTTAAGAATCTTTTACCTGGGCAGATTATCTGCAATATTATACGAAGAATCGTACCCTGTCAGCTCGTCAAGCACTTCTGAGTACATATCAATCAAAGATTTCTAGAAATATGAGTCTGATTAATTATGTACTAAATTCAAGAGACCATTTATTTACATATATTTTTAAGTGGCAAAGCTGAAAAATTTAGAATGAAAATTTTTACCTTAATTTTTCTCAGCTTTAACGCAGCTTGGGCTTGATTGCCTGACTTGAGCAATAATTGTGTTTTTAGATCTCTGTTTTGCTTTTCAAGTTTTTCAATTTCTTTTTGATATCGTATCTGCATTTTCATAAGCTCCTCCTGAGTTGTTTCTAACTTTCTTTGCAAAGTTTCTGAAAATTTGATTTAAATTATGAAAATGAATGTTTTTAGGATTGATTAAAATATCGAAAACTATCGCACCGTTTTTGGAGCGTTCGGCTTCGTATTTCAGTGTTGCATCCTCCAACTTCTTTTCTGTTGACGTACCAGTTACAGACGTAAGCGAAAGTGCACTCAACGAAAGAGGTAAATCTGTTCAATAAAATCAATTCGATAGATCATGTTAGAGTCTGTTGGCACTAGAATAATTCTCCTCTGAGTTAAGTACCTGGTAAGCTGTCTCGAACTGAGGTAATGTTGAAACCTGGGAAAAGAAAAACCAAGCTGAGTAAAAGAATTTTTCCCTATACAAAAATGACTAAAACTATTACCAGTTCCGATTTTTGCTGTTGGTTCTTCTTCTTGATGCTCCTCTAACATTTGCTGCTCCAAAGCCTTTTTTGCCTCTGCAGCCTATAAAACTTTTAGCTGTTTTACTCCGCAATATCAGGTCAAACCCTTTACACTTCAGCAATAATTATTTTAAGAGAATTTCACATTGTTCGGTAAAATTAGGTAATTACCTTAATGGCATCATCCCAGCGCTTTCCAAACCACTTGCGATATGATTCGAGTTTTCCAAGCATAGGGTCTAAGTGACAGTTAATTTAGTAAACAAATCTTCAATTTTAGTTGATAATCGAGTTTGAAAAAGGAAGGATAAAAGCATACTATCAGAAAGGTTGTTTTTACCGACATCGATTTCGGTGACTTTATCCTTAAAAATTTCACTTAGTTCAACGATTTTCGTTCTGAATTCATCAACTTCAAGCTTTGGCATGACACTTTTGATCCAATCTGTGTCAGGAAGACCTTTTTTCCACTCCTCATATTGCTAGAGAAACGAGATTATTAAGGAGTTTGTTGAACTTTACAAGTTTGAAATCATTTCATTAATGCACAATGAATGACAACAGAAAAAAGACTTACTCTAGCAAGGGATGCTCCACCTCCTATGGCACCTCCCAATAAAAGATATCTTAGTTTTAGAACACTTCGCACAAGTGCTGGCACCCACCCAATACGTCTTTTCGAATTCGTTCCAGTTAATCTAGGAACCAGAAGGTCGTTTCGGCCTAGAGTAAAATTACAATTTAAGTGATACAAAGGCGAATAATCTTTACATTGAAATTCTCTTGAGCCTTACAATACAGTCATATTCCCAAGGGTAAAAATTATACAGCTTTTCGTTTTCCTCACCGTTTTGAAATTGTGAGTAATGTCTTAAAATTTGTGGAGAGATCGATGGTGCGAGAGAAAAATTGACTCTTCGTGATTTTTGCCCTCTATTTTGGAGTGGTGTGAGCCCTTGGCCAGATGAAGTTGTCACATAAGAAAGCCTTTTACAAGGGACAGCTCCATGAAAGGGGTGGGTTAATCGGCTGATTAAAGCAATTCGGTGGATCCTAGATAACGAGAAGAAAAGATTTCTTTTAAGCTGCTTGAATTTATTAAGAAATTGCCTAATAACAACTAAGTTATTTAGAATTTTTACCCTTCTGTTGCCTTCGTCATTTTGAAAATAGTGTTTGTAGGTGGTTTTAACACAAACCGTAGGTTTTAAAACTGCATGGTTGAAACATCACTGAATAATGTTCAGAGTACTTTAATTCTAGACCTGTTAATTTAAATCAATTTATTTTTGTGTTGAAATTTCAATAATTCATTTTCAACGACTTTCCTATTCGCCCACATTGAAAATTGAATCATTTTGTCATTTTCGGTGTTGACGGCAGAGATACATTTCTTGTTTATTTATTTATTAAGTGAAGCTACGCAGATGTGACAAAAGGTCTCTTTTAAATAGGCGCAGCCATTGAGGCTAAGAATGTCTTTATAAAAAGTCCCAATAATCATGCTAATCTCCATGAACAAATTCAATGATTTGAAGAAAGATGATGATAATAATCTGGTGCAGTATGGATTCAACATAGGATTGCTAAAGATTATCACTTCTGTAGGAAACACTGCAAAATACTTTTGCCCTGATTGGGGGGTACCTTGTTTATTTTTTTGGCAATAAGGGGTGAAAAATA
>Ga0194133_10003398_pt1 | contig 22717 bp, 14 predicted proteins | sample TA2KigOf40mmetaG_FD_155448 | JGI IMG/M metagenome (GOLD analysis project Ga0194133, IMG submission 155448) | Freshwater microbial communities from Lake Tanganyika, Tanzania - TA2015055 Kigoma Offshore 40m | ecosystem: Environmental > Aquatic > Freshwater > Lake | place: Tanzania: Lake...
TCATCAGCGTTCTATTGAGCGATTTGATGCAGTTCCTGGTTATCATCAGCGCAAGATTGATGAACTCAAGTCTGGTAAGTGTGACATTGACTATACCATCGAGACTGGTAAAAAGTATCACAAAATCATCTTTGTTGATGGTGGTGGACAACGCTCTGCTCATGCTTTCATTGACAAGAACACTGGCGAAGTGTATAAAACTGCCTCATGGAAGTCTCCTGCCAAAGGTGTTCGTTATGACCTGCGATTGATTGCTGATCGTGAATACCTGCTGGAACATGCAGATTGGAGCGGGGGGTATTTATACAAATAACTCACTCCCAGTCAGTTGGAACTTTCTATGATGCTATTGGAAACTCTGGACATTATTGCACGATGACTTACACTGACATCACAAAACTTGAGAATTGCCCTGAGTGTGGTGCAAACTGGGTTGAAAAACTCATCCCACAAAAATACTGGGAAAACTATTCTCCACCCTATTTTTATAGTCGTGTGATTGGTATTGAATTGCTTGGTGAAGATCGTATCAATCATTGGGTGTGCCCTGATTGTAACCACAAGTTTCCACGATGACTTACTCTAACCTCTCCAAGATTCGCCCGAAACTGAGAACATCAGGTAACATCACAGGTAACTTTGGACGCTCTAAAGCTAAAGCAGGTTCTTCACTCAATGATCTGGGTGGTGATGGTAACATTGGTTCCACACAGACTGAATACCTGAACCGATTGTATTATGCTTTTGATCATACTACCGAACCTCAACTTCGTTCATTTCTTTACACCGAAATTCGCAAGATTCTCATTCAACAAGGTAAATGGTAATCTCATGAAATACGAAGTCAAGTTATATGTTGGTGGCAAAGTTTTCACCGAAAGTGTAGAAGCCGTCAACAATCAGGACGCAAAAGCAACAGCACTTGCTCGCAATCCGAAAGCAAAAGTGATTGGAGTTAATCCAGTTTTCCGGTAATTAAAATAGCTCACCTCCAAAGCGTTCCTATGGTATGAGCACCACCCCAACCATGATCGACTTCCCCACACTACAATCTAAGGATGGCACAATGCTAGTCGGATTCTATCCTGTTCAGACGCCATTTGGTGACATTTCAGAAGAGTGGTGCCTGCAAATCTTGTCTTGGAAAGGTATTGATCAGATCAGCAAAAAGTATCTGAATCGTGTTGAAAAGTCTCTTGCAATTCGTGACCGTCTCAATCATGATTACATTCTGACTGGTGATAATCAAGATTTGCCACAACAAGGTAACCCTTTCTACGGTGCAGTCTGATGCGATTCCAAGTTACTCAAATTGAGTTTGATTTTGATGATGAAGAGGAGATGAATGAGGACGAAAAAAATACTATCACCAACGAATGTATCGGTCAAGTATGGGAAGCAATCGATGAAGATGACTTGATTGAAGAGATCACATGTACAACTGGTTGGTGTATCAAATCGATTGACTATCGTCATGTGTTAGTCTAAACAATGAGACGCAAATCCCTGACTTTTAAGAAACTCAATTCCATGAAAGTTCTCACACTCATCTTCATCGTAGCATTGTTTTTTTCACCCTCTGTTCGATCACTGACTTCCAATACTTTACATACGGTAGCAGATCTGATCTCTTCGAGCAATTAAAATAGCTCACCTCCAAAGCGTTCCTATGGTATCACCACTCACTCCAACTCATCATGCGTAAGATCGAATCCCAGATGAACACTGCTATCACTGAGCACAAAGATCTCAAGTCAGGCAACACTCAAGTGGTTACTTATACCAACTGTTCTGATGTCTATCTGCACGGTAATCTGATCGCTCGGATTGGTGAAACCTGGATCGAATTGTTCGATGGTGGTTGGCAATCACATACCACAAAGTCTCGCCTCAATGCACTTCTCCAAGCGTTTGGTATGCCTGGTGAGTATGTCTTCCAAAAGAACTTTCAGTGGTTCGTTCAATACAACGGAGCACCGATTCCTTTCTTCTCTGGTATGCGTCTCGCTTGAATCTTTCTCACTTTAATTAACAACAAAACCATTGATTATCGTCACATTCTCAAATGACTGACCTTCGTTACTCTACGGGTGAAGAACTTGAAGAGTTCCTGTATGAAAAGTGCAGGCAAGATCCTGATCTTCTCGCTACTATCATCAATGAGTATGTGTGCTCGCTGAGTGATAACAAACTGATTGAACTTGAAGACTTTCTCACTAACAACTTTGGAGACGATTGATGAACCGCACTGAACTCCAAGAATCATACATTCAACAGGTGATTGATAGTATGGACTACAAAACAATGGAACGTTTTGTGTATGATAATCTACAAGATAATCTGCAAGGTTATAGCGACGAAGAACTGATTGCAGAGGTTGAAGAATACTATCCCGAACTGCTGGAAGATTGAATCATGACGCATTATGTTTAATCTTTGTATCATTATCTGAACCAAGCTCATGTATCTCAAAGTCACAAGATTGTCCCGCAGCAAAAACGAATGGACGAGATTTGTTCATTTTCCTGATACTTACACTTTCCGCCATGCTGTTCGTCTTTTAGGCAATTCTCGCAAATGACCCTACTTATAGGGTCTTTTTTTATGTCTTGTAATACCAATAACAACCAACCCAACTATTTTTTCCTGGATTTTTAAGTGATTTAAGTAATCCTGTTCCACGCTTTCCTCTTATAGTTAATGATGCTTTATTTGCACTTTCAAACTCATAAACAAGTTTGCCAGTTTTCTTATCATAACCAACCACAGGTTTAATGACTGGTCTATTGTCGAGTTTCGTCCATTTATATCCATAAGCAGTCCAACCTTCTTTCATTGCTCTACATATGTTTCCTGCATATTTTTCGTTTCCTGTTACTTTAAGTGCTGCCTCTCTTGTACCATCAAACTCAACAATCTCACCAGTTGTTATACTCTTACCCTGAATCTTTCGTTTTGCATGTGTACCACCTAAGTTCTTTTGTAAGAACATTCCCCACTTTTCTCCACGTTCTAACTTATTTTTAAGTCCAATACTTATACTCTCTTTCCACTCATCAGAACGAGAAACATTGCTCATCGTTTCTGATATTTTCTGTTTCGTATCTTCTGTGTGCTCAAAGTATTCTCCACCAGTTGTTGCATTATATCCACCCCGATATGAGTCGAGAAAATCTATCCACCATATTTCACGCTCATTTAGTATATCTACATTACACTCTTCAAGTATACGAATCTTGAATTTTTCTAGACCATACTTATTGATTGCCTTGTAGAGTGGTCTATCACTATGGATTCTACTTTCTGTGATGTGTGCTAACCAACGTTTGTTGAGTTGTTGTCTTGTTTGACCAACATACTTCTTATCATTAACTGTGTTGGTGATGAGATAGATTATTCCTTGTTCCAATTCTATAACGTGCTGAGTGATTTGGTGGTATTTATGATAACCTACTGTCTTTTGGCAAGTTTTCCACAATTTCCACAATCTGGGGAAAACGTTTATAAAAATAGGTTTGTGTGATTGTATAAAATTAGTGTTGTAATTAAATGCTTCTGGGTGTTGTTATCTTACAGGTCAGTTTATCACACGCCCGCAAAAATGTCAAGACCCCCGTGATCAGAAAATCTCCACAATCGCAAAAAAACTATAAGGACCGCAAATAAATATCCCTAGACCATTGACATTTACGCCACAGTATCTTAGAGTAGTTTCATAACACACAGGAGCGAACTTATGTCAGTTGTATATCAGCAGGCACAGAAGCAGCGTTATAGGATCACTCTGGATCTATCAGTATTCGGTGACTTCGACCCACACCAGATTGATTGGGAGAAGTTATTCAAGTTGGAAGGTGCGGAGAAGTGTGAAGCTTATGTTGAGGATCTAAGTACACCTGACCGTTGGTGATTATAGGGATTCAAAAATAGCTCACCTTTAAAGCGTTCCTATGGTGCAAGGGTCACTCCCACACAGTCACTGACACTTTGATGCTGAACTTCATCCCCTACGCTATTCGTCGTCCGTTCTACTATGTGTTCGACCTGATCGCATGTTCTGATTTTCGCAATGAAGAATTCGGTCGGATCTTTGATGCCTATGAGTATGAGCAATCAACGCAAATCCTAGGGTTCATTAACTACTTGGGTATGTCAGGTCAGTTAGATCTACCTGAGAACTTTGACCTGTTCGCTGATGTTGAAACTCTAGAGCAAGCAGTAGAGAAGTGGAATGATTATCAGGACTTGATGAACACTTCCACGCTGGCATAGGTAACAACAAAGGGGAATGAGATGCGCCTCTATAAAGACACTCACTGTTCCACACTTATTCTAACATAAAACACGAAAAATGTCCAAGTCTGTGATGCTTTCTCTTCTTGCTCAGGGTAACACTGGCAGCGAGATTCTGTCGATTCTTGATACTCTCGCTGCTGAATCTGTGAGTGATACTGAGGAGAGCACTATCGAGTTCTGATTGTTAACAACTGTGCGTCCCCTGGTTGACACTGGGGGGCGTTTATGTTATACTCGTAGATATCAGTGCGGGCCAGTGTTTTGCCGCCCGTTGTTGATGGCGTCGTGGCGGCGTTGCGTTAATTAACCCCCGTATTAAAAAAAGCAAACATCCCTAATCTATAACAACTCCGTACCACGGCATCGATATATTTCTCTTATAAAAAAATTTTCCGGAATTATAATGAGACACAAAAACCCCCCGCCACCCCTATTGGAACTTTTGGAAGGTTGTTTTTGTTGGTTGGTTAATACGACATCCCGATAAGGTTTTCCGAATCATTGGAATACCTATTGGGATTCTTATTGTAATGATATATAATGCGGTAATCAAATAAAAGAGTTAGAAAAAATTTCCCGGAAAAAAAATTTATATGGAAAAGATTTATCACATATATGCAAAGGATAAGTGTATATCTCATTCAGTAAAAGAAGAAGACTTTGATAAGGTTTGGAAAGAGATAAAAGGTATGATTGGTCTTATGAAAACTGACTATTCAGTAGAGGATCTTTCTTATGAGGAAGTGGTCATAAACAAAGAAGTAATACTTAACTCTTCCCATTGACAAACACATATATAAACTGATAAAATTGATTTTGAAGGTTATTTCAACTTATGGCAAAAGGATTTACTGTTAAAGCAACTGCACCAAAGCCCAGTGAACAGACATGGGACTATGATGCAATTAAAGAAAGGATGCGAGGAAAGTCAATTGTATTCTGCCTGCCTGGTAGAGGATGCTCGTTTATTTTTCTGAAAGCATTTGTACAACTATGCTTTGATATGGTACAGAATGGAATGAGTATTCAAATTTCTCAGGACTATTCTTCTATGGTGAACTTTGCACGTTGTAAGGTACTTGGTGCAAATGTTCTTCGTGGACCAAAGCAAATTCCTTGGGATGGAAAACTGCAATACGATTATCAACTTTGGATTGACTCGGATATTGTCTTTGACACTAACAAGTTCTGGCAACTCTGTGATCTTGCTCTGAATGAAGAAGGAGAAGAGAAGGAGATTGTTGCTGGATGGTATGCAACAGAAGATGGTCACACAACCTCTGTCGCACACTGGTTAGAAGAAGATGACTTCCGCAAGAATGGCGGGGTGATGAATCATGAAACCGTTGAGTCTATCTCAAAGCGTCGGAAGCCATTTACTGTGGATTACACTGGATTTGGTTGGGTTCTGATTAAGAATGGCGTCTTTGAAAATCTCGAATACCCTTGGTTTGCTCCTAAGATGCAAGTCTTTGAATCTGGTGCAGTTCAAGATATGTGTGGAGAAGATGTTTCATTCTGTCTTGATGCAAAAGAGGCAGGTTTTGAAATTTGGTGCGATCCTCGGATTCGAGTGGGACATGAAAAAACTCGCGTAATCTGATTAAACATTATATAAAGGAGAAAAGATTAAATGGCAAAAGGTGGATCTAACAAAGTAGTATTTGAGCCTGGTACTCCTAAGAAGACTCGTCAGGGACGTTCATCACGTACATTATTGAGTGCAACGTCTCGTAATGGACGTAAGAAAAAATATCGTGGTCAAGGTAAATAATAATATTCAGAGTGCTTAAATAGACTTAGGCACTCTTTTTTTATGTTTTCAGAAAAAGAACTTCATATTTTAAATTGGATTCAAAAAGTTTCGAAAATTAGAACTGAATTAAAAGGTTTTGCAATTTGTCCTTTTGCAGCAAAGTCAAAATATCGCATTGTAGAGTGCTCTGCAAGCGCCATAGAGCCCATTCAAGACATGGATGTGGTAATCTACATCATAGAAGATGCATTTAATCTCAATGAGGTTCAGCAATGGGTTGGTGTTTGCAATTCAAAGTATGAAGGATGGAAGTTTTTTGAAGATTGTGGTGCATATAAGACATACATTAATGGGATTCAGACAAACAATGGTAAATATAACTTGATTTTAGGGCAACCAACTAAGAAATTGCGTAAATTTAGAGAAAACTTAGCAAAAACATCATACTATGAGATGTGGGATAAGAACTATTTGAAGGAAATACTTGAAGATGATTATGATATCATTGAAACACGGGATAGCAACCCCGTAAAAAGTTCTGATTTAACAAATCAGGAGCAAAACAATGACCAAACAAGTCGATAAAGACGAAACTTTTATGAAAAATGAGTGGGGAACTCAGTATTTGTCAAGTGAATATGGTTGGGAGACTAAAATTCAGAAGCCAAAAATGCTTCGTGAGATCGCAAATGATGATTTGACTCCCAAAAAACACGATTTTTATCATCAAAATGAAATTCATGAAAAAATTCGCAATGATGAGGACTATGATGATTGGGAATATGGCACAGAACCGCTTTATGAATCTAAATAACGCTAATAAATAATATAGATTTTATAAAATTTATAAATTTTATGCCTGTCGAACGGGTAAGTAAAGGTTTTAAAGATTTAAGTATGACTTTTCAGGTTAATCCTGTTAGTTTTGACATGATTGCAATTAAAAATGAAAATGCAATTGCCCGTTCAATCAGAAATTTGGTTTTTACTCTTCCCGGAGAAAGATTTTTTAATCAAAATTTGGGATCAAGAGTAACTCAATCTCTTTTTGAGAATATGGATGGCATTAATGCATCTATCATTAGAGATGAAATTGAAAATACAATCAAAAATTATGAGCCAAGAGTGAAGTTAATAGATGTAATCGTAGAACCTAATTACGATGATAATGAATTTAATGTGATCATAAACTTTCGTATTATTGGAATTGAAGCTCTTCCACAACAATTATCATTCGCACTGCAGCCAACACGATAATGGCATTAGTTAATTTCACAAGTCTAGATTTTGATCAAATAAAGACTTCGATCCGTGAGTATCTCAGATCGAATTCTGATTTTACTGACTATGATTTTGAAGGATCAAATCTTTCAGTATTAATTGATATTCTAGCATATAACACATATATCTCCTCATATAATGCTAATATGATTAGCAATGAGGTTTTTATTGATAGCGCAACACTGAGAGAAAATGTAGTTGCTCTTGCTAGAAATATTGGTTATGTTCCCAAATCCAGAACAGCAGCAAGGGCATCAATTTCATTCTTTGTAGATACTACAAACTTCTCCATAAAACCACTTACTTTAACATTAAATAAAGGTGTTGTATGTGCATCGGCAAATGTGTTTGGAAATGAAAGTTATAGTTTTGCTATTCCAAATGATATAACAGTTCCAGTTACTAATGGAATTGCTTTTTTTGAGGGTGTCGAAATTTATGAGGGAACATTTTTAACTTCAAACTTTGTAGTCCCCTCTGGTACATCTTTTGAAACCCAAAGATACATTCTTGATAATGCAAACATTGATACATCAACTATTTCAGTAACAGTCAGAGACACCCAATCAAGTACATATTCTAGAAAATTTGTTTTATCCAATAATTTACTTTCGGTAAATTCAAAATCAAGAGTATTCTTTATACAAGAAATAGAAGATCAAAGATATGAGTTAATTTTTGGTGATGGTATATTTGGGGAAAAACTATCTGCTTTAAATTATATTAATGCCTCTTACATTATTACGAGTGGAGAATCAGGAAATGGAATATCTTCATTTACATTCAATGGTAGAATTGTAGACAATAACAATGGTCTCGTCACTAATGGAATTTCTCTGGTAACAACAAATACTGCATCTCAGGGAGGAAAAGAAATTGAATCCTTGGATTCAATTAAAAAGTATGCTCCAAGAGTTTATTCATCTCAAAATCGCGCAGTAACTGCAATGGATTATGAAACCATTATACCAAGAATTTATCCAGAAACTCAATCAGTATCAGTATTTGGTGGAGAAGATCTAGATCCACCTCAGTTTGGAAAGGTGTTCATTACTATCAAACCATCTTCTGGGTCATACATTCCAAGTTCAATAAAAGATAATTTAAAAAAAGAACTTAGAAAATATAGTGTTGCGGGAATTGTTCCAGAAATTCTTGACATAAAATACCTTTATGTTGAAGCTGACATTACTGCCTACTACAATCCCAATCTTGCACCAAATTCAGAGTATGTTAAAACTTTAATATCAAATAATATTAATTCATATACAAATTCTACTGAATTGAACCGCTACGGTGCGAAATTTAAATATAGCAAATTCCAAAAAATTATAGATGATAGTCATGAATCTATTACTTCTAATATTACAAAAATTCAAATTAGAAGAAATTTAAATCCAAATCTAAATCGGTTTGCTAATTATGAACTTTGTTATGGAAATTCTTTTCATATTAAGAGTATGGGAGGATATAATATAAAATCCTCTGGATTTACAATAAGTGGAATACAAGAAACTTGCCATCTATCAGATCTACCAAATTCGAATAAAAAGACAGGCACAATTTTTATATTTACGAACCCCGACTCAATTAATCCAGTAATTCAAAATAAATCAGTTGGAACCATAGATTATGAAAAAGGTGAGATTATACTTAATGAAATTCAAATAATATCTACATCAAAAACTTTTAATGGAGAACCTATAATTGAAATTGCTGCGATTCCATCTTCGAATGATGTTATCGGAAAACAGGATCTTTATTTGGAACTAGATATTAATAACACAACCTTAAACATGAAAATTGATGATATTTCTTCTGGTGCAGATATTTCTGCATCTTTATATGATTCCACCATAAGTTACACAAACGGTAGTCGCGTAAGAAAATAAAAAACATGGTAGTTACAAGAATCAAAATTAGTTCAGTTGTTGAAAATCAACTTCCATCTTTTGTAAGAGATGAATTTCCACTTGTAAATGAATTTTTATCTGAATATTATAGTTCACTTGAATATCAAGGTGGTGTATTAGATCTTTTGCAAAATATAGATCGATACATTAAATTAGATCAACTTACTAATCTTGTAGATTCCACAACGATTACATCTGAAATTAATCTTGGCGATGCCACAATAAATGTACAATCGACAAAAGGATTTCCGGATTCTTATGGATTATTAAAAATTGGGTCCGAAATTATTACGTACAAATCCAAAACCAATACTTCATTTAATGAATGTGTTAGAGGATTTAGTGGGGTAATTTCTCACCAAAATCCATTAAAACCAGATAATTTGATTTTTACAACATCAGCAAGAGAAGAACATGTGAATGGTTCTTCTGTTTTGAATTTAAGTATTTTATTTTTAAAAGAATTTTATAAAAAAGTAAAAAAACAATTTTCGCCAGGATTTGATGAAAGAGATTTATTTTCAAATTTAAATCAGAGTCTTTTTATAAAGCAAGCGAAGGACTTTTATTCTTCAAAAGGGACCGACCAATCCTTTGAAATTCTTTTTAGATCTTTATATGGAGAAGATGTTGAGGTAATTAAACCAAGAGATTATTTGTTTACTCCATCGGATGCACAATATAGAATTACAAAAGATTTGATTGTAGAAGAAATTGAAGGTAATCCTTTTGATCTTCTCAACAGAACTCTTTATCAAGATGAAGATTCTTATTTTAAATCGACTTTTGGATCGGTTAATAATGTTGAGAAAGTATCTAGGGGTGGAAAAGATTATTATGCTATTAGTTTAGATTATGATCCCAATGTAGATTTAGAAAAAGATTCTCAACGTTCTGATTTTTCTATTCACTCACAAACAAAATTAGTTACATCTTGCTCAATTGGATCAGATGTTATAGATGTTGATTCTACAATAGGATTTCCAAATTCTGGATTTTTAGTTGCAGATTTATCTAACGGAACATCTCTTACCATTTCATACACATCAAAGTCATACACACAATTTTATGGATGTACTGGAATAGATCAGGAGTTAATTTCTGGGCAAAATATTAGAATTAATTCATATGCCTATGGATTTGTTGGATCAGACGTTGTTAAAGTAAGAGTCACCGGAGTTTTATCTAATTTAAATTATGGTGTTGATACCAAGTATCATGATGAAGGAGAGTCTATTCAAATAAAAACTATTGGAAAAGATTCTAATGATGTAAGAGCAAATAACTGGATTTTTAATATTGCCACAACATATGATATTGACACTCTAACATTAACAGATTTAGTAAATTTTTCTTATAGAATTGTAACAATAGATAATCATAGCATATATGTTGGGGATAGTGTAAAGTTAATTTTCACCGATAGTACCGAAGTAGTATCTTCGGTAGTTGAAGTTTTAAATCAAAAATCTTTCATTATTGCAGATCAAGGACAAATTGACGTAAACAAAAAATATAAGGTTCAAAAATTAATATCCAAGACAAATGCTTTAAATTTTTCATCATCTAATATTTACAGCACTAATGTACAGAATACATATCAAGATGGAAAAAACTCTTTTTATGTAACTTCATCTTCTCTACCAAGTTACTTGAATCAGTCATTATTGGTAAAAGATAGGTCTGTAACTTTCTCCGGATTCTTTAATGGTGTAGATTTAGTAATCGGAAATCATGGATTCTATACAGGAGATGCTGTTTTTTATTCTGCAGAGTCAGTCTCTAATAGTCTAGGTATTCAAGATCAAATTTATTTTGTCAATAGAGTAAATTCAACAACAATTAATTTATCTAGAAGTAGATCTAACCTTTACGAAGACAAATTTATTTCATTTAATGCTACTGTCACAAATAATAAATTAGTTTTTAATGATTTTTATAACCAAACTCTTGATAATCAAAAATTAGTAAGAAATATTTTATCGCCAGAAATTGCGTCAAATTCTACTGAGACCTCCCCAGGACCGATAGGAATTTTAGTTAATGGAGTTGAAATATTAAATTATAAATCAAGAGACAGTCTTTTTTATGGACCATTGGAGGAGATAAATGTTTTATCTCCTGGATCAAATTATGATGTTATAAATCCTCCCATTCTTTCAATATCAGACCCTGTTGGATTTGGAGCAACTGGATTTTGTGAAGTTGAAGGGGAGTTTGAAGAAATACAAGTTATTGATGGTGGTTTTGATTACATAACAGAACCTGTAATTAGTGTTACTGGTGGTTCTGGGTCGGGAGTTCAAGCAAAGGCTCAACTCATTGATTTTAGTCATGCTGTTTCTTTTAATGCAACATCTTTCGGAGATGTTAATCTCACCAATGACACAATTACATTTTCAAATAACCACAAATTTAGAAATGGTGAAGTAGTTATCTATGACCCAGAAGGTCAACAGTCTGTTGGTGGATTGAGCACAAATTCCACTTATTATATCTCAACGCAAACAGAAAAGCAGATAAAAATTCATACTAATGCAAATGATGCACTTACAAATACAAATCCAATAAATCTCACCTCATATGGTGTTGGTAATCATAGACTTATTTCGGTTCAATTAAAGAAAAAGATTTCTTCTGTTATACTAACTAATAAAGGAACAAAGTATAAGAATAGAAAAATTTCAATAAGTCCAGTAGGAATTAATACATTTTCAAATATAATTGAAGCAAAAAACCATGGATATTCAACGGGAGATATAATTGTTTATTCCACAACCGGCAGTGAAATTGGTGGGTTGCAAAATGGAAAATCTTATTTTGTAACTTCTCTTGATGAAAATTCCTTTAAACTATCTAATGTTGGAACATCAAGCACTATTGGAATAGGGTCAGCTATTGTTGGTGTATCAACTTCCCTAGATTTCTATTTTAAAAATAAACAGTATGTTAATCTCTCAGGTAAAGGAACAGGAAATCATATTTTTAACTATCCACAAATTAATGTATCGATTAGTGGAAAAATAGGAGTCTTCTCTCCATCGGGAACAGATTATCAAGCTGTTTTACAACCAATTGTAAGGGGACAAATTAAATCTGTATTTTTAGAGTCTGGTGGAACTAATTATGGATCTGAAAAAATTCTAAACTTTAATAGACAAGCCTCAATAACACTCAAAAGTGGTCAAGGTGCTGAGGTAATTCCAGTTTTATCGAATGGAAAAATAGTACAAGTTTTAATCACAAATCCTGGATCTGGTTACAATTCTCCACCAACTTTAATTGTTTCTGGTCCTGGAATTGGAGCAAAACTAACTCCCATTATTTCAAATGGATCTTTAACAGAAGTAAAGGTTATAAATGGTGGAGTTGGGTATGATACTGCATTAATTAATGTTGTTTCCTCTGGAACAGGCGCAGAATTTAAATCTGTCCCCCAAAAATGGACTGTGAATTTGGTTGAAAGAAATATTCAAAGCAATCAAATTACAGATGATGATGGAATAATTGATACTGGGATCAATTCAAATTATGGGTTACAATATACACATCTATATGCTCCAAGAAAATTAAGACAAACTATTTTTTCCCGTGAAGTTATAAATGGTCAAATTTCATATTTACCTGACTTAAAGATAGAAAATGGAAAAGAATCTCTTTCAAATACACATTCACCAATTATTGGGTGGGCATATGACGGCAATCCAATATATGGACCATATGGATATTCAACAATAAATGGAGGATCTGTAAAACCAATAGAATCTGGATATTACCTATCTTTAAAACCAAATAGACCATCAACTTCAATTTTTCCAGAGGGATTTTTTGTCGAAGACTACTCATACAGGTCAAGAGGAGACTTAGATGAGTACAATGGTAGATTTTGTGTAACTCCGGAATTTCCAAATGGAGTTTATGCTTATTTTGCAACTATTGATGGGTCTGGCGTTGAATCATCTCCACCTTTTAGAAATTATAGAAAACCAGTTTTTCCATACTTTATTGGTAACAGTTACAAATCAAAACCAAATCAGTATAATTTTTCTCCTCTGTCAAATCAAGATAATATTGATCTGAAAAATACTACATTTTTTAGAAACACTACTCCATATAATTTATTGGATAAAAATAGTGGATATGACTTTATAGTAAATTCAAATAATATTAAGAGACAAAATTCTATTGTAAGGTATGTAAAACCAGGAATTGTGGATTCTATTGGTATTAAAACCGGGGGATTCAACTATAAAATTGGAAATAAAGTTATTTTTGACAATTCAAAATCTGGGGGACAGGGAGTATCAGCTGAGGTTAACTTACTAAACGGAAAACAAATAAGAAACATCAGTGTTAACTCGGTTTCCATTAGTGGAGTTGAATTTATTTCAAATCCACAAGGTATTATTGGGTTTGCTACATCACCACACAATCTTTCTATTCCATCTAATAATGTTATAATTACAGGATTAAACACTTCTACCTCAAATCTAAATGGAAATAATGTTGTTGGTGTTAGATCTGAGACCTTTTTACTTTCTGTTGGAGTTGGAACAACAGGATCTACTGGTATAGTAACTTATTTCAGTGTTTTTGGTCCTCTCGATTTTCCTAATATTAGAGAAAATGATGTTTTAAAAATAGATTCTGAGAAATTAAAAGTATTAAATATTGATCGTGAATCATCAAGAATAAGAGTTTTAAGAGAATATGAAGGGTCAACTGGATCTTCTCATACAGTATCATCTTTAATATATGAAGATTCTAGAAAATTTACAGTTTCTTATAATCCAAGAATTGATTTAAAATCAACAAAATATAATAAAGAGATTTATTTTAATCCCCCAGAATCTATTGGAATTGGAACAACATCAGGAATAGGAATAGGTGCAACTTTATTTTTCTCAAATCCAGGAGTTGGTGCATCATCTCTCTTCATCCCAACTAGAACAATATACTTGCCAAATCATAATTTATCTACGGGAGATGAATTAATTTACTCATCAAATGGTGGTAATCCAATAACAGCGTCTACAAATGGAATATCAACTTTCCAATTAGTAGATGATCAGATTGTTTATGTAGCCAAAGTAAACGATAGTTTAATTGGAATAGCAACAAATCAGGTTGGAGTAGGTTCTACTGGTATTTTTGTGGGTATAAACAGTTCTGTTACCACAGAAATTTTATATTTTACAGATCCTGGACTTGGAGAAATTCATAGTTTTACAACAAACTATAAAGATATTGTAGTTGGAGAAGTTAATAAAAATTTAGTTACAGTTTCCACTGCTGAGACTCATGGGTTAAATGTTAACGATATCGTAAATATTTCTTGTTTGTCTGGAATATCTACTACTTATGTTATCAAATATGATGATTACAATAGAAGAATGGTCATTGATCCAAAATCATTTATATCCGGAGATGTAGATGCTTCTAATGACACGATTCAAATTCTTTCTCATGGGTATATTACCGGACAAAAAGTTATTCATACTTCATCTTCCCCTGCCGGTGGTCTTGAAAATGGAGAAATTTATTTTGTTGTAAAAGTAGATAATAATAGATTAAGACTAGCAAAAACTTATTATGATTCGACATTAAGCGATCCGAATTATGTTAATATAACTAGTGTTTCCTCTGGAACATTATCGCTTGTAAATCCTCCAATTACAGGAACCAGAAATCAGCAAATTATTTTTGATGTATCAGATTCATCTTTATCATATAATATAAGTTTTAATAAGTATCCAGCATTTAAATTTGATATATACACAGATTCTTCTTTTGATACTACTTTTGATTCTAGAAAAAAGACTGGTGAATTAAATATTATTAGAAATGGTATATTGGGAGTAGATGCAAATGCTACTGTTACAATCAATCTTTCAAATGATGTTCCAAATACACTTTATTATCAACTGACTCCCGTTGATTATGATACAAATAATATTACAAAACTAGAAATAATATCTGATTCTGAAAATATTTTAGATAATAATAAAATACTTGTAAATCCAAGTATTTATAGTGGTAGACATTCAATTTCAGGAATCGGATCAACTACATTTTCATATACTATTTTTAATAAACCAGAAAAGTTATCATACACGGATTCAGAAGCTACGCTTTCATATACAACAAATTCTTTAACAGCATCGGGTGGAATTTCTAGTATTAGAATAAATTCTGGTGGATATGGATATGAAAGTTTGCCTGCTATCGTAAGAATAGATTCCTTAGATGGATCTGGCGCTGTAATAGAACCATCAGGATCTACCGTAGGAAGAATTTCTTTAACGGAGATACTCGATATTGGATTTGAGTACTCATCGGATCCATCAATAAGACCTATTGCAAAAATTCCACAAGTTTTAAAATTAAAAACAACATCATCATTTGAAAGAATAGGTATTTCTTCAATAGGAAAACAATATAACATATCTCCGGATCTAATTGTCATAGATTCGATTACAAAACAAATTGTTTCCGATGTTGATCTAAGATATAAACTTGGAGATAAAGAAGTTACTATCTTAAAAAATACAGGTGGAATTAGTAATTCAATTCCAGAAATTATACCAATCAATAATCCAAATGGTGTTGGAATTAATTCAATATCTTATAATGAATCAACAAAAGAAGTTACTGTTGGATTAGCAGTAAGTTATAGTTCTTCTAATGATTATCCATTTTCGGTTGGTGATAAAGTAATTATTGAAAACACTAGAGTTGGATTTTCAACCTCAGCAAAAGGATATAATTCCTCTTCATATGGATATGCTTTGTTTACCTTGAAGGCAATAGATCCAAATATTGGTGGAGCAAATGGAACTGTAACTTATAGTCTAGGAGAATATCTATCATCTGGAGAAAATCCAGGAGTATTTAATTTATCTCTTTCTGCGGGAAGAATTACTCCACAAAAGTTTTTCCCAATATTTGATGTTAAGTTGAAAAAAAATGAACTTAGAATTGGAGAAATAGTTTCTACCGAAACTGCAAGTGGCACAGTTGAAAAATGGTATTTTGATAATGATATATTGGTAGTTTCTACAACTCAAGATTTTAAATCTGGTGATATATTAGTAGGATCTTCATCAAAAACAAAATGCTCAATTGAATTAGTTTTCTCAAATGATGCTGACTATAATATTTCTGCAACATCATTAGTTAAGAGGGGTTGGAACTTAGAGTCTGGATTTTTAAATAATGATTACCAAAGAATACACGATAGTGATTATTATCAATATTTTTCATACTCTTTAAAATCAAAAATTGAGTATGAAGATTGGAAAGATCCTGTCAGTTCAATGAACCACACTGCAGGATTTAAAAAATTCTCAAATTTAATCATTGAATCAAATGACGCATCTTTTAGTGGAATATCAACCGAACAAAACTTGGGAGATTTCACTGCAACTGCGGATATTATTAATGTTGTTGGATTAAACTGTGTTAATGACTTCGATCTTGCAAGAGAAAACAAATTGACAATAGGATCTGATATTATTTCAGATGAAATAATATTAAATTCATCTTCAATTCAAGATTATTTTGAATCTGTTGGAAATAGAGTTTTAGTAATTGATGACATTAGCAGCAGATTTAATAGTAATCCAAGGCCAACTCCTTTTAGTGCAGTAGATTCGTTTGATCTATCAACTGTAAGATCTAAAAAATACATATCATATATTGTAGATAGAAGATTCACTGGAGAAAAACAAATAAGTGTTACTACACTGTTGCATAATGATCTTTTTGGATTCTTAAATCAATATGGAAGAGTTGAAACCGCAAATGATCTTGGTTCATTTGATTTTATCATTAGTGGAAGTGAAGGGCAACTTTTATTCTATCCAACAAAATTCCAAGCAAATGATTATAGTATAAATCTATTCTCATATGATATAAAGAATACTGTCTCTGGAATAGGCACTATCAATCTAGGAGATACTGTAAAAATAAACAGTAGCATCAAAACAATTCCAGTGGGATTTAGCACAACAACTAATTTAGTCAGCTTTGCTTCCACATATAGAGCATCAAAAATTATTGTTCAATATGCAGCGATAGATAATTCTTATTTCGAATATGATGAACTTACTATTATTCACGATGGATCATCTGCTAATATTCTAGAATATGGACAACTATCTACTAATATTTTATCCCCACTTGGATCAAGTGGGATAGGAACTTATAGTGCATATCTTTCGGGGTCGGAGGTAAAGTTAGATTTTACTCCAAATGTAGGATTATCTACATCTTATCATGTCAATTCAATTTTGGTTTCAATAGCAAATACCTCATCATCAGGAATTTCTTCAACAACTCTGAGAACTGGCAAACTAGAATCAGCAATAACTTCTATTGCTTCTTCAACATCACCAACACCCACAGTAGTTTCCGAGTATGAAAATACTTATTCGGCAGCTTATTATATTGCAAGTGTAGAAGATACTACAAATAATCAATATCAAATATCTGAAATTATTGTTGTGGATGATGGAACAACACCATCAATAACTGAATTTGGTATTTTGCACACATCTTCAAATATTGGAAATTTTGATGCTAGCATTTCTGGTGGAAAAACAAAATTAACATTTACTCCAATAGCAAATTCAAATGTTGAAGTAAGAGTTTTCCAAAATTCACTAAGATTTTTTGATGAAAATCTTACAGAATTAATTGATTTTACAAATGCTTTAATTGATACAGGAAGCGGAACTTATGATGGAACAGAATCTGATATAAGAAGAATTTTTGAGTTAACACATAAAGGACTTCCAATATTCAGAAGAAATATTTTAGGAAATTCTTCAACCGTTGTTGATTTGACAAATAACCTTATTAAAATTCCCAACCATTATTTTGTAACTGGCGAAGAATTGAGGTATACCCATTCCGGACAAGGAACTTCACAATCTATTGGTATTTCAACAGAAACAATAGTTGGAGTGGGAACAACTGATAAGTTGCCTCAAACTGTATATGTCATAAAAGTTACCGATGCGGCAATAAGATTAGCATCATCAGCAGAAAATGCTCTTAAAACTGTTCCAATACCTCTTATTATTTCATCTGTTGGAATTGGCACATCTCATGCATTAACTTCTAAAAAACAAAATACAAAAGTTCTGATATCGATCGATAATGTAATACAATCACCTGTTGTATCATCAGCATTGACTTCTATTTTACTGAAAGAAATTTCGTCTATTGATCAAATAATAACAGTTTCTGGAATCACTTCTTTCTTCAGTGGAGATTTGATTGAAATTAATAATGAGATTATGAAAGTTGATGCTGTTGGATTTGGTAGTACTAATGTTTTCTTAGTAAAACGTCCATGGATGGGAACAGGAATATCTTCTCATGCCAATGGATCTCTTGTTAAGAAAATTGAGGGTGATTATAATATAATTGACAATACAATAAACTTTGTTACTGCTCCATATGGATTAGTTCCAATTGGAACATTTACTGATGGACCAAATAATATCGATTATTTGGGAATAAGCACATATTCTAATTTTAGTGGTAGGAGTTTTATAAGATCTGGTATACCAGATACTGATAAAGAACCATATACTAATAACTATATTTTCAATGATATCTCACCACAATTTACCGGATATTCAACTTCATTTATTTTAAAATCAAATGGACAAAATATAACAGGAATTTCGACAGATAATGCTATTATTTTAGTAAATCAAGTTTTCCAAGGTCCAAAGAAACTTGATGCTCCAGTTAGTTTTGTTAGTGATTATGTTCTCAGAGAAAATTCTGGTATAACAAGCATTCAATTCAGTGGATTCATATCTACTACATCATATGATGTAAACAACAATAACTTACCTCGCGGTGGAATAATTGTTTCCGTTGGAGCATCGAAAGGATTTGGGTATCAACCAATTGTAGCAGCTGGTGGAACTGCTATTATTTCTGGATTAGGAACAGTAGCATCTATTAGTATAGGAAACAGTGGGTCAGGATACAGATCAGGTTTACAAGTTGTTAAAGTTGGAGTAAAAACAGAAAATCTGGAAAATGTACAAATTACATATGTTGGAACAGCAACAATCTCCGATGGAAATGTTGTAAGCGTTGCAATTACAAATCCAGGAACAGGATATACAACATCAAATCCACCCTTTGTAGTTTTTGACGATCCTTTAAATTATTTTAATCTACCATTAGTTTATAGCTCTTTAAATCAAGGAATTGGAATTGGTACTGGTGCAAGAGTAAATGTTGTAGTTGGTCAGGGATCAAGTGTCATAGACTTTGAAATCACAAATTTTGGGTATGGATATGGTCAAGGAGAAATTTTAACTGTTGGGGTAGGTGGAACTGTTGGAATACCAACGAACACCTCTTTATCATACAGTGAATTCAATATTACAGTTGATAGAACATTCTCAGATACATTCTCAGGATGGACATTCGGAAATCTTCTTGTCTTAGATTCATTTGACAACTTATTTGATGGTATCAAAAAGTCTTTCCAAATTACTTCCAATGGATCCCCAAGATCTATTAGATCAAGATCTGGTTCTAATATTGATGTTGAATCAACCCTTTTAGTCTTTATTAATGATATTTTACAAGTTCCCGGAGAGGGTTACATATTTGATGGTGGCAGTTTTATCGATTTTACAGAAGCTCCAAAATCAGGAGATAAATCAAAATTACTCTTCTACCAGGGAACTTCTTCTGTCGATGTCACTAATGTTGACATATTAGAAACTATTAAACCAGGAGATATTGTAAGATTGAATGATGACAACATTTCTTATAAACAAAATGATAGACTTGTCACTGATATTATTTCAATCGATACTCTAAAAACTAATCCATATAAGAGTCCAGGTTTATCTGATGATCAAGCATATGTACGTCCTATAATTTGGTGCAAACAAACTGACGATTTATTCATTAATGGAAAAGAGGTTGGAAAAGATAGAGTTTTATATGAACCATTGATTTATCCAAATACAAGGATTATACAGACAGTTGGATCTGCCTCGACGATAATTTTTGTTGAAAGTGTAAAAACTTTCTTTGATAGTAATAAAGAAAATTATTCGGGACAAAACAGAATTAGATTAGTTTCACAAGAAAATATTGTGGGAGCATCAGCAACTGCAATCGTATCGATTGCAGGGACTATTTCCTCAATTTCAATTACAAATTCTGGACTTGGATATACATCTGCACCAACTGTTATTGTTGGTAATCCAGTTGGTCTTGGATCTACACAAAGAGCATTAGCAACCTCAACTATATTTGATGGATCTGTAACTTCTATTCAGGTATCTTTCCCTGGAACTGGATATACTTCTTCAACTCCACCATCAGTTTTGATAGATTTTCCAAGATCTTCATATTTTATAGAAGACATATTATCAATTTCTTACAGCGGTGATTTTGGAATTATTTCTGGAATTTCAACAACTACTGTTGGAGTAGCATCAACAGGAATTATTTTTGATCTTGTAATACCACAAGATTCTTTCCTAAGAGATACCTCTATTGTTGGTACTGCACTGACAGTAAGTGGAATTCAAACTGGATATTATTTTGTTGTTTATAATTCAAATGTTGGCAGTGGAGTTACTTCACTAAGATCTGATGGTTCTATTGTAAGCATTGGAAGTTCATTCCTAGATAATGTCTATTATGCATCCAAAGTTTCAATTGCACAAACAAGTGTTTCCGGATTTGGAGTAACTTATGTTGCAAAAGTAACTGTCAGTGTTAGTGATTACAACGGACTCAGTGGAATTGGTTATAGTAGTTTCTTTGGAGAGTATAGTTGGGGTAGAATTTCTGCACCATCTAGACCAAATCCCAAAAACTTTACTTATTATAATAATGGACTACTGGGAATTTCTACTTCTCCAATCGTTGAAAGATTTAACCCTCTTAAATATTCAAATTATAATTAATAAATAGATAAAAAATCGCAAAATGTCTGCAATTATAACTGATCAACTTAGAATTTTAAACGCTAAGAATTTTGTAGCGGCTGCAACCTCAGATACTAATAATTATTATTCTTTTGTTGGGTTGCCGAACGCTACTGATTATTCTTCAACCTGGGATGCAAATCCTCCTGCACCTAAAGATAGTTTTGAGCAAGAAAATGATTATTGGGACACTATGGTAGCCCTTAAAAAAATTCCTGCTGGCAATGTTAATCAAGTTGTAAGAAAAAATACTTGGACATCTGGCATAACATATGATATGTATCGTCATGATATAAGTAGAACAAACACATCAAAACCATCAGAAGCAACTAATTTATATCTCGCAAATTACTTTGTAATTAATGATGACTTTAAAGTTTATATTTGTTTGCAAAATGGAACTGATCCAGGAAACCCATCTGGTAGACCTTCACTAGACCAACCAACATTTGTAGATCTAGAACCCAGAGCAGCTGGTGATAGTGGAGATGGATATATTTGGAAATACTTATACACAATTAAACCAAGCGAAATTGTAAAGTTTGACTCAACAAATTATATTCCTGTTCCAAAAAATTGGGATACTAGTTTAGAAAATTCAGCAATAAGAAATAATGCAGCAACTAGTGGTCAATTAAAAATAGTAACAATAAAAAATCGTGGAGTTGGACTAGGAACAGCAAATAGAACTTATACAAGAGTTCCTATTAAGGGAGATGGGCAGGGAGCAGAGGCAACAATTGTAATAAACAATGAATCAAAAGTAGATTCAATAACTGTCTCTAACGGAGGTTCTAATTATACGTATGGAACAGTAGATTTAGTTGCTGGGGGAGTTCCAACAGGATCAACTTCTCCAATTTTTGATGTCACAATTCCACCCAAAGGTGGACATGGATATGACATTTATAGAGAACTAGGTGCATATAATGTTCTTATTTTTTCTAGAATAGAAAATGATATTGAAAATCCCGATTTTATTACAGGTAATCAAATATCTAGAATTGGAATCGTTGAAAATCCAGAAAGTTTTGGATCATCTTCACAATTAACAAGCGACAAAGCCAGCGCACTTTATGCAATTCGATTAGTTGGGTCTGGTTATAGTTCGGCTGTTTTTACTCCCGATTCTAGAATTACGCAAACGATTGGAATAGGGTCAACTGCTGTTGGTAGAGTAGTTTCTTATGATCAAACAACAGGTGTTTTAAAATATTGGCAAGATAAATCTTTGGTTGGATTTAATAGTAATGGAACGCAAAATTCATCCCCAATATATGGATTTAATGTTAATAGATTTACAGCATTTCCATCTAATGGAGGTTCTATAAACGTAGTTGGTGGGTCTTTAACTTTACAGATAGGAACAAGTTTTTCTGGTGTATCTACCACAATAAATAGTAGAACATACTATCTTGGCCAATTATTTGCCAATGGACTTTCAAATCCAGAAGTTAAAAAATATTCTGGCAATATAATTTATATTG
>Ga0194133_10003401_pt1 | contig 22698 bp, 24 predicted proteins | sample TA2KigOf40mmetaG_FD_155448 | JGI IMG/M metagenome (GOLD analysis project Ga0194133, IMG submission 155448) | Freshwater microbial communities from Lake Tanganyika, Tanzania - TA2015055 Kigoma Offshore 40m | ecosystem: Environmental > Aquatic > Freshwater > Lake | place: Tanzania: Lake...
GAACGCAGAAAATCTTCTGGTGATTCGGGGCCATGCAGAGTTGGCAGGCCGCTATGAGTCAAACTGGATGCGGCACCAGTCAGATGCCGCTTTGCTTGAATCTAGATGAACCCTACACAAAATCTTTGGTCACAACTGTTGGCCGATCTGAACGATCCGAATCTGCAGTGGCAACTGTTGGCCGTGCTGGCTTGTATCGTTGCAGGTTGGTGGTTATCTCGTGTTTTAGTGCGCAGGTTGTCGGCGTCCGGCCGCACGGCGGGGGGCACCCAAGTCAGTTTGGGTCGGTTACTGACACCATTGTTAGTCCTGCTGTTCATCGTACTTGCGACGCGTGCTCTGTCGAGTTTCCAGAGTGTTGGCCTGATGCGGGTTGCCATACCGCTGGCGTTGTCTTATTTGCTGATTCGCGCCGTGTTTTATTTGCTACGCATGGCTTTCGCGCCAGACGGTCGGGTTGGTGTGATTCTGCAGACGGTGGAGCAGGCACTTGCCGCGTTGATCTGGGCCGGTGTAGCGCTCTACATCACCGGGTTATGGCCGGAGTTTGTCGATTACCTTGAGCAAACCAAGGTGCCGGTCGGCCGACACCATGAATCGCTCAAAGTGTTGTTGCAGGCGTTGGTTTGGGTGGGTGTGACCTTGGTGCTCGCACTCTGGGCCGCCGCGCTGCTTGAGCAACGATTGATGCAACTCGACAGCATGCATAGCTCGCTGCGCGTGGTGTTGGCAAGGGTTGGGCGAGGCTTGCTGATTCTGGTGGCCGTGTTGATCAGCTTGCCCTTGGTCGGGATTGATTTGACTGTGTTGTCGGTGTTTGGTGGTGCGCTGGGTGTCGGCCTTGGCCTTGGCTTGCAAAAACTTGTCAGCAGCTACGTCTCCGGCTTTGTGGTGCTGCTTGAGCGTAGCTTGAGTATCGGCGATCTGGTCAGCGTGGAAAAGTTCAGCGGGCAAATCGTACAGATCAACACCCGCTACACCGTGCTGAGAGCCAGCGACGGTACCGAGGCCATCATTCCGAATGAGATGCTGGTATCGCAGCCCGTCCAAAACTTCAGTCTGAGTGATCGAAATTCGCGCGTCAGCAGCATCTTCAAGGTGGCGCATGGTGCCGACGTCGAGCGTTTATTGGCGGCTATTCCGGCGGTGCTGGCCAGGCTGCCTCAGGTGCTGGCGAACCCGGAACCGAGTGCGCATCTGCTTTCGATGAGCCCTGAGGGGCTGGAGATCGAGGCTGCTGTCTGGGTTGACGATCCCTACAAGCTGCGGGGCAGTGTGCAATCTGCAATGAACCGGGCGTTGCTGACACTGCTTCACGAGCAACAAGTCAGCTTGGCCTCCATCCTGCCGGCCGCGACTTAAGGCAATCCGTAATCCCTTGATTTGCAATGGTTTCTTGCTAAACCGAGCGGAAAATTCGGGCTTTCCGGCAGAAAACCACGTAAAATGATCGCACCGACAGAGGTGGTCACGATTGCCCCACTGGCAAATTGCATGGAGAAATAATGACTCAGCATTCCGGCTTGGATCTCGTTCTCGATTTCCTGCTCAACGGCGTCACGCACGCAACCGGCTGGCAAATCTTGTTGTTTACCTTGGCGGTGACCCATGTCACGATCGCAGCAGTCACGATTTTCTTGCACCGCTGCCAGGCCCATAGGGCGCTGGATTTGCACCCGATCCCCAGTCACTTTTTCCGCTTCTGGTTATGGATGACGACCGGGATGCTGACCAAAGAGTGGGCTGCCATTCACCGTAAGCACCACGCGAAATGCGAGACCACCGAAGATCCTCATAGCCCGATCACGCGCGGCATAGACACGGTGGTGTTTGAGGGAGCAGAGCTCTACCGTATCGAAGCAAAAAATCGCGAGACCATTGAAAAATACGGTCACGGCACTCCCGATGATTGGATCGAGCGTCATGTGTACGCGAAGCACTCTGCTTTGGGCGTTTCGCTGATGTTGATCATCAACCTCATGCTGTTCGGCGTACTGGGGCTGACCGTATGGGCAATACAGATGGCGTGGATTCCGGTGACGGCGGCAGGTGTGATCAACGGTATCGGTCACTACTGGGGTTACCGTAATTTTGATTGCAAGGATGCGTCGACCAATATTCTGCCGATCGGCATCATTATCGGCGGCGAAGAGCTGCACAATAATCACCATACCTTTGGAACCTCGGCCAAGTTGTCCGCCAAATGGTACGAGTTCGATATTGGATGGCTGTACATCTCGATCTTGGCGGCACTGGGTTTGGCCAAGGTAAAGAAGGTCGCACCCGAGCCAAAATTTGATCGCAGCAAACTGGTGGCGGATCTGGATACTTTGCATGCGGTCGTCGCCAACCGCTATGACGTGATGGCGAAATATGCGCGCTCATTGCGTAGTGCGTGGCGCGAAGAGGTTGATCAAATTCGTGCCAGTTCCGCGCTCGGGTCAGGGTTTTTGAAGTCATCCAAAAAGCTGCTACAGCGTGAGCCGGCCAGTCTTGAAACCAGCCAGCGTCAGCAGTTGTCGGAACTGTTCGAGCACAGCAGCGCGCTCAAGACCATGCACGAGATGCGCGTTGAATTGGGTGCGATCTGGGAGCGCTCTCATTTCACCAGCGAGCAGTTGTTGCAGCAGTTACGTGACTGGTGCGCGCGTGCGGAAGCCTCAGGCATTCGATCGCTGCGCGAGTTCTCCTTGCGACTGCGTACCTACGCGTAAAGACAATTTCGCCGGGCCGCCTCGTAGCCCGGGGCGTTGGCGGTTGTGCTGATCCGCATAATGTCTTGAAGCGCAGAATGCATTCCGGCCAAATAAAAAACCCCCTCGAATGAGCGGGTTTTTTGTGACCAAGTTGACGTCAACGATAGTTACTTGATCTTGGTCTCTTTGTATTCAACATGCTTGCGTGCCTTTGGATCGAATTTAGTGATCGTCATTTTTTCAGGCATGGTGCGCTTGTTCTTGGTCGTAGTGTAGAAGTGACCGGTACCGGCGGTCGACTCAAGCTTGATTTTTTCGCGGCCTTTACTGGTTGCCATGATGTCTTTTCCTGTTCTTTAATTTGATTAGACCTTGGCGCCGCGTGTTCGCATGTCTGCGAGCACAGCCTCAATCCCGAGTTTGTCGATGATGCGCAGACCGGCGTTGGACACGCGCAGACGTACCCAGCGGTTTTCGGATTCGACCCAAAAGCGACGGTTCTGCAAGTTGGGCAGGAAACGGCGCTTGGTCTTGTTGTTGGCATGGGAAACATGGTTGCCACTCATCGGCTTTTTCCCGGTTACTTCGCATTCACGTGACACAGCAGACTCCTTGAAAATTACCAATTGCTGAAAGAGGCGCGAGTATACTCAAAAAAATACGTATATTCAAGCACTTGCGATAAATAAGTGTGAACAATAAATTCGCCAATAATTTAACATTTGAGCGTGGGTTTTCGGGATTTTCTGATCATCAACACAAGCCATGGGCCCGGAACGACCGGATATCCTGTGGCGTGACGATTAAATGGTCGAGCAGGCTGACTTCGATGCATCGCATGACATCCCGAAGTTTTTGGGTCAATGTCTTGTCAAGTTCACTGGGCTCGGCCCGTCCACTGGGATGGTTATGCGCAAACACCACGCCAGCGGCGTTGTGCGTGAGCGCGGACCGAACAATCTCGCGAGGGTAAACCGCGACGCGCTGCAAGGCGCCACTACCAAAATCTTCAATGGCGATCAAACGATTTTGGACATCGGTGAATAAGCCAACAAAGCTCTCGTTCAGGTGGGCATTGAAATGATGTCGAAGGAATAAGGACACCTGCTCTGGTCGGTCGAGTACTGGCTTATCGATCAGCAGTCCGGTGAGCGCGCGTCGCTGCAATTCGGTCACTGCCATCAGTACCGTGCGCTTGGCTGTACCCAGCCCGCGGACTGCGCCAAGTTCGTCAGCCGATGCGGACAACAGGCGCGCCAATGAGCCGAAACGGTCCATCAGAGCCTGTCCAAGCTCGATTGCGCTGATGCCGCCGACACCGGTGCGCAGCAAAATAGCGATCAACTCGGTGTCTGTCAGCGCGGCCGCGCCTTTTTCGAGCAGCCGTTCGCGAGGACGCAGTTCGGCGGGCAGGTCGGAGATACGCATGGTCGGTGTAGGGCGCTGGTCTTGAAAAATGCGGCAGATGCTATCGCCTTGGCGTCGCCCTGCTATGCAGAACGTACGCCATTGACTGGCTTACAATAGGAAATTGAAAAAAGCTGGTCAATCAATGCTGAATTCACCACATCCCGTTGTCACCGTGGGGGCTTTCCTGACCTTGCATTACCGACTCACTGATCAAGATGGGCGAGACATTGTGACGACGTTCGGCACGACACCAGCGACGCTGCAAATCGGTGCGGGTCAATTGTCGCCTGCGCTCGAGTCGCAGTTGCTGGGTTTGCCTGAGGGCGTGCAGCGGACTTTTGAACTGGCCGCGGGTGAGGCATTCGGGCCGCACAATCCGGATTTGGTTCAGACGGTATCGATGACTACGCTACAAGAGCATTCGGTTGAGGATGCGAGCTATTCAGTGGGTGATGTGGTGGATTTTTCAGCGCCTGGCGGTGGACGCTTCGCGGGTATCTTGTTGGCAGCAAATGATGAGGAAGCAGTTTTCGATTTCAATCATCCGCTTGCAGGCAGGGCAGTGACATTTGAAGTGAATATCATCGGCATTTTGTAAAGGGAGCCAAGGTGGAACAGGCGAAAGAAATTCTACTGGCGCAGCCGCGAGGATTTTGTGCCGGCGTTGACCGTGCGATTGAAATTGTCGAACGTACGATTGCACAATTCGGTGCACCGATCTATGTACGTCATGAGATTGTTCACAACCGATATGTTGTAGATGAACTAAGTGCCAAGGGCGCGATTTTCGTCGATGATCTGGCGAAAGTACCGCCGGGCAGTCATTTAGTATTTTCGGCGCATGGCGTGTCACGTTTGGTTAAAAATGAGGCTGAACAACTCGGCTTACAGGTGTTTGATGCGACCTGTCCATTGGTCACCAAGGTGCATGTCGAGGTTGCCAAGATGCGAGCGGAAGGATTCGAGATTGTGATGATTGGTCATCGCGGTCACCCTGAGGTCGAGGGCACCATGGGTCAGTCAGATGACGGTATGTATCTCGTCGAGACCACGGAAGATATCGAGAAGCTTGAGGTACGTGACCCAAACCGGTTGGCCTACGTCACGCAGACCACGCTATCCGTGGATGACACCGCGGAGATTATCGATACCCTGAAGCGCCGCTTCCCCAAGGTCGCCGAACCCAAGAAGGGTGATATTTGCTATGCCACCACCAATAGGCAACAAGCGGTGAAGTTCATGGCACCCCAGGTGGACTTGTTAATTGTGGTGGGTAGCCCGAGCAGCTCCAATTCAAGCCGACTGCGCGAGGTAGCGCAAAAAAACGGCACGGAGTCTTACATGGTGGACGATGCCAGTCAGATTGACCCTTTATGGGTCGAAGGCAAAAATCGTATCGGCGTGACTGCGGGCGCTTCGGCACCCGAGGTGCTGGTGCAACAGGTGATCGCTCGCCTGAAAGCACTCGGTGTCAATTCTGTGCGTGAGCTCGACGGTGTACAAGAGAACGTGACCTTCCCGCTGCCGAAGGGGCTCTCGGCACAACCTGCACATCCATAATCAAGATGGACTTACTGGTCCAGCAGCTGATAAATGGTTTGGTGCTGGGCAGCATGTATGCCTTGGTCGCGCTCGGTTACACCATGGTCTATGGTGTATTGAATTTGATTAACTTCGCCCATGGCGATGTGCTGATGATCGGCGCATTGACAGCTTGGTCGATTTTGCAGCTACTGCAGCATTGGGTGCCCGACTGGCCCGGATTGATTAAGTTAACCATCGCGATCGTCGGTGCCATCCCTGTATGCGTTATTGTCAGCTTGCTGATCGAGCGCATTGCTTATCGGCGTCTGCGCAACGCCCCGCGGTTGGCACCATTGATTACTGCGATCGGTGTGTCGATTTTGTTGCAGACCCTCGCGATGATGCTGTGGGGCCGAGACCCATTACCTTTCCCGCAGGTGTTACCCGTTGAGCCATTGCATGTAGCAGGTGGTTTGATGACACCAACCCAGCTATTGTTGTTGCTGTTAGCGTTCGCGTCCATGGTCATCCTGACCTTGGTCGTAGAGCGAACCCGTATCGGCCGCGCGATGCGAGCTGTTGCCGAGAACCCGCGAGTCGCTGCGTTGATGGGTGTTGATGCCAACCGCGTCATTATGCTGACCTTTGCGATGGGTGCGACCTTGGCAGCGGTCGCTGGTGTGATGTGGGCAGCCAACTATGCGTCAGCGCAGTTTGCGATGGGCTTTGTGCCCGGGCTGAAAGCATTTTCTGCGGCAGTACTCGGCGGCATCGGCAATATCTACGGTGCCATGCTGGGGGGTATTTTGCTTGGTCTGATAGAAAGCCTGGGCGCGGGCTACATTGGTGATTTAACTGCGGGAGTGCTAGGCAGTCATTACCAAGATATTTTTGCTTTCATTGTGTTGATTCTTGTGCTTACGCTTAGACCATCTGGTTTGATGGGGGAGCGCGTTGCCGACCGATCGTGAGTCCAATGGTATGAGCGCTAGCAACGCCCGTTTTTCTTCGCGCACCCAAGTTGCGCTGTTGATCATCGCGATCCTGGTATTTCCGTTTGTTGCTGCGCCGTTTGGAAATGCCTGGGTGCGTATTGCCGATGTAGCGCTTCTGTACATCATGCTTGCGCTTGGTCTCAACGTGGTGGTCGGCTTCGCCGGCTTACTCGACCTCGGGTATGTCGCGTTCTTCGCGATCGGTGCTTATCTTGCCGGCTTATTGGCGTCACCACAGCTAGCTGCAACGATCGAATCGCTGCAAATGGATTTCCCTACTGCCGGTATCTGGGTTGCCGAGTTGTTCGGGCCAGTGATTGCGGCGCAAGGTATGCATCTCTCTGTTTGGCTCATTGTTCCCTTGGCGGCATTGGTCGCGGGCATTGCCGGCGCCTTGCTCGGTGCGCCGACACTCAAGCTTCGTGGTGACTACCTCGCGATCGTGACACTGGGATTTGGCGAGATTATTCGAATTTTCATGAATAATCTCAATGCGCCCGTCAACATCACGAATGGTCCGCAGGGCATCAACTTGATCGATCCGATTCGGATCGGGCCGGTGTCATTCGCTGGCGAGGCCGGTGTGGTGAGACTGGGTGAGCTTGCTATCCCTTCGGTCAATGCGTATTACTACCTATTCCTGCTGCTCTGTGTCGTGACTATTATTTTTTCATACCGCTTGCAGCACTCTCGATTAGGTCGCGCCTGGATAGCGATCCGTGAAGACGAGGTGGCGGCCAAGGCGATGGGTATCCATGTACGCAATATGAAGCTGCTGGCCTTTGCGATGGGAGCGAGCTTTGGTGGTGTAGCGGGCGCGATGTTCGGTGCATTTCAGGGATTCATTTCACCGGAGTCATTCACTCTGACCGAATCGATTGCGATTTTGGCGATGGTGGTGCTCGGTGGTATCGGTCACATTCCCGGCGTCGTACTCGGTGCCGTGTTGCTCGCCGCATTGCCTGAAATATTGCGGCATACGGTCGAGCCATTGCAAATGACTTTATTCGGACAGATATGGATAGACGCTGAAGTATTACGGCAACTGCTGTACGGTTTGGCGTTGGTCTTGATTATGCTGGCGCGGCCTGCCGGACTGTGGCCCGCGCCGCGCAAAGAACAGCACCTGCAAACGGCAGAAGCGGCGCCATGACGACAGCGTTGTTGTCAGTACAGGGCGCGAGCAAGCGCTTTGGTGGACTGCAGGCTTTGGCTGATGTCAGTCTGGCTGTGCGGCGTGGCCAAATTCATGGGCTCATCGGCCCGAATGGAGCGGGTAAGACGACCTGCTTTAACGTCATCACCGGCCTGTATCAGCCAGACAGCGGAAGCTTCGTGCTGAATGGCAAACCATACTCGCCGTCGTCGCCCCACCGGGTGGCACAAGCAGGCATTGCGCGCACTTTTCAGAATTTGCGACTGTTTGGTGAAATGACTGCGCTTGAGAATGTCATGGTCGGTCGACATGTACGTACTCGTCAGGGGGTATTTGGTGCAGTGCTACGTCATTCGGCAGCACGTGAGGAGGAGCGAGATATTGAGCAAAGAGCACATGAATTACTGAGGCTGGTCGGTATCGCCGGTTTGGCTCAAAGGACTGCACGTTATCTCTCGTATGGTGATCAGCGTCGCGTCGAGATTGCGCGCGCGCTGGCCACCGATCCGCTGCTTTTGGCACTAGATGAGCCAGCCGCTGGAATGAATGCTACCGAAAAATCCAGTCTCAGTGATCTTTTGCAGCAGATCCGTGCGATGGGCACCACGATTTTGCTGATCGAGCATGATGTCAAGATGGTCATGAGTCTGTGTGATCAGATCACAGTACTTGACTACGGACGAGTGATTGCCGACGGAACCGCAGATGAAGTTCAGCGTCACCCGGAAGTGATCGCCGCTTACTTGGGCCGGGACGCTGCATGAGTACCGCGCCGCTGCTGCAGGTCAACCAGCTGTCAGTTGCATTTGGCGGTATCCAGGCAGTACGTGAGATCTCATTACAAATTGATGAGGGTGAGTTAGTCACACTGATCGGTGCCAACGGCGCTGGCAAGACCACTACCTTGAAAGCGATCACTCGTACCTTGTCGCTAGCGCATCGTACTGGTTCGATCCGATTCGCCAGCCAAGATATTCACGAGGCCGATGCGCATCGCTTGCCGCAGTTGGGGCTGGCGATGGTGCCCGAGGGCCGTGGCGTGTTTACCCGAATGACCATCCGTGAAAACCTGCTAATGGGTGCGTATGTTCGCGATGATCTCGATGGAGTGCAAGCTGATATCGAGCGATGGTTCGAGATTTTTCCGCGTCTTGCAGAGCGACAGTCACAATTGGCCGGTACTTTGTCTGGCGGCGAGCAACAGATGCTGGCGATGGCGCGCGCACTGATGAGTCGACCCAAATTGCTATTGCTTGACGAGCCATCGATGGGCTTGGCGCCCATCATGGTCGAGAAAATTTTCGAGGTCATTCGCGAGGTATCGAAGCAAGGCGTTACGATTTTGCTTGTTGAGCAAAATGTCAAACAAGCGCTATCGATTGCAACCCGTGGCTATGTCATGGATAGCGGTCGTCTGGTACTGCATGACCGAGCTGAACAATTACTTCAAGATCCTCGCGTCATGCAGGCCTATCTTGGCCATTAATTCATACCTGTGTAGCGGCCATAATGAAACTATATAGTTACTTTCGCAGCTCAGCGTCTTACCGTGTGCGGATTGCGCTCAATCTGAAGGGTTTGGCTTATGACACCGTACCAGTACATCTACTGAGGGATGGTGGTCAGCAGTTTTCATCCGATTACCGCAAGTTGAATGCGGATGCACTGGTACCGTCACTGACGCTGGCTGAAGGCGAAGTGCTGACACAATCGCTAGCAATCATTGAGTATCTCGACGAGGTTCATCCCAAGCCAGCATTACTGCCGCCTCAGCCCAAAGACAGAGCTTGGGTGCGCGGCCTTGCCTTATCCATTGCTTGTGACATTCATCCGATCGATAACCTGCGCGTGCTGCGCTATTTACAAAATGAGATGGGCGTATCCGAAGAGAACAAGAACCGCTGGTACCGGCACTGGGTCGAGCAGGGCTTGGCGAGTGTGGAGCGCACACTTGCTCAAGATACTCGTGTTGGAAAATTCTGCTTTGGTGATGAACCCGGCTTTGCAGATTGCGTGTTGGTGCCTCAGGTCGCAAATGGGCAACGTATGCAGTGTGATTTATCAGGCATGCCGACCATCCTTCGCATCAATGAGGCATGCTTGCAGTTAGATGCCTTCGCCAAGGCATCGCCTGCACAGCAGCCCGATGCCGAGTAAGCACCTGCCCCGTCACCACCACACACTTGATGCAGCCTGTGGTGCTAGCGCGACTTCTTGTAAGCAATCACTCGCTGATGCTGCTCGCCCAGACCATCGATTCCTAATCGCATCTCATCACCAGGCGCCAGAAATTGCGGTGGCTGCATACCCATACCAACCCCCGGCGGCGTACCGCTGGCGATCACGTCTCCCGGCATCAGTGTCATGAATCTGCTGACATAGCTAATCAGCTTGGCGACCGGGAAAATCATGGTTTTTGTGTTGCCAGTCTGACGCCGTTGCCCATTCACATCCAACCAAAGATTCAGACGCTGTGGATTAGCAATTTCATCACGGGTGACCAGCCAGGGGCCGACCGGGCCAAAGGTATCGCAGCCTTTGCCTTTATCCCAGGTGCCGCCACGCTCGGCTTGGAATGCGCGCTCGGAGACATCATTCACCACACAATAACCTGCCACATACGATAAGGCTTGTCGCTCACTGACATACTGCGCTTTGGTGCCGATCACCACGCCGAGCTCAACTTCCCAGTCCGCCTTGGTCACTTCTTTCGGAAGCATCACCTCATCATTCGGGCCATTCAAACAAGTAATCGCCTTCATGAACACGATCGGTTCAACTGGGATTTTCATGCCGGATTCTTTGGCATGATCGGCATAGTTCAAGCCTATCGCCACGATCTTGCCTATGCCCGATACGGGCACACCCAAGCGTGGTTTGCCCCGCACCAGCGGAAGATTGCCTGTTTTGACTCGGGATAGCTTATTGAGCGTCTTGTCGGACAGCTGCGCTGGGCCGATGTCTTCAACGATGGCGGATAAATCCCGAAGTTTGCCGTCGGCGTCAATCACTCCGGGTTTTTCATGGCCGAGCCGGCCGTAGCGAACCAGTTTCATCAAAATTCCTTTTTATATTTGATACGTCGATTGATAGACAGTTTTTTGCCATTATGCCTGCGCTCTGTTAAAAATTTGTGATTGCCTGTATAGCTGATGCTATCCGCTACCTGTTGGCGGCTATGCCATTTGTTCATATGACTACTTTAATATCTTGAATAGGTTATTGCTGTCATCTGTCCATGCCTGCAAGCCCTCGATGATGGCCGGCTTTTTTGCCACCTTGAGTAGTGTCGGTTTCATCAGCGCTTCGCGGCTCGCGGCTACCAATACCCAGTCGGTATTCAGTAGCGGTTTCGCGGGCTGATCATCCGTAATCAGCATGGCATGCATACCGGCATCCTCAGCTAATTTCTCGACCACTGGCGCGAGTGCGAGGTAACGGTTCGACACATGAAATGCAATCACGCCATCGGGTTTCATGTGCTTACGGTAAAGTGCTACAGCTTCGCGTGTGATCAGATGCACCGGGATCGAATCACCAGAAAAAGCGTCGATCACCAGTATGTCAAATTCATTGGGCGCTTCTCGCTCAAGGTTCAGTCGGGCGTCACCGAGTACAGTCTCGATGGTCGCGTGACTATGACGCAGATAGCCAAACTCGGTTTGTGCGATGCTGATCACTGCCGGGTCGATGTCGTAAAACCGGAAGCGATCACCTTGCTCACCGTAGGCGGCCAGCGTACCCGTTCCGAGACCGACCACACCGACAACACGCTGCCCAATAGCATCGGGTACCGCGAGTAAACGACCGATGCCCGAACTGATGCCGTAGTAGGTGGTGGGTTTGTTACGATTGGGCCCGGATAAATACTCTTCGCCATGCAAGATAGCGCCGTGCAGTAAACGTCGTACCGTCACGCCTGGCGTCGCGCTTGCGATATCACGTACCAACAGCCGACCATAGAAATTCCGTGTCATCAGATGCGCGGATTTCAAGTCAGCTTGCACTTGCCGCCAAAGCATCAGCGCACAAAATACAGCGAGTAATAGGCCAATCGCCAGCGTGATTTTTCTATCGCGCATGACAACGGCCGCCAACAAACCCGTCAGAAAAAAGCCAAGCCCGAGCTCATAGTAGGCAGGTAGCACGCGCGGTGCCAGTAGTCCAACCGCTGCACCACCGATTGCGCCGCCGAGCGATAAAGCGAGATAGAAGCGCGTGAGATAGCGCGGTTGTGGACGCAGTGCTGCCAGCTCACCGTGCAGGAATAGCGTGGCAAGCAACAAAGTGCCACAGTAGAGCGGGATGGCCCATAAGATGTTCAAGCCGAGCTTGTTATCTTGCAAGCCATATGCAGCAATACCCATGACCGCCACAAGCAAGGGTAAACACCAGCGGCGCCGGTACCAACGGTCGCTCTCAAAGCAGAGTACAAAACTCAGCAGATAAAGTGTGAGCGGCAGAATCCACAAAAAAGGAATTGCAGCGATATTTTGTGTGATGTGGTTGGTCACGCCGAGCAACAACCAAGCGCTCATCGCGGCAAGTGATAACCACAGCAGCTGTTGCTTGTAGGTCGGCGGATGATCGGCTGGCGAGTGCTTGGTCGCAGCCACAGCCGCAGCTGCGACGGCGCGGGCGCTGCGCGTCAGCGTGACACCCGATGCAATGCAGAGCGTCACGAAGCCGATATAAACCACAGACCAGACCAAAGACTGGGATTGAAGCGTCAGCCAAGGCTCAATCAGAAACGGATAACTCAGCAGTGCCAACAGCGACGCCAGATTTGACAATGAAAACAATCGGTAAACTTGCGTGCCATAGCCGGCACTCGCCGCCCACGCTTGAATCAGCGGCCCAGTGGTGGAGAGCATCAAATAAGGCAAACCTACCGTAGCACTCAGCAATAGCAGGATATGCAGGCTCGGATCCTCGGTGCCCACTGGCCGCCAGTGACTATCAGCCAGCACCGGCAACATCAGCAAACTAATCAACAGCAGCGCTGCGTGCGGCCAGATCTGTCGATGGGGTGCCAACCAGCGCGTAACTCGCTCTGCGTAGGCATAACCCAGTAAAAGTGCGCTTTGAAAAAAAACCAGACAAGTCGCCCATACTGCTGCCGACCCACCGAACCAAGGCAAGATATGCTTGGACACAATCGGCTGCACCAAAAACAGCAAGAAAGCGCTGGAGAAGATTGTTGCAGCGTAGAGCAATACGTTCATGCAGCAGCTTGATTCACGATGATGGGGCTTTGCTTGCTCATGGGTGGTCCCGCCGACAGGAATCGAACCTGTATCTAGCGCTTAGGAGGCACTCGTTCTATCCATTGAACTACGGCGAGGATACTCGTGCAAGACACATCACTTGATCAAATAGTCTGCAAAGCCGACAAGCCCTGTGCAGCGAAACGGGTACTGATCGCATTACAAGCCACCGTGTAACAGCGAGAACAGTTCAGAGCCGCAGTCGCAGACCACTCAAGATTGCTCGTTTATTTTTACCGGGTATTTTGTCTCTGATTATAACTTAGCGGCACCAACGAAAAGCTGACGGTCAGGCGTGCCGCCGCAGACAGTACGCTTGTATGACAAGGTGGTGCAATGACGCTGGCGGCTTTTCGTTAGAGCCTCGTGGATACCATACCTATCGTAGATTGTAATGGCGCTTGGTCTGTATTCAGTGCCAGTACAATGCACTACTTTCTTCCTTATCCAGCGCTGATGATCAGCGTGGTGCCTGTATATGGCAGTTATTTCATTAAGCAATGCCCAGCTTGCCTTTGGCCATGTGGCGCTACTCGATCATGCTGAGTTATCGCTTGAGGCAGGCGAGCGCATTGGCCTGATTGGACGAAACGGGACTGGCAAGTCGTCGCTGCTCAAAGTGATTGCCGGCCAGGCCAAGCTGGATGATGGCTTGCTCGTGCTCCAGCAAGGGCTCCGGATCGCCTATGTAGAGCAAGAGCCGCAGTTTGATCATGATGCATTGATTTTTGATACAGTGGCCAGCGGCGTCGATCATATTCGCCAAGCGCAACAGAGCTATCAACAACTCACGACCCAACTCGCTTCGGGAAGCGATGCCGCGTTGATCGAGCAATTGAATGCCCTACAAGCCACACTGGATTTAAGTGACGGGTGGAATCTGACTCACCGTATCGAAACGACTTTGCAGCGTCTTCAGCTTGATGGGCAGCGCCCGATTACAACTTTATCTGGCGGTATGAAGAAGCGAGTCGCGCTAGCGCGTGCCTTGGTATCGTTGCCTGATGTGTTATTGCTCGATGAGCCTACTAACCATTTGGATTTTTCATCAATACAGTGGCTGGAGAATCTGCTTTGCGATTTTCGAGGCAGCCTGCTGTTCATTACGCACGATCGTAGCTTTCTGGATAAAGTCGTAACCCGTATCGTCGAGCTAGATCGTGGGCGGCTGCAGTCTTATGACGGTAACTTTAGCGCTTACCAGAGACGCAAGGCGGATCAACTGATGGTCGAAGATATCGAGCGCGCAAAGTTCGATAAATTTCTGGCGCAGGAAGAAGTTTGGATACGTAAAGGTGTCGAAGCACGTCGTACCCGCAACGAAGGTCGGGTGAGACGCCTGGAGTCTTTACGCCTGGAGCGTTCACGTCGGCGTGAGCAGCTGGGTCAGGTCAAGCTGGCACTATCGTCGGGTGAGCAATCTGGTAAGCTGGTGACGGAACTCATCAACGTGCGTATGGCTTATGACGATCGAGTGATCGTGAGGGATTTCAGTGCAACTATTCTTCGCGGCGACAAGATTGGATTAATCGGTGTTAACGGCGCAGGCAAGACGACTTTGCTAAGACTGATCTTGGGTGAGCAAATGCCTGACTCGGGCACGGCGCGCTTGGGTAGTCGTTTGCAAATCGCTTACTTTGATCAGATGCGTGAGCAATTGAATGAAGAAGCATCGTTGGCTGACACGATCTCACCGGGCAGTGACTGGGTCGAGGTGAATGGTGAGCGCAAGCATGTGATGACCTACCTGGGCGATTTTTTGTTCGCACCTGAGCGAGCGCGCTCGCCGGTTAAATCGCTATCTGGTGGCGAGCGCAATCGCTTGCTATTAGCTCGATTATTCGCCAAACCAGCCAACGTGCTGGTACTGGATGAGCCGACAAATGATCTCGATATCGATACCCTGGAATTGCTTGAACAGTTACTGGAAGATTACCAAGGCACCGTTTTTTTGGTGAGTCATGATCGGACGTTTCTCGATCATGTGGTGACGCAGGTATTTGTAGCGGAGGGCGATGGTGTCTGGCGTGAATACGTTGGCGGCTACAGTGATTGGGAGCGCGTCAGGGCGCCTGATTTGAAAAGCGAGCCGAAGAACGCAGGCCACAAGCAGCCATCACCCAAGCAGTCGTCGCGAGCGCCGACCAGTCAAGCTGCGCAATCCATGGCGTCAGATTCCTCGGGTTCAGCAACGATTTCGTTATCGGCAGATGTATCTGGTGGCGCTGTACCTACACTCAAGCCAAAGAAGTTGTCATTCAAGGAGCAGCGCGAGTTGGAGCAGTTACCGCAGATGATTGAGCAGCTCGAAGCTGAACAGAAAGATCTCTCTGCTCGCTTAGCCGATCCGGCGATCTACCGTCAGTCGCCGTCCGAGGTGCAGCAACTGAATCAGCGCTATGCAGAACTTGAGACGCTGCTGACACAGGCGCTTGAGCGCTGGGAAGCGATTGAACTGCGCGCGCAGGGCGGGTAAACGCGCTTGCGGCATGAACACGCCCACACCGTTAATTCAGCCGCCTGGATGCGGCGCGTAATTCAGGTAATTGACGGCGTAGTGCATCGGCATCGGAGGCCTGCGGGCATTGCGCCAAATAGGCTTCCAGATCATCTAGTGCAGCTTGCGGGCAGTCGAGGTGAGCATAAGCCAGCCCTCGGTCACGCCGTTCGCTCGCCTCTTCAGGTAGCAACATGACCAAGCGCTGCTGCACATTGAGAAACTGCTGCCAGTGCGGGTGTTCGGCAAACAAAGCTTTCAGATTACGCAGCATGCGCACCACAATCGTCGCGGCAGAGGCCTCTGCCAAATAGCTCGATACCGGTGGATCGTTCGGACCACGACCATCGATGAAAAATGGCTCGAGCCGATCTTCGATCTCTTCACGCGACAGGCTGTTGCCATTAAATGGGTCGAGAATGATGTCTCCGTTTTTGATCGACAGTTTCATGAGAAAGTGGCCTGGGAAAGAGATTCCCTTTACACCCAATCCGATTTGCTGTGCCAGTTCCATGTAAATAACTGCCAATGAAATGGGAATGCCGCGTCGGGTGGCGAGTACCTTGTGCAAGTAGCTGTTGTCCGGGTTGTAGTAGTCATTCAAATTTCCGGCAAAGCCTAATTCTTGGTAAAAAAAGTTATTCAACAGCCGCAGTTTGGGAATCGGTGCAATATCGGCGGGTAGGCGTTGTCGCAGCTGCGCCGCAAATCGGTCAATTTCAAGTAGACAGGCGTTGAGGTCGAGATTGGGATCAGCATCCTGACCAATGCTCAGCGCTGCCTCGAACAAGGGGATGTCATCCTCTGCTCGGACTAACGATGCGAAATAATCCAGCGCATTGATCATGATTTACTTATTCAAAAATACCTTCGAACTTTTCTCTTGAGGTCAATGGGAAGGCGCCAGCACCGAACACAGTACACAACGTGCGACGCACTGCTGCTGACGCCACTAGCGGCCGCACGATATCAGTTGCTAATGCGATTCTCGACGGAAGTCCGACAATCTAAACCCCATCGCCCACAATGCTCCAAAGTAGACAACAACGCACAGCGTAATTACGTAACTTAGCGCGCCGACGCGCAGCCAAGGTGTGGCATGCATGGCGATCCAGTCAAACTTGCCAGCTGCCCAAAGACCCACCCCAGCCAGTAACAATAGAGCACCAAGCAGCTTAATCATGAACAATGGCCAACCTACTTGCGGGCGATAGATACCCCGCTTCTTGAGAATCAGGAACAGCATGCCGGCATTCACGGTGGCGCCGAGGCCGATCGACAATGCCAATCCGGCGTGTGCAAGCCACGGGACGAACAACAGATTCATCAGCTGCGTTGACACCAGTACGCCGATGCCGATTTTCACCGGTGTGCGGATATCTTGTTTGGCATAGAAACCGGGCGCGAGAATTTTGACAAGAATCAGCCCCATCAGTCCAACGCCATAGGCGACCAAAGCGCGCGCTGTCATCGTCACAGATGTCGGGTCAAATTTACCGTAGTGAAACAGCGTACTGGTCAAGGGCTCAGACAGAATCACGAGCGCGACTGCAGCAGGCATGGCCAACAAAAAACATAGCCTCAGGCCCCAATCCAGCAGAGCCGAATATTCAACCAGATCACCAATAGCATTTGCTTTGGAGAGGCTCGGTAGCAAAATAGTCCCGAGCGCTACACCAAGCAGACCAGTCGGTAACTCCATTAACCGATCGGCATATGACAACCAGGACACGCTACCGTCGCTCAAGTGCGAAGCGATATTGGTGTTGATGATCAAGCTGATCTGCGCCGCTGATACTGCAAAGGTGGCTGGCAACATCTGTTTCAGGACGCGGCGGACACCCTCGTCCTGTAACGCGCGCATCGGGTTTGCGCTTATGTGCGGCAGCATACCGATTTTTCGCAGCGCCGGGATTTGCAAACCGAGTTGCAACAAGCCGCCGATAAAAACGGCAATTGCCAGTGCGAACACGGGTTGAGACATCATGGGTGCCAGCAGCAACGATGCGGCGATGAACGACAGATTCAGCAGCACTGGCGTGAACGCTGGTACGCGAAATTCGCGCCAGGTATTCAAAACACCGCCCGCCAGCGCAACCAGCGACATGAATAAGATGTAGGGGAACATGATCCGTGTCATGGTGGTCGACAACGACATCGCGACTGGGTCGGATGCGAAGCCACTCGCCATCAGCAGCACAATCGCTGGCGCAAACACAATGCCAGCCAGCGAGGTCAGCAGTAGCAACCAGAACAGCACGGTCGCAACATGATCGGTTAGTACGCGGGTTGCGCGCCAGCTTTGCTGGTTTTTGTACTCCGCCAGAATTGGCACAAATGCCTGCGAGAATGCGCCCTCGGCAAACAATCGACGCAGCAGGTTGGGGATTCGAAAGGCAACGAAGAAAGCGTCGGTGTAGACCGAGGCGCCAAAGGTACGTGCGATCAGAAACTCGCGAACCAAACCGGTAATGCGTGACAGCAGTGTCATGCCAGATACCGTGGCGAGCGTTCTGTGCAAATTCATGGGGGCTGATTATAGCGGCAGACCACGCGCCAGCCGGGACTGGGTTTTCATTCTGAAAACATCGCTGCTCTGTTGCCGTGCGTACTTCGCGGCTCTTGCAGAGTTTGCCTATACAAGCGTTGCTTTGTTATAATATTTTTCTTCCAAATTCGGCACGGGGACTAGCCCGGGCCTTGATCAGGGACTTTTCATGGCAAATTCCGCACAGGCTCGCAAGCGTGCCCGTCAGGCCGTCAAGCAAAATGCGCATAACTCCAGCCAGCGCTCGGCACTTCGCACTGCAATCAAGGCAGTGCGCAAGGCGATCGAAGCGGGTGACAAGGCGGGCGCGACCCAAATGTTCCAGTCTCAGGTATCAGTGATTGACCGGATCGCAGACAAGAACATCATTCACAAAAACAAAGCGGCTCGCCATAAGAGCCGCCTGTCCGCGGCGATCAAGTCGCTGGCCTGAATAGCTGTTTCACCGAGCGTTTAGTTCGGTCCCGCGGTTTTAAAACCTCAAAATTCAAGCTTCAACGCTAAATCTGCAAATTTCCAGCTTTGAATACACCCGCCGCACCCAAGGTGCTGCGGGTTTTTATTTTGGCAAGCCGGAGACAGCTTCGCCGGGTTTGATGTTCCGCTGGCTGAACCACGCTGGCCGCATCTCGAGCGCATAACGCGCGGCTTGCTTGCTGCAATGCTCGGTCGTGGTGTGAGTTTGCATCTCTTCGATATTGATGATGCGGCCATCGTCGCCGATGAATGCTACCGACAGCGGTATCAGCGTGTTTTTCATCCACATGCAAACCTTCCGGGGCTCGGGAAACCGAAACACCATGCCCTCGTTTGGTCCAAGCTTTTCACGAAACATCAGGCCGCGTGCGCGCGACTCGGGTGTGCTGGCCACTTCTGCCTGAATCAGGTGTACGCCAATATTGATTGAAATCCGCGGGAAATCCTGGGCGCCAACGCTTAGTGGCAGCCAGAGTATGCCGAGTAGCAGCAGGTATCTCATGGGGGTCTCGACAAGGCAACGCATGAATTTTAAACCGCCGCCACGCGCCGGCCCAGGTTAATCATCTGTCCAGGCGGTGGGATCAATTTCGCACCACTCGCCAGGTAACAGGGGGTGGGTTGCCAGCGAAATGGGTCCGATTGATTGCCGCACCAGTCTCAAGGTAGGCAAGCCGACGGCCGCCGTCATTCGTCTGACCTGCCGGTTTTTGCCCTCGGTCAAGGTCAGCGCCAGCCAATCAGTGGGTATCGTTGGCCGTTCGCGTACTGGTGGCTCACGCGGCCACAACCAGTGCGGCGGCTCAATCCGCACCGCTTTGCACTCCTGTGTAGTGAAGTCGTTCAGTTGCATTGGCGCCCGCAGTTGCGCCAATTGCGCGGGTTGCGCTAGGCCTTCCACCTGAACCAAATAGGTTTTTGATTTTTCATGCTTGGGGTGGCTGATTTTCTGCTGCAAGCTGCCATCGTCAGTGAGCAGTATCAGGCCTTCGCTGTCGGCGTCGAGCCGTCCGGCTGGGTAGATATCGGAATGCTTCAGGAAATCCGCCAGGCTCGGTCGGCTGGGGTGTGGCGAAAACTGACAGATCACCCCAAAAGGTTTGTTGAAAAGAATTAGTGTCATCGAGCGAAGAATGCAGGCTGGTTTTGTGGCATCAAGCAAAATTCTAGTGCATAATACGAAACGAAAGTCTTATGTCTTATATAAGACTTAGAAGTCAGCTAAAGCCAGCCGCAAATTCAAGCGTACGGCACGATTCCAACACTACAATCCCACCATTCGCCCATCTTCGGAGATAAACGATGTACCAACATATCAAGGTGCCCGCCGAGGGTCAGAAAATTACGGTCAATCCGGATTTCTCGTTGAACGTACCAGACCAACCAATCATTCCCTATATTGAGGGTGACGGTACCGGCGTGGATATCAGCCCGGCGATGATCAAGGTGATTGATGCGGCGGTTGCCAAAGCCTACGGCGGCAAGCGCAAGATCAGTTGGATGGAAATCTATGCTGGCGAGAAATCGACGCAGGTCTATGGCCCGGATGTCTGGCTACCGGAAGAAACCCTGAAGGTACTGAAAGACTATGTGGTGTCAATCAAGGGCCCGCTAACCACGCCTGTAGGTGGTGGAATCCGCTCTCTCAACGTTGCCTTGCGTCAGGAGCTCGATCTGTATGTTTGCTTGCGGCCGGTGCGCTATTTCAAAGGTGTGCCATCGCCATTGAAGGAGCCCGAGAAAACCGACATGGTGATTTTCCGCGAGAACTCGGAAGACATTTACGCAGGTATCGAATGGCAAGAGGGTTCGGATGGCGCCAAGAAAGTGATCGATTTTCTGATCAAGGAGATGGGGGTCAAGAAAATTCGTTTCCCGCAAAGCTCGGGCATCGGCGTCAAGCCGGTGTCGCGCGAGGGTACCGAACGGTTAGTGCGCAAGGCGATTCAGTATGCAATCGACAATGACAAGCCTTCGGTCACTTTGGTCCACAAGGGCAACATCATGAAATACACCGAAGGCGGCTTCCGCGATTGGGGCTATGCCTTGGCGCAAAAGGAGTTTGGCGCGCAGCTGCTGGATGGCGGCCCTTGGTGCAGCTTTAAAAATCCCAAGACCGGTAAAGATATTGTCGTGAAGGATGCAATCGCGGACGCCTTCCTGCAGCAAATCCTGTTGCGACCCGCCGAATACAGTGTGATCGCCACCCTAAACCTGAATGGCGACTACATCTCCGACGCCCTCGCGGCGCAGGTGGGCGGGATCGGTATCGCGCCGGGCGCGAATTTGTCTGATTCGGTCGCGATGTTCGAAGCAACTCACGGCACGGCACCGAAGTATGCTGGTAAGGACTACGTCAATCCCGGGTCTGTCATTCTTTCGGCTGAAATGATGCTAAGACACATGGGTTGGTTTGAGGCGGCTGATCTGGTGATCAGCTCGATGGAAAAGTCGATTTCCTCAAAGAAAGTTACTTACGATTTTGCTCGCTTGATGGAAGGATCAACCCAGGTCTCCTGCTCAGGGTTCGGCGACGTGATGATTCAGCATATGTGATCTTGATTTTCGAAAAACAAAGGCCGGGGTATTCCGGCCTTTGTTTTTGGAATCACTAAATAATGAACTTTTACCCGTAAACGCAGTCTTTAAGTGCAGTTTTTTAATGGATTAAGGATCGTCGAAACCAAAAACCCTCGGATTAACCGAGGGTTTGGAACTGCAGTTCGCCAGATGTCGTAATTAATCAGCTGACGAGTTGAATATTTGAAGCCTGCTTTCCCTTCGGACCTTGGGTTACCTCAAAAGAAACCTCTTGTCCTTCCTTCAGGGTCTTGAAGCCGGACATTGTAATTGCAGAGAAATGCGCAAACAAATCTTCACCACCATCATCCGGAGTGATAAAACCAAAGCCTTTGGCATCGTTAAACCACTTGACCTTACCTTTTGCCATAAAACAGTCTTTCTAACAGGGGCCAATCACACGAGCGCTAAAAGCAAGAGCCCTGCGTAAAGCTGACCCCCTCCATTATTGCTCCTCCTCAGGTCAATAAGTGCTATGACCCACATATTTACCTTTTGCATTGTTCTGGCAAAAAATAGAAAAGTCAAGCAAATTGTCAAAAATGCCAGATTCGCCTGCTGAAGCCTTGAAACTCAGTCAAATTGCGCCATTTTTGGATTACCTGATTACTCGATTCCGGGTTATTGTTGTCAAGTCAGCGCATGCCTTGGAAAGCAAGTAATATCGAATTGAGCTTGGATCCGCGCTGTAACGCGGGTTACCTAGCGTGGTGTGGGCGATAGAATAGAAGCATGGCAACTAATAGCGACAATGGCACTCTGCTCGTACGGAAAGAGAAAAAGGCGGCCACCAAGCCGCCGCCGATGTACCACGTAGTATTGCTGAATGACGATTACACGCCGATGGAGTTTGTTGTGGCCGTCATTCAGGAGTACTTCAACAAGGACCGCGAGACAGCGACTCAAATCATGCTCAAAGTTCATCGTGACGGCAAGGGCTTGTGCGGTGTCTATCCAAAAGACATTGCCAGCACCAAAGTCGAATTGGTATTAACCCATGCCAGAAAGGCGGGGCACCCGCTGCAGTGCGTGATGGAGGAAGCATGATCGCCCAGGAACTCGAAGTTAGTTTGCATATGGCCTTTGTCGAGGCAAGACAAGCCCGGCATGAGTTCATTACCGTCGAGCACCTGTTGCTGGCATTGCTGGATAACCCGTCGGCTGCCGAGGTATTGCGGGCCTGTGCGGTCAGCATCGACGACCTGCGCAAGACATTATCGAACTTCATTACCGACAACACGCCCACTGTTCCGGGCACCAGCGAAGTGGATACCCAGCCGACGCTCGGCTTTCAGCGGGTGATACAGCGCGCCATCATGCATGTGCAGTCGGCGTCGAATGGCAAAAAGGAAGTCACGGGTGCGAACGTGCTGGTGGCTATCTTTGGCGAGAAAGATTCGCATGCGGTGTACTACCTGCATCAGCAAGGCGTGACGCGTTTGGACGTGGTGAACTACATCTCTCACGGAGTGCGCAAGGATCAGCAACCCGAGCCGCAAAAAACCTCGGAGAGCGCAGACGAGGCGCAAGCCGAAGGACCACAAAAAG
>Ga0194133_10003403_pt1 | contig 22673 bp, 16 predicted proteins | sample TA2KigOf40mmetaG_FD_155448 | JGI IMG/M metagenome (GOLD analysis project Ga0194133, IMG submission 155448) | Freshwater microbial communities from Lake Tanganyika, Tanzania - TA2015055 Kigoma Offshore 40m | ecosystem: Environmental > Aquatic > Freshwater > Lake | place: Tanzania: Lake...
TCCTGAGCCCACGAAGCCACCGCGGCATCTCTTCGGCGGCGCTCGAGGGTGACCGATTCAATTTCTGGAACCACGGCGCCCTTCGGCCTTTCGATCGCTCCCGCTGAGCGAATTCGCCAAACTTCCTCCGTAAATAATTGATGGAGAGCCTGAAGCCGACCCGAGTTTCCGCAAGTTTGGCTAAATATTTGCTCGGCTACCTCATTGGGAACCCGCAGTCCGCCGACTTGGGGCGTCCAGCGGACATTGGGAAAGTCCCTCTGCAGCGTCTCAAGGGTGATCAGCGGCTCAACGCTGAGCCGTAGAAACTGAACTTCCGTGCGTAAGGCAGCCTTACCTTCGGACCTTTTCTTTTCATCCCAGTGGTCAGACGGGAAAGGCTCTGACGTGATGTCTCCCACTGCCACAATCCCCTTAGGTTCGATCCCAAGCCGAATCAGAATGAAACGATCTCCCTTGAGGATCTTTTTCGTGCCGCCACAACTCCAAACGTCCCTAACATTTCCTCCAGACGCGAGCTTAGCAATATCGGCGCTCAATCCCTTCCACTCCCATTTTCGGGGATTCCAAGTGTAGAGATATGTTGCGCGCATAACGTGCTAACTTATCTAGGTACCCAAGGCTGCTTGGATACCTAGAAGACTTAAGGCGAAACGGGGGAAGGTTGCCGCAGAATCACAAATTAAGACTGATCCTGATATGTGGATTCCGGAGCGGGGGTCTTGCGACGCGGCTTGGTTTTCCCCTCCTTCTTCTTAACGTTCTGGACCGTCGCCACGGAGCATTTCATCGCTTCTGCTATCTCAGCGGATGTTTGCCCCGCATCAACAAGCTTTAGGATTTTAACTCTGTCGTCCTCCGTAAGCCTCTTTCCTTTAGCGCGTTCGGTGGCTGCTTGGGTGGGCGCCTCAGGTGCCACCGCTGTCGATTCAGTTGCAGCGGTTGTGCGTTTGGTACCTCGGGCAGTTGCGCCATCGGCGCGATTAAACTCCTCTAGGGCTCGAATAAAATCCGCCAAATTGGCGAATCCGTAGCGACTGGGCAGTTCTTTAACTGCCCGCTGTAGTTCAAGTAGCTTGATTACGTCTTGGTGTGTCATTGTTGTGGGTTAAGGAATTTGCGCGCTGAATCGGCTTACTGTAGCTAGTTTACGCCACGGCTCATTAGAACCAAAAGGGCCTTATCAATTTGAGGCCATCCGCTTTTCGGCTGCCGAATCAAGACCTTTGAGTTCGTTTGTAGCGGTCCGCTCTAGAATCTTCTCTAGGTTCTGCGGCAAATCGCGATTTAGATCGATGGCCGGAAGCTCGCCAAACTTATTGGTAGTAGAACGTGAACGTCATCTGCTGCCGGTCCCCGAGCACCGCCTTCATATCGTCGGTCCAAGGGCCGTAGGGCATCCGGTCGGTGATCGCGCTCACGCAGGCGCGGGTGGCAGTGTCATTCGCAGTCAAGTTCTCCACCCCGATGTCCACGATGCGTCCCTCGTCATTCATCACGAACTTGACCGTGACGGAGCTGCCGCCGACCGCATTAGCCTTCTGCTCGATGACGATGCGCTCCCATTGGATCTGCACCGAATCGATCATCCGCTGGAGATAGGCGCCGGAATAGCTCCAGCGCGCGTCGACGGCCGTTGCACCGATGTTGGTGGTGCCGAACTTATTTTCCGCGAGGGTCGTCGGGCGGGTCTGGAGCGTCTTGACCAGTTGCGGACGGGGCTGCGGGCGACGCGGGTCAGCCTGCGGACGCAGCTCACGGGAGATTAGTTGGTTCGCGATCTTCTGCGTTTCATTGGGTGAACGTAGGGTCTGCCTGTGGACAACTGCGCCATCGGCAGCTGAGAACGCCAAAATGGCGGTGGGTATGAGCCGTAGCGACTTTCCGCTCTCGGTTGCCCACTCCTCGGCGGGCGCCTCTGGGGACGGTGGCCTCGCCAGCACAAGCAGCTTGAGGTTCGCCTTCAGCTGGCGCGCACGATCGCGGGGGATCTTCAGATCCACGAGAGAGACAGCGTCGCCAAAGTAATCCTTGGGGAAGTCGCCCGCGAAGGCACACGCCGTAGCGTCGTTTGGGCGCTCAGCATCTGCAGGTCCCCAGAACAGCATCAAGGGAAGGTCCACTCTCAAAATCTCGGAATCCGCATCGTAGGTGCTGTTGGCCGATTGGGGCAGAAGGATGATCTGCTTCGCGTCCAGAACAGGGCTACTAACCAATCCAGCGCGCCGAGTTTGGAATTCGGCAGTGGTCTCGAACTCGTCCTTCTTGGCCGATCGAAGCTGATTCACGGCGGCTAGCTTAGCCGAGAGGCGTTTGGCGGCGCTCCCTTCCTCGAGATCTTCCAACCGCGCACTGATACCGAACTCCTTTTCGAGGACAGTTAGGACTTCGTGGCCCGTGGCCTGCTGAACCTTACCGGCGACAAGGGGCGCAGGGGAACTGCTAGATTCGATCGCCACCTTCTCCCGATCCAACGCAGGGGAAGCCTGCGCCGCTTCGGCGCCTTCGCCCTTCACCCAAGGAGACGTTGCTCCGAGGATCAGGGTGCTGAGGGCGAGCGCTCGCTTCACGCCGCGTATCGTTGCGAACGCGTGGGGCGATTGCCCAGCAGATTCTGCCGTGCGAAACCGGCTTGGGTTCGAATTGGGCGCTTCCGATTCTTCCCAGAGGTCATCGGACGAGAGATCGCCGCAGATCCGCCTACAGCCCTCGGGATGGCCGCAGGGAGGCTTGGCCGGACTGAATGGCGGAAAGAGGTCCCGAGAACTCGGCTCGCGGCGTGGTCAAAGCTCAGGATCGGCGCGAAGGAGAGGATCGCGAACGATTGGGTACCCCTCCCTCCCCCTGAGTTCAAAGCAAGGGGAAATTTTTCAAAAATGGGGGTGGGTATGAGCGCCGGAGAAGGCCTTCTGACCCCCGAGGAGGAGCGGAAGCTACCCCCGAACTGTTTGAGATCCGTTTGAGGATCTCGGGTTACCTCTGAAAATGGTGCTCAGGAAGGGACTCGAACCCTTACGCCTTACGGCACACGCCCCTCAAACGTGTGTGTCTACCAATTCCACCACCTGAGCAAAAACTGAAGGAACGCGGACTAAGAGGGATCGAAATAGCCGTGTCCAGCACCGAAATGGCCGCGGGCCGCGGAAACGCTCCTTCCCGCTGCCGCGGGACTCAGAACCGCTGGCGGGCGGCGAGCCCGCAGGCAAGCGCCGCGGCGAAGAACGGTCCGCGGTAGATCATTCCGGTGTAGACCTGGACCAGCGTCGCGCCGGCATCGAGCTTCTCGGCGGCACCGGCGACATCGGTGATCCCGCCGACCCCGACGAGGGGCAGCCGGCCCTCGGTGGCGCGAGCGACGTAGCCGATGATCTCGGTGGAGCGCCGGCGGAGCGGGGCGCCGCTGAGCCCGCCCGCCTCACCCACGGCGGCGAACGGGCCCGGCCGGGCGATCGTCGTGTTGGTGGCGATGAGGCCATCGAGGCGGAACTCGGCGACCACCGCGACGACAGCGTCGATCTGCGGCCAGGAGAGGTCGGGGGAAATCTTGAGCAACACCGGGACCGGGCGGCGGCCGGCGGCGGGGCGCTCGCGGTTCGCGGCGGTGATGGTCTGCAGCAGTTCCCGCAGCCGGCTCTCGTCCTGCAGCTGGCGCAGGTTGGGCGTGTTGGGGCTGGAGACGTTGAGCACGACGTAGTCGGCCCAGTCGGCGAGCAGGCGGAAGCTGGCGAGGTAGTCGGCAGTGGCCTCCTCCAAGGGGGTGACCTTGGATTTGCCAAGGTTGATGCCGAGGGGAATGGCGCGGCGGCCGGGGCCGGGTTGGCGGGCGAGGCGGGCGGCCATCGCGGTAGCGCCGCCGTTGTTGAAGCCCATCCGGTTGATGACGGCCTCCTCGGCGGGGTAGCGGAACATCCGCGGCCGGGGGTTACCCGGCTGGGCGTGGGCGGTGACCGTGCCGATCTCGACGTGGCCGAAGCCGAGGGCGGCGGCGGCGGGCCAGGCCCGGGCGTCCTTGTCGAAGCCGGCGGCGAGGCCGACGGCGTTGGGGAACGTGAGCCCGAAGGCCTGGACCGGGCGCTGGACGCGGGCGAGCCGCTGGTGGCGGGCGGCAAGGAGGCGGCAGAGGGGCGTGAGGCGGCCGAGGGCGGCCATCGCGTTCACGCCGAGCTCGTGCGCGTGCTCCGAATCGCGGCGGAAGAGCGCCGGCCGCACCAGCTTTTCATAGAGGCTGCCCATTCGCCCAACGTGGGCCCAAAGCGGCGGCCTTGGCAAGGCGCCGAGTGGCAGAACTCCCTTTTTTTGAAGTGGTTCCGCAGCCTGACCAACGCCTGGGCGACCGCAAAAAACAGCGCTCAATTTTGCTTGTTTTTTGCATCTGCGGAAGCACGCTGCGCGAAAATTTCATCCGCCCCTTTTCTTCCATGGCCAAAGCAATCAAACCGCTCGAGTGGTGTGTCGTCCGCCTCGGCGAGGATCACAACTGGTGGGTCGCCGAGACCAGCGACCCCGTGCGCTGGGACGTCGACGGCCTGAGCATTGTCGACCCGCGCCAGGTCCAGCACCTGGTCGAGTTGGTGGAGCCGCTGCGTGACTACGGCTTCGACCAGGACATCTTCGAGGCGGCGTTCATCCCCTTCCGCATCGACAAGGATCTGGGCAGCGGGAAGGTGCGCCTGAAGCGCATGAAGGAGTCCCTGTTTGAGTCCGAGGATAAGCTGTTCGCGCTGCCGGACATCCTCGACGAGGAGAACGGACCCTATGCGGACCTACTAGATCACCTTACCCGTTGCCGGGTGAAGATGCTCAACGACCTGTTCAAGTTCGAGACCAAGCTGTCGGTCGACGAGGTCGAGGACGAGATTCGCGAGGACCAGAACAGCAGCTTCATCCAGGGCAAGGCGGTGCACGTCTTCGAGGAAATCGGCGGCATTTTGGACTATATGCCGGCCGGCCATGACCCGGACGAGGAAGCCCCGGCCAAGGGCGAGGGCGACGAGGCGGACGACGAGGACCTGCCCGAGCTCGACGCCGAGGAGGAGGAGAAGCTCAAGAACGACGACTCCCTCAAGTGGGACGAGGACGAGGAGAAGGAAGAGGACGAGGAGGGCAAGAAGAAGGAAGGCGAGGAGGACGAGGACGAGGAGAAGGAAGAGGACGACGGGGACTCCGACGACGAGGAGGAGAATCCGAAGTCCCGTTCGCGGAAGCGCTGAACAGGATCCCGCCGGCGCCCGGGCGCCGGCGATCCCCGGGCCGGGCCGCGCCGTGCCGCGGCGGGGCGGGGATCGGGAGTGATCGCCGCCCCACGTGCGCGCGCTTGCACCCTTGGGCCGCGCCGGTTTGCTCCGCCGCGATGTCTGAGCCCTCGAACGCCCGCCGCCCTTGGCCGCTGAAATGGATCGCCGTCGCGATCCTCGCGGTGGTGGTGCCGTACACCTGGCTGACGCTGCATTACCGGAAGCCGGGGCCGGCGTTTCAGCCCTACGAGGATATGCGCCGGCAGGCGAACGTGAAGCGGCTGCTGGCGGCGGGCTACCAGCGCATTCCCCTGACCGCCCAGCGTCCGGCGGATCGACCGGCCGTGCCGGGCGGGGCGGAGGCGCGGAGCGTTCCGGGCGGGCTGCCCGCGGATCTCGTGGAGACGCTGGTGGAGCCCCTGCCGCTGGCGGAGGAGATTCTCACCGTGCGCGCGGCCCCGGCGCTCGCGCGGATGATGCCGTACGCGATCGAGCTGACGTGCCGGCTGGCCTCCGATCACGAGCAACTGGCCGGGGCGGACCTGTATGTGCGCGGGAACCAGCTGGTGCTCGCGCCGCGTTTCGAGCGGGTGAGCGGGGAGTTGCAGACCCGCTCGCGACAGACCATCGCGCTGCTGACACTGCCGGGCGGGACGCTGGCGCCCGGGGCGTACGAGGTTTTGCTGCCGGGCGGACGTGGCTCGCGCGCGTGGCGGCTCGAGGTCAATTGAGCCGTGGCGGCTATTGACCTGCCCGGCCGCATCCCCGACAACTCGGCGCCCCATCGATGAGCTCCAGTTCCGGCACGCCCGCCCCCGCCTCGGCGATCAGCACCACGATCAAGCCGACGGACCTGCGCGGCATCCTGAAGTACGTGCCGCGCTTCCAGGGGCAGATCTTCGTCATCGCGGTCGATGGCTCGATCATCGCGGATGACAATTTCAGCAACCTCCTGGTGGACATCGCGGTCCTGCGGTCCCTGGGCATCAAGGTGGTGCTGGTGCACGGCATCAGCCACCAGTTGCGCGAATTGTCGGAGTTGCGGGGCATCCCGATCTCGAACGCGGATGGCTCGGGCGTGACCGATGCGGCGACGCTGGACCTCGCGGTGCGGGCGGCGGCGCGGGCGTCCCACGCGTTCGTCGAGGGGCTGACCCAGAACCTGCTCAAGTGCGCGATCACGAACGCCGTGCGGGCCCTGCCCGTGGGGATCATCCGTGGCGTAGACCAGCAGTTCACCGGAAAGGTGGACCGGATCGACAAGGATTTCCTCGGGGAGCTGATCGACCGGCAGATCATCCCGGTGCTTCCGCCGATCGGCTTCGGGCCGGACGGTCGGTCGCTGCGGCTGAACTCGGACCTGCTGGCGGCGGAGGTGGCGGAGGCGCTGCAGGCGACGAAGATCCTGTTTCTCGGCCCGGTTGCGGGGCTGGGCATCGACGGCGAGTTCCGCCGGGAGATCTCGCTGGAGGCGCTGCAGCAGATCGCCCGCGAGGCGCCCGCGCGCATCGATCCGGCGGCCCTGAGCAAGGCGCTGCACGCGATCAAGGCGATCGAGACGGGGACGCCGCGGGTGCACATCCTCGACGGGCGGATCTTCGACGGGCTGCTGAACGAGATTTTCTCCAACGACGGCGTCGGCTCGCTGGTCTATGGGAACGATTACCAGCAGATCCGGCGCGCGCGGAAGGGCGACGTGCGCCTGATCTACAACCTGACGCGCAACGCGGTCCGCCGCGAGGAGCTGATCCACCGGACCCAGCAGGCGATCGAGAAGAACATCGAGCAGTTCTACGTCTTCGAGGTCGACGAGAACATCATCGCCTGCGTGACCCTGTACTTTTACCCGGATTCTCCGCGCATAGCGGAGGTGGGCTCGCTTTACGTGATGCCCTTCTACCACAACCGCGGGATCGGGCGGAAGATGGTGGAGTACGCCGGGATGGTCGCGAAGGAACGGGGCGCCGACACCCTGCTGGCGCTGTCGACGCAGAACTTCGGGTTCTTCACCAACGTCTGCGGGTTCGAGGAGGCCTCCAAGGAGGCCCTGCCCGAGGCGCGGTTGCACACCTACGAGGAGAGCGGGCGCAACGCCAAGGTGCTGCGCAAGCTCCTCTGAGCCGCGGCCGCCGCGCGGGGCCGGCCGCGCGGCCGAATCCGGTTCAGCCGGCGACGGCCTCGGCGACCACCTGGACCTCGACGGTGCTGCCCCGGGGCAGGCCGTTCACCGCGACCGCGGCCCGGGCGTGCCGGCCGGCATCGCCGAAGATGGACACGAGCAGGTCACTCGCGCCGTTGAGGACCGCGGGGCTCTCGGAGAAACCGTCCACCGCGTTGACGTAACCGCTCACGAACACGATGCGCGCGACCCGGTCGAGGGAGCCAACGGCGGCCCGCAGGTTCGCGAGCGTGTTGAGCACGCAGACCGCGGCGGCCTCGCGGGCGCTCTCGACGGTCTGCTCCCGCCCGACCTGGCCCACGTGGGTCTGGACTCCGTTGCGCACCGCGATGGTGCCGGCGCAATAGAGCAGGTTACCGGTGCGCACCACGGGAACGTAGCTGCCGGCGGCGACCGGCGGATCAGGGAGCGTGAGGCCGAGGGCGGCGAGACGGGCTTCGGGGGACATCGTCCCCCACCCCACCGCGGGGGCGGCGCCGAGGCAATCCCTTCCTGCCCCGTTCAGGGCGCGGGCGGCAGCGCGACGTCGGCGAGGTCCAGGGGCGCCTCGAGGATCCCGAGTTCCCGCAACTGCCCGGCCAGCGCCGCGAGCCGCGCGGGGTCCAGCTGGCCGATCCGCTCGCCGCGGGCCGGGTCGCCGGTCACGAAACGCCCGGCGATCAGTTCACGCCGCGAGTGCGCGAGCAGGCCGGGGGACATCTGCGGGTTGCGCTGGAGGATGAGCGCGTCGGCCGCGGCGGGGTCACTGGTCAGGTACTCGTGCCAGCCGCGGATCGAGGCCTGGACGAAGGCCCGGACGAGGTTGGGGCGGTCCCGCACCAGGGAGCGGCGGGCGACGACGACGTGGTAGGGGTCGTAACCCGATTCCGCGAGGCCGAGCCAGCGCACCTCCCGGCCCTGGGCGCGGGCGAAGTAGGGCTCGTTGGTGACCATCACCTGCTGGATGAGCTCCGGGCGGCCCAGGAATTCCCCGAGGCCGTACGTGTTCTGGCGCTTTTCGAAGGTGATCCCGAAGCGGCGCTCGACGTACGGAAACCACGCCATCCCGACGTTGCCGATGACGGTGCGGCCGGCGAGGTCCGGGAAGGTGCGGACCGGGCTGTCCGCGTGCACCATCAGAGCGAGCGGCTCGTGCTGGAGGGTCGCCATCACCATCACCAGCGGGAGCCCGCGGCTGGCCGCGAGGAGGACATCGTCCGCGCGGAGCATCCCGAAATCCGCGTCGCCACGGGCGACCTTGAGCCGGATGCCGGCGCCCGGCCCGCCGGGCCAGAGTTCGGCGTCGAGCCCGGCCGCCGCGTAATGGCCGGCGGCAAGGGCCTGGTAGAATCCCCCGTGTTCCCCCTGCGGGAACCAGTCGGTCTGGAGGACCACCCGCGGGCGGGGCGCCGCGGGGGCCGGGGTGGGCGGGGGCTGTTCCGGCCCGCGCGCGCAGGCGCCCAGCGCCAGGAGGGCGAGGGCGAGGCACCAGCGGTGCGGCGGGCGGGGACGCATTTCCCATCCAATCGCCGCGGGGCGGCGCCGGGCCAGCCCGAAACGCGCGGATTGCCACGGGCGGGGCGCGCGCCGAGCCTCTCGGGATGACCTTCGCGGAGTGGCGCGGGATGGAACCGGCGGTGGCGGCGGCGGAAGTGCACCGGCGGGTGCGGACGCGGCTGGAACCCGCGCAGCAGCGCGCCGTGCTCGCGTGGCTCCGGCCCGAGGCGGAGCTGGCGGCGGCGCTCGCGGCGGCGGATCCGGGCCGGCCGCTGGGCCGCGTGCCCTATTTCGCGAAGGACCTCTTTGACACGGTTGGCGCGCCGACGGCCGCGGGCTCCACCTTCCTGCCGCAGGAACGCGCGGCGGGCGCCCGGGACGGAGCCCTCTCGGCGGCGTGCGCCCGGGCCGGGGCCGTGCTCGCGGGCAAGACCCACCTGCACGAGTTCGCCTACGGCATCACCGGGGAGAACCCGCACCACGGCGACTGCCACCGGCCCGGATTTCCCGGCCGCACCACGGGCGGTTCGAGCAGCGGGTCCGCGGCGGCGGTCGCGGCGGGGATTGTCCCGCTGGCCCTCGCGACGGACACGGGAGGCTCGGTGCGCGTGCCCGCGGCGTTCTGCGGCCTGTTCGGCCTGCGGCTGACCCCCGGCGAGCCCTGGATCGCGGATGCGGTGCCGCTGGCGCCGACCTGCGACACCGCGGGCTGGTTCACCGCCGGGGCGGAAGATCTCGCGGCGGTCATCGAGGCGCTGTTGCCCCCGGAGCAGCCCACGGCGGGTCCCTGGCGCGGCCGGAGTTGGTCGCCGCCCGGGCTTGATCCGGAGGTGGCGGCGGCCTTCGGACGGGCGGCCGGGCAACTGGCGGAGCCGGCGGAGGCTGCGCTGGCCGAGGAGCTGGCGGCCGGGTTCGCGCCCGCACTGGCGGCGTACCACACGATCGTCGCAGCGGAAGCCTGGGCTTGGCACCGCGGCTGGTTTCCCCGCCGCGCGGCGGAGTACGATCCCAACGTGCGCCAGCGTCTGGAGAACGCGGCGCGCGTCACCCCGGAGCAGGTGGCGGCGGCGCGGGCCGCGACGGAGGGCGTGCGGGCGGTCTGGCGGGAGTATTTCCGCACCCACGATTTGCTGGTGCTGCCCGCGACGCCCACCGCGGCCCCGACCAAGGCGGAGTGCACCCCCGAGCTGCGCAACCGGATCATTCAACTCACCGCGCCGGCCAGCCTCGGCGGCCAGCCCGTGCTGTCGTTGCCCGTCGCCTTACCGGGCGGGCTCACGACGGGCCTGCAGGTGATCTTCCCGGATCACCGGAGCCCGGCGCTGCGCTGGGCGCTGCGGACCTTCCGGCCGGACCGAGCAGGCTGAGGAGATTTTTCCCGAACACCGCGGCGTCGGCACCGCCCGCGCGGGCCTCGGCGACCAGGCGAGCGAGCCCGGAGCCGGGTTCCCGCGGGTAAAGGTGGAGCGGGAGGTCGGAACCGAAGAGCACGCGCTCCGGCCCCACGGCGCGGAGGAACCGTTCCCAGATCTCGGGCCCGTGCACCAGCGGCGAGGCGGCGGTGTCGTACCAGACGTTCGCGGGCGCCTCGCCTTCGCCGGCCAGGGGCAGCAACCCGCCCCAATGCGCGAGGATGAAGCGGGTGCCGGGGAAGCGCAGCGCCAGCGCGCGGAAATCCGCCAGCGGCGTCGCGATGCGGCCCGGGTAAGGCCCGGCCGCGGGATCGGTGACGTGGAGGTTCACCGGCCAGCCCGCGGCGCCGGCCCAGGCCAGGACGGCCTCCAGACCCGGTGCGGTGAGGTCGTGTTGCTGGGCGTGCGGGGACAACTCCCCCACCCCGCGGAGCCCCTCGTCGCGGGCGCGTTCCAGCTCGGCGAGGCAGGGCACGGGCCCGGCCGCGGGCTGCACCGTGGCGAAGGCCGAGAGGCGATCCGGGTGCGCGCGGACGCAGGCGGCGAGAAAACGGTTCTGCGTGGCGCAGGAGGCGGCCTGCTCCCAGTACCAGCCGAGCAGCACCGCGTGCTCGATCCCGGCGGCGTCGAGTTCCCGCAACAGTTCGGCCGCGTCCGGGAAACCCTGGACCGGCCGGCCGTCGCGTCGCCGGCGGGTGCAGAGCAGGGCCCAATGCGGCTCGCCGTGGGCGGCGGCCCAGCCGGCCGGGTCGCGGTTGATCTCCGGCGGATAGAGATGAACGTGGGCGTCGACGATCCGCACGGCGTCCGGTCAGGGGGCGGCGTAGACCTCGGCCAGTTCCCGCAGCACGCCCTCGAGCTCCCGCAGGTAGGCGTCCTCCGCGAGCTGGGCCTTGCGGGCGCGGACCTCGGCGAGCCGGCCCTCGAGCGTGTCGCGGCGGGCGCGAGCCTCGGGGGAGAGCCGGCGCTCCTCGGCGCTGGGGACGAGGTGGAACTGGTGGGCGCGCAACCCGTCGAGGGCGGCCCCGTCGCGGGCGCGGCGGGTCGCGAGGACGCCGCGGAACCAGTCGGGCGGCGTGCCGAGGCCGTCGCCGTTGTCATCGAGGAGCGGATGCTCGGTGGCGAGGCGGCCGGCGGCCTTGTAGAACTCGCGGGTGCGGTGGGCGGCGGCGAGGTAGGCCTCGAGCAGCGAGACTTGGCCGTCGCGATCGAGGTCGCTGGCCGGCTCGGCGACGGCCTCGGCGAAGTGGCGGCCGAAGCGCGTGTAATTCTGTTCGTTGCCGCTGCGGGTGGCGGTGACCACGATGCGGCCCGGGCCGGCCAGACGGGGCAGGAAGGGGGCGCTGGCGGAACCGGTGTGGACGAACGCGAGCGGCCGCCGGACGGCCTGGAGCCATTCGGCGAGTTCCGCGGAGGTGAAGTCCGGCCCGCGGAGGTTGAAGCGGGACTCGCGGCCGTCGAACGTGCCGTGGCCGACCAGCACGAGCCACAGCTCGGCGTCGCCGGCGGCGGCCTCCTCGGCGAGCAAGCGCCGGAGCTGTTCGCGGTCGGGCTCGGCGCCTTCCGCCGGGGCCGGGCCCTCGCCGATGAGCCGGAGCTTGGCCCCGGCGCGGGCGCAGGCGTCGGTCCAGGCCTTGACCTGGGCGGTGAAGTCGGGCGCGAACTCCGCGTCCCCGGCAGGGCCGCACACCAGAATGACGGTGGGCGTGCCGGCGGCGCGCAGGGCCGCCGCGGTGAGGGCGAGGAGGAGCAGCAGGCGGGGGATCACGGGAGGCCTTTCCAGCGGCGGAGGCCCCACTCGGCGAGCAGGCACGCGAGGGCGAAGGCGAAGAAGAGGGGCGAGTGCCACGCGGGCTGGGTCCAGGTTTCCATCACGGGGGCGCGGAGTTCGGGCAGGCGGCGGACGAAGCCGTCGAGCTCGTCCGCGGGGATCACGCGGCCGCCGGTGCGGCGGGCGAGTTCCTCGAGGAGGGCGACGTTGGGCTGGAGCGAGCGGAACTCCTCGGCGGCGAGGTCGCTGCTCCAGCCGGTTTCGGCCCGGCCGAGGTCGGTCCCGTCGGCCCCGCGGACCGTGGCGACCGCGCGGAAGCCGCCGGTCTGGCGGGGCACGTAGGTGGCCTCGTGCAGCCCGGGTTCGGCGGCGGCGGGCTCGGCGGCGAGCCGCAGCGGCGGACCCGGCGGGGTGGAGGCGCCGGCGAGGAGGACGGGTTCCACCTCGAGGCTGACCACTGCGTCGTCGACCGGCTGGAATTTCTCATCGCGCACGCGGACCTGCAGGCGCTGCGCCCCGTTGGGGTCGCCCGCGACGGGTTCGGCGGTGACCTGGATGCGGCCCGGGACGTCGGCCACGAGCCAGCGCACCAGCTGGCGCCAGGAGCGGGCCATATCCTCCTGGGCGGCGGCGTCGCGCATCCCCCAGCGCCAGAGGTCGCCGACCATCAGGGCGGCGGTGCGCCCGCGGCCGAAGCGCTGCACGGCGAGGGCGGGGAGTTCCGTGCCCTTCTCGTCGCGGACGCTGGCGATGACGCTGGCGCCGGGCTTGAGGGCGCGCACGCGGTTGAGGACCTCGAAGGGCGGCATCGTCTCGAGCCGCGCGCGTTCCTCGCCCTCGGTCTCGCGCAGGCGGGCCCACGGCTGGAGCCAGCCCTCGCGGGAGAGCTGGAACTGCACCTTGGCCGGCCCCGCGGGCTCCTCGGCGGAGCGGTCGAGGTAGACGGGGAGCATCTCGCCCACGGGCGTGCGGTGGTAGCGTCCCTCCTGGAAGGATTCCATGCCCCCGAGCATCAGGAAACCGCCGCCGCGCTCAGACACGAAGCGCTGCAGGAGGGCCGCCTGGTCCGCGGAGAAGAACTCGGCCTCGAGGTCGTCGACGATCACCGCGTGGTAGCCGAAGAGCTCCTCCGGCGTACGCGGGAAGCCGGCCCGCAGTTCCAGTTCATCGCGGGTGTTGAGGCGCACGAGCACCGGCTGGTCGTAGCGCTGGACGTCCTCGGGCGCCTGGTTGCCGAAGCCGCGGAAGAGAGGGTTGCTGGTCTCGCCGGCACGGCCCCGGAAATCGAACTTGGGCTCCCGCTTCGCCACCCGGATCAGGCCCACCAGCTGCAGCTGCTCGTCGCCCTCGATGGCGCGGTTGAGGAACTTGTATTCCCAATTCGGCCGGCCGGAGACGTAGAGGACCCGGAGGGGCCCGCGCCCGCGGTCGACGGTGATCACGCGCTGGTTGTTCACCCGCGTGGCCTCGGCGGCCTCGTCGCCCGGCGGGGGCGACACGCGCACCTCGTGGAAGGAGAGCCCGGGCTCCGCGGGCTTGAAGCGAAAACGGAAGGCGAGCGTCTCGCCGTCGCGGCGGACCTCGCGGGTCTGTTCCTGCAGGACCTTGCCGGTGCGGTCCAGCAGGCGCGCGGTCACCGGCCGGCCGGTGAAGCCGCCCGCGACCACCTCGGCCTGCACGTCGACGGGAGCGTCCTCGAAGGCGGACTGGGTGACGCCGACCTGGGCGAGCGAGAGGTCCCGCACCGCGCCCGGGCGGCCGAGGACGACCGGATAAACGGGGGGCAGGCCGGCGAAATCGGCGGGCAGGCCGCCGCGGAGGTCGGTGGCGTTGCCGTCGGAGAGGAGCAGGATCCCGGCGAGGGGGCGGCCCGCGAGGCGCTCGGTGACGGCGCGCAGCCCGTGCCCGAGGGCGGAGGCGCGGCCCGCGAAGGTGAGGTCACGGAAGTCGGGCGAGGCCTGCAGGCGGGCGTCGAGCAGGTAGCGGCGGACGTCGAAGGTGGCCGCGAGCGCCCCGGGCCACGCCGCGCGGGCGGGGTCGAGCAGTTCGCGGAGTTCCTCGCCGCGGGCGCGCGTGGCCCCCGGGTCGCGGACCTGCAGGCTCTGGCTGTTGTCGGCGACGACCGCGAAGAGGTTGGCGCCGGGCCGCGCGCGCTGGCGGACCCACGTGGGTTCCAGGAGGCAGAGCACGAGCGCGGCGCAGCCGAGGGCCTTGAGCGCCGCGAGGCCCCAGCGCCACGGGTGACCGGCGGCCCGGTGGTACCCCCACGCCAGCGCAGCGAGCGCGACGGCCCCGGCGGCGAGCGCGGGCCAGAGCCAGGGCCCGGCGGAAAAGGTGAACGTGGACCCCATCGGTCAGCGGTCCTTCCCCAGTTCCTCGTAGTAGCGGCGCACCGCCTCGGCGAAGCGGGCGGGCACCGGATCGCGGTCGAGCGGCACGAGCGGATCCTTCGATTCCCGGCGTGCGAGGTCCTCCGCCACGCGGCTGCGCACCTCGAGCAGCGGGCGCAGAATCTGGAGTTGCACGGAGGCCCAGTCAGGCTTGCGGCGCTCCTGCCGGAAGTCGCGGCGCACGAGGCGGGCGCGCTCCCGGGCGGAGGCGAGGGCGTTGCGCAACTCGGGCGACTCGACCAGATCCTCGACGTCGCGGAGTCGCTCGCTCCAGCGGTTGAATTCCTCGCCGGTGAGCGGGCCGCGGGTGACGGCGCCGCCGAAATCACCGCCGCCGATCCCGGCGCGTTCCTCCCCGGCGTTGAAGAGGGCATCGAGGCCGAGGGACTCCCGGCCGCCTCCGCCCCCACCGCCACGGCGCACGGGGCGCGGGCCATCGGCGGCCATCCGCTCGCCGGCCGGACGGGCCTCGGAGCGCCCGCGGCCCTCGTTCTCGCCGGGAGCGCCCGCGTTCCCGCGGCCCTCGCCCGGAGTCTGGCCCGCACCGGGCGGGCCCGGTTGGCCCGGCGTGCCAGCCGCGACGGACTCACCCGGAGAGCTGCCGGGGCGGCGGGGCTCACCGGCCGCATCGGGGGAGGAGCCCTCGGTTCCGGCGGGGCGTTCCCCGGCGGGAGCGTTGGCGGAGGCCTGTCGTTCCTCGCCCGGGCCACCGGCACCCGGGGCGCCCGCGGCGGCGAGCTCGCGCTGCAGCTGGTCGGCCAGCGCATCGAGCTCGGAACGGGCGAGTTTGAGCTGTTCGGCATCGTCGCCCAGCACCCGTTCGGCGGCACGTTCGACCCCACGGCGGAGCTCGTCGACCAGCCCGCGGGAGCGCTCGCCGGCCTGGCGGGCCTCGGAGAGGAGACCGTCGCGGAGCAGTTCGCGCGTCACGTCCACCGCGCGGCCGCCCTCCTCGCGTTCCTGGGCCCGCTGGAGGCGTTCGTTGAGGTCCCGGGAGAGGGCGCCCCCGGAAAGGAGTCCCTCGCGGGCGTCGCGGACGGCCTTGGCGTCATCTTGGCTGACCTTGCGGAGGCTGTCGTAGAGCTGGCGGGAGAGGAGCGGTTCGGAGTTCTCGGCCTGCTCGGAGAGGCGGCTGGCGCGTTCGACGAGGCGGTTGAGCTGTTCCTTCTGGCCCTCGAGCTGGTCGAGGAGTTCCTGGCGGTCGCCGGCGCCGGAGAGCGTCTTGCGCGCGCCGGTGGCACCACCCTGGGCGAGACGCTCGAGCTGGCGGGCGGCCTCCTCCTGCTGCTGGGCGAGGCTGCGGGCCTCGCCGCGCATCGTGCGGAGTTCCTCGGCGAACTCCCCCGCGCTCTGGCGGCGGAGCTCGTCGCGCATCTCCTGCAGCTGCCGCTGGGCGCGGGAGCCGGAGGCGAGGGCCTGGGCGACGGAGCCGCCGGCGGCCGCGTCGGCGGCCTGGCGGAGCTGGTCGCGGGTCTCCTCGAGCTGCTGGCGCTGGTTGGCGAGGGAAGCCTGGTTCTCGGCGCGGTCCATCCTTTGGCGGATCTCGTCGGCGTCGGCGAGCATCTGGCGCTGTTCCTCCTCGAGGCGGCGGAGGCGGCGGGCGGCCTCCTCGCGCTCGGCCTCGGTCTTGGCCTCCTGCAGGGAGGCCTGGACCTCGCGGAGGCGCTCGTTGAGGTCCTGCTGGCGGCGGGCGAGCTCCTGCAGGCGGTTCATCACCGCGAGCTGCTCGCGGCGTTCCTGGTTCTGCGGGGAGCGGGCGACGCGCTGGGTCTCGTAACGGTTCTCGGATTGCTCAAGCTCGAGCTGGTCGAGCTGGCGCTGGTTGCCGCCGCCTCCGCCGCCCCCACCCTGCTTACGGTTACGCCGGGACACGGAGGTCTCGCGGCTCTGTAGCCGGAGGAGGGCCTGGTAGGCGGCCTGCTCGTGGATCAGGGCCTGCGCCAGGGGCTCGGGCGCCGTGGCGGCCTCCCGCAGGCGCTCCACCGCGCGCTCCATCCCCTGGATCACGGGCTGCCACAGGGCCTCCTGCCGGGGGCCCCGGGCCTCCGCGGCGGCTTCTCCGGCCTGGGTCAGGGCCTGCTGCTGCGACTCGAGCACCACCTTGACGTTGGCGGCGTAGCCCGGCTTGGCGCCGTCGCGCCGCAGGCGCCAGGTGGCGCTGATGATCTGCTTCTGCAGTTCGGTGAGGCGCTGGGCCTGCTGGCCCTGGGGGCCACCCTCGCCCTCGCCGGAGTCCTGCCGCCGCTCGCGGAAGATCTCGTCGAACGGCCGCACCTCCGCGAAGAACAGGTCGCCCTGCGTCCGTCGCGGGCGGCCATCGGGCCCGATATCCTCGGCCCACGCGTGCCAGGTCACGAGGTCGTCCGGTTTGGCCCCGAGTTCCTCGAGGCGCAGCAGGTGGGAGAAGGCGCGTTTCTCGCGGGCGGGGGCATCCCGGCCGAGTTCCACCTCGGCCTGCGCGCCATCGGCGAGGGTGTAGGCCAGCCCGTGGCGCAGCACCCCGAAGTCGTCCCAGACCGTGCCCTCGAAGCCAACCTCCTCCAGCGCGGAGGGGCGCACGTCGCCGCGGGGGAGCGCGAGGCGGATCTCCGGCGGGCGGTTGGGCTGCACGTCGATGGTGAAGGGCACGGGCGTCTTCGCGCCGCGGTCCTCGTCGTCCGTGAGCTGGAGCTCGTAGGTGCCGCTGGCGGCGGGCACGTGGCCGGCGAGCAGGGCCTCGGGACGGCCCGGGGAGGGCTGCAACTCGATCGTGCCCTTGGTGGCGCCGCGTCCGACGAGGCGCGCGGAGCGCACGGGCTTGTTGAGGGCGAGGGTCAGGTCGAGCCGGGTGCCCTCGACGGCGCTGACCCGCCGGGTGTCCTCGATGCGGCGGGGCGGCAGGCGCGTGTAATCGGGAAACGTGAGCGCGAAATCCGCGCGGATGAGCCGCGGATGCTCGAAGACGGACACACGGAACTCCGGGGTGTGCCCGCCGGGATACTCGACCTGGTAGGTGAGGTCGCGCTGGACCTCCGGCACGCTCCCGCCGAACACCGGATCCGCCAGGCTCTTCACCAGCGGGATCGTCCGCGACCCGGCCCCGGACTCGCGCACGACCAGCGTGACGCCCGCGGGCACCTCGCCCCCGAAGCGGGCCAGCACGACGAGGCTCTCACCCTTCTCCAACTTCGTGTCGCCCGGCGTGACGGTCACGCCATCCGCGCCCTTCCACGAGGGTTTCTCGCCCAGCACCGGGGTCACGCGGAGGTAGGAAAGCGACGCGACGAAGAGCCCGCAGGCCAGCCAGTGGAGCGCCTGCCACCCGAGGAGCCGGCGCCGCGGCAGCACGTCGCGCCAGTCCGCGCGCGCCGCCCGGGCGGCCGCCTCCTGCACGAGCCGTTCCCGGAAGTAGCCGCCGGGGCCCGCGGTGTCCGCGGTCTGCTGGACGGCGGTGAGCAGGAGCCCGTCGAGTTCGGGGTGCGCGGCCTCGATCCGGCGGGCGAGCCAGCGGTCATCGATCGGGCGGGTGAGCTGGTTGAGGGCGAGGGTGAACGCAAGGGCGGCGCCGAGGCCGGCGACCGAGGGCAGGACGAGGGGGGAGGTCCAGCCGAGCGGCCCCTGCAGCCAAGCGAGGGTGAGCGCGATCAGGGCACACGCGGCCCAGCCGGCGGCGAGCGCGCGCCAGAAACGGAACCAGCGGATGCGCGCAGCCACCCGCCGGAGCCTTTGGCGCAGGACAGGATCGTTCATAAAGAGGAGGCCGCCGGGCGGATCGCCCGGCCGGCGAGGAAGGTTTCGGCGAGCAGGACGAGCAGCGCGGCGGCGACGAGCCACCGCCAGAGTTTCTGGCGACCCTCGGCCTCGGCGCCGAGCAGCGTCGCGGGGGTCACCGGCGCGGCGGGGGCGACGTTGGCGCGGGAGACGGGAACGCCCAGCCGCTCCAACTCATCCGCCCCGAGCGGGGCCGTCCGGCTTTCCGCGGGGTCCACGTTCACCGCCAGCCGCAGGGCCGTGGCGCCCGGGCCGACCGTGTACACGCCGGGGGCGGAAGCGCCGGTGAACGGCTGGCCCGAGGTCACCGGAAGGTTTTCGCCGCCTGGACCGCGCACCGGTCCCGCGGCCTGGGCGGCGGGCAAAGACACCGGGTCGCCGACCGCGTACTGCGGGTTGAAACCGCCGGTTCCCCCGGAGGCCTCGAGCAGCGACCACAGCAGCGGGACAAACTTCGACGAGAGCGCGAGCTGGCTGTCCGCCGGATGCCAGCCGCTCATCCAGAGCAGCAGGCGCCCGCGGCCCCGCGGGACCTCCACGAGCAGCGGATGCCCGGAATCGAGGCGGACCAGCACGCGCGCGCCCGGGAGTGACGCGGGATCAAGCTCGCGGTGCCGCCACACGCGGATGCGGCTGAAGTCGCTGAAGCGGGCGTCCGTGAACGGTGCGAGCAGCGGATGGCCGAAATCCACCTCGGCCCACAGGGCGGGACGATCCGCGCGGGACTCGCGCAACGGCACCGCGGGGGTGCCGGCCAAACGGCCCAGCGCCTCGCCTTCCGCCGCCCCGGCACCCCGCAGCAGGACCACCACCGTGCCGCCGTCGGCGACCGCCGCGCGCAGGGCCTCCTCGTTGCCGTGGAGCGCGGAGACAAAAGTCAGGCGGGCCGCGGCGAGGTCGGCGGCGGCGAGCGGCACCGCGGGCGGGCGCGCCTCGACCCGTACGGCGACGCGCGGCGTCTCGGCGAACGCGCGCCGCAGGAAGAAGAGCGGTTGTGCCGGATCCTCCGGCGGCTCGGCGCCGACCCAGAGCACGAGCGGACGCTCCTGCACCGGCGCGATCCAGTGCAGCGTGTTGTCGAAGGCATCCTCGTCCCCGGAAAGCACCAGGCGCTCCTCGCCCGTGGCACCCGCCGGGCGCGCGAGCGCGAAGGTCCGGGTCTGGCCCGGGGGCACGTAGGCCTCGATCGCCTCGCCGACCGCGGGGCCGTCCGCGCCCGGGGTGAGCCCGGGCCGCCGCCAGGTGAGCGTGAAGCGTTCCTGCCGGGAGCCCGCGGCGTTCGCCACCCGCACCCGCACCTTGGCCTCCGGGGTACGCGCGCCCTCCGTGGCGTCGGTCAGCAGCTGGATCCCGGCGTTGGTGGTGGTCCGCGCCGCTACGGGCTCGAGCAGCAACTCGACGCCCCGTGGCCACTCGAAGGCCTGCAGGGATTCCAAGCGGCTGCCCTCCTGGAGGTCGCTGACCAGCACGATCTGGCGCGGGCCGGGGGCGCGGCCCGGATCGTCCTCCGCGAGCAGGTCCGCGGCGAAGGCCAGAGCCCGTCCGAGCTGCGTGCCCGCCCAGCCCGGTTGCAGCGCGGCGAGACGCCCCTCGGCCAACGCTCTCCTTTCGCCCGGGGCGACCTGGTTCCAGGCCCGGAAGTCCAGCCGCGTCTCGACCGAGCGGTCGAACGCCACGAGCGCGAACTGGTCGGAGGGCGCAGCCCGCTCGAGCAGGGTGCGGACGCGAGCGCGGGCGTCCTCCCAGAGGCCCTCGCGGCGCATGCTCGCGCTGCGGTCGAGCAGCACCACGACGCGCCGGGGCGGATTGGCGGACGGATCGGCGGCGGGGGATTCCGGCAGGAAGGGGCGCGCGAATCCGAGGGCGAGCACGAGCAGCGCGAGGCAGCGCAGCAGGAGCAGCAGCCAGTGCTCCACGCGGTGGCGGTGCGAGACGCGGGGCGGGCTGGGCTCGAGGAAGAGCAGCGAGCTGAAGCGCACGCGCTCGCGGGTCGCCCGCCGCACCAGATGGTAGAGGATGGGGCCCGCGACCGCGAGGGCGCCGAGCAAAAACAGGGGCGTGAGGAAGTTCATCCGCCGCCTCCCCCCGGGGCGCGCCGGACCAGCCGGCCCCGCCGGGCCCGGGCCTGCAGGAACGAGAACAGCGCGAGTTCCAGCGGCTCGTCCGTCCGCACCCCGTGCAGCATCACCCCGAGCCGCGCCGTCACCGCCCGCAGTTCCTCCCGGTGTTGCTCGAACCGGCGGCCGTAGGCCTCGCGGGCCTGCGCCGGATCGATGTAGAGCGTCCGCCCCGACTCGACGTCCTCCACCATCGCGGGTCCGCCGAGCCCGAGCGAGGGCTCGGCCGGGTCGAGCACGCGGAAAGCGGCCACCTCGTGGCCTGCCGCGGTGAGGGTGAGGAGATCGCGCCCCAGCCGTTCGAGCGGCGCGAGAAAATCGGACAGCACGAGCACGAGGCCGCGCTTGGCGATGAGGCGGGAGAAGTGCTGGAAGGGCGCTGAGAGGTCCGTGGCTTGGCCGGCCGCGGGGCGCTCGAGCGTGTGCAGGATCTGGCGGAGATGGCCCGACCGGTGGCGCGGGGGCAGGTGATCGCGCACTTGCTCGTCGAAGGTCGTCAGCCCCACCGCGTCCCCCTGCTGGTGGAGGAAAAACGCGAGCGTAGCCGCGAGGGTCGCCGCGTAGGCCGCCTTGGTGATCCCAGCGGAGCCGTACTCCATCGAGCGGCTGCGGTCGGCGAGGACGTGGACCCGCAGGTTCGTCTCATCATCGTACTTGCGCAGGTAGAAGCGGTCGGACCGCGCGAAGACGCGCCAGTCGACGTGACGCGGGTCGTCCCCCGGCGTGTACTGGCGGTACTCGGTGAACTCGACCGAGAACCCGTGGTAGGGGCTGCGGTGGAGCCCGCTCCAGAAACCCTCCACGACCGCCCGCGCCCGCAGCTCGAGGCTGCGGATGGTCATCAGCGCGCGCGGGTCGATCAGCGCGCCCGGGGCGGCGGCGAGGGTGGCCATCGGTTCAGGTGCGGCCCGCGCGCGCCAGCTCCACCAGCCGGCGGATCACCTCGTCGACGCGGATGCCTTCCGCCTCCGCGCGGTAGTTGAGCAGGATGCGGTGCCGCAGGACCGGCAGGGCGAGGCTCGCGAGATCCTCGAGGGTGACGTGCGCGCGGCCGGCGAGCAGCGCCCGGGCCTTGCCGCCGAGGACGAGGAATTGCGCGGCCCGCGTGCCGGCGCCCCAGCCCACCCAGTCGTTCACGAAGTCCGGCGTGCCCGGCTGGCGCGGCCGCGAGAGCGCGGCGAGCCGGACGGCGAACTCCACCATCTCGGTCGCGACCGGGACCTGGCGGACGAGCTCGTGGAAGCGCAGGACATCCTCCCCGGTGAAAAGCGGCTCGATCGCGGGCGGGCGGCCGGCGGTGGTCCGCCGCACCACCTCGACCTCGTCGGCGGCCGGCAGGTAGTCCATCACCACGTTGAACATGAAGCGGTCGAGCTGGGCCTCGGGCAGCGGGTAGGTGCCCTCCATCTCGATCGGGTTCTGGGTCGCGAGCACGAAGAACGGCTCCTCGAGCGCGTGGCGCACGCCGGCGGCGGTGACTTGGTGCTCCTGCATCGCCTCGAGCAGGGCGGCCTGGGTCTTCGGCGGCGTGCGGTTGATCTCGTCGGCGAGTACGAGGTGGGCGAAGACCGGCCCACGCACGAAGGTGAGGCGGCGCCCCCCCGCGCCATCGTCCTGCAGGATTTCCGTGCCGGTGATGTCCGCCGGCATCAGGTCCGGGGTGAACTGGATGCGCGCGAAGCGCAGGTGGAAGACCTGGGCGATGGACTTGACGAGGAGGGTCTTCGCGAGACCGGGGGCGCCGGTGATGAGGCAGTGGCCGCCGGCGACGAGTGCGAGGAGGATCTGCTCGATGACCTCGCGCTGGCCGACGATCGCCTTGGCGAGCTCGGCCTCGATGCGGCCCCGCCCGGCCAGCAGGCGTTCGGCGATCTCGCGCTCCGAGGCGGGGGCCGGGACGGGAGGGGGGACGGAGGGGGCGGGGTCAACGGGGATGCTCATGAAGGGGGGAAGGATGCGCGTTCAGTGCGTCATCAGGTAGAAGACGAGGTTGATGCCGAGGGGATAGGAGATCTTTTCCGAGAAGGTGGCGAAGTAGTCGGCGTTCTCGCCCTCGCGCTCCCAGCCGTCGCTGATGTCGCTGTTGTGGAAGGCGATCACCATGATCCGTCCGCGGTCGTCGAGCAGAGCGCGCACGGAGAGTTTGTCGGAGTCCGGTCCGCGGTCGATCTGCAGGGGCGCGGTGGGGTCGGCGGGGTTCCGCGCGCGGTTCCAGAACTGCATCGTCGGCACCTGCAGGGACTGCAGCGGGCCCTTCAGGTCGTAGACGCAGTGGAAGAGCGGGTGCTCGATCCCGAGCTCGGTCCAGTTGCGTTCCGGGAGGATGCGGCGCATCTGGGCGGCG
>Ga0194133_10003406_pt1 | contig 22662 bp, 18 predicted proteins | sample TA2KigOf40mmetaG_FD_155448 | JGI IMG/M metagenome (GOLD analysis project Ga0194133, IMG submission 155448) | Freshwater microbial communities from Lake Tanganyika, Tanzania - TA2015055 Kigoma Offshore 40m | ecosystem: Environmental > Aquatic > Freshwater > Lake | place: Tanzania: Lake...
AGAGGCATGGCCAGAAGGTGTTAAGGCCTGGAACGAGATGGTGCCATTGAAACGGATGGGCGATGGCGTTGACGTCGCTCGAGTGATTGAGTCGATTGCTTCGGATAATTTCAAATGGGCTACCGGCACAACGATCGAACTTGATGGTGGTGCAAATAGCGCACCCGGTTGGTAAGCGCTTCTTCGAGAAATCTAATTAAGCGTCGATTCGTTCTCGACTTATCTCGGCAGTTGAAATGAAGTCTTTTCGAGGGGCCACTTCATTACCCATAAGAAGCTCAAAGATGCCCTCGGCTGCTTGACCATCGGCAATAGTGATCCTTCGAAGGGTCCTATGGGCCGGATCCATCGTGGTCTCCCGTAGTTGGTCTGCATCCATCTCGCCAAGTCCTTTGTAACGCTGGATTGGCTCTTTCCATCGCTTTCCAGCCTTCTGCAGTTCACTGATCTTTTTCTTCATCTCATCATCGGAATAGGTATAGAAGACCTCGCCCTTCTTTCCACCGCCACCGAGGACATCAATGCGATGCAGTGGTGGGATTGCTGCGAATACTCGACCATCTTCGATCAATGGCTTCATATATCTGTGAAGCAGCGTCAGTAGGAGGCAACGAATGTGTGCGCCATCAACATCGGCATCTGACATCAAGATGATTCGACCATAACGAGCTTCATCGAGATTGAAAGACTTTCCCGAACCTGCGCCAATCACTTGGATGATAGATGCGCACTCGGTGTTGTCGAGCATCTGTGAGAGTGACGCCTTTTGTACGTTAAGAATCTTCCCGCGAATCGGCAGGATTGCTTGGTACTCAGAATCTCTTGCTGCTTTCGTTGTACCGAGTGCGGACTCACCTTCGACGATGAATAGCTCGGTACGAGAGACATCTTCCGACCTACAGTCAGAGAGTTTTGCAGGAAGCGATGAACTTTCAAGGGCATTCTTCCTTCGTTGCAACTCTTTATGGGCCCGCGCTGAGATTCGAGTTCTTGATGCGTTGGCCACCTTCTCAAGAACTGCGCGACCAGTTGCTTTCTCGATTCGTTTGGTGGATGTGAAGAATCTCTTCAACTCATCTGTAACGACTTGCGAGACGATCTTGACTACCGCTGGAGTACCCAGCACCTCTTTGGTCTGTCCTTCAAACTGTGGCTCCTGCATCCGCACGGTAACGACCGCAGTGAGGCCTTCGAGAATGTCGTCTTTGATGACATCAATCTCATTCTTCTTTAACGTGCCGGTGGACCGGAGATACTCATTGAAAGATTTGGTGAGCGCTCGTTCGAACCCTTGGACATGCGTTCCGCCTTTGGGAGTGGTGATGATGTTGACGAATGAGCGCATATTGGTCTCATAACCATTGCCCCACCGCATTGCGATATCAACGTTCATATCTCGCTCGACCTCGGTCGGATTCATCTGTCCGGCGCTATCAAGGACTGGCACGGTCTCTTGATAATGGCCAGATCCCGTCAATCGAATCACTTCCCCGATTGGTTCATCGCTTTGAATGAAAGAGCAGTACTCAGAGATTCCCCCCTTATGGAAGAAAGTCTCACTATGCTGGCTCTTGCCTCGATTGTCGTTGATGACGAGAGTGAGTCCAGGGACTAGGTACGAGGTCTGCCTGGCTCGCTCGTAGATCTCTTCCAATACGTATTCTGCATCTTTAAGGAAGATCTGTTTATCGGCCCACCATTTGATTCGGGTGCCCGTAATCTTGGCGGAAATCCTTCCTATAACACGTAGACCAGATTCGGGCGCGAAAGTGGCATTGGGTCCATCGCCATCAAAGATTCCAGCCACGCCTCGTTTGAAAGACATCCAATGAATCTTTCCACCGCGATCTACTTCAACATCAAGGCGTGAAGAGAGGGCGTTGACCACTGATGCGCCAACTCCATGCAATCCACCAGTTGCCGCGTAAGAGCCGCCGCCAAACTTTCCACCAGCATGAAGTTTTGTCATAACTACTTCAACACCAGTAAGTCCGGTTCGAGGCTCTTTATCGATTGGAATGCCTCGACCGTCATCGTGAACTTCGACCGAACCATCTTTCTCAAGATTGACGATGATCTTCTTGCAGTGACCGGCAAGTGACTCATCAACTGCGTTATCAATAATCTCCCAGAGGCAGTGCATCAATCCACGTGAGTCGGTGGAGCCGATATACATACCTGGGCGTTTTCTAACCGCCTCAAGCCCCTCGAGAACCGCAAGATCCTTGGCCGTATAGCTATCTTCTACATGAACCTCGTCGGCCAAATCTCCACCTTTTTTCTCTTAATTCTCAGGTGCGCACTCTAACTAGCCCCCTGAAGGAAATCCGATATATGAGATTTGAGACACGCCCGAGTGCTCGAAATCTCTATTCTCTGAGGTGGGAATAACGAGAGCATGATTAGATGTTGGTGCTTTCAGATACATTTTCAAGGATTGAATAGTGAAGCGAGAGAAGAAGAGGAGCCAGGAGTGATGAACGACCAGGTGATCTTGGAGCAAACACCGCTCAATGCTGTAGATCGTTGTGATCGATGTGGCGCCCAGGCATATGTTCGCGCGACGTTGCTCTCAGGTGCATCACTTCTCTTCTGCTCCCACCATGCGAAGGCTTACGCTGAAGGACTCAAAGATCAGGCCAGGCATATTCACGATGAGACCCATCGTCTTGATGAGTCTGCTGGGGCTGAGTAAAGACTCAACCTATACTCACTTACCGATGAGGAGTGAGGCACCTTTATAAATCAAGCTTTCGCGGTTCGTAAGCCTTTCCTCGTGATCAGCCAACTTCACCATTGAAACAAGTGCATTCGCACCGATAAAGCGAAGTGGTTCGATGGGCCATTTTCTCGATTGATTTTCGATAAATGGCATCTTCATGTACTTCTCCCCGCCAAGCATGCAATCAGCAAGAGCCTTTGCCGAGAGATAACTGATGGTCACGCCATCACCAACATATCCGCCAATAGAACCAGTCTGAGTCTTCGAGTCGAAGAAGAGATAACTCTCCCAATTCCAGCGGACAGCAACCGGGCCGCCCCATCGATGAGTAACGCTCCATTCACCTAGATGTGGAAACCACTTCCCCAGCAACGATGAGATTTGATTATGGACGCTCTCCTTGCTCTCTTTTCTAGAACGAAGGCGGCTTCCAAATGGGTAGCGCGCACCGCGACCGCCGATGGCCATACGTCCATCATGAGTCATCTGCGCGTAGTTGACGTTATGAAGCGCCTCCATAAAAGCAAGGCCCGGTATTCGCGTCACGCTCGATTGTTGCTCGGAGGTAAGTGGTGAGGTCGCAACCATGAGGGAATAGATAGGTATTTGCTTTCGAGATGGCGCCTTGTAAGCCTCGGTGGCAATAATCCGTTTCCGGCACTTCACGAGATGACCGTTAACTCGAAGTGAGTCTTCATCCAGTTGAGCTTCAGATTTCTCGAATATCGCAACTCCGCGCGAGATGAGGTGCTGGGCCAAGGCCCGCAGTAACGGGTATGGCGCAACGGTGGCGCAGTCCGGATCGAAGAGCGATCCGATTGCCCCATCGACACCAAGCATCGATTGAGTTTCCTGCTTGCCGAGGAGTCTTTTCTTTCCAAAGAGTGAACTCTGAAGTCGAGTTAACTGGGCTTGATTACGAGCAAAGACCAATGAACCTGCCTTGCGAAAATTGGCAGTGGGCGCATGAGTTGAGGCAAAATCGCCAATCTCGTCAATCGCAGATCGCATCAAATCCCAGAAACCTTCGATATCAGAGTTGGGATGACGTTTCTTGAGAGTAAAAGGGTCTACTGGGTAATCAGAGGAGACCCAGCCACCATTTCTGCCGCTTGCACCGAAGCCAATCTCCTCAGCTTCGAATATTGCGATACTTAATGAGGCATCGCGCTCAAGTAAATGAAATGCACTCCAGAGACCTGAAAAACCGCCACCGATGATTACAACATCGAAATCAACTGGTTCCTTCAGCGCAGGAAGCTGGAGGGATTGATGACCATCTCGCCAAAGCGGATGGTTATTCGGCTTGGAATCCTGCCTCACGGTGAGAACCATCGCACATTGGTTTCTCTTTCGAGTGACCACACCTGCAGAGGGAGAAATCACTCTTAGTTTCGATCACATTTCCATCGCCGTCGACGAAATCAACGGTTCCAGTGACACGAATCGAGCCATTAGGCTTTACTCGCATCGTGACTTTCTCACTCATCGAATTTCCGATCTCTAGTCGAGGTAATCGCGTAGCGACTGCGAACGTGAAGGGTGGCGGAGTTTAGACATCGTCTTCGACTCGATTTGGCGAATGCGCTCTCGAGTCACGCCGTAGACCTTGCCAATCTCATCAAGGGTCTTCGGCTGGCCATCTGTCAGACCAAATCGCATCTTTACAACGCCTGCTTCGCGCTCGGACATGGTGTCAAGGACTTTATGGAGCTCTTCTTGCAAGATGGTGAAGGAGACCGCTTCAGCAGGGACGATTGCCTCAGAATCCTCAATCAAGTCACCGAACTCGCTATCGCCTTCTTCGCCAAGTGGCGTATGAAGTGAAATCGGCTCGCGTCCATACTTCTGAACTTCAACGACCTTCTCAGGGGTCATATCAAGTTCTTTTGCGAGCTCCTCAGGCGTTGGTTCCCTACCAAGATCTTGAAGCATCTGGCGCTGTACTCGCGCGAGTTTGTTGATGACTTCAACCATATGAACTGGAATACGGATGGTTCGTGCTTGGTCAGCCATCGCTCTCGTGATCGCTTGGCGGATCCACCAAGTCGCATAGGTCGAGAACTTGTATCCCTTTGTATAGTCGAACTTCTCTACCGCACGGATAAGACCAAGATTTCCTTCTTGGATTAGGTCAAGGAAGAGCATTCCACGTCCGGTGTATCTCTTCGCCAACGAGACCACAAGACGGAGGTTTGCTTCGAGAAGATGGTTCTTTGCTCGCTTTCCATCCTCGGCGATCCACTCTAATTCCTTCTTCAGCTTTCGATCCATCTTCTTGTCGTGAGTGACGCGCTCTTCAGCGAAAAGTCCTGCTTCGATTCGCATTGCCAACTCAACTTCGAGCTCTGCATTAAGAAGGGCCACACGACCTATCTGCTTGAGGTAATCCTTAACTGGATCAGCTGTTGCGCCTGCGGTGAGAACAGTCTGTGGCGGAGCGTCATCCTCTTCCGAATCCTTAAGTGTGAACTCACCTTCTTCACGCTTTGCTTCTTCACTGAGATTGACGACTCGGACATCACTCTTCTCTTCGCCCTCTTCGCCCTCACCCTCAGTTGCAATACTCTCTAGATCTTCAAGTTCTACATCTTCAACTTCAACTTCTTCACCATCAACAATAACTTTCTTTGTTGCTCCTGGAACTTTTGCTGTTGCTTGCGGATTCTTGCCTGCCTTCATCGCCTCAAGTTCGGCTTTTGTTGGGAATCGACGTGGACCCTTCGGCGCTTCGCTGGCGAGCGCACCCTTCTTCTTTAATTCTTCAATCTCAGCCTTTGTAAGGAAGCGTTTCGGCGCTGTCGCCTTCTTAACAGTCTTCTTCTTTGGCTTTGCCTTCACTGCAGGTTTTGCAATGGTGCGAATCGGAGCGAAGCGAGAGACCGTTGCGCTCTTTTTTGCCGCTGACTTCTTATTAGCCTTCGCAGTCTTCTTTACCGACCGCTTTTTGGGCGCACGAAATACAGGCAATTGAGTTCCTTTGGATTTCGGCTTCTCGGAGGGTTCCGGAGCCATCTCGTTCTTGGCATATTATAAATTGTCCACAGGCTTATTCCACCCAGAATCGCCGCAATCGACCCCTAACGGACGCGTTCGAGGGCTTTCCGGATGATTTCGCCCACCCGTTCAACCTCAATCAGGAATCCGTCATGGCCAAAAGGTGAAGAAATCACCTCAAGGGGCTTCGCGGTAGGAGTTAACTCGACGATTTCCTTCTGTAACCGAGGTGGGAAGAGGCGATCGGTATCGATGGCGACCACCGTTGTTTCGGCTTTGATCCGAGAGAGTGCAGCACCTACCCCACCGCGGCCACGCCCCACATCGTGGGTGTTCATAGCCTCAGTGAGGTGGATGTAGGTGTTGGCATCAAATCGCCTCTGAAGCTTCTCGGCCTGATGATCCAGATATGAGGCAACTTGGAAGCGCCCACTTCCATCCTCTTGCCCAAGCGCTCCAAAACGAAGGTCCATCTCAAGTTCAGTCCTGTAGGTGAGGTGCGCTATTCGCCGTGCGATACCAAGCCCCTCAACGGGACCTTTCTCGGCTTCGTAGTAATCACCGCCATAGAAGTTTGGGTCGCTCTTAATCGCTCGAATCTGAATCGAAGCGGTTCCGATCTGATCTCCTGTGGCAATGGCAGAGGATCCGATCACGCAGATTGCCGCGACTGCATCTGGATATGTGACCGCCCATTCGAGCGCGCGCATCCCACCCAGAGAAGGCCCAGCTGCGAGAAGGAATCTTTCGATTCCGAAATGTTCGGCGACTTTCTTCTCGGCAAGAACCATGTCGCGAATAGAGACTGTTGGAAAGCGTGAACCAAACCTTCTTCCATCGGGGGCAAGTGATGATGGTCCTGTGCTTCCTTGACATCCACCGATCACATTGGGGCAGATGATGAAGAATCGATCGGTATCGAAGGCAAGGCCAGGGCCAACCATCTTCGGCCACCACGCGGGAACATCAGACCATCCCGTGAGAGCATGGTTGATCAGGATCGCATTGCTCTTATCAGCATTAAGTCTGCCCCAACTTTGATAAGCGATAGTCGGCTCACTTAAGCGAGCACCGTTTTCCAAAGGCAGAGGTTCAAGCTTTAGGAAGTTGCGCTCACCCGGTTCGTGGCTTTCCAGCCAGGCGCCAGTGACTTCGCCACCGGCGCCTTGCTTGCCAAAATCCTTAAGCGCTTCTTGCTGTGGCGACATCTATGCAGTTGCCTTCACCAGAGCCGCTGCGCTAAAGCCGCGCTCGAGATCAGAGATGATGTCATCTATATGTTCGAGTCCAAGGCTAAGTCTCACCAGCCCTGGTTCAACGCCAGCAGTTAGCTGCTCCTCTGGCTTCAACTGCGAATGCGTCGTTGATGCCGGATGAATCGCAAGTGATCGCACATCACCAATATTTGCAACATGCGAGAAGATAGTAAGAGCTTCGATGAACTTCTTACCCGCTTCTACGCCACCTTTGATATGGAATGAGAGCACAGAGCCAGATCCCTTAGGCGAATACTTTTTGGCGAGTGCGTTCCATGGCGATGATGAGAGCGATGCGTAGTTCACCTTCTCTACCTGCGGATTCTTCTCAAGCCAATCCGCTACTTTCTTCGCATTCTCTACATGGCGTTCGATCCGCAGTGAGAGCGTCTCGAGTCCCTGGGCGAGAAGCCAAGCGTTAAATGGGCTGACTGCTGCTCCGACATCTCGAAGCAGAGTGAGGCGGATCTTGAAAATGTAGGCGAGGTTGGCGCCAAATGCTGAGCCGACGCCAAGGGCTTTGGCGTATTCCAAGCCATGGTAGGAGGGGTCGGGATTATTGAATCCTGGGAAGCGATCTGGATACTTCGCGTAATCGAAGTTTCCTGAATCGATAATCGCCCCGACGACGGCATTTCCATGCCCCGAAAGGAATTTCGTCGCAGAATGTACGACGACATCTGCGCCATGTTCTATCGGTCGGATCAAGAAGGGTGTCGCCACAGTGTTATCGACGATCAATGGCAGGCCGGCATCATGTGCCACCTTTGCCACCGCTTCGATATCGAGCAGGTCGTTCTTAGGATTCGCAATCGTCTCTCCGAAAAGTGCTTTCGTATTAGGACGAATCGCCTTCTTCCAACTCTCTGGATCATCCGGGTTCTCAACGAAGCTCACCTCAATACCGAACTTTGGCAAGGTGTGGTGAAAGAGGTTGTAAGTGCCACCATAAAGTGATGGTGATGAGACGATGTGATCGCCTGCCTCTGCGACATTGAGAACTGCGAAAGTCGTTGCTGCAGAGCCTGAGGCGAGAAGAAGAGCAGCAACGCCACCTTCTAACGATGCAAGCCTCTGTTCGACCGCATCTTGAGTTGGATTCATGATGCGGGTGTAGATATTTCCAAGTTCGGCAAGGCCAAAGAGATTGGCAGCATGGGTGGTATCGCGGAACTGGTAGGCAGTCGTTTGATAAAGCGGAAGTGCTCGCGCGCCCGTTGTTGGGTCAGGTACCTGACCCGCATGGATCTGGCGCGTTTCGAACGCTGCGCCACGAACATCGAATGGAATGGCTGAATTATTGGTAGACAAAGGAAGACCTCCCCGAAACTATCGGGGCCTGACATCTGTGGCAGACCCGCGCTTGTTCAGTGACTCTCACTGAACCTGGTCCTCACCCGGAGCACCCCACCGCGGAGGAGGGTTGCCGTCCAGTTAGCCGGGGCTTAAACGCTGGAACTCATGACCTGGGCGCATTCTAAGGAATCCGACCCACTCCTGCAAGTCATCATTGCCGTTCTGGCCTAAAACCTGGCTAGAAGACTGCAGATTCTCTGCGAACTCTCGCCTCTTTGAATCGATCAACTGAGAGCGGAGAAATATCCACGAAAGGTTCTTGCCCAAGGTAAAGGTCTCGAATGATCTCTCCCACTGCGGGTGCCTGCATCACACCATGACCGCTGAATCCAGTGGCATAGAGAACTCGGTTGGGCGACTCCGCTTCACCAAGGAGGGCATTGTTATCGGGGCTTGTGTCATAGAGCCCTGCCCATCCCTTTCCGATTCCAAGTTCACTGGTGATCGGTATTCGATGGAGCGCAAGTTCGGCAAGCATTTCGATATATCTCGGATCTCGAGTGGTGTCGAAGCCAGCAGGAACTCTCTCATCTGAGAATCCGATAAGGAGAGCTCCTCCTTCGGGTCGCCAACTAAGCGTCGAGGAGAAATCGATCGTCATAGGGAGTGAATCAGGCATCCCGCTCCAGTGGCTTCCAAGCGGATCGGTAATCACTATCTCTCGCTTGTAAGGCCTAACCGGAATATTGAGGCCGACCATCTCGCCGATCTCTGGTGACCAAACTCCAGCGGCAATGACGACCGTTGAAGTTGAAATCTTCCTACTCGCCGTATGAACCGCGGTGATTGAATTAGCTTCTCGAGCTATCCCTGTAACACCCTCACCCTGCAAAATCTTCGCTCCAAGTTTTCTTGCGCCTTGGGCATAACCCATCACTGCTCCTTCGGGGGAACATTGCGCGTCAGTCGGCGAATGGAGAGCTGCGATCAAGCCTTCAGTAGAAATCATCGGATTTATCTCACGGGCTTCTTCTGGCGAGATGATTCGACTTGGAATGCCAAAAGCGCTTTGACGTTCAACGATTCTTCGAAAATTCTCTAGGTCATCTTCTCTACTGATCAGAATGAGATACCCATGAACCTTGAAGTCGACTTCATGCCCTGGTCGCGCAGAGAAGTTTCTATAGGCTTCGATTGAGCGAAGGGCTATCTCGATATTAAGGTCATCGCTAAAGATGGTGCGAAGACCACCTGCTGCTTTCGAGGTTGAGCCGGCCCCAAGTTCGCTTTTCTCGATGAGTGCAACATCGACATCTGCTTCCGCGAGCTGGAATGCGATTGAAGCGCCTACTACGCCGCCACCAATAACTACTACCTCAGCCGAACTCTCCTGCATAGCGAGAGCCTATGAGAAAGTTCTAAAGTTTATGGCTGGGAAGTCCGTGAACTTCGGCGACCGCCTCGTAATAGATCTTTCCTTCATGCACATTGAGACCAAGGGCGAGATTCGGGTCGTCCTTTATCGCCTCCCGCCAACCTCTATCGGCGAGCGCGAGGGCGTAACGAAGCGTCACATTCGTCAGCGCATAGGTCGAGGTATAAGGAACCGCGCCAGGCATATTTGCCACGCAATAGAAAATTGAGCCATGGACTGGATATGTCGGATCAGCATGCGTGGTGGGCTTGGAATCCTCAAAGCAACCACCTTGATCGATAGCAATATCGACAAGAACGCTTCCTGGCTTCATTCTCTTGACGAGATCGTTACTGACCAGGCGTGGCGCCTTTGCACCGTGGACCAGAACTGCGCCAATTACAAGATCTGCTGAGAGAACTTGGTCTTCGATCTCATAGGAGTTAGAGGCAAGGGTTCTGACATTTCCTTCGAAAAGTTCATCAAGCTGAACGAGGCGACGGGTATTCACATCGAGAATCGTGACTTCTGCTCTCATTCCATGCGCGATTGTCGCGGCATTGACGCCAGCGACTCCCCCGCCGAGGATCACAACTCGTGCCGGACGTACGCCAGGCACGCCACCAAGGAGAACGCCTCGACCGCCAGCACTCTTTTGTAGCGCCGCTGCACCAACTTGTACCGCCATACGTCCAGCAACTTCGCTCATCGGCGCGAGAAGTGGAAGATACCCATTGACATCGACGGTTTCATAGGCAATCGCGGTGATGCCACTCTTGATGAGAGCATCGGTGCAATCTTTCGAGGCTGCGAGATGTAGATATGTGAAGAGCACTTGGCCTTGGCGCATCAATGAATATTCCTGCGCGATTGGCTCTTTCACCTTCAAGATCATCTCCGCCCGCGACCAGACTTCAGCGGCAGAAGCTACGATCTCAGCACCAGCAGCTTTGTAAGCATCATCGGAAATCGCCGAACCATTGCCTGCACCGGTTTCTACGATGACTTTATGGCCGTGATTGATGAACTCTCTTACGCCAGCCGGGGTAATCGCAACGCGATATTCATGATTCTTGATTTCACGAGGGACACCAACCAGCATCTCAAGACTCCTTCAACTTTTCAGGTGATCGGCCAGATTGGGGCCGTAAAGTTGAAGAAATACTACCCCCGGCAGTGAAGGCTGATGGAACCGATCAAACCTTTGGAAAGGAGCATCAGGCGACCTCATCGAAGATTGCCGAGGATATTTTGGGATGAAGTTCTCTTCGCATCGTGGCGAAAGTCTCAGGGGGCCAACCCGCAGCGAAGACTCGCTTTAGTAGGTGTGCAAGTGGGTACTCATCATCACTCTCCAGCGCACGATCAAGGGCGCTCTGCGCTAAGACTCCATCACCTTTCTCATAGGCGGTAGCAGCGAGAAGCGTTGCTACTGGAGCGACATAGCGAGATGGCGCAATGCGAACAATCCAACGCCAGAGATCGATCAATGTCTCCAAGTTCTCTTCGTTAATTGAACCGAGCGCGAAGTCCCTCACCTGCAGATCCTTGAGTCGAACCAGGACCAAAGCGAGAAGGGAGGCATCACTCGCTGGTCCGGCCACTTCAGCCACTTCTATCAGTTGAGAAATGGCTTGCGCGCCTTCTCTTTGAAAAGGTCTTGGGTCATTGCGATAGTCGATCTCAGCAATCAACTCAATCGCAAGTGAGACGTCGTTGGCGAGGGCTTGAAGCGAGTCATCACAACGAAGGGATTGTTGAAGTTCTTCTCGTGATGCATAGGGCATCGGGTGACCAAGTAGGACCTGTTCTGCTGCAATCGTCGAACTTGAGATCTCAGGGATGGGATTTCCCTCCACTGGGCAACATGAATTGTCTTCACACATTGCAGATCGCCATCGTCCGCCCTCGACCAGGAGTGATTCCCTCACGAAGATTCCAGTTGCTGAAATCATCTCCTTGATCTCATCATTGAGATCTTTCTTATCTCCTGCTGCGGTGTAGGAGATGATCATCGCGCAGTCAGAGTGAGAGCGCTGCAAGTGAACGACTATTTCGTTGAAATCCCGACTATCAAGATCAAAGCGCATGGCAATATTGATTGCCTCTTCTCGGATCCCGATCACGATCAAAGACTCCTGCGGTGAGAAACCCATCAAAAACGGTACTGCTACCAACAAATCATGCGGTGAAGTGAGTGTTGTCATGTGCAGATGCTGTCTCAGAATTCGATTTCAATTTTGGACGAGTGTGAAATCTGTGGATTAACTCTCTCTGTGGAAGATCAACCAAGTAATCGAGTTGGCGCTTTATAGATTGTGAGGTCACGCTCTCGCTTCTGGGTGATCACGCCATCAATTGGCGATGAAAGTCCGGCAACAGTAAAAGTCCCATTCCATGTTGTCGTTAGCTTGATTTTTTTGACTCCAGCGAGGTGATAAGTGAAGGTGTTGAGAGCTAGTGGATACGGTGCGCCAGGTAGCGAGGTTTGTCGGGTAGTTCCCTCTCCGTATTCCCAGAGAAACTCTGGCGTGAGAGAAATTCCCACCGGGATTCCTGCAACTTTAAGAGTTACTTCAAATTTCGTTGGTGTAGTGGTCCAGAAGAAGACCGGGGTGTGAAGCGTTGCTCCGCTGACCGGTTGAAATTGGATATCCCCGATAGGAATCATCTGGCTGACGCGATCCGAGAGCGAGGTTGAGGCAACCACTAACTCTGCAGGAGGTGCAACTCTCTCGCTATTCCTTTTCCTCGTCGCTGCCGCCTTTCGCGCCGCTTCTCGCCATGCGGCATAGCGATCAGGGTGATATGGAATCCAGGTTCGTTTGGGATCGCCCGCTGCAGAGAACGAACCGGAATTTGTTGATTCTCGCCTCTCTCCTCCTGGCCCCTTATTCGATTTACCCGGAGAGCTACTTCGATAAGTGACGACGATTTCATCGCTCTCATCATCGACCGTCACCTCAATGCACTTCTCAGCTTTGCATTCTTCGGCGATTGCGGTTCGAGTTGGAACGATCACCAGGGAAAGGACGAGTGCGACTGATAAGGAGTACGAGATCTTCGCTCTTGATTTCATCACGCGAAGGTATGGAGTAAGGCAGAGCGGCGGAATGGAAGAACGAGAAGTTGTGGAGAAAGTCGCCCTGTGGATGACCTGCCACTGTGACAGACTGCCGAAGTGGCGGCTCGCGATGGTGATGGGTGGGTGGAATGCGCCTGTTCATCGCGCCATTGGGGGCTTCATGGAGCGGCAGGGCTTTTGCTGATTCAACATGAGAGCGTCCTGCTACAACTTCGTGCTCCTTGGGTTCATAACGGCGGAACCTGGGGCATACCTGGTGGAGCGCGTGATTCTCATGAAAGTTGGCGAGAGGCTGCAATCCGCGAGGCAGTCGAAGAGATCGGAATCTCACCCACCTTACTGACGCCGATTCGCGATTACATCGATGATCACCAGTCATGGAGTTATGTGACTGTGATTGCCCAAGCTCTCGATCAGTTGAGTCCTGGCGAACTCAATCACGAGACGATGGAGGTTCGTTGGGTTGCGGTGGATGAGGTTGAGCTCTTGCCGTTACATCAGAGTTTTGCCAAGAGTTGGCGCTCTATCCGCCCACTTCTTAAGAATCAGAGCTAACTCTCTTTAAAAGGCACTAGATTTCAGAGCGAATCTCTTAGCCTTCGCAATGAGTCCCGCACAAGTTCGGGGTCTTCGGTACGCCAAAGTGGCGGCATCGAATTGATCAAGATCTCGCCATAACGCTTCTTCGTTATCCTAGAATCAAGAATCGCCACTACTCCTCGATCTTCATGAGAACGGATCAAGCGACCACTTCCTTGAGCTAAGAGCAGTGCGGCTCTTGGAAGTGAAACCTGCATGAAACCAGATCCGCCTTCACTATCTGCTTGACGTGATCGCGCGGCCATAACTGGATCATCCGGGCGAGGAAAGGGAATGCGATCGATTGCCACCAGAATGCAGGATGAGCCAGGGACATCTACTCCTTGCCAGAGCGAAATCGTGCCAATCAAGACGGAACGTTCTTCCTTGGCAAAGCGTTCAACGAGCGAACCGACTGGATCGCCTCGTCTAGCAGTGATAATCGGTATCTCGAGGTCGAAGAGGACTTTTCTTAAGTGCGCATCCGCTGCTTCGACGCCGCGCCACGAAGAGAAGAGGGCTAAAGTCCTACCGTCGGCAGCTTCGATCAGTTCAGCGAGTTCATCGAGCGCCTCTCTAGTTGGGCCCTCACGAGTGGGTTCAGGAAGATGCGAGGCGAGATAGAGCATCCCCTGCTTCTCGAAATCAAAAGGCGTTCCGACGTCGAGCGTGGTGAGATCTTCAATCTCTGCGATACCAAGGTTTCGCTTGACCGGTTCAAATGAGCGCGAAACAGTCATCGTTGCACTCGTTGCGATGACCGGACCTGAAGAGAAGAGATTGTCTGCGAGCACTTCAGAGACTGAGAGTGGTGCAAGGTAGAGGGTTGAGTAAGTGGGTTCGAACCAGAGGACACTTCCCTCTCGTGCTCGCATCATCTTCTGCGTCACCGTCTTGATCTCATTGATTGCGCCTTTGACGCGAGCGCGCTCGGCGAGAACGTCTCCCTCCAAGATCTCGTCATCTGCAGACAATCTCTCTGAGATTGTCTCGGTGGCGTCTTTGATTGAGCGGATGGGATCAAGTAGCGCAGTCGGAAGCTCTTCGAGTCTTCGCTCTTCGCTACTTCGATCGCCACCTGAGAGAAAATCATCTCGATATTGCGCGATCGCCTCTTCAAATTCCTCAGCCGCAACGGTGAGATCCTGAGCGGGACCTGCGCCTCGTTCGCCGGAGAACTTTCGATACATGGTCGCTGCTCGAAGAACTCGCTGCGCCGTCAACTCCTCAGTCACGGCTTGAGTGGTGCGATCGGAGAACTCGTGAGCCTCATCCAAAATCACGACATCTCGATCCGGCAGAATCGGATGCGAATCCACCACCTCTATCGCTAGAAGGGTGTGATTGGTAACTACGATGTCGGCGCTCTGCGCCTTTGCCTTTGCCACGACGGCGAAGCAAGTTGAACCGTAGGCACAATCGTCAGCACCTACGCACTCACGGCCACTCACCGAGCTCGCGGCCCATACTCGACGATCTACCTCGGGTGCATCATCTCGATCCCCCGAAATACCGGCGATCTTGCTCCAATCCTTGAGTCGCTTGGCCTGTTCTTCCAAGGTCGAGACCTCAATAAGTAACTCGCTATCGGCATCAGATCCACCAAATAGTTTCTGTTTACAGAGGTAGTTGCCCACTCCTTTATAGATTGCAAACGTGATCTCTCGCCCTAAAGATTTCTCAACAGCGGATTTGATTCGAGGTAGATCTCGCTCGATCAACTGACGCTGAAGCGCCAGGGTTGCAGTTGCTACTAGAGCGCGCTTTCCACTAGCGAGCGCTGGGATGAGATAAGCGAGTGACTTTCCGGTACCCGTCCCGGCTTGTACTAAGAGATGGGCTTCGGATTCGATGGCATCAGCAACGGCGAGTGCCATATTCCGCTGACCCTCGCGTGGCGATCCACCGATAGATTCCACAGCAGCATCCAAGGCATCCAGCATCTTGCGATGGCGATCATCGATGCTCTTCTTGGTTTTCACAGAATCACTCATTCTTCATTCGACACTCAATCATTCAACCCCTGAAATGAAATCGGCCCCCATGCGGGGGCCGATTCTTCAATCATTGATTAACTGCATCCAGATGTTGATCCACAGCCTTCGCAGACATAGCAGGCACCTGATGGTCGCATCTTGACTCCGCATGTCATGCAGAGCGGCGCATCGGTCTTGAATCCAGCAAACTTCTCAAGAAGTTCGGTGGAGGATCCAACACCTGAAGTATCTGGCGCTTTTTCGATGACAACATCGACGGGCTTTGAGATCAGAACCTCATCACTCGCAGGAGCAACTGGTGCTGCTGTTGCATATTCACCACTATCGAGAGCAGCGCTGCGCTCATTGGCAGTGTAAAGACCCATTGCAGCGCGAGTCTCAAGTGGCAGGTAATCCAAAGCCAATCGGCGGAAGATGTAATCCATCATCGATTGCGCCATACGAATGTCCTTGTCATCGGTCATTCCTGCTGGCTCGAATCGAAGGTTGGTGAACTTCTCGACATAGGTCTCAAGGGGCACTCCATATTGAAGTCCGATCGAGACTGCTATCGAGAATGCATCCATCACTCCAGCAAGAGTTGAACCTTGCTTACCGAGTTTGAGGAAGATTTCACCAAGAGCGCCATCTTCATAACTACCTGCAGTGAGATATCCCTCTGCGCCACCGACAGAGAAAGATGTGGTGCGCGATGGACGTGATTTGGGAAGACGCTTGCGTTGCGCTGGTGCTGGTGCGGCAGAAGATACCGATGCACTCTCATCCTTCTTCGCTGCCTTGCCATCAGAGAGTGGCTGGCCAACTTTGCAGTTGTCGCGATAGACGGCGAGCGCCTTGAGGCCGAGTTTCCAGCCTTGGTAATAGACCTCTTCGACCTCTTCAACTGTTGCGGTCTCTGGAAGGTTGACCGTCTTTGAGATAGCGCCGGAGAGGAATGGTTGGCATGCAGCCATCATTCGCACATGGCCCATTGGCTTGATTGGGCTTACACCCATGGCGCAATCAAAGATGTCGTAGTGCTCGCTCTTAAGGCCAGGGGCATCGATCACATTGCCGTGGGCTGAGATGTACTCGACGATGGCTTCGATCGTCTCTTGGGTGTAACCCAACTTCTTCAACGCCAATGGCACGGTCTGATTGACGATCTGCATCGATCCGCCGCCAACCAACTTCTTGAACTTCACGAGAGCAAGATCTGGCTCGATACCGGTGGTGTCGCAATCCATCATCAAACCGATCGTTCCGGTTGGTGCAAGCACTGAGGCTTGAGCATTGCGCCATCCATTGCGCTCACCGATCTTGACGCCTTCATCCCATGACTTATTCGCCTCGGTCCAGACTGAGCGATCCAACTCAGAGACAGATTTTGCCGAGAGTGAGGCAGCCTGGTGCTTCTTCATCACACGGGTGTGGGCCGATGCATTTCGAGCATATCCGTCGTAAGGACCGACGATCCCAGCAAGCTCTGCTGACCTGCGGTAAGAAGTGCCAGTCATCAGCGAGGTGATTGCACCTGCAACAGATCGACCTGCATCGCTGTCATAGGCAAGACCACTTGCCATCAAGAGTGCGCCGAGGTTTGCGTAGCCGATTCCGAGTTGTCGATAGGCACGAGTCGTCTCGCTAATCGCTTCAGTTGGGAAATCTGCGAAGCTGATGGAGATATCCATCGCAGTGATGATCATCTCGACGGCTTTGACGAATGACTTCGAATCGAAGGAACCATCTTCTTTGAGGAACTTCATCAAGTTCAATGATGCAAGGTTGCATGATGAGTTATCGAGTGACATGTACTCAGAGCATGGATTCGATGCGTTGATTCGACCAGTCTCTGGATTGGTGTGCCAATCATTGATGGTGTCGTCGTATTGGATGCCTGGATCTGCGCAGGCCCAAGCAGCCTCTGACATCTTGCGGAAGAGTTGCTTCGCTGAGACAGTCTCTATCACTTCGCCAGTTGCACGTGCTCGCAAATCAAAATCCTGGTCGTTCTCATAAGCGCGCATGAACTCATCCGATACACGGACTGAGTTGTTTGCGTTCTGATATTGAACCGAGATGATGTCCTTGCCACCGAGATCCATATCGAATCCGGCATCACGGAGTACGCGAATCTTCTCTTCTTCGCTCACCTTTGTTTCAATGAATTCTTCGATATCTGGATGGTCTACATCAAGAACAACCATCTTCGCTGCCCGCCTTGTGGCACCGCCTGATTTGATGGTTCCTGCTGAGGCATCTGCACCTCGCATAAAGGAGACCGGGCCAGAGGCGTTTCCACCCGATCTGAGTAGCTCTTTTGCCGAGCGAATACGAGAGAGGTTAAGGCCAGCGCCAGAACCACCTTTGAAGATCATTCCTTCTTCTCGATACCAGTTGAGGATCGAATCCATCGTGTCATCGACAGAGAGGATGAAACATGCGCTCACCTGTTGTGGCGCAGCAGTGCCGACGTTGAACCAAACTGGCGAATTGAAGGAGAAGACCTGGTGCATCAGCATCCACGTCAATTCGTGCTCGAAGATTTCAGCATCGGCATCGGTTGCGAAATAACCGTACTGCTTCCCTGCTTTCACATAGGTGAGGACAACACGATCGATGACCTGGCGGAGCGACCATTCACGATTCTCATGTCCTACAGCCCCACGGAAATACTTTGTTGTGACGATGGTCGATGCATTGACCGACCAGAAATCCGGGAACTCAACCCCACGTTGTTCGAAGATGACCTCGCCACTCTTCCAGTTGGTCTGGACTACATCGCGTCTCTCCCACGTCGCCTCGTCATAAGGATGCTTTCCAGCAGTCGTATAGAGGCGCTCGATGGTGAGGCCTTTGTTCTTCGCTTTGGAAGAGGGTCGATTGATGACCGTGTCTGACATTTCTAGTGCTCCAATTTTTCTGGTTGTTAAGTTGTCTTCACTCGTGGGGCAAGTGAATTCGTGGGCATGTTTTCATTCGAATTCAGGGAAGAATTCATGACAGTCGCAGAGGAAGTTGCGAGGGAAGGTCTTGCTGATGTCTCAGAAGGCATCGCTCGCAGTAGCGCGATCTCGCCTTCGAAGTCATCAAGGGAGGAGAAGTTACGGTAAACCGAGGCATATCGCAGGTAGGCAACCTCATCGAGTTCTCGGAGTGGCGCAAGGATTGCCATTCCTACTTCTTGAGCTTCGATCTCTGCTTGGCCGCTGGCGCGTAGCGTCTCTTCGACTCGTTGCGCCAAGAGGGCTAAGTCGTCATCGTTGACTGGGCGGTTCTGGCATGCCTTGCGGACGCCGTTGATCACCTTTTCGCGACTGAAGGGTTCGGTCGCTCCACTTCGTTTGATGATTGCCAAGATCGCGGTCTCTTGGGTTGAAAACCTCGAGCCACATTGGGTGCACTCACGACGACGTCGGATGGAGTTGCCATCCTCAACTGGCCGAGAATCAACGACTCGTGAGTCGTCATGTCGGCAGAAGGGACAGATCATCGGCGTGTCTAACCTTTCAATACTGGGAATTTCCCGAATCTGGGTGTATTCCAAGACTTCCTTCGAAGTGGCTTAGAACCACTAGGAATGGAAGGTTATCTCAAAATCACCCCAACATCTAGTGGGAACAGTAGACCCAAAGTTGAGGGTTTTGGGGATTCCTAACCGCGTGTCGGGATGATTAGCCGGTCGCCCGCCTTGAGGGTAGGAGATCTAAGCGCATTCAGCTCGATAATCCTCGACACCGTCTCTTCGTGGTCCCCTTCAAGAAGTCCTGCGATCGACCAGAGCGTCTCTCCCGGAGCCACAACAATCACTTCAAGGTGAGCGCTCTCCTGCGTTGAGGTGGATGAGCTTCCAGCGGCGGCACCAAAGAATGCTGAATAACTGCTTGCCATGAGAACTAAGACGGAAAGAACGACAGCGCCTCTGGCAAGAAACCTTCCCCTACGAGTCAGTCGGAGACCAGAAAACCCTTGAAAATCAACGGTTTTTGAAGCAGAGACTTGGAACGTGCTCATGGGAAACCTTCTTTGAACAGATCAATCGACACCGGGGATAGTGTTCGAACACCTGTTCTAACCAGAAAGGTACACCCCACATCCGACACCCGCAAGTCAATTTCGAACATTTGTTTGAATTTTTTCGAAATCGGTTCTACCCTTCTACCCATGAGCGATTCCACTGGCGAAATCCTTGAACTCCCCGACTCCCTTCCAGATAGCGCAGGGCTGACCCACAGGCAGAGGGCGATCCTCGACGTGATCCGTCAATCTGTTGAAGTTCGGGGGTATCCACCCACAATGCGAGAAATCGCCCAGGCGGCCGGTTTGGCTTCTCCCTCGAGCGTCAAATATCAACTAGGCGAACTCGAGGCAAAAGGTTTTATCAGGCGCGACCCATCACGCGGCCGAGCAGTTGAGATTCGAGAGACTGGCCAAGGCGGTGCCGAAGTAGCAAAGACTCACTCAGTTCCCCTTGTGGGGCGAATTGCTGCGGGTGCGCCAATCCTTGCCGAACAAGAGGTCGAAGAGGTCTTTCCACTCCCAGCAACATTGGTCGGCGAAGGAGAGCTCTACATGCTCAAAGTCGTTGGCGATTCAATGATCGATGCAGCAATTTGTGATGGCGATTTTGTCGTCGTTCGCTCCCAGAAGAGCTGCGAAAAAGGCGAGATTGTGGCGGCGATGATCGATGGCGAAGCCACGGTCAAGACCTTCTCAACCAGAGGTGGCAAGGTCTGGCTCCTGCCCGCAAACGAGGCGTATGACCCAATTCCGGGCGAGAAGGCCGAAATCCTCGGCAAGGTCACCGCGGTCTTGCGCTCGGTCAGGTAAGGAACTTCACCTGATTTAAGCAACACTCTTGTTGCGTTAATCGCCTCTCCTCCCTTAGCCTCCTTCCAGGCAGATTGCCTTGAATCACCCTTGGAAACTTTGGAGACATTGGTGCACTCGTTGAAGAAAATCGCCCTCACCTCGATTTCGCTCATGGTCATGGGGCTGTTGGCCTCGTGTTCTGCCTCTAGTGATGAAGCCACTGAGCTGACAATCTATTCAGGGCGAAGCGAGGAGTACCTCGGTGATGTCTTCGAAAAATTCCAGGCAGAGAGCGGCATCAAACTTAATGTTCGATATGCCGATTCAGCAGAGCTAGCAGCGCAACTTCTCGAGGAGGGCGGAAATTCACCGGCTGACCTCTTCATCTCCCAAGATGCCGGCTCACTCGGGGCTGTTGCAGAGGCTGGACTTTTGAAGCAACTCGATGACTCCATTCTCAATCAGATTCCAAGCAAGTTCTCCTCGCCTGAAAAAGTTTGGGTAGGTATTACCGGTCGTACTCGAGTCTTCGCTTATAGCCCCTCTCGCCTTCAGGATCTTCCAGAGAGCTATCGCGATGTGACTAATCCGATCTACAAAGGCCGAGTGGGTATCGCGCCGACAAATGGCTCTTTCCAAGCTTTCGTCACCGCACTGCGCATCAATGCAGGAGAGGCGGCGGCAGAGAAATGGCTTCGAGATCTCGTCGCAAACAAACCACAGTACTATGAGAAGAATTCAATGATCGTCGAAGCAATCAATGCTGGAGAGATCGACCTCGGTCTGGTCAATCACTATTACGTGTATGAAGTATCCAAGGCACTCGGTCGCGAAATTGGCGTCAAGATTGGATTCTTCGAGAAGGGCGATTTAGGCAATCTAATAAACGTTTCCGGCGCCGGTATTTTGAAGACGACAGGCAAGAGCGAGGCCGCCGCGAAGTTTCTCGCCTATCTACTCTCACCTTATGCAGAGGAAACTTACGTCAAAGAAGTACAGGAATATCCCCTCCTCCCGGGTGTTGAAGGGCCTCAAGGACTTCCTCGCATCGAAGAACTCGGAGCGCCAACCGTTGACTTGAATTCGCTCAAGGACCTTCGAGGAACGCAACAACTCTTGATCAAGGTCGGTCTCCTCTGACTACGTTACTTCCGCAAGGTGTTCCGTCAGGTTCTCCGCAAGTATCGAGCGAGGAGATAGCTCCACCGAAGGAGCGCGATACCCTCAAAAAAGTCTCTGGTTCACTCACTCTATTTTTGCTCACGCTTGCCCTACTTCCGCTCTTCTATCTCATCAATCGGGTTAGGACAATTTCCAAGGCGGATTTCCTTGCAATACTGGTGCGAGAGAAAACGGTCGAGATTGTGCTCAACACACTCCTACTCGCACTCGTTGTCGCCCTGGCATCACTTCTCATTGGAACTCTCTTTGCCACGCTTCTTTTTGCTAGCGATCTCAAGAGCAAGGGTTTTCTCCTTGCTATCTCGGCGCTCCCTTTGGCAATTCCCTCCTACGTCGTAACTTATTGCTGGATCGCAATCTGGCCTTCTTTTCGAGGTTTCTGGGCTGCAGCGCTAGTTCTCACTCTCAGCACCATGCCCTACTCACTCCTTGCCGCATTCGCAGCGCTGCGACGGATTGATCTCGTGCAGATTGATGTCGCGAGGTCCCTCGGATCTAACCGATTCGAAGTCTTCACTCGCATCGTCATCCCACAGATAAGAAATTCCATTGCCGCCAGCACACTCCTTGTTGCGCTCTACGTCTTCAGTGATTTTGGCGCAGTCTCACTCCTGGATGTCGATACCTTCACTAGGGCCATTCAAAACCTTTATCGCGCCTCCTTTGATCGACAATCGGCTGCGCTCCTTGCTTTGATTCTCATTGGATTCGCCGCACTTCTCGTATTTGGCGAGGCCAGGGTGCAGGGTAAAACTCGGGTTACTCGTACTTCTGCTCGACTCAGAGATGAACTCGCATTTCTTACCAAGCCAGTTGCAAAAGTTTCAATCTTTCTCCTCATAGTTGGATATGCCGTCTTAGCTCTTGCAGTACCGGGATATCTTCTAGTCTCTCGATTGATCAGCAATTTCGATGGTATTGACTTCGCCTCGCTTCTCCGCGCAACAATAAATACCGCTCTCGTTGCAACGCTCGGTGCGCTGATCGCGATGGCCTTTGCCCTCCCACTTGCTTGGACGATCATCAACTCCAGCAGTAGGTGGGCAGTTGTCACCGAAAGAGCTGTGCTCATCTCACACGCACTTCCAGGAGTCGTCCTCGGGCTCTCGCTCGTGGCATTCTCATCCGCTTTGCCTTGGCTCTATCAGAGCGTTGCCCTATTGGGATTTGCCTATGCGCTGCTCTTTCTCGCCAAAGGAGTTGGCGCTGCTCGATCAAGTATCGAGCGAGTTCCGCAAGGTTTGAAAGAAGTCTCCACCACTCTTGGAGTCTCACCACTTCGCACCCTCGGCCGAATCACGATCCCATTGGCAGCCCCAGGGCTTGGCGTCGGTTTCCTGCTC
>Ga0194133_10003407_pt1 | contig 22658 bp, 5 predicted proteins | sample TA2KigOf40mmetaG_FD_155448 | JGI IMG/M metagenome (GOLD analysis project Ga0194133, IMG submission 155448) | Freshwater microbial communities from Lake Tanganyika, Tanzania - TA2015055 Kigoma Offshore 40m | ecosystem: Environmental > Aquatic > Freshwater > Lake | place: Tanzania: Lake Tanganyika...
ATCGACGCCTGGAGCCAGGAAGTTGATCCGTCAGTGCCGCGCTACTGAGCTGTGCCGCGGCGGCAGCTTTACCAGCGGCTCAGCGCTGCTCCGTTAATGGATCAAACAGATCAGTCAAAAAATCAAAAACTGTTGCGATGACAGGTTTTTCGCGCAAGCGCACCTTGGCTGTGACGGCCATACCTGGACGGAGCTGAGCGAGTTGAAGCCTTTTAGGATTACTAGTTGATAAGAGTTTGAGATCAGCCGAGTAGGACTTCTCAGTGGACTGAGAGGAGTCCTGGGTTGTTGTCGGCGAGATCGAGTTAACAGAGGCATTGACTGATCCATAGTCGGCGGCTGGGTAAGCGTCAATATCGACTACAGCTGCTGTTTGCGGTACGAGGGGTGCACTCAGCCGAGAAGGCACGCGGACGCGAGCATGCAGCTGTTGCCCAGGTACAACAAGGGCTACCTGGTCTGATGGCTGAATTCGTTCTCCTGCTGACTGGTATTTGAGTTCCTGGACAAATCCATTCACTGGTGACTTGATGACAAAACGTTTTGTTTTGCTGCGCAGCTCGGCAATTACCTGTCTCACCTCTTCCTGTGCCTGTTCAGATTGATGTTCAGCACGAATCATCTCTTCTTTAAGGCTGTTCAGTGACAGAACTCCTTTCGCGACTTGAGTTCGTTTTTCAAGAACCTGCGTCTCCTGTATGGCGCCTGCTGAAAGAAGTCTGCTAAGTCGGGTGAGTAAATCACGGTCTAACCGGATCTGCTCTTCAACCTGTTGGATTCGCAAGATATATAAAGATTGCTCTGTTTTTCGCTGGCGTTCGAGGAGCTCTTGCTTGCGCAGTTGACTTTCTAAGCGACCTGCCGTCTCATCATCTTCATAGGTAAAGAGGACTTGCCCCGCTGTCACGGGCTGGAAGGGCTTCACCATGACTGCTGTGATCACTCCGGGATCAGCAGCTGAGACTTGAACACCAGGCTGAGTTGTTGAAATTTCCCCAGTTAACACAACAGTTTCTTCGACCTTGGCAAAGACAGACCAAAGCAAAAGGCTGAGAGAACCAGTGCCAAGGGTCCAGATCAGCACACGTGACCATACTGCTGGCGGGGGGAGCAGAGCCAGATCTGCTGCTGGTGTTGGCGTTTGTCTGATTTCTGACAGCTTGGCTTTACGATTTGACCAGACGCGCCTGAGTGAATATATAAACTTAATCATGAATCACCAAATTGCGATTGATACAGCGCAAAGTAGCGACCACGCCGCTTCATCAGGTTGTCATGATTGCCGATTTCGTCAATGCGGCCTGAATGCATCACAATGATCTGGTCTGCATCTATCAGAGTTGAAAGTCTGTGGGTAATCATTAGAAGAGTTCTTCCAGCGAGATGGGCTCGTAGATTGGAGACCACTTGACGCTCAGTATCTACATCGAGCGCTGATGTTGCTTCATCAAGAACTACCATCCTTGGATTCTCGAGAAGCATTCTTGCAAGTGCAATCCGCTGTCTTTGTCCCCCAGACAATCCGGACCCCTTTTCGCCTACGGGTGTGCTGTAGCCATAGGGTAAATCCATAATGAACTCATGTGCGCAAGCAATTTGTGCCATGGCCACAACTCTTTCGCTTTCGGCTTGAGGGTCGCCAAGCGCAATATTTGAATAGACAGTTCCTTCAAAAAGTAGACAATCCTGCGGTACGAAGCCTATCTGGCTGCGAAGCGAGTATAAATCTACTTTCGAAATGTCGTATTGATCTATCAGCAGCTTGCCAGAGCTGGGGCGGTACAAGCGGGGCACCATCTTCAACAATGTGCTCTTTCCGCAGCCGCTTTGGCCAACGAGGCCAACAAATGACCCGGCGTCGATTTGTAGAGATACTGATGAGAGTACAGGCGCTGATGTAGACGAGTATGTGTAGCTCAAAGCATCGGCTGTGACTTCACCCCTTAATTCAGGCATGACTATATTAGATTCTTCAGATTCGCTGACCTCAAGCGGTTGATTGACAACATCGCCGACTCGTTCCAGTGATAAAGATGCTTCTTGAAAGCTTTGCCAAGTTGAGGCGAGTCGTAACATTGGTTGAGTTACATAGCCACTTATAATTCGGAACGCAATTAATTGGCCGAGTGTGAGTTGGTTTTGCAAAACAAGCCAGGCTCCTACGCCTATTATCAAGATGTTGCTGACTTTGCTGATCAGTTGAAGAACATTTGAGCTTGTCGTATTGGCGAGCACAGCTTTGAAGCCTTGATTAATCGAATCGAGGTGTCTATCTTCCCACTGACGTTTTGCTGTTAATTCAGCATTTTGAAGCTTGACCGTCTGAATTCCACCAAGGATTTCAACCAGCAATGACTGTGTTCGCGATGCTGCTTCAGCGCGCTTTCGAATCAAACGTTGCGTGATTGGTGTGACCCCTAGGGTTACACCAAATAGAAAAGGTAGTGTAAGTAGTACGATTAGAGTTAGTAGTGGGCTGTAGAACAGCATCACTCCAAAATATAGGAGTGAAAAGAAGGCGTCTAGCACGACAGTGAGGGCTGTGCCTGTTAAAAACCGGCGAATATTTTCTAGCTCTCCTAGACGGCTAGAAAGCTCACCAACAGGCCGCTTGTCAAAGAAACGGGCATGAATTCTTAGAAGTCGTGAAATAATAGCTGAACCAACTCCAATATCGATGCGATTAGAGACCTCAACGAATTGAAACGTGCGCAAGCTGCCAAATATGGTTTCTAGAAATGTAAATATAAGCATCAAAATAACAAGGGGCCCCAGGGCGTCGAATGCACCTTTGCTGATGACACGATCAATAATTTGCTGAAATAGCAGTGGCGTAGCTAACGCAAATAGCTGATTAAGAAAGCTTGCAGAAAAGACCTCAATCAGCTGAAGCCGATAACGCTTGACATAAGGGAGTAGCCAAAAGATTCCAAATCGTTTCTGCGGGGTGTGCAGCCCAACATCAACAGCGATGACTTCTGCTTGCTCGTTGAAGAGAGCTCTAGCCTCATCCATGCTGAGTGCCCTGCGCCCAATGGTGGGGTCAATCAGTGTCAATTCAGAGGTAGTGGTCTTTGTAATCAAGCAGCAGTTACCATCTTTCGAAATCCAGACAGCTGGTAGAGGCAGGCGAGATGGAGCGTCTGTTTTCACGCGAATGATTCTTGTCGCCAGTCCCAGTTCATCTAAGATTGCATTCAATCTAATCGTCCATCGAATATCGTCATGATCAAGCAATGCGGCGGCACGTGAAATTGTGTCGCGTCTTGTAGGGAGTTGAAAGTGCGCTACAAGCATTGCGATTGAAGCTGCGAAAGCATCTCTCCGACTGCTTCCTCGTATGAATTTGAAGCCGTCGTCTGATATGGAATTTAATTCTGATACTAGTTCCGGTGTCAGCGGTAATGAATTGAAGCCATCTTCAATCACTTGATTCTGATTGAGAGCCAATGGTATTTGCGGCTTTGACGTTACGACGTCGTAGGCTCGTATACTTGCAATTCTTGGCAGCGATGAGGCCGAAAAGAATGTATGAATTATTTCCTTTGTGATTTGCTGCCCGTACACAAAGCCGTCTCGTGGACGGTCGAGGTAGACCATGATCTTGCCGGTCGATGGCTGGTCTCGCTTGTATAGGTCGCAATGAGTGACCCATGTAGACAGCTTCAGTGCTGAGCGATCAACTGCAATTTGCAAGCCACCGAGACTTGAAAATAAAAATGCATGTTCATGTGCATTGATCGATGATACCAAAATTGTGCTTAGATGTTGTATCACATTACTTGATGCTTGAGACAAGTCGATCAGCCGATATTGACATGCCACGCTCGCTCTTGCCTCCTCTGCAAAAGGCAGTCCAAGCAACTGACTGATTCCGAGTATGTATGGTCCATTCACTGTCGCGAGCGTGTATGAGCCAAATGTTTTTTGTGTATCTATGAGTCGTACAGTCCCGCTCTCGACGATGAGAAGTTGGCCCGTGCATTCTTTGCTCGAATAGATCAGCTCTCCAGGTGTGGCATCAGTCACTGAACTGCTGGCTGGCAACTGAGATTGCAGTGCTTTGTGTTGTGCCCTAGTAAGCTGCATCAGAGTAGAGTTTGCATTTGGAGTAATGAAGACTGCACTGCAGTCGCTAATTCTTTTGACTTAGCCCCCAGCAGAAGTGAGCCAAGGAAATTTCTTGTTTTCTCGTCGTATTCGCTGTCAAAGCGATACTCAAGACGAACAATAGCGTACCAATCGTCTGCTTTAAATGGTGGAAAAAGCTGATGTGGGCTGGCTGTTCGTAGTCTCGCGGCTATTTCAGGATGAGGGGTCGTAAGGTCTACGGGTCCGACAATACCTTGCGTTTTTGCTTCTGGTCCGGCGCTGTGAATTGCGGCAGCATCACCAAACTCAATCTCGTTGTTTTCAATTGCGAAATAAAGCTCGTGTGCCAAATCTCCCGAGTTTACTCTTATCAGGCTATAAAGCACGCGATCAAGTCGATCCTTGTAGCGCAAGAAGAGTGCCTCGCCACTTCCTTGGAGGAGATGATTGATGACTCTGTTTTTCTTGTGAAGTCGATGTGCATAGGTCCAGAATGCATCATCTTCCGTTAGAGCATGTTTTTGACGCCAGTCTTTCAATGTATTCTCGTCGGCAAGATTGTATTCTTGTATAAGAAAGTCCCGGGCCTCCCTGTTGCTGATGCATGCCTCACCAGTGTCCAGCTCGTAAGCTGAGACAAATTCATTTTCCGCCAATGCTTTTGCAAGCGGTTCAAGTAATTCATATTCGCAAAGTTTTCTAATCAGCTTGTCTTGATCCATTCTGTTATCCTCCGTTCTCTTGGGCTTAGGCTGACTTGGCTGAGCTATTGCGCGTGATTCGGAAACCTGCGTCGGCGGATGGATATTGCATGTCAATCAGGGATAGCGAAGCTTTGTTCGGCAATTGTGTTAGCCCGAGTTGCCCGGCGCAATCAAGCAGTTGACTAAACATCACGACATCTGCCAGGGCTGGGTCCGTATCTATTGCTCTTGCGACTAGAGCTTTGAGCTCTTTCCAGGCGTGGATAGCGCTTAATGTTGAGTCGATGCTTTCTCTTCCTATTGTCGGATTAAAATGAAGGTCGAGCCATGTCGACCAGTTGATCTCGGAATCGTCTCTTTGTAGCTCCAATAAGGTTGTTGATATAGATGCAGCTAAGGCGCCTGGTGCTCGACTGATGGCAAATAGCTGTGACAATAGTGATGCTCCGTCTTGATTGAAACCAGGAAGTGCCGTGAGCCCGTCTTTAGCAGAGTATTTAAATTGATTCTCTAATCTTATTCTTCCCTGTTCGCGATGAATGACAAGCGGCCCCCCATGTCGTAACAGCACGAGCCAGCGTCCATTAAAGTCAGGGTCTCGGCGTTGCAATTTCAGCCTAAGGTCTCGATCCATGGCTTTGGCTGCCGCTGTTGCTGCACGTTCAGATAGGAGTGGTAGGAGTAACATTCCTAAGGCCACAGCAATCTTTGTTTCACTTGCTTTTTGCAAGGGTGACGAGAGTAAACGTGTGAATTCATTTATGTCTTGATTGCGTTCGTTTAGCCAACGTTGTACAGCGTCACTCAGGCTTGGGCGTTCTTGTGTTGATTTTGTTGATTCATCCCCGAGATCTGATGATTCTAAATTCTCTGCAAATGATTGTTGTCCAATATTTTGATTGCTGGTAAGGGATGTAGAGCCACCTCCATCTGAGGCTGATCTTTGCTGCAAGAATGAATCAGATTTGACAGTATCTGGTCGTTCGCCTGCGCTTCCAGGCGATAAATTAAATGATCCAGAATTCGCTGGCTTGGGCTTCCCGCTTATGGTTGTCTGTGGCGCTCCCGACGAAGTTGATGTGTTTTGGAATTGACTTTGATTGGCTATATCTCTTGAAGACCTTGCTTCCTCTGCTTGTATTTTGGTTTTGGCTGGTATCAGCGGATCGCCAATTAGGCCAATTACATCCTGCCTTGTATCAAACCAGCCCTGATCAACAAGAAGCATGCGCACGAGGTCTACCGTGCCATTGGCGTCGAGGTCAATCAAATAACCTGAACCGTCAATACTGCCAAGTTGTGTTAGATCAAACAGAGGAATAGTTGACAAGAGCGAGGCGCTGAGGCTTTCTTCATTGGACTTGATTGTGATAATGGGAGCGCCGTTGATTGAGCGTGGATCAGCTGGGTCGTAGACATAGATTCCATAAGATAAGCTTTCAAGCCAATCATCGATGTCGCCATAATCAGCTTTGTAGGTAACGCGTTCCCCTCTAAAAATGAGTGGAATGCCACTGGCGTCGCTTTTAAATAGTGTATCAAAATCTACTCCTCCTTGTTCCATTTGAAGCTCGACCACGCCAAAGTCGCGTCCTTGTGTGTCTACGGTAAACTGTATTTTCCCAAGTGGTGTATCGGCAATTTCTCTGCCAATCAGGAGTTGATTTGATGCTCCCAGTTCTTGTGTTTCTGGGGTCCTAATGTTTGCTTCTGTTAGTAACGTTCCAGGATTGAGTGATGTATCAATCAATAGCGTTTTTTGGTTGGTGTTGCCCCCTGTTAAAACGGCAAGTGAACCTGCTTCCAGATTTTGTACAAAATCCGCCGTTTCGGTATCACGGATATTGAACTTATTCAGCAGCGTGAGAGCTTGCTGTTCGGATTCGTTGAGGTCTATCTGTTCCTTTGCAAGAAGAGCATTCAATGCACCTGTGTCCAGGCTAGTCAAGAGATTCAAGCCGCTCAGTGTACTGCTTGATTCTGTGGGTGCTGAGACTACTAGTCGGATTGATCCTGATGCGACTCCTGTGGGATCTCCAAGTCTGCCTGAGCTGTCTTTGGCTCGCACAAGTAAACGATGGTTGCCTGTAGGGAGATCACCAATCTCAGTGACACTGGCTGCCAATTTGATCTCCCCTGCGTTGTTATCCAATATCAGCAGACCTTCCAACTCTTTTGGGGTTTCCAGTTCCCAGCTCAGTTGTTCAAGTGCATCAACATCGTTGAACACATCGGATAGGCGAATCAGTGTTTGCCCTGCATAAAATGTCGCGGGTTCAAAAAAGTCAGCATCAAGCCTCTTTATTCCTGGTTGGGTGAAGTTGGGCCGTGTATTTTGAAGTGGAATCCAGACGGTTGAGCGATCGGCGAGTGCCAGGTTGAATTGCGGTTCGTCTGCTGTGTCCCCCTGCACACGAGTTTCAGTCCAAACCTGAATTGGCACGCCGGTTTTTAGCGCAGGGCTTATCGACCTTGGCAGCTGCTCTAATTGGTTTTGGTTTAGTGTGAGTTGTAAGCCCTCCAAGCTGCCTTCAGCTGTGCCAGTGAGGTTATTTAAGGCTTTGAGATCAATGGAGAACAGCACGCCATCGCTTGTCGTCTCACGTTCAAAGAAGGTCGTGATGTCTGAACTGTTCAGCGCCAACTCTGCCTCGCTTTGGTTGACCAGTAATTTCAGAGTGACCTTGTCTCCTTGTGGATCGGTGAGTGTGATTGCATTGAGATCAAGAACTGATTGCAGGTCCAGCGTTGTGTTTTTTGTTCCGCTAGCGCCGATTTCAACCGCTTTAAGTGGTCTCGTCTGTCCTTGTCTTGAGCGGGTAAGCGCTGTTGCCTCTGCTATGGGCTTAAAGACAGCTGTGAACCAATCAGTCGACGTTGTAAGCCCCTGCGCATCAGTGGCTGTGAGCTTGAACTGCTGTTCGACACTTTCGGTCAGTCCACGGGGCGCGTTCAATTCGACTGTCATTGAGCCATTGCTCAACTGCGACATTCGGATGCTGTCTTCATCTAAAAGGCCATTTGTATTTTCACCCGGTGCTCCTAGGGTCAGTGTGTAGTTGAGGCTATCGCCAAAGCGTAGATCGGGGTCCGTGAAAAGCCGAAATGACTTTGATGAGCGATCACCCTCGGTGCGTGCGAAACTGAGCCAATTGACCAGTTTTTGCAACTCTGTTATGCCTTGTTGATCTGGTGACATATCGATCCGAGGAGCATCGTTGCGGTTATTGATCGCCAATGAGAGTGTCTTGCTCACTTGCTCACCTGCTAAGTCATTCGCTTTGAGTACTACCTGATATGATCCGACCGCCTCGTTGCTGGGGTTCAGGGCTTCTAGGTAGATCTTGCTTGCAAAACTATGAATCACACTGTTGGATTGATCAAAGGCCTCGGCATCCCTGCCGCTTAAACCATCACGGGTGTCTCCCTCGCCCTGGCTTAGGCCGATCACGACACGCTGGTTCGGGTTGTTCAACACCACATCAAATGTCAGCAGTGTCTCTTTGGCCTGATCGCCGACTGGTGCGCCGGCTCCAGCATCAGGCGCGGAACCGGCTACAACGCGAAGGGTGCTGTCTCCAAAGGAGATCTGACGGAACAGCGGCAGATCATTGCTGATCTGGGTGCTGTTAGCCAGCAACGATAGTGATGGACTCAAAGAGACGTCGAGATCGACACCGATTAAGCCCTTACGTGGCACAGCACGATCATCGGTGGCTTCGATCACCACGCGCAGAGGAGTGTCAGCTGCTAGTTGGCTGATTTCACCAGGTGAGAAGCGCGAGCCTGTTGAACCATCGGCAGTGATTCTGTAGAGAACAGGCTCCAGCAGTAGCTTGCCGGCGGCATCAGGCGCCACTGTGCTGCGATACGTGAGTCCCAGCCACTCCGGCGCGGTCGCTAAGGGGGTTCCATCTTTGAGAACGGATGCAATCGAGTAGCGCAGTGCATCGCCGTAGGGGCTATCGGGGTCGCTAAACAGTTCGCTGAGATCGAGGCGCCCATAGTCGTCCTGCTCAACAGTGGGTGTGCCGTTGATCAGCGTCCCCAGCTCGGTTAGATCAGGATTGGGCCTGACTTGCGGGGCATCGTTCACATTGCGCACCTCGAGGCGCAGGCGATACGTGGCGGTGGTGCCTGCATTGTCAAGCGCCTGCCATTGCAGGGTCTGCAGGCCCACATCGCCATTGCCCGGCGTGCCGCGCAACACCCCCCCTGTGCCACTGGCTGCAGGGGTGTAGCTCAGCCAGGAGGGCAAGCTATTGGGCAGGATCTGATCGATCCGGTCGCCGGCATCTGCATCGCGAAACAGTCCTTCAAGGTTGAGCTGAAAATCGGCTCCTTGATTGACCGTGACTGTTTCCTGCCAGACACCAGCACGCACTAGCAACGCGCCTTGCCGCGTCACCACAGGCGGGTCATTGATGTTGCGCACGGTGAGGCGCAGGCTCTGAATGTTGGAAGCACCGCGTAGGTCCGTAACGCGCATCTGAATGGTCTGAACCCCGACGTATTCTTTGCCTTGCGGTTGAATCGTTAGGGTGCCATTGTTGATTTGTGCCAGGCCGCTGATGCCCTGACTCCAGCTGACGCCATCACGGCTGATGGCATAGCTGAGCTGATCACCGTTGATCAGATCGGCATCGTTGAAGGTGGCATTTAGATTGATCTGAACTTGTTGACGCAGATCAATGCTGCGCAGGTAGTTGGTGGTGCCGCTCTGGCTCTGGGCGCTCCAGCCCTGTAGAGCCTGGGCATTGAACTCTGGTGCGGCGTTCACATCGCCAACGGTGAGGCTCACTCGCTGGCTGGTCAGTTCGCCTAAGGGATCCACTGCTGTGATCTGCAGTTGTAGGACACCAACATCGCTGTTGGATGGTGTTCCTGAAAGAACACCGTCTGCTCCCAGGCTGAGCCATGTGGGCAGCGCGGCGAGGCCCCCACTGCCATTCACCTGATGGGCAGTGATCACAAGATCAGCAGCAGCGTGATCAATATCGACGAAGCGTGCACGCAAATCCCAGGACCCTGCTACACCTTCATCTACTGCGTCGAGGTCCTGGAGATTGGCTAGCCGCGGGGCATCGTTGACTGCGGTCACCAGCGCCTGCACGGTGCTGATCTCGCTGGCGAGGGTCTGGCCGCCGCTGCCCACGCTGAAGGCCTGCACCGTAAACGAAAATGAGCCGCTCTGGTCTGCTGGTGGCTGCCAGAAGACGTTCTGCCAGTCGCTGTAGGGAAGACGCAAGCTTGTGGTTAATTCATCTGCATGATTGCGATTTAAGGCTGATGAGATGGGATGAGCGATCTCTTCACCATCGGCGTTCTCCAATCGCACCAGCCATGAGCCTGCTGGTAGTCCGCTGATTTCCAGTTCCAGGGTCTGGCCTGCCCCTTGGCCTCGCAGCTGGGCAGTAATCACCCCATCGAGCTGGCTGAGCAGCGGGATCGGTTGGTCTTCAAAGCCTGCAAGAACGCCGCGCACTTCAAGCAGCGGCATTCGCACGACGGCGTTTGCGGCCACATCCACCAACGTTGCTTCGCCGATTGCAACCGAATCGCCATCGCGTGATCGTGGTGAAATTGCAAACTGAAGATCTTCTGCGATTTCACCCAGAAAAAGCTTGACGCTCGCCAGATCAGATTGCTGCACAATCCAACTGCCATTGGCAAGTTGTTGAGCTGGCACGTTGAACTGGGCCTGTTTGGGTAAAGCCACTGGATCACCAGCAGCATTCACGGCTGTTATCACCACACTGAGCCTTTCAGAGCTGTCTTGATCTGGTGTGCTCAGGTTGAACTGCATCGCACCCAGATCCAGCCAACCATTGCTGCCAATGGTGAGTGGTGCTTCGGGAGTCGCGCCGAGCATCAGAGCGGGTGTGTCGGCAACTGGCGTGATGGTGAATGGCAACCGCTGCACACTGCTCTGAGCCATCCCGCCCTGGCCAGGTGGTCTGCTGATCACCTGCAGCTCAACCGAAAACAGCCCAGAGCGGTGTTCGCTTGTCTGTAGCCGCCAACCGTCAAGACTCGCCAGGTCGAGTGTGGCGTCGACAGGCACCGGCTGCACTGTCCCAAGGGCGTCGACCAGAGAAAGACCTGCTGCCAATCCAGATAGGCGGTAACTGAGGACATCACCTGTCTGGGCCGGCTTGGCTTGGAGGAGAGCGCTCAGTGCAATGCCTCCATCGTCCTCAACTGCTGCCGGTGCTGCTGGGATGGTGAGGATCGCCTTTTGTGCACTGCGATCAAAGGCCAGATCAAAGGTCAGGGTGGAGCTTCGGGCTTGATCCCCCGTGCTGGTTTCACGGCTGATGCGCGTAGCAGTGAGCTGCAGGCTTGTGGGTGCCTCGGCTGCTCCGGTCGATCGAATGCCGAGATCTGCAAGCCGCAGCACCTCGATATCGGCAGCGTTGATGACCACAACACGGCGTCCATCTGCCATGGTCTGGGCGCTCAGAGGCGTCCAGGCGCGATTGGCCGGGTTCTGCAGGCGCAGGCCGGCGGGCAGGTTCAATTCCAGACGCAGCTGCTCAGACCCATCGGTGTCGCGCAGCCCGGTCGTGGCCATTGGCTGCTGGATCAGATCACGCAAGGCAACGCTTTGCCCTTCCACCAACGACGGCGGCACGGCTGTCAGCTCGGGCATGAGCGGTGCATCGGCCACGGCGCGCACGTTGATCAACACATTGGCGATGGTGGCCTCGGTGGAGCCGTTGCTGCTTTCCTGCGCTACGGCATGCCACTGGAAACTGAGTTGACCGGCCAGATCAGCCGGAGGCACAAAGAACAGTTCATCGAGTTCAGCTGGTGCAAAGCGATAGACCCCGCCTTCAGCGGGGTGCAGCACGCTGATCAAGCCATCGTTCAGGCGTTGGATGCGGGCACCATGGGGCAGGCCATGGAGTTCGAAGTTGAGGGTCTCCGAACCATCGGTATCGCTCAGTGTTGCGCGCCCGAGCAGCTTGGATAGAGCGACTGGCGTGTCTTCAGCAATGGTGGTGGAGTTGATCTGCAGGAGCGGCACATCGGCTACGGCTTCGACGTCGAGCGCGAGGCTGGTGAATGCTGAGCTGAGCAGGGTGCCATCGGGCTGCAGCTGGCTGATCAACAGTTGCAGGTTGGCGCTACCGCTCCAGTCGGGGCCTGGAATGATTGCGAGTTGTTCTCCATTGGCCTTGAGATCGGCCCACGTGAACAGCCAATCGCCGCGGGAATCTTTGACGCCTAGGGATGGAATCAATGCATCAGGTAGTCCTGATAGGCGTATGAGAGTTAAAGCATCCAGGCTTTCTGCCCACGACTCACTGTTGTCAATTGAGATGGGTATGGCAACAGGATCACCGTTTTCCTGCATCTGCAGCGGGCCGTTCACTGTCAGCACAAGCGGTGCGCTGCCTGCGGGAGCCACTTCAAGGCCGATGTCGTAGAGGTCGAGGCTCACGCTGGGGTTGGCCATGTCGAGCGCGCTGAGCCGACGCAGCACAGCATTGCCAGCAGCCCAGCCTGGCTGCACCGCGATGGTCTCAACCGAACCCAGATCAATGGATGTGAGCACGTCGCTGATCGCCACCAGCTCGCCTGCCTGGCTGACGGCATCGCCATCGTCAAACCAGAGCATGAGATCGCTCCAGGCCTGGTCTGATGCGTTAAGAAGCAGGTCGCCATTGCTGTTGAGGCTGGCGAGAGCCGCACTGCCGGAGCCGAAGCTGCGCGTAAGCCCCTCAGATTGGAAATACTCTGAGAGGAGTTCTGTGATCGAACTGATCCTCACATCACCATCAGGACCGTCATTTGTGGTGTCGTTGAGTACCAGCAGTGCCGCCGTGCGCTGATCTTCTGCATTGGCTTCTGGACTCAGCCAAGCTGTGGGTATGGCTCCTGCCTGGGGCAACATGGCGAAGCTGATGCCTTGATCAAGGCTGGCCTCAAGGCTGGTGAGTTTGAGCCCCTCGCCGGTGAGATCCAGGATGAGTGGATCGACCGCGCTCAGCCGCGGGGGTGCGTTGATGCTGAACGGAGTCAGGTTCAACTGGCGGGTGGCAGCAGCTGAGCGCGAATCACCACCCGGTTGGTCACTGATGCGGGCTGTGATTGAAAGTCTCAGGCTGACACCGTCAAGGTCTTTGGGATTGGGTTTGTTGTTGCGAACGAGGTAGAGATTGTTGTTGTTGAGCCACACAAAGTCCTCTAAGTCTGCTGGTGTGGCATCCGATTGCTCTGCTTGCAGAGTAAACAGCGTCATGGTGCCAAAGGCATCGGTCGCGCCTGCTGGTCTAAACACACCGTTGACTTGTTCTGCAAGGGTGTATCCAGGAGGGATGTTGCGCACTGAGACGGTCAGCGACTCGGCCGGATTGCGCAAGCCTGAGCTGCTGCTGCCGCGGCGCAGGCCAATCTGCAGAGCACCCGTGAGCGGATCGAAGCGAAGATCGGCATCGGGGCTGAATTCAGGCGTCTTAGCGACCTGGGCCACGTTCCAGCTGAAGCTCATGGGGGCTTCGAGCAGGCGAGCAAGAGAGGCGTCTCGGTCGGCGGCGAGTGCTCCTGCAGTTAGCCCTTCTGCCGGCAGATCGCTGCGCACGCTGCTCAGGAGTTGGAGGCTGCCCGCGAAGCTGCCGCGAAAGATCTCCGGGCTGTAAACCTGCAGATTCAGCTCCTTGGGGAGAGGCTGCGCCGCACCGGCTCTGAGGGTGATCACGAAGCGCTGCTTGCCATTCACCTCGCTCTGTTGAACCTCGAACCCTTCGAGCTCGACGGCACTGCCCAGAGGCAGGTCGATCTGCAGCTGAGCACTGCGGGCGGCCTCAGGCCAGCTCAGCGAGAGGCTGAGGTTGGTGGCTTCGCCAGAGCGCTGCACTCCATTCGGGGTGAGCAGCAGGGCCTCAGCCCCGTCGCGAAGCAGTGGAGTGGGCAGCCAGCTGAGGGTCTGTGGGTCGCTGGCAGCCTGCAAATCAGTGGATGGTTCACTGCTGTAGGCGCGTACCTGCAGGTCTATCGGTTGAGCGTCGCCCGTGACGCTGCGCAGCATCGCCTCGGCCCATTGCTCTGGTGTGAGGAGTACTTCGCTGCCCTCGCGGGTCCCCAAGAGATCGCCTGCGCGATCGGTGATCAACAGCTCCAGGCCGGTGGTTGGCAGCTCGATCGCGTAGAGCAACTGTTCGCGTGGATCCACCAGCTCAGCCGTCAGGAAGGCCGCAAAGGTGTTCAGGGCGAAAGGATCACTCGCCCCTTGGGCGTTGTGCTGCAGCCAGCGGGGTGCAGTGGACACGGGATCGAGACCGAAGTTGATCTCGCTCACCACATCCTCTGACTGCAGCCCGGTGTTGCCGAGCTCAGTTCTGGCCGTGGCGCGCAAGCCAAAGGTGCCGATGGCATGGGCATCGCCGGGCACCACAAGGCTGAGCTGGGTCAGTTGCGCTCTGACTTCATCGGCTGTTCCAACCAGCAGCCAGCGGCCATCAGCCTGGGGGAGAAGCGGTTGATCGTGGTCGTTCAGCAGCACCAGCGACTGCGGATCACTGTCGGTTCTTTCGAGCCAGAGCTTCAGTACCTCGCCAGGTCGTGCTGGCAGGTTGAGAGTCAACAGATCTGCAAGCGCTACCGTGCTGCCCTCACCCCAGCGAGCCAGTTCGGGGGGGAGCAAAACAGTTAGATCTGGCCGTACTGCAGAGCGCTGCAGCACGAAGTCCAGGTCAAAAGCTGCGGTAGCGCCTGCGGCATCGGCCACAAGCAACTGCGCTGACCAACTGGTGCGGCCATCTGTTGCCTCTAAGGCGAGACCAGAGGTATTGCCGCTAAGGCTGAGGCTTGCCGGGTCAAATTGGAATGGCAGAACCTCGCCACTCGTCAGTGAATAGGTGAGCCGCTCAGCGGGATCGATGCTCAGATCGATGTCGCCAAACAGCTTGGTTGGCAGCTCGATGCGTATTGAGGCATCTTCGGCCAGCTCGAATCGCAAACCAGTGAGCAGCTGTCCATGCTGTAGAGGCGTCGTGGCGAGCACCCCTTCAAGCCGTGAGGCCTTGACGATTTCCTCTGCGCTGTTGAGCTGTTGGATCGGCGCGCTGTTGCGATGCCGCACCAGCAACGGCACAAGGGCCGCTGCGCTGAGCCCGCCAGCGTCTGTGGCGCGTACCCGTAGGTAGTGCTCACCAATCTGATTGAGACCAGGGCGGAGGGTGAGCAATCCTGAGGTCTGATCCCAGTGAAGCCATTCCGGTGTCGCATCAAGATCACTGAGATCGATCAGATTGCCGCTACCCGGGTCCAGGGTGACGGCCAGGGATAACGACTCGTCGGGGTCAACGTTCAGGTCAAGGTCGCTAAACCAGTCTCTGAGGTTGATCGTGCGCTCCAGACCACTGAACAACGCCAATGGGTTGTTCTCGCTTGGCGGTTCGGAGCCTTGAGCGGTGGGTTGCTGCTGCGCAAGAAATGCGTCTAACGCCGAGGTGCGACTTGGCGCATCATTGACGTTGGCAACGGTGAGGACCACCGCCTGCTCGACAAAAAGGCCAGCACGATCGGTGGCACGCACCACAAACTTGTTGTCGCCCACATCGGCAGGCCCTGCCTGACCGCTGATGGTGCCGCTGCTGGCATCGATGGTGATCCAAGCCGGTGGAACTTGACCCTCACCGATGGCCTCGAGCGAATAGGTGAGTTGCTCCCGGGGATCGACCAGCAGATCAGGATCACTGAAGACACCCGCGGGGATGCGGTAGGTGAAGCTTTGACCCTGGCTCAGTTGAGGAAGCTCCAGGGCAACAGCACCAAGGAGGGGGCTGTCGTTCACGTTGAGGACCTCGAGCCGCAGCGTCTGGCTGGCGCTGCTGCCTCGGCGGTCGAATGCCTGTACCGTGATCGTGTGTTCTCCCACCTGTCCATTGCCAGGCAGGCCAGAGAGCATCCCACTGGCCGGGTCAAGTTGCACCCAAGCCGGTGCATGGAGCAGGGTGTAGGTGAGTGAGGAATCGTCCTGATCGCTGAACAAGTCAGCGGTTGACCAGGCCAGTTGGCTGTCCTGATCCAGGGATCTATGCAGCTTGTCGGCTGAGAGGGCAACAGCCTGAGGCGCGTCGTTCACCGCTCGCACCGCGACGGCCACATGTTGGTGGAGCTCACCTCGCCTGAGGGTGAAGGCATGGCTGCCGACCTGGTCCTGCTCCGGTGTGGCCCGGATCACCCAGACGTTTGGGCTGCTGTCATCGAGCACAAGCAGGTCATCGGCGGCGAGGCTGACCCCCCCTGCTGCTGGCGTGAGGGTCGGCGTGAGCCGCAGGTCGATGGCCTGCTGGGGGTTCTCACGGCGGAAGCCCAGGCGTGCAAACAGGCTCTGCCCGTTGCCTTCTGCATTCAAACCGAGAGCCACGCCCTGCCCAGCTCTTGGCAGCGCCGCAGCGCCGAGGCCTCTGATCGACTCACGGCCACTGGCAGAGGCTCTGTTGCCGAGGCTCTGGAAGAGGGGCAAATGATCCCGATTGAATACCTCATCGGTGTTGAAGCTGTCGCTCTGCAGCTCAAGTGCCGAGGCGTTCCAGTCGAGATTGATCTCGAGGCCCACCAGACCAAGACCGCCTGGCCTGAGGTCATGTACCGAGATCTCGAGCCAGAGCAGCGTTGGATCACTGGCATCCTGAATCCAGTTGCGGCTGACCACCACATGGCCGTCACCGACCAGCTCGGGGGTCGGGGGAAGTTCCAGGAGTTCCACCCAAGCTGGAAGCGGAGCAGCTTCTGCCTCAGGTAGGGCAAAAGAGCTCAGTTGCCATGGCCCGGTGGCGTCACTGTTTGGATCGGGTGGATAGGCACCAACGGGCCAGACGCTGGTGGCATCTTCCTGCCACTCCAGAACTGAAAAAGGAATGGGTTGAGACAGCAGGGGCTCGCCGTCTGGACCGAGCGGGGTCCAGTCCAGGAGCTCCAACCCCAGGTAATGGGTCACATCGGGCTGATCGCCAGTGGTGGCTACCCTGGCCCGATCAAGGCCACCGGCGAAATCCACCACCAGTGATGGATGGTCGCTGTTGAGAACGAGAAGGTCATCACCGTCGCCGAGGGAGAGCACCTCGACGTTCTTAAGTAGATCGACCTGAGGCTCCTCCCCGGCGAGGGTGGACTCGTAATTTTTGTAGACGAGTAGGGCGTCGTTTGCAAAATCAGCCGCTATGAGCGGCGGCAGGTTGTTGGCTACCAGTGGCAGCTGATCTGGACTGTCAGCGATGTACAGCCCAGAAAGGGAGTCGCTGGTGAACTGGGCATAGGAAATGCGATCGAGATCGTGGGATCCCTGGTAGCGGTCGGAGCCTTGGGTCGCGTCAAACGTCACCGCAAGTTGATCGGTGCCAGGATCGGGTCGATCTGCCACCACAAAGCGGTCATTGCCGCTGGTGCCCCTCAGGACGGACTGGGCATCCCAGGGAGTGCCGGCAGCGTCTGGGGATGCCTGGAGGCCGGGCTGCGCACCTGCGAGCTGCTCGATGGTGCGATCGAGCTCGCTGTGATCAAGGTTCAGTGTGCTGCCGTCTGACCACTGAACCGTCAGGGATGAGTGGGTAGCAGAGAGAACCGCATCAATCGATGCCGGCTCAATCAAGGCTTGAGGGTCTGAGTAGCGGAGTTCTGGCTCCCCAACAGGCGCTGCAGCCAGCTCAATGACAACGTCAAGAGCTGGCACAGGGGTATCAAGGAATCCCTCTGAACTGCCCATTGCTCACTACTGGTTTATACACCATAAGCGAAAGAAAACCTTAAGAGCCCTGGCCATGCGGCTCTTGCATCGACTGGTTTTGCTTAGCCCAGCCCCTGATCCTGAAAAAAGGTCCCCGTGATGTCTGGGTTGTTGGGGTCCAAATCCCCATCCGCGCCGATAACGCCGGTTGAGAGAGGCGATTCGAGGGAACCGATGAAGGAGGCAGAGGCCTCGAGAGCGTTCTGGTCCTTGAAGACCGTGTTGTTCCAGGTGGTGGTGCCTTGTGAATCGAGCTGTTCCCAGGTGATGTGGGAGGTTTGGGAGCCTGAGCCAAGGAAGGAGCCCTCGATTCCGGTGTGGAGGGTTTTGCCCCAGTCGGCATCGAGGACAGCCAGGTCAGCCAGGTCGATGCGGCCGTCGAAGTTGGCGTCGACATCACGGGCCAACGAGCCAGCTGCAACGGTGGTTGCGGGACCATTGGGTGAGGTGATGAGCTGCTGACGTGCGGCACCGGCGTTGAGGTAGGCCAGGTCCTTCATGGAGACACGGCCGTCGTAATTGAGGTCTCCCTGGAAGGTGATGAGGTTTTTAGAGCCCTTGCCCAAGTTGGAGAAGAGTGTGGAGCCATCAGCCTGGATCGAGAGGATGCCATCGGCCAGGTTGACGATGGAGCCAGCTGCACCGGTGATTTTGATGTCAGCGGTGAGCGTGGTGGATTCACGACCATCGGTGCGGAAGAGCCCATCAACAAAGGAGCCGCTGTTGATGGTGGCTGCAGTCAACGAGCTGTGAAGGAGCTGGGCATTGGCGTTGGCCAGTCCAGAGACAGTGATGTTGGAGGCAGCAATGTTGCCCACATTGAGCCATTGGGCAGAGGATGTGATGGTGTCGCCAGAGCGGAGCAGGTTGGTGAAGGCGGCATCAGAGCCAATGACGCGCTGTGTGCCGAGGACGAGGCCATCACCAAGTTGCTCAAGGTTGATTTTTGCCTCGTAGAGGGTGACGTCCTGTCCAGATACGGCAATGGAGCCGCCGAGTTGCCCCAGGGTCTGGATGTCGCGATTGAGCTTCCCTGAGGAGTCTGTAAAGGAGCGGGAGAAGACGGTGTCGTTGGCGTTGGCGTAGAGCTCGAAGGACAGGGGATTGGAGAGAAGGCTGCCGTCCTGATTTTGAGCGACGGTTTGGAGGTAGGTCTCGTCAAAGTCCAGTGAGATGGAGGCAAAAACCGTTTCAGAAGCGATCCCCGTGCCAGTGGTCAAGGGGTTAAGGTCTGAAAGGCTGGCCGCCGCAATGCGGATGGTGCCGTTTTGGTTGTCGATTTCGACCGCGTTGGCGATGGGCAGAGCCGAACCGATACGGATATCAGAAGCCTGGATGTCGCCGAAGATGAGCGGGTCAAAGGAGAGTGTGATATCCGCAGATTCCAGCAGGTAGTCGTGCCGGAGAGAAGCTGCTGAAAGTTCTAGTGTGAACCGCGAGCTGTGATCAACCGAGTCACCGAGTACTGCAAGTTGAGTCAGATTAGAATCACTTTCGGCCTTAAGGGCATAGCTTAAGGATAGAGGGGAGAAATAGGAAGGTGGAAGTTTTATTTCGGCTATGCCCTTGATTATGTTGTTGTTGGGAGGCGAGTTAGCAATATCCGCCCATTTGCCACCATTAACAGTGGCTTCGGTTAACATTGCGGCATAATCTTCACCTTCGGAGTCGTACCAGGCCAAATTATTTGGTTCTGGGCTGAAAAAATTTGTGTATGATAAATTAATTCCACTGTGGTCTTTCCAAACACCTTCGGAAATCTTATCTGTGGCACCGATCCATGCACCCCAGTCGTCAATCTTGTTTTTGAGAAGTGTTTCGAATATCCAGTCATTTTCTGCTTGATCATTAATCGTTACGAGATGGCCGCCCAATATTTGAGCGTTCGCCTCTGCCTCTTCCCAAGTTGGACCTTCAACGATTACATAAGCTGAATCGCCGCGAGTTTTGAATGGTATTTCGGCAATCCCGCTTGATGGGCCAGGTGTTCCGTTAACCCATTTATCGCTATATTCAGGTGCCCAGTGTCCCCATTGAATTCCGAAATCGTTTAAGTTCCAGTCTCCGAGGTTAGTGCCATTGTTGTAAGGATTAGTAGGGGCCCAGTTAATATAATTAACGGGTGACGAGTCTGACCAATATAGATTTCCGTGAGAATCATCATATAGGCCGATATGTGTGTAGTGGTAATCTCCGACTGGGCTGTCTTTGACTAAATCTGGATGGCTGGAGAAATTCTGTGAGATAAAGGAATTTTCTTCTGAAGAATTAATTGATACAAGATGCCCGCCTAGCCTGTTTGCGTTTTCTTCTGCGTCAGCCCAAGTGGGACCATCTACGATGGTATAGATTGAGTTGTCGCGTATAAAAATATTAGGCAATATGGCTAATGATTTTTCTTCTTCTAAGCCAAACGGTATGCTAAATTTATTGCTAGCAAACGGAAATCTATAGTCAAAGCTGCTAAAGTTGAAATTTCTGTCGATATAGAATTCTCCGGACTCGCTGATTCCGTTATCGAATCCAGTCAGGTATCTTCCAATGAATTGATCGTTGACATCAAGGATATTATTTGAATCACTGTCTTTGTATAATTGATAGTAATGACTTAGATATTCAAAATGTTTGCCATCAATGTCAGCAATTTTTAAGGCGCTTTCATATGATATCGGGAAGCCCCAATCGTCAACTAGCTGCCCGTCTACATAATCATACGCGACTTGGTTGTCGTCAAAAATAACTGAAAAGTATTTTTCGCCGCTGCTGACAAGTTCGACAATATCGGGTCTTACTTCAATAGACGTTCCCTTTATCGTGCCAACACTTAATAGATTTTGCGCTCTTGCCCATGTACCTTGAAATATGATTTCAGCATCAGGTATAAAACTAGTATCCTTGATTTCAATTGCATTTGATCCGGTGCCAATTAATTTGTTCCAGGTTTCGTCTTCAAAGAGATAAAAACTAAAATACTCAGGTCCTTCTGTCTTGTTATCATAGGCAGCTTCGATTGAAATGCTTGTTTTCCCGTAGTCATCTGTTAACGCTGATCCCCTAATTGCTCCTGACGAAAAGTCAGACTGTGTGATACCTGCGCCTAATGTGCCGCCCGGTATTTGGCTTGGATCAAGCGGATTGTAAGTGCTCCAGTAAATTACTGAATTAATATAGGGTGTATCGATATTGAAGGTGACGCCCTGACCTTCAAGCAAGAATGGAATTGGTTGTGGATTGATAATGCTGCCACCAACAAAGCCATCGCCATTCAAGTCCGAGCTGAACAAGATTTCTGAGGCTCTAAGCACTGATGAAAATTCTTGAACGCCAGCTTCTAGCTTTCCATTTAATAATGATTCAACTCCATAAAGAAAGTCGTTATTATTGATTAGTATATATTCACCATAGTCAGTCCCTGCGCCTGCGTGAGCGGGTATTCCTTGTGGATTTCCATCATTTCCTATCCATCCTAGGCTTCCATTAGTTACAGTAGCGATTGTACCGTTTGATTGTTTCAGGATGACAATACCTTCGCCGGAAGCTAGCCACTGAGAGGTATTGTTTTGAAAGGATGTTGTTATTGGTGTTGTTCCAAGCGAAAATCTCATGTCGTCGGTAAAAAATAGATCGCCTTGGCTTGATGTCGTCATTGTTCTGGAGAATTGCGGCAATTTGGTGAGTATTTGTGCTCACTCGAGGAAAATCGTTTGTTAATTATACGCGAGGCTGCTTTCGCGGTGGTATTGAATCCTCGCCATGCAAAACCCGCATACATTGTGATTTGTGCATCCGCCTTAGGCGGGGGGGCGATCCTGAAAAAAGGTCCCCGTGATGTCTGGGTTGTTGGGGTCCAAATCCCCATCCGCGCCGATAACGCCGGTTGAGAGAGGCGATTCGAGGGAACCGATGAAGGAGGCAGAGGCCTCGAGAGCGTTCTGGTCCTTGAAGACCGTGTTGTTCCAGGTGGTGGTGCCTTGTGAATCGAGCTGTTCCCAGGTGATGTGGGAGGTTTGGGAGCCTGAGCCAAGGAAGGAGCCCTCGATTCCGGTGTGGAGGGTTTTGCCCCAGTCGGCATCGAGGACAGCCAGGTCAGCCAGGTCGATGCGGCCGTCGAAGTTGGCGTCGACATCACGGGCCAACGAGCCAGCTGCAACGGTGGTTGCGGGACCATTGGGTGAGGTGATGAGCTGCTGACGTGCGGCACCGGCGTTGAGGTAGGCCAGGTCCTTCATGGAGACACGGCCGTCGTAATTGAGGTCTCCCTGGAAGGTGATGAGGTTTTTAGAGCCCTTGCCCAAGTTGGAGAAGAGTGTGGAGCCATCAGCCTGGATCGAGAGGATGCCATCGGCCAGGTTGACGATGGAGCCAGCTGCACCGGTGATTTTGATGTCAGCGGTGAGCGTGGTGGATTCACGACCATCGGTGCGGAAGAGCCCATCAACAAAGGAGCCGCTGTTGATGGTGGCTGCAGTCAACGAGCTGTGAAGGAGCTGGGCATTGGCGTTGGCCAGTCCAGAGACAGTGATGTTGGAGGCAGCAATGTTGCCCACATTGAGCCATTGGGCAGAGGATGTGATGGTGTCGCCAGAGCGGAGCAGGTTGGTGAAGGCGGCATCAGAGCCAATGACGCGCTGTGTGCCGAGGACGAGGCCATCACCAAGTTGCTCAAGGTTGATTTTTGCCTCGTAGAGGGTGACGTCCTGTCCAGATACGGCAATGGAGCCGCCGAGTTGCCCCAGGGTCTGGATGTCGCGATTGAGCTTCCCTGAGGAGTCTGTAAAGGAGCGGGAGAAGACGGTGTCGTTGGCGTTGGCGTAGAGCTCGAAGGACAGGGGATTGGAGAGAAGGCTGCCGTCCTGATTTTGAGCGACGGTTTGGAGGTAGGTCTCGTCAAAGTCCAGTGAGATGGAGGCAAAAACCGTTTCAGAAGCGATCCCCGTGCCAGTGGTCAAGGGGTTAAGGTCTGAAAGGCTGGCCGCCGCAATGCGGATGGTGCCGTTTTGGTTGTCGATTTCGACCGCGTTGGCGATGGGCAGAGCCGAACCGATACGGATATCAGAAGCCTGGATGTCGCCGAAGATGAGCGGGTCAAAGGAGAGTGTGATATCCGCAGATTCCAGCAGGTAGTC
>Ga0194133_10003408_pt1 | contig 22638 bp, 40 predicted proteins | sample TA2KigOf40mmetaG_FD_155448 | JGI IMG/M metagenome (GOLD analysis project Ga0194133, IMG submission 155448) | Freshwater microbial communities from Lake Tanganyika, Tanzania - TA2015055 Kigoma Offshore 40m | ecosystem: Environmental > Aquatic > Freshwater > Lake | place: Tanzania: Lake...
TACGCCACGGTCTACGCCTCGGTGGTCCCGGCCAGCGGCCAAGAAAACACGATCGCCGAGGCGATGCAGGTGCAGCAGACGCACACGATCACCATTCGCTACCGCAGCGATGTGGCGGCAACGCATCGAGCGCTTTTCAGCTCTAGGCAGTTTAATTTTCAGTTCGTGCGCAACCTCGATGAGCGCAACCGCTGGCTGGAAATTACCGCCACCGAAAGGACGGGTGCGTGATGGCGGTCCGGTTTAACAGCCAGAGCAGCAGGGCCGCCGCCAAGCTGACCGGCTTGAGCAACGCGCTGGCGTTTCTCAAATCAATTGGTCCGAACAAGCTCAAGGCGGCGCTTAAGACAGCGGCGCGGAAAGTGTCGCCTATTGCGGTCGCGGCGGCCAGACAGAAAGCTCCGCAGTTACGCAAATTCGTGTACACGCAGGACGGCAAGATGCCGGTGTACGGAGCCAGCGGCCAGCTCAAGAAATCCATTGGCTACCGCATCGGCGTCAACAAGAGGACCGGCTCGATCTACTCCGTGGTCGGTCCTCGTCGTCGCATGTATGCCATGGCGTTCATGGCGTACTACAAACCCAAAAAGACCGTACAAGCGCAGCGGAATGTCATGGTCCGCGTTAATCCCGGCAAGTACACGCACCTTGTTGAGAACGGATTCACGGCCAAGATCTGGGGCACCGGCAAGCGCGTCGTGGTCCAAGGCAGGCCGTTCCTGCAGCGAGCGCTCAACGAAGTCAATCCGCAGATCGAGCCGATCACCGTCGATGCCGTTATGAGGGAGCTGGAGAAATGAGCCTGCTCGGCAAGGTGCTCCGCGACTACCTGTCCGGCCAGACCGGCTACGCGGCCAATTTGCCTGGCGGCATACATCCCGAGCAGGCGCCGCAGGGATCGTCGTTGCCGTTTGCGGTGACGACCGGATCGAGTCGCACGCGGGTGATGCACCTTGACGGCACCCCTGCGGTCAGCACCGAGGTCGTCGATATGACCATAGTGGCCATGACTCGAAGCGTGGCCCAAACGTCGGCCGATTGGATCAAGGCGCGGATCCAAGAGTCTCCGGCGCGGCAGACAATCGGGAACACCATTGTTCACCATTGGAGAATTGAGAACGAGTCGGACGAGTCGCAGGCTTACACCGACGGCTCGGACGAACAGGCACGCCTGACGACGCTCACAATCGTCGGCACTATGGAGGGTGGATAATGCCAAAGGTTTTGGCTGCGGGCGCTAATGCGTCCATTGCGTCGATCACGCTGGTGTCAGGAGTCGAGACCACGGGCGCCTCGAGTTCGTTGGACAATCTGGTGTCTATTGGAAGCAACAGCGCCACGGTCGCCACCAGCGACCAGACCGGACTCGCCGACAGCACCTTGATAAAGTTTCCGGCTCGGATTGATCCAGGCACCGTGCAGTTTGAATTTTTCCTTGACGACACCGCCACGGCTACCAACCAGCTCACGGCGTTACGGACTCGGCTTACTAACAAAATTAAGAGCGTGGTAACTGTGGACTTTATCGGATCGGCGATTGACACGCTGTTTTCGTTCACCGGGTTTATCACGGATGTGACGACGCCGACCATCGCCGCAGGCGACGACACGCTGAAGTACACCGTAACCCTGACGATATCCAGCGCGGCGCTGTAAGGAGCGATTGATGGGACTGAGTAAGGCGGACATCCTGTCCAAGGCCAAAGTGCGGGTAGAACAAGTCGAGGTTCCCGAGTGGGGAGACGCGGTTCACCTGCGCGAGCTGACCGCTGGCGAGCGCGACCTCTACGAGGGAGCCTCGATCGAGGCCAAGGGAATGGCCAAGTGGCGGGATGTCCGAGCCAAGCTGCTGAGCCTGTCGCTGTGCGATGAGCAGGGTGTCAGGTTGTTTGGAGACGCAGATATTCAGCAGCTCAGTTCCCTGCCTGCCGGCATCGCCGATCGTCTTTGGGAAAAAGCGCTGAAGCTGAACCGCATGACCAAAGACGATGTGGATGCTCTGGAAAAAAACTCCGCGAGCGACCGACCCGCCGCTTGATGTTCGCATTAGCCGGACATCTCGGCTGTACGGTCGCCGAGCTAGGTGAGCGGATGAGTGCGAGCGAGCTGGCCGAGTGGATGGCGCTCATGTCAGTTGATCCATGGGGTCAGGTTCGCGGCGACATCCAGGCGGCGACAGCGGCGTGGGCCGCGACGGCACCGTGGGCCAAGGATGTCTCGATGTCGGACTTCCTGCCGCACTACGGCGAGGAGTCCTCGACGAGGGAGATGAGTCCCGAGCAGGCGCGAGCGATTCTGCTGGCTAGTGGTGCGGAGGTCAGGCGTGGCTAGCATCATCCGCACATCACTGGCCATGGCATGGGACGGCATCGAGGCGATTGCCGGACTCACTAAAATGGCTGGCAGTCTCCAGAAGACCGGCCAGCATGTTGATGATCTTGCGATCAAGGAAAAGCGCGCCGCAGCCGAACAAGCCGCGTTCAACAAACAGCTTGAGGGTATGAACGCTCTAGAGCGAAAGCAGGCCATCCTAGCGCGGGAAACGAAGCAGCGCCGCATGTCGATGAGCGCTGAAGCTATTCAGGCCGACATTCGTGCTAAGGAGAAAGCAGCTCAAAAGGAAAAAGCGCTCGACGAATTTAGAAACAAGTCGACCTTCCAGAAGTTGGGCAGCATCGCCGCCGGTGCTGCCGACATCCGTGCCGCCGGCGGCATGGCATTTGGCGTGGCCGGTGGCATCGCCAGCGGAGCGATGCAGTTCGCGCAGCTCGGCGCCGAGCTGGAGTCGATGCAGATCCGCGCGGCGCACCTCGCCGGCAGTTTTTCCAAAGGCACCAAGGCGATCGAGGACATGCGCCAGGCGTCCATGGCGTCAGGTGTCGCTCTCAAGGAAAACATCGCCGCCATGTCCGGCCTGGCCAATGCCGGCATCTCAATGGAGGCGGCGACCAAGACCGTGATGCAGGTGCAGGGTGCGGCCGAGCTACTCGGCGAGCAAGGCGCCGCCACGATTGCCAGCTCCATTGCGGGCATTTTTAAGGCCGGCATTGCCGGCGCTGGCGAGCTCGACGCGCTGCAGTCTCAAGGCATCAGAGTCTACGAGTCGCTGGCCAAGGTGCTGGAGCAGACCACTGGCAAGACGCATTCGCTTGAAGAAGCCATGGCGGCGGTGCGGGAAGGTTCCGTAACCAGCGCCGAGGGAATCCGCGCGGTCATGATTGCGACTAACGACAAGGACATGCAGGACGCGGCGGCAAGGTTTGCCGGTTCGTTTGAAGGCCAGGTGCGGCGGCTCAAGACGACCATGGAGGACACCTTCCGCGAAATCTCGAAGATGTTCCTAGACAGCTTTGACATCACCTCGATCGCAGCCGGACTGCGTGGCGCGTTCATAGCGATCAGGGACATCGTTAAGGAAATCTCAGACACATTCATTCCAGTCATTGATCCGAAGGACAAGGCGCAAGGAATACAAAACACATTCAAAAACATACGGGATATTACCTATGACCTGTCTGAGCGTTTTGCCAAACTGGCGCTAGATTTTAAGTTTGCAATTGAGGACGCGGTTGCTTCTTTGGAGCTGATGGCCAAAAAGTTTGAGATCAGCATGCGCGAGGGTGTTTCCGGACAGATGACAGGTAAGACCAAAAGGTTGCAACGAGAGGCTGAAATCAATCAAGAGTTGATCCGTGGCAGGCCGGAAGAGATCGCGACGATACGAGCTGGCCAATCGGCCGCAATCACTGAATTTTTCAACAACATCAAAGCTAATGCTGCCGCTCGTGATGCTGCCAATGCCGCCAATCCCCAACAGAATGTTGCCGACGCATTCAACAAACTAAACAACCAAGTGGGCGAGGCGCAGCTTGCTCTTGAGGCCATGGCTAAGAGCACCAATAAGTTTGCCACCGACACGCTTACGCAGATGCGCACGCCGTTTGAATCGTTTAATCATGAATTGCAAAGCATTTCAAAATCGGCAACAGAAGCCAAGATGGCGTTGATGGGAAGTGCAATCAATCAAAAAGAAATCAACAGGTTTCGCGAGGCGGCCAATCGCAAGACTGGAAAACTTCTTCAAGACCTCATCGCCAACAACATCGGCGGCGAGTCGCAGTTCTCGTCTGCATCTGTGCGCGGCAGCGCCGCCGATGTTGAGATGCGGGTGCGCGCGCAGTACGGCGAGGAGACGATGTCGATCCAAGAGAAGATTCGCATTGCCACCGAGCGCGCGGCGTTCAACAGCGACAAGCAGTTGGCATACTCGGATCAACTGGTCAAGGCATTCGAGAAGGTTAAGGGGCCGCCGGTGGCGGCAATAGGCAAATAACATGGCCTACAAGCTATTCAAGGAGTCTGAGGCCGGGCGGCGCGCCAGCATCGACCAACGATACCAGCGCACCTATGCTCGAGTTTTTATCATTCGCACCGACTCGTCGAGCTATGGTCCCTACTACGCCGGCTCTCACCCATCGCTGCCGGCGATCTGGTCGGCTCATCCCGAGGATGCGCTGGCTCGCTGCACATCGCTAGATGTCCAGCAGGACGCTGGCGATGCGCTCCAATGGCGTGTCACGGCAAACTACGCCTACTATGCGGACCAAACTAGCAATGCCAGCACCGGCGATCCTGCCGTCGACAATCAACAAAAAGGCCAGGATCCGGTTGATCGCGTGCAATCGCCTCTTAGCCGTCCGCGCGACTACCAGATCTCCACGACCAGCTACAAGATCGCCACGGCAACGGCATGCAACACGAGCACCAATGCGTACACTGTGCCAATCGTCAACTCGGCAGGTGATCCATTCCTGCCACCACTGGAGACCGAGCGCGGCGCCGCAACGCTCACCGTTGGACTCAACAGCAGCAGCGAACCATCGAGCGCGTGGATCCAATCGATTGGGTTCGTCAACAGCAGCAGTTACACGATCGGACCTTATGTGATCGCCGCCGGCCTGACCAAGTTGGACAGCGTCTCGGCGCAGCGAGCGTTTGAGAACAATGTTGCTTATTGGCGTTGGAGCCTTGTGTTTTCGTATCGGCCGCTTGGGTGGGCCGTCGTCGTCATGGATGCTGGCAAGCGCGAAAAAAGCGCCATCAGCGGCGAGATGCGAAACATCACCATGAACGGCGTGCCAGTGTCATCGCCTGTGCCGCTCAATGGGAGCGGATTCAAGCTGAGCCGCACGCTGATCGAGGCCGACCCGGTCGGCGCCTACACCTACCTGACCTTCCATGTGTATCCTCGCGTGGCATTCCCGAGTCTGTAATGGCTGGATACCTTGTCAGCGACGAAGACCTCAAGCGCCTGGCGGCGGTGCTGTCCGACTATGAGCGAGGGTTGCTGAATACCAAGACGCTGCCAGAGGAGTTTGCCGGACAGCTCCCTATCGTGCATGTTGTCAGGGTGTCAGGATCTCCGACCAGCGGCACCTATCCCGGCTACCTGCAGGAGTACAACGAGACCACGTCAACCTATACAGATCTTGACAGCATCTTGATCCGCGAGATCAACGGCGCCGCGCTGAATATCAACACGAAGTACATCGGCCGCTACGCCGGCGATGTGGCCACAGGCAGCGTCTATCTAGTCATTGCTACCGGCAGCTCATGCGAAACCCTGACGATTGATTTCATCACCTCGCTGTCCTGCGTTGATGGCGTGATTACGCCTGTGTATTCGACCGTTTGCATACCTTGCGCCTACATCTGCACGACGACCACGACGACAACAACGGCAGCGCCGACAAGCAGCACCACGACCAGCTCAACTTCAAGTACCACGACAGAAGAACCGACTACCACCACGACCACGACTACGACAGAAGAACCGACAACGACTACGACAACGACAACGACAACGACGACAACATGCAATCCTGCAGCTTTTGGCTATGCCACTTGGGTTTGGACAGGTAGTTCCTGGAGCATGACGGGGAATTATTGCGACGAAAGTGCAGTCCCCGTCTCTCCAAATTTTAACGGTACAACGATAGGGCAAACGACATCAACATGCTGCGCGCCGACCTGATTGCTACCACTCAGCCACCTATTGACTGCCAGTGGCTATGGGATGGCATGCAGTGGGTCCCTTATGCGCATGAGGCATGCGAGCCGCCGTGCTGGCCGCCGCTGCGAGATGGCGTCTATTTTGGAGACATGACGACGACTGGCAGGACAACCACGCCTCCACCGAGGAGTCGCGAAAATGCCTGAATACAACCTGTGCGAAACGACATGCGTTTGGATCTGGGACGGTAGTAGCTGGTCAATCCTGTCTAGCGATTGCACGGCGCCGTGCGAATGCTCGTACATGCCTCCAACGCCGGGTGAATTTATTGGCCAGGAGGTTCTAACTTGGTGCATCGACTCGACGCCGACTAGCACGACGACAACCGAGGAGCCAGTAAGTAGCACGACCACTACTACCACGACTACCACGACTACCACGACTACCACGACTGCGGCGCCATGCCAAGGAATTTGTCAGTACCAGTGGTCAAGTGCGCTTAACCAATGGTTTATTGAGTTTTCAGGATGCGTTGGCGAAGGCTGTGGATGTCCTCCACCTCCTGAGACACCGGGGGCAGTCAACGGCGAGACATGGGCTGACTACTGCATACCCGGTGGCACGACCACGACAACTACGACGACATCGACATCCAGTAGCTCGACCTCGACAAGCTCCAGCTCGACTACCACGACATCCACCTCGACAAGCACTACCTCGACCAGCTCCAGTTCGACATCAAGCACTACGACGACCACAACAACCGCCGCGCCATGCACCGGCGGATGCACTTGGCGCTGGTCCGCCGCTGGATCCGCATGGCTAAAATACGGTCCAGGCAACTGCTCAGATGGTTGCTCATGCCAAGCGCCAACGACGCCGGGAACAGTAGATGGCGAATACCAGACGGTAAACTGTGCACGACTGACATGTCAGGCGTGCTGCGGAAATAATGATTGCTGTCCAATAATTTGCTGCGGCGAAACAATTCCTGCAGTCCTTTATGTAACATTTAACATGGCTGGTTTATTTAATTGCATGGACGGAGTGTCCGTGCAAATCAATTTTGTTTCAAGGACCAACACAGTTCCAACTCTCTACAGTTACGCCAGCACTGGTTCTGTAAATTTTAACGGACTAAAATATCAAAAAGTCACCCCGTGCAACGGCCTGACATACTATCGGCTCGGTAACTGTTTTGGCGCCGCACAATACGATTGCGACAACGATTTGTATGTCCATGTCGGATTAAACATTGAATGCGGAGAAGGCGGCGGAACTATTTTGGGCGCTTTTATTTCGTGGATAGTTCAAGGCAAAGACATCTTTACACCATGCACATTTGTTGCGCGACAGGCAAACGGTTATCCAGTAAATTTTTCATGTCCTGTTTTGCCAATCAATTACACCATAGATTTTCCTAGTTATTTTGACAACTGCGAGTTAAGTGGATCAAATCCTAATGCGGGTATTGTTTATGGAAATCAAGCCGATGGCGCATTCACGCTGAGCCTGACCGAATGAAACCCTGCCGCCACGACCCACCGCATGCAACATGCCGGCTGTGCTGGCTGTACGAACACGACGCACGCTACCGATCCATGTGGGGTGGTGATCCTGCAACCTTGACGCCAGCGACCGCTCCGGCGCCGGCTCCTTCTCAAATCACCGAGGAACAAAAGGCGCAGTTAGAGAAGATCAAAACCGTCATCAGGAACCCATGCGTCCACCTAGGCATGGCGCTTGAAGACAAACCTTCCTGTGGCTGCGGCGGCGGCGCTGCGCTGCTGCGTCAGTGCAGCGTCTACGGGCAGTGCCGGCCGTATGCTCCACGGCAGACTGAAATCCGCCAATGCGTTGGATGCGACAGTTACGAGGCTAAATGAAATTAACCATCGGCATGGCCAACTACGGCGACGCTCAGGGTGCATGGTGGACCCTCTCGTCGTTGCGGCTGCATCATGTGCCGCTGTCAGACACCGAGGTCGAGCTACTGGTCATCGACGACATGCCGACGGCCAACCAGGATCTTGCTATTGCGTGCGGTCACGCCAAGGCTCGCTACATCCACGCATCAAAGAACCAAGGTCCGGCGCACGCCAAGAACAGCGTGTGGGAGCATGCACGCGGTGAGCATGTTCTCCTGCTCGACTCTCATGTCCTGCTGTCTCCTGGCCATGTCGACACGATCAAGCGACTCATTGACTCGGTCTGCATCGGCAGTGACATGTGGGTCGGTCCATTGGTCAACGAGTCCGGCGTCACCATCGCCACCGAGCTGCTGCCAGAGCTACGCGGCGGCATGCTCGGAGTTTGGCACACACGCCATCAGGCGCCGCCGTGGTTTGAGGTGGAAGCTCACGGTACTGCATACATGCTCATGCGACGGGATGCGTGGCCTAAGTTCTCTGCTGACTTCCAAGGATTTAGTGGCGAGGAGGTCTACATCCACGAGAAGGTGCGCCGCGCCGGCGGCAAGGTGCTGTGCCACTCGGATCTGCGATGGTGCCACAGGTTCATGAGGTTTGGCGTGCCGGTCCAATACTGCCTGACACTCAACGACAAATACCGGAATCATCTGGTCGCCGCCTACGAGATGGGGTGGAGCGTTAAGCAGATGCGCGACTACTTCCGGCGCCGACTACCGCTGGACCAGTGCATCGTGGTGGAGGTCGATGTCGAGATGATGCACCCCGATCTATGGCACCGTGACGACACGCAGGCTAGGCAGTTTCGGACTCACGACTAGGTAGTCTGTCCCTAGAGGAGGACTATGCCGATGGATCCGATCCAGTTCATTCGAGAGCTTGGACTTCCAACAGCTATATGCTGCGCCATTGCTTACGGCAGTTATCACCTGGCGGCTTGGCTTGGCACACAGGTCGTCATCCCGCTGCGGGACAGGCACTTTGCGTTCTTGGCATCCCTTGAGTCGACCCTGGACGCCATCGCTCAGACGCAGGCTCAAATCGCCAAGGAAATTGAGCGGGTAAGCACAGTCTGTAAAGGGAAGGAGAGCACATGATCGTTGCGGCGCTGCTGCTACTGGCCGGCCAAAAGATCGAGGTGCCTGCCGAGGTGCGAGGTGAGCCGGGTGCGTTTATTGCCATCACGCCAAAAACCGACGGAAAGCGCGTCAAATACTATTCGCTAGATGCCGGCCTCAATTCATTCCCTGCCGGACTCTTGTCCGATCCGACAGCCACGGTCGTCACGGCTCCATTGCCAGGACGCTACCGCCTGCTGGCATACACCGCACTCGGTGACATGCCATCCGACCCGGTGATCATCACGGTTGTCGTTGGCGAAACGCAGCCGCCAAGGCCAAAAGAGCCGACTGCCTACGAGCGTTCGCTGCTGGCTATCTGGGGTGCCATCCAAGAGCCTGACAGGGAATCATCCCGCGTCGCCGTGGCGCAGCTCTACCGTCAGTGCGCTGTCGAGGCACGCAAGCAATACGACACGGCAGGCGCGCTTTACGACGCGCTGCTCAAGCTCTCGGCCGGCGTGCCTCGCACCAAGCTGGCGACGCTGCGTGAGCGCGTGGGTGCCGAGATCGCCACGGTAGTTCCTGATGATCCAGCCGCCGTCATCACGCCGGCTCAACGCCAGCAGGTCGCTGACATCTACGCCACGACGGCGGCTCTCTTGGAGTCGGTGAAGTGAGCGAAATCTACACCGGATGGGTCAAGGACGACGAGGCGGTTGACCAGCTCCTTCAAGAGCTGCCGTATCCTGTCGCCGGCGACACTCCGGCCGGACAGCATGATCATCCGCTTCCGGATCATGTACACCTTTGGCATTTCGCGCGACATGTCACAGGCGACTTGTTGCCGCCGGCGACACAAGGCGAGGTCGGATCGTGTGTCGCATTTGGCACGGCTCGCGCTATTGAGTACAGCATGTGCGCCGAGATCGCCAACGGCGACAAGGAAGAGTTCCGCAAGTTGGCCGAGGAGTGCATCTACGGCGGCGCTCGCGTCGAGGTGGCCGGAGGTCGCCTCCGTGGAGACGGTGCGGTCGGCGCGTGGGCCGCAAAGTGGGTCAGCGTGACTGGCGGCCTCATCCCGCGAGGCAAGTATGGCTCAATCGATTTGACCGCCTACAGCGTCGCCAGGTGCCAGAGATATGGAGCGTCGGGTGTTCCTGACGAGCTCGAGCCGGAAAGCCGCAAGCATCAGGTCATGGCGACTCAGGTGCGGAGCTGGATCGAGGCCAAGCGCATGCTGGCCAGCGGATATGGGATCAGTGTCTGCAGCAGCCAAGGCTTCAAGATGGCCCGCGATAAAAACGGCGTCAGCCAGCCATCTGGCTCATGGGCGCACTGCATGTGCCTGTGCGGGTACAGCACGATAGATGGCGCGGAGTACGGCCGCATCGACAACTCGTGGGGAGCGTCGACGCACACGGGTCCGACAGGTCCGGGTGATCCCGGTCCCGAGGGGTTTTACGCATCGAGCAGTGTCATCGACAAGATGCTGCGACAGAACGATAGCTGGGCGTTTTCAGCGATTGCCGGATTCCCGGTGCGCCGCCTGAGCTGGACAATATGAGGTGGTTATGCCGCACTCTTACGAGCTGCCTGCCGAGATCGATTTGGATGCCGTTCGCACGATCATCGACTTTGTTCGCGGACGGATTCCGTTCAGCCGCGATGTTGTGGCGGCAGGATATTGCCTCCTTGGCTACGCTCTTGGCCAGGTCGCAGCGTCGCCGAGACTTGTTGGCTCGCCTGCGGATCCGAGGGAGGTCGACGCCGTCGCGCTCGATACCCTGGACGAGCTTGTTGCCGAACAACAAATTAGCCAGGGAATCATTCCGTGGGCGCTGCTCGTCGAGTGGCTGGTGAGCAAATTGCTTTCTGAGCTGATGAAGAGCTCTTCCTAGCATGTGGCGCTGGTCGATGATCTGGGGCGGCACGCCGCGCTCGCCAAAATGGCCGACGCTGCGCAGCCGCTTCATCAAGGGTCGCTCCTGCTCAGGCTGCGAGGCCACCCGTGACCTGGAGGCGCATCACATCGTGCCATATCACATCGACCCGTCGCGGGAGCTCGACGAGTCGAACCTGATCTGCCTATGCCGCGAGTGTCATTTCCAGCTCGGTCACCTGCGGGACTGGTCGGCATCAAATCCGCATGTGCGGGACGACGCAGCGGTCTACCTAAAGCGATTGCTAGAGTTTGCGCGTCGACCACGCTCGTGAGTACGAGCACTCCCCGCCGCCGGGGCGCATGGATGCGCAAGGCGGCTCATCCCCATTTTTCGACCACGGCCTCGACGCGCCTTCTTGGCACGGCGGCATATCGGCCTGTAATGGAGGTGGAGCCGGTGGAAATCGAGTCATCGTCGCCACGGCCGTGATGGCCGAGGATGGCACCGATGATCGACTCGGGAACCATGCGGCCAACCAAAAAAGTGGCAGAAGTGTGCCGAACCTGTTGCGGGTTGTACGGCGGAAGTCCAAGCCGTTTGGTCGCTCGCGTGAATGCCAGTCTGTAGGCGTCACTATCCCGAGGCTTGCTCATGGCCTGACAATTTACTCTTACATTCATTTTTCTAGCTGGAAAAAGGTAGCCACTTTTCAGTAGCAGTGGCGCCAGCAGTTTGCGAGCGCGAGGACCGACAAGGATAGTCAGCGCATGACCTCGCCAAGTGTTTTTGTGTACCCGAGGTGTGTACCGCCAAGGCTTAATAGATTGATCGATTTCGTCTGTCTGGACGCGAAGCGCCGTTTCCGTGCGCTGGCCAGTCAAAAGTTGCCAAGCCAAAACGGTTTTCCAAGGTTCCTTGAGCTGACGAAGGATCATGAACAGATGTTTTCTTGGTATTGGCTGCACTTTCTTTGACGGCCGGGTTTCTCCCTGGCGAAGCGCTGGCAGCGTGCGCATGCGCAAATACTGCGCCTCATCCATAAGGTCTAAGCCAGCGCCCCACTTGAACATCTGCAACACAATACGCATGTATTCACGGATTGTTTTGCGCGCAAGGCCTCGCAGGATCAGGGTTTGCCGTATGGCAACAAGGTCCGCTTTGCCTACCTCATGCAGCGGACGGACGGCCAGCTCGGCCATGTGCTCTCGCATGACCGACCTAACTACCCCTAGCGTCTCGGTTTCGACACCATCGACGGTTCTGTAAACCCTTTGGCAGTCAGCATAAAAAAGAGCCATGAGTCCAGCCACCTGAGCCGGCCTCGCCACTGCCGCAGCGCTGACGCCGACATCCTGCGCATACCTGCGCACCCAAGCGTTGTAGCGCTCGACGCTTTGAATTGTGTTGGCGCGTCCAAAGTAATGCCGGGTTCCGGTTCTCGGGTCTCGCACATACGCCAGACCCTTGGCCTTGTGATGGCACAGCTTTGGTACTTTTTTGTGTACCATTTGCGTTTTTTGTGTACCGGCTTTTTGTCGTAAGTCGAGTCGGGGCGACAGGATTCGAACCTGCGACCTCTTGGTCCCGAACCAATCTAAAATGAATAGATAAGTCGTTGTCTTACAAGACTTTGCGTCAATAAGCCTAGAAAATTTTGTGTACGCAAAACCCGCAAAAACCCCGCGTTTTTGTGTGCTGCGTTTTGGAATTGTGTACCTTGTGTACTTGCCGGACAAGTCCTGTGGCTGTAATTTTTTCAATACTGCGACTTGTCCAATTTTAATGAACAGTCGTACAGTAACAGAAGTAAGGACATCCCTTACTCCGGCGCCTGGATGTCGCCGCAATGAGCGCAGAGGTGCGCACCCCATTGATGGGGGTTTGTTTGTGAGTTACTTAAAGATTTCGGAAGTCTGTATCAAATACCGCGTATCCGATGACACTGTCCGTCGCTGGTTTTCATCAGGCGTTAAAAGGTTTGGCCAGCAACACACGCTGGCCGCATTCAAGGTCGGTGGCACTTGGCGAATTGACGAGCAGGATTTGACGCAATTCCTGCACAATCTGCAAGTCACGAAGCCTCGCCAGCGGGCGGAGAGTCGTGCTTCGACTGCGGCGCGCGAGCTGTCGGCGTTGGCAAATCTGCTGCGGCCAACAGGTCGGTCCAGCCGCGCTCCTCGGCGTAGCGGCGCAGCAAGAACTCCACAAGCAAAGCAATAGTCCGTGAATCACGCTCGGCAAGCGCTTTCGCTAAGGCGTGATGCGCCTTGCTGACGGTGATATTCACTCGCGGTTTGTTTGTAGGCATTTCACAAATTTAAGGCCGATCATGCAATTTGCCAATTTTTTTTCAGTCTTGTATTGCTTTGCGTCGAAAGTGAGTGCAACATCACTCGCCGGAGAAGCAAATGCGTGCACTGCTGGTTTTGCTTTCCGTCTGCTGCGTGGGGTGCGCGGCAGTTCAGACCGAGGTCGCCGTGACCTATCAGCACGGCGGCACGACAGTTACGACGAGCTTCAGGAGGTGAATGGTGGCAATAGGTGACGACGAATACGACTGTCTGCTGAACGAGCATGAGCTGCTGGTGCTGCATCGCCGGCACATGCTGGCGGCCAAGACGGCCGCATGGGTCGAAGAGCGGTGGCAGGACTGCGTCCGCTACAAGCACGAAGTGGACAGGATCGATCGCAGCATGCACGACCTGTTTTTGCGCATGACTCGGCTCAGGATCATGAAAGGAGTCGCGTGATGCTAGTGCTGACGCTGCGCCACGGCGGCGATAGCAACGACCACCTAGTCGTCGATACGCAAGCCGAGCAAATCAAAATTGAGATTCTGGATGTCCGCAACGGCAAGGTGCGCGTGGGAATCCACGCCGGAGACGAGGTCACAGTCATGCGCAAGAAAGTCTTAGAGACCAACACGGTCTCGGGATGGGAGACCGTCAAGAAGCCGATGTCCTCTTCTTGGACACAGCATGAGAGCGTCGATGGGTGGTTGGTGTACCAGGACGCGATTGGTCGCGTCTATCGCAACAAGGGAAGGATCTGGCAGATGAAAGTTGAAGTAGAACAGGAGGTTGAGCGATGAGTCTGGTTCCAGCCAATGAGGCGCCGACCACGGCGGTGATGCCGCGCGAGGTCGTGCGCAAAGGCGAGCAGGTGGCCGAGGCGTGCCGAGCCATTGTGCTGCAGTGCTCGATGCAACTGCAAGGCAAAAGCTACATCAAGGCCGAGGGGTGGCAGGCGCTCGCTGCGGCCAACGGGTTGTCTCCTCGCATCAGCGTCGTCGAGGAGCTCGACGGCGGCGACATCCGCGCCGTGTGCGATTTGGTACGACTGTCCGATGGCGAGGTGGTCGCATCGAGTGAGGGTTATGTCGGCGTCGATGAGCCGATGTGGACTCGTCGTCCAAAGTACGCCAGGCGCGCCATGGCTCAGACGCGTGCCACTAGCCGCGCCTGTCGCAGCGCATTGGCTTGGGTAGTGCCTCTGCTTAACGCCGGACTGGAGACGACCCCGGCCGAGGAAATCCCACACGACGCCGAAGTCATTGTCGCCAATGTCGTGCCGGTCGTAGCAACGACTGCGCCTGTTGTCGAAAAGCCTGCAAAGACGCTCAAGGCCACGCGCAAGCAGCTTGACGAGATTCTGTCGCTCTACGCGAAGGCGCAAGAGACCGGACGGCTGGACGGCGACTATTGGGAGAAGGTCAGGCAGGATTACAAGATCCGGAGCAGCAAGGTGTCTGAAAGCCTGCTGTCCGATCAGGCCGACGAAATCATCTCTCACCTTGGCGGCATCATTAAAATGGGAGCCGCGCAATGAGCGAGGAGAACGTCAAGTTTCGGCCATGCCTGCGCGGCCAGCTTAGGCGCATGTCTGAGCTCTCGGGGTTCTTGCGTCTGTCAATGGAGGACTGGACCAAGATTTTAGAGCCTTATGGTCTGCGCAAAAAAGAAGGCTTGTCGGTCGATCAGGCCGACGAGGTGCTTGGCCGATTGCAGGCTCGAGCTGATTACAACGGTCGCAAGGCCAACCAATGAAATTGTATCGACCCTGCGTCTGGACCACCGACGGACTTGGCCGGCACATCTCAGTGCCGCCAACAGTGCAGTGCGTCGATTGCTCGAAGTGCCGCCGACTCTGTGTGCGCCAGTCGGTGGTCGAGGAGGACAGCCAGGTGTCGATGCTGGTGGCGCACGGTTACGCGGTTGTTTTTGGCCGGCACGAGCAAGGCCGGCCAGTGTGCGAAAGCTGCATCAAGGAGGCTACGAATGGAGATTGATTGGGATCAACAGGATCAGGCGTCGGCGCCGGTCAACAAGTTTGTGCGCGGAGGAACGCATGAGTTCAAGGTGGTAAGCGCCGAAGAGACCAACAGTCGCAACGGCCACCTGATGCTGAAGCTGCGATTGCGAGCTGTCAGCGGACCTGATGCCGGTCTGCATGTCATGGAGTATTTGAATGTCGGGCACCCAAATCTGAGCGTTCAAAACATGGCCAAACAAAAGTTGCGGCAGCTCGCATCCGCAGTCGGCATTGAGCGCAAGTTCGACACGGCCGAGCTGGTCGGCAAGCAGGTCAGGGCCACGGTCTACTTGGACGACTCCGGCGAGTACATCAACACGCGCGTGAGGTCGTTTTCTAAATCCGAGACTTCCACGGACCTCGGGGATGCTGCGGCTCCCGACTGTCCATTCTGACCACTGGTGCGGGCAGGCGGCTTGTCCATGGGCCGAGCATCTCACCAGTCACACGGCACCCTGCCACCGTGTGTTGGCGCGCGACTGTAGGCGGTCCTTGTCTAGGTTCGAGTCCTGGAGCGCGTCATGGAGGCGTGATGAACAGAAGGCTGACGAGCAAGCGATTGCGAGCCGCGCTGTGGATCGCCGCCAACGGCAAGTGTCAGATATTTAGGATGCCGACCAAATTTCAACTGGCTCAAAATGCGTTCGTGCGCTTGAGCGGCGACGATCGACTGGAGTTTATTGCCTAACTGACAACGCAGATGGCAACTGAGCTACGCGCGTGCTGACGCGCAACCCGACCGGGCGGAGGCATGGATGCCAATCCCGGCCACACATGATGGGTGCGGAGAGACACGATGTCTCAGGTGGTGGTTTCGCTGTCGTGGCACGAGGCTGCGATGGCATCGGAGATCGGCCGGCTGCGGCAACTGGCGGCGGTGAAGAACGGCCTGCCTGATCGCCATGGCTATGACGGCGATGGCTGGAGCGAGCACATTGAGGGAGCTCTCGGTGAGCTCGCGGTGGCCAAGGCGCTGAACATCTATTGGGATGGCAGCGTCAACACTTTTGCCAATCACGACCTTCCTGGCATTCAAGTCAGGACTCGATCCAAACACGACTACGACCTGATCGTTCGTGATGGCGACGATCCAGACGCCTGCTGGGTGTTGGTCACAGGAAAGTGTCCCAACTATTGTGTGCGCGGATGGATCCTTGGCCGAGACGCCAAGCAGTCACAGTGGCGCCAGGCGCACGGTGGTAGGCCTCCTGCTTACTTCGTGCCGCAATCCCATCTTCAACCGATCACTACACTGCCAAGGAGCTGACTTCATGTCCTGGATCAAGTTACGCACCAATCTTGCTGACGACCCATCCGTGTGGCTGATCGCTGACACGCTGGAGCTTGACCACTACGCAGTCATTGGTCGACTCTGCGCCATGTGGGCGTGGTTCGACGGCCAGGCGACGGCTGAGAACCCTTGGGTCGCCGTCACGACCGCTGCGCTGGACAGGCGCCTTGGATGTCCCGGCTGGTGCGACGCATGCTGTGCGGCCGGCTGGCTCATCATTCAGGAAGGCCGAGTCGGTATTCCGAATTTCGAGCGACACAACGGCCAGTCTGCCAAGGATCGCGTCCTGATGCAGTCTCGCCAGTTTAGGCACCGAGACCGTGCCGGACGGTTTGAGCCGGCGTCACCGGCTGGTCAGAGTGGCGTCACGGTGGCGTCACGCTCGCGTCACGCTCATGTCACGGTGGCGTCACGCTCATGTCACGGTGACACCGTGACGCCACTGGCACCTAGTGCGACAGTGGCAAATGATGAAAATCGTAAACCCTTACAGGATAAAGAACTCTCTGGTCACGGTGGGAGCGTGACGCCACGGCGCACTGGCGTCACGGTCGGCCGTGACAAAAGCGTGACATCAGCGTCCCAAGATAGAGGAGAGAGAGGAGAAAGAGAGAGGAGAGAAGAGGAGCCAGACGCCTCACCCATTAACAATCTTTCATCAATTCCAAACCAAGACCCAGACGCAAAGGCGGCGCTGCATGCCGCGTGGATAAAAAAGCTGGCCGAGGTGCAGGCGAAGTCCGCCAAGCCTCCGGCCACGGAGGTGGCGCCATGAACAAGGACCGGATCATCAGCGAGATCGAGACGCGGTACGAGCACACGCAGGCCGGCATCGATGTGTCCTGGATGGCCAACGAGCTGGCGTGGATGCGCATGCTGCTGCGCCAGCACTTTGGCGACAACCCGCCGGCGTGGGTGCGGCTGGTGCTGGACGACCAAGAGGCGAGCGCATGACTGACTTTATCCCATGGTGGGAGCTGTATCAATCGCTCGGGTTCATGACGCAGCCCAAGCAGTCCGTCACGCTCCAGGCGTGGGCGACCTTGTTTGATCAGGAAGGCCGGACCAACGACGAGATGGTGCAGGTAGTGCACGCCATTGCCAGGCGGACCAAGATGCCGTCGTTTGCCGAGGAGCACCTGCAGGCGATCCGCGAGGAGCTGCGGCGCATGGACTACGAGAGCTCAATAGTGGCTCCCGTTGTGGTAAACCGCGCGCCTTGTCCACTGTGCTTTGACTGCGGCATTGTCTGCGGCCTGCCTCACTCACGGCAGATCACCAACGACGGCGTGTGGACGGGGACCATTGGGGGACCGGCGAGCACGCAGTGCGCCAAGTGCGACAGGTGCAATGTCGGACGGTCGATTGGTGGCGGCATGATCACGCTGACGCAGTACGAGAGCGCGAACCCGCACTGGCAGTTGCAGCTTGAGTTTTATCGACAGTACAAGTCGCTCGAGAACGAGAAGGACCGCGTCGCGCGGAAAGATCCATCGGCGCAATATCCTGAGTCATCTGCCGAGGTCGAGTCGAGCAGAAAGCTGAGCGAGACCATCGAAAAAATTCTAGCCAAGGTGCGCGCATGAAGGTCTCTATCACCGTCGAGGAGGGACTGGTCGACATCGAGATCGGCCTGACTCCGGACAAGTCGATGCTCTACCTGCACACGGTGCGGGATGGTCGCGTTAACAGCGTGACATCGTTGACCACTAACCAGACACGGATGGTCATGATGGCGCTGGATGCGGTCTCGGATGAAATCACCGAGCCAGATGAGGATGACGATGTCGAGGAGTAGGAACAGGGTTCTGACGCGGGAGCAGCAGGAACTGGTCGAGCAGAACATCTCGCTGGCGTATTGGTTTTCCAGGCGCATGCGCAAGCCGGTCGACCTGACTCACGAGGAGTGGGAGTCGGAGTGCCTGCTGGCGCTGGTGATCGCTGCGGAGTCGCACAATCCGGATCTCGGCAGCTTCTCTAATTATGTCGGCGTCTGCGTGCGCAGTAGGAGGTCGCACTGCGTGAACTATTACACGCGCAGCAAACGCACAGGCAAGACCATAGCTCTAGGCAAGTTTGAGCCGTTTGTGCGCAGCTCCGAGTGCGTGGATGCCGACGCAATATCGAGGGATGAGCAGCGCAAGTGCCGAGAGCTGGTGGCGAGGCTGCCGCAGCCGCATCGGTGCATCATGTTGCGCCGACTGGCCAACGAAACCCTAAAGCAGATCGGCGACAGCCTTGGTTTGACTCGGGAAAGGATTAGGCAACTCGAGCAAGAGTCGATGCGCCGCATGCTGCGATTCATTCGATGTGACGAGAAGAGACTAGCATGAGCGATCCTGTCAATCCGTCATACTACGACAGCCACGATGCTAGCGAGGTCGATTGCCTGCGCGCGCAGATGGCCATGCTTGGGGCCGAGCGGATGAAAGGCTACCACGCTGGCAATGTGCTCAAGTACCTATGGAGGTGGGAGCAGAAGAACGGCACCGAGGATCTGAGGAAAGCAATCAGGCACATCGAGTTCCTCGCAGCGCTGGAGGCGACCCATGAAAGAGTTTCCGGCGTGGTACGAGGAGCTGGCGACGCAGCTATGCGAGGCGGTGACGCTGGTCAGGGAAGCGGGATCTGCACTATCCGAATCGCCGCAGCACCCGAGGACGGCGGCGAGATATCTCCTGTCGGCGGCGCAGATCATCACGAATGCGGCGAGGTCAGTTGATGAGCGGTTCCCGCCGATCCCACGACAAAAGCCTTAGCGCCTTGTCGCTCGGCACGATCACGGAAATAGAGCGCCGGTGGTGCGACACCACGGCGCAGACGACGCACTGGCATGGATGCCATGCGGACCACGCGGGGTGCGCGGTCCGGCTCCTGGTGGCAGAGATTGACCGGCTACGGGATGTGGTCCAGTCTCTGCTGGGGTTACAGCAGCATGAAGCTGACGATATCGATGAGGTCTCTGGCGTCCGCGCTCCGGCAGCTCGGCCGCGTCCTAAGAAAAACTGAGTCCAAGGTCACCAAGCTAAGCATCGTTGCGCATCGTCCTGGCGAGGCGATGCTGTCGGCTTCCGATGCCAAATCAGGTGTCTGGATGTCGGTGTGGATACCTGTCAGCCAACACGATGCACAGGTTGGCGACATCGCTTTGCCATCCGAGCAGTTGGCCGCCATTCTTGCCACGGCGCAAACACCTGATCTGGACCTGACCCACGACGAAAACGGCACCACTATCACATCGGCCTCGGCCGAGTGGAAGTTGTCTCCGATCGATCTGTCATTGGTCCATGGACTTCCTGACACCGGTGGCAAAAAAACGCTGTTCAGTTGCGAGCCGGCTGTATTGAGTGCTGGCATCGCCAGCGTCGAACATGCGGTGGCATCCGAGACGGCCAGGTTTACGATGACGGGCCTTTTGATCGAGTCGAGCAAGACAGGGGTGCGACTCGTCTGCACTGATGGCAGGCGCTTGGCCATCCGCGAGATCGACTGCGTGCAGGGATCTGTCGGCGACATCCTGCTGCCTCGCGCGTCTATGCAGGTGTTCGATTTTGAAGGCGCGAGCGAAACCAGAGTCGAGGCAAGCCGAAACCATGTCACGGTTAATTGGTTCAAGGACGGCCTGCCAGTGGCCGTGCTGACCGCCGCGCTGCTGGAAGGAAAGTTTCCGGCATATAGGGAAGTGCTACCAAAGGAGCCTGCCTACGGTTGCGTGCATCACATCGAGGGTCTGGTCAGTGCCATTAAGCAGGTAGCTTGTGTTTCGGAGCTCAACAGGGTGGATGTCGAATATCTGCCTGGCAAAGTCGTGCTGAGCTCCAGCAGCACTCACGGCAAGGCTCAAGTCGAGGTGGCATGCGAGCACGAAATATCGGCAAAGTTCGCCGCCAACTCTCGGTACCTCCTCGATGCACTCGCGGCAATCGACCAACCGACGGCGACGATAAGCCTGTCGAAGCAGCCAAGTATCATCATCCAGTCGCGGGATCTGTACCAGCTCGTGATGCCATTGAGCTGATTCTGCCGATCCCACCGAGCGTTAACAAGATTTGGCGCTCTAATCGTGGACGAGTCCACAGGTCGAAGAATTATGACCTGTGGATCGTTCAGGCCGATGTGGCCGCGTTTACGGCCGGCCTGTTGCGAGGCGATGTGCTGTCTGACCGCGTCAAAGTGACGATCACCATTCACACCGGCAAAGGGTGGCGACGCGGCAGAGACTTGGACAACCTGATAAAGCCGATCCTCGACTGGTCGGTGCGTTACGGGTTGCTGATGGATGACGATTGGGAGCATGTCCCGAGCGTTGGCATATCCGTGGCACCGCAGGAGCCGCAGGCTTACGCCTCGGTGCGTTATGAGCGACTGGAACAACGATCAGACTGGCAAGCTTAATGAGCGCGTCATCGAGGATCGCGTCCTTGGCCTTGGCCAGGTGTGCGGGTTCCCTGACGAGGCAGTCATGGACCTGAGCAACGATTGGTCGGGCGGCCACGACTACACGCTCTCAGTCATTGAGCGCTGGCTGGAGCTGCTACCCGACAGGCTGATTGGGCTCAGTGCCAGGCAGTGGGCCTCGGCCTGCCTGCATGTGTGTCCTGAGCTATACGCTGAACCTCCTCGTCCGCTGAAGAGCTCTGACGCGACTCCAAGAAGCAAGGCAAAAATGGCGGCATTGCAGCGCCGAGCCGAGGCCGGAAGCAGTCTGTGGCATCCGCTCGACACAAACGGGGTGCATGGTCCGACGCTGTTCGGGAACCGTCGAGGCTAGTCTGTTGGCATGGCCAATCGTTTGCCTCAACATCGACCGCATCGGCCGAACCTGCCACAGGCGCAGGCAAGACCGACCACCGCTCAGCGCGGATATGACTCCGTCTGGCGAGCACTGCGGTTGATGGTACTGCGCCGTGAGCCGCTGTGCCGGCGTTGCGGGCACGAGGCAAGCCAAGTCGACCACATCAGGCCGATCAGGCAGGGTGGAGCAAGGCTAAATCCCGAGAACCTTCAGGCGCTGTGCCATAGCTGCCACAGTCGCAAAACCCGCACGGAGGATATGTAATGCCGGATGTGTTCTCAAGCGTGTTTGATGGATAATGACCACCCCATGGTGGTCGATCGCCAAGGCCGAGGAAAACGCCTACCTCATGCGCGTGCAGTGTGAGCGCGCCGGCGACTCTCGGCGTGTGCTGTTGCTGGCGGACATCCACTGGGACTCAGCGCACTGCGAGCGTGAGCTGTTGCGGGATGTTCTGAATGAGGCCAAGGCAGTCGGCGCGCCGGTAATCATCGCTGGCGATTTTTTTGATGCCATGCAGGGGAAATGGGATCCGAGAGCGTCGCAGGATGTGCTCCGGCCTGAGCACCGTGGCGGGAACTATCTCGATCTGCTGGTGAGCACGGCTGCTGAATGGCTGATGCCTTGGAAAGACAGCCTGGCAATTATTTCCTACGGCAACCATGAGACATCAATCCGCAAGCGGCACGAAGTCGATTTGCTGCAGAGGCTGTGTCAGGAGCTGCGGCGCGAAGGGTCGCTGGTTGAGTGCGGACCATATTGGGCGTTTGTTCAATGCGTTGCTAATTTTGTCGGCGCTAAAACTCAAAAGGACACTGTGACTATTTGCTACCACCACGGCTACGGTGGCGGAGGCGAGATCACGCGCGGCATGATTGACCACTCGCGGACTAGGTCGATGTACCTGGCGGATGTGTACCTTAGCGGCCACATTCATCGGCGCAACCAAGACGAGAATGTGCTGACCAGCATCACGGCGCGAGGCGTGGTGAAACGCCGGCGCCAGCTATTCTTGCGTGCGTCCTGCTGGAAGGACGAGTCGTCAGACGGCTGGCATGTGCAGATGGGTCGCGCGGCTCGGCCGATCGGTGGGTGGTGGCTGGAGCTCACGACTCGCAAGGATGATCGTAGCTACTGGCTTGAATATCGAGCGGTGCCGACATGAAAAAAATTTATTTTAGGGTAGGGGGTGAACGAGGTTTTTGTATTTTGCGAATGACCGCCGGTGTACACAGCAAAAAAAATACGCTGGAACTCAGGAAATTGTGAGCTGCCAAAATGGCGCGCGGGCGAAAAAAGACCGATCGGTCAAGCTGGCTGAAGCCAGGCGGATCACTGCCGCTGAAGCCGGCCGGA
>Ga0194133_10003409_pt1 | contig 22632 bp, 16 predicted proteins | sample TA2KigOf40mmetaG_FD_155448 | JGI IMG/M metagenome (GOLD analysis project Ga0194133, IMG submission 155448) | Freshwater microbial communities from Lake Tanganyika, Tanzania - TA2015055 Kigoma Offshore 40m | ecosystem: Environmental > Aquatic > Freshwater > Lake | place: Tanzania: Lake...
TTGAATTTTCAAACTAGTCTTGAACCATGCCTAGGCTTCATTCATATACATCTAAGATTTGTTTACACTGTTTTCATAGAATTCAAAGTATCTGCAGAAACTTATTTTCTTCCCTTCACAACCTCTACCTCCTTAAATCATTGGAAAATTTTTGGATTTAAGAGTTTTAAAAATAGCTAAATGTTAAAATTATTTTGCTCTCTGTTTAATTATCACCTAAAGGAAGTAAATGCTTACTTTCAAGTGTCAAAAAAGTCTTGATTGACATGCCAATGTAATGGCACTCAGAAGCTGGTAACTCTAAAACCACTCCTTTCATTTAGAAATATTTCTATTACCATTTGGTAATGTTGACTTTACAATGCTGTCACTGAATGTTATATTTTAAAATACATTCCAAGGCCTATCTTTATCAAATTTAAATGTTAGACTCCTGCTTTTACTCAAAGAAAGGTCTTTTTCTGTCCACTGTGGCCTTTTAGAACAGATATTTTTTGACCAAAAATGGGGTTGGCTTACTTATATCAATACTCTCATCTTATCTCTAAATAACTTGGGAAAAGCATCAAGCCCTCAATCCATTTGAACCCTCTATGGACAAGTCGTTGTAGCTCCATAGAAAGGCAATGGTTAAAGGTTCTGAGATTATTCTGTTTGGATGGTAGAAGAACCTTGAGCAAAGAAGACTAAAACAAAATATTTGTTTCCTTATTATTAGTTGATTTAACTCAGATAGAAATTAACGTATATCACTAATAAAAACATTGGCGATGTTGACTGTAAAATCACAAGCAGACAGCTGAGTCGAGACGGAAGAAACGCTTGTATATCGTCCCCAAAAACTTCCTTACTAACAGAAGGTAAAATGGGTAGACAAAGGCAAATCGGAGAGAAAATATTACTTTTTTGTAAAAGAAGAAGGTGGAGTGAAACTCCCAGAATGAAGTTCAACTTGGCTTTGATGAAGTTTGCTCTTAAATTGCACGTGTCGTTTACGGCGTCGACGGATTCAAACTGGGAGGGTAGTCATCATCGTCATCCAAAAGCGAGCAAGTCGTAGCAGATGTTTCAGGATTACCGTCCAGTTCGTGAAAATTGTCTTCTGAAAATGTTATCAAAGGGCTTATTTGAAAATACGTTTGGGATGTAGAATCCAGAACACGTACCCTCCGTCTTTGGTTTCGCTGATGGAGAAGCAGGAGGCACAACTGTAGTTTTCGGATCATCCTTGGTGGGTGTGTTGGAAGAAGAATGACTTTCCCTCTCTAGGTTACGCTGATCTTGCTTGGTCGGGTCAAAAGGAATATCTGTCAACCTAGCCATGAAAAAAATATTTAAATGAGGGTTCCTTGCCATTGAAAAGTATTCCATATCTATAAATACCTGTACTGGCGGATGAGTTGGCAATCACCACCTAGGTTACAGTCGAGGGCATAAATATAGAGAAAGCCATCGTTTGAGGCAACGAGAACACGGAGAGTTTTTTTGATCCTTGACACAAACAATAATTGCAACACCTCTTATACAAAATATATAACATTGATTGGAGAAACTCACATTGCTAGAGCACAAATATTCTTTCTGCCCGGGTTGTTGTGGTGTACGGTGGCGAAAGCACGTCCGAGTAGTAAAGTATCAGTGACTTGAGAGGGCAGATAATTTGCAGAGGCCGAAATGCTGTCAGTCTAAATGAAACTTTTTCTTATTTTTCGTAATTTTATTGAAAAATTAAAAATATTTATCAAAATACCAAATACTGCATCCAACTATTCCCTTGTTTAGACTGTTGAGGACTCCTGCTTGACGCCTCACTATTTATTAAAAAGTGGTAGAGAAATGAAAAGAACATTTAATTATGTAATATTTCACCTTTCTTTTGTCTTTTCGTTCAATCTGAATATATGAACAGTCTCTGTATTGGAAGAGGAAGCCTAAAAGTTGAAAAATAATTTTTTTCAGGAAAATGATAAACAAAATAATCCTAACACTATCAACATGCAATCTTGTTCTTACCAAAAAGTCACCACAAGGTGAAAAGGCCAGAGAATGAATTTCTGCCGTACGCTTAAGGCCCCGACGCAACTCATGAAGTCTAGACAAATATAAGGATAAAATTAATTTTACAAAATTCACCGAAACAAATAAAACTTCACTTTAACAAACCTCGTTCCGTTGGCGACATTAAAAACTCTGATGACAGTTCCTTTGTCACTTGCTGTAGCAACCTTAGTACCACAGGGAGAAAATTGGATTGCTGCCAATTGACCAGAGTGAGCAGGAATCATGGATATAGATGACTAAAAATCAAGTCAAAAGGTTTTTTTTCCCGAGAAATCGAAAGAGCATATCATTACTTACTAAATTTAAGGCATCAAATATTTGAAGCTCTCCAACAGTTGCGTGTCCTGGATAAGCCAAATAGCACATCTTTGATTCGATCGACAACGAGCAAACTCCCAGCTTGTTAGTTGGCGTATCTTTGATAACGTGCAGTACCTTCATGTCTCTGATGTTGTGGACCACTAAAGAATCTTCCATACACACTATCAGCCGCTGCAAAAAAATGTCAATTTTTTATTTAAAAGGAGGATCATTTTCACAGACTTTACTTACATCTCTGTTCATTTTTACAGCTAAAATTCGACTTGCATGGCTGTAAGTGCAAATTTCAGCTCCCTTAAGAAAATGGCAAACACGAAGCTTTCTTGGCGATGCTTTTGCGACGACTGCAAGTAAGCTACTTGAAAACAGACGCTCGACAATATAGACTTCTTCAACTGCTGTTTTAAGTATATAAGGTTTAGATTTAAAGGAAAATTTATCTGCCAATAGGCAGGCAGTGTGAGGGAAACTTACGATTTTCATGGATAACCTCAAGATTATCTGTCGAATTGAAAGTATACAATTTGTAGCCGGCTGAAGTTCCTACAGCAAGCGACCTTACAAACCCAAAGTTAGTATTAACAAAATTCATCAAAATTAGCACGTTCAAAATTAGTAAAATAACTTACGTGGAGTCCTGATTGAAAGTAGCAAAACTAAGATCATCCGAGCTCACGTCTCCTAAAAATTATTTCTTGAACATCACTGGAATCATACATCTTTTCTTTTTAGAACTCTTATTACCTAAGGCAGAGGAGATGGCCCCCGATGTTGCATTCATCATTTTGGTTTCGTAACCACCAAGGGAAGGCAAATCTCTATTACAGGTGACACTTTTGACATCAATTTTATCGGTACGGAATACCTCACTTTAATTAATTCATATTTTTATGCAACAAACGTCAAATAGCATTTTTTCGTTGTTTGCTTTGTTTTGAATTTCAGAACTACGCAACTTAGACTGTGGATCGTGCATGCAAAAAAGAAAACATTCACCGACATAAATATTTAAAGCTTTGCAAAGATGTCTAGAAATTTCATAGACTTATATTTGAGAGTTGGATGAAAAAATCAAGAGTCGTCTCTGGGCTTTAGAATTAATGGGCTCGAAAAAACTACTATATATCTGTGAGCATTTTACCGATGCTGCGACAGCAAATAATCAAATCATCACAGGCTTTATTCACATACACATTTTCGGTCCAAATTCTAACTTTTGTCATCCTAAAATACCGAAATTGAAAATCCTAAGGCTTTAGAAAAAGTTTTGAAGAGTTAAAGTTGTCCATAATTGACATGCCTTGTGTACTCTGACCTATTATTGAAAATTTTCTAAAAAAGGCAGTTGTGAGCCTGCTTTGGTACATCGATGAGTTTAAGAGGAAGCTCTAGGGGTCACCGGCCCTACAAAGTTTTGTGTGTCTCTTCCCTGCACCTTAAAGCCAGTGATGACGTTGTTCGTGATACTCTGTACAGGGAGTATAAACAGTATGGAGATATAAGGTAAATTATTGAAAAATTTTGGTTATCAGCCTGATGAAAATTAACATAGTTTCATCTTTAGTGTTCGTGTGGTTCAGGAACCTGATGAGCGTGTTGCCTATGTTTACTTTAGAAGTTTTGAGGATGCCAGTGATGCTAGGCACTCCAAATCAAGGATAATTCTTTTTGATAAGCCCGCAAATGTTGATCCAGTGTTTGAGAGCAGAGAACAAAGATCTCGCCCAAGGAGTATAACTCCACCTCCACCATCTTACCCTAGATACAGGAGTCGGTCTCCGGTGGGACGTGATCATCACCACCACCATTATCGCGATTACAGGGATGATTACCACCAGCCCTCTTATCACAGCCATTCCAGCAGGAGTGGACATCCAGATTACTATCCCAGAGAGACTCATTATCCAAGGGGCAGGGGAAGAGGTAGTTACCATTCAAGAGGCAACAGCTACCACCATTCCCAGCATCATCCAAGCTCCAGAGGGGGGCCTCGACACTATGAAGGAAATGGAAGACTAGATTACAAGAAAGAACGCTTTCCCGATTATTTAACCCATATACCGCCAGAGGATGATGTTAGTGCAACAAGAACATTATTTGCGGGCAACTTGGAATTAAACATCACGGAAGAAGAAATGAGGAAAATATTTGGGCGTTATGGACGCTTGGTTGACATTGACATCAAAAGACCGCCCCCTGGTACCGGAAATGCTTTTGCCTTTGTCAGATTTGAAAACCTCGACATGGCTCACAGAGCTAAAGTTGAGCTATCAGGTCAATTTATCGGAAAGTTTCAGTGCAAAATTGGTTATGGTAAAGCAAATGCCACTCCTAAAGTTTGGGTAGGAGGACTTGGAACATGGTGCTCAGAACCCCTGTTGTGGAAAGAGTTTGATCGGTTTGGAGCCATCAAAAGCATTGATTATGTGAAGGGTGAAAGTGAAGCACATATTTTGTATGAAATGGTTGATGCTGCCCAGGCTGCTGTTCAGGAAATGAGAGGATTTCCTCTGGGAGGTCCTGACAAGCGGCTTCGAATAGACTTTTCTGATATGGACATTAGTGGAGGAGCATCCCCAAGGCCTGTGATAAATGGATCAAAACGGGCTGGCAGTAGCTCCAAGCCGTATGATGAGACATCGAGATCAGACAATTACCCAAGAAGGGACTCGTAAGTTCATTTACAGCCTTGAATAACCTTACGAGATATTTTTTAATCTTTAAAAATTGCAGTGTTCATGAACGTTCACATAGTAATGGACGGGATATTGCTAGTGAAACTCACGGTAAAGCTGAAAATTTGAATCAACTCTCAAGACTTTCACTGCGATCGAGCTTTATTTGAAATGTTTCTCATATTTATTTCTTCAGACATACCAAGTGCCCAGACAATTGCTGAGATTTGTCTAAGAACTCCAAAAGTTTGGGACGGTGGACTAATATTGAAAAACTCATTGTTTCCAACAAGGCAAGTCTCATAATGATTAACTTACAATGGCAATAATTATACTTATCTTTCATTCCTTTTTGTACTTTTAAGGCTTCATTTGCTTGATGGCTGTCGCACTATTTCGGATTTCATTCGAGATGAAGAAGGAAAGAATAACTTGAAAATAACCCAGAGACTTCGACTCGATCAGGTTTTATTTTTGATCCAGATGAATGTTGACGACAAATTTTTTTATGTCCTCTTTTAGAGCAAACTCGATGATGTATCCCGACGCATGACAAGCGCATCAAATCATGCTGTTTTTCTAGGAATCCCTGCGTCAATGACCATAGAGGACTCCAGTCCGGAGATTCAATCACGGTAGTAAATTGGTTCCTGACCATTAGCTTCTTTGAAATCTATTAAACATTTTAATAAGATGTTTTGTCAACACAATTGAAATGTAATTCTGTTTGACAGGCCTTTAAGAAACTTGGTATCTTACCTCAAGCAAAAGGAGGCTGCTGGTGTGATCTCAATGAGCTACAGAGATGAGGAGGGTGAAAATCAACAAGGTGTGTTGTATTGTTTCCCTCCATGTGAGTTTGCCAGTGAAATGTTGCACAGAAATGCGATCAGCATCATTGAAGATGGGAAAGAAGATTACCTTTTAGTTGTGGTTGTGTGTGGAGGCCAAAATTAAAAGCACACAAAGAATTACTTTTATGTCATAATACCTCAGCTCTCAGCAATGACCAAGTTTAAGTGAATTTGATTAAAGCCTTTTTGTGATTCGTACAAAATCTCAGCTGAAGATGTAAGACAGCGAAAAAAAAATCCCTTATTTTGTTCAATTTAATTTCATTGAAAACATTAATCCAATTACTCATTTCAATATTAAACTTTATTTAATAGTAATAAGTTAATGGATTCTTCTTGCCTTATTTTTGTGACAACAAAATTAAACGACATCAAGAAAACATGAGTGAACAAAATTAGTGAGTGCTTTCCTCACCCTTTCATCTTTGCCAATTTTGACAATAGAGGTGAAGAAATAAATTTGATTGTCTTCTATTGATTGTGCTGTGTTTCAAGGCAAACCACAAAGGCATCTCAAGTGAGTACTTGACAATTGTGATCAGGAAGGTTGCAGCAAGAACATCTCATTTTTAGATGACATGATTGATAATTAGTTATGACCATCACTACAGTTTAGATTTGACCCAAGTTATTTAATAAGATTAGATTTCACATCTTTTAAATACATTTTGCAAAAAAAAGGGGGGCGAAAGTTGGCTCCAAAAATATTAATTGTTTGATTTTTACTGATTTCGATCAGATATTGGTCAAAAATATGTGATTACCAAAACAAAATGGTAATGCACCAAAAAAAACCAAAAATCCTAATTAAATGAGAAAAAAATTAATTTCATACCATCTGATAATTAAAATAAAATTGTAACAACGAAGTGAAAATATTTGTAATATTTTTTTAAAGCTAAATGATAATTGGAAAAATAAACATGTATGAAAAAAAATCCTTTTTCACTTGTTATAAATTCTTTTTTTTTTCTTGAGTTTTCTTTCAAGCACTTATTACAGTAACTTTTTTGTCTGTGTGCAACGGGACTTGGAAAACAGCTTCACCTGGGAAAGATGAAGGAGTTGCAAACGGGACTTGAAAAGTTAAACAACGAATGAAAATGGATATCAGCAGAACTAGAAGCAATCTGATACAATTTTTCATATTTTTACAATTCAATATAGTATTTTGCAGTTTGAGTGAGGATTTAGAAAAGGTAAATCTTAAATCATCTCTACTAATGAAATTAAGTAGATGGTATTTTTTGCCTCCTGAGCAACCTGCCTACTTTAAAAATTAATGGCTCAGTCAATTTTAAAGTTAGAGAAAAGTTTATGAAACAATATTTTGAACTAAATTTTTGAATAAAAAATGTTATTTTATAAATTTTTCTCTAGTTTTAAAATTATGAGAGCTATTAAGGGCATAAATATAAAACTTTGAACTCAAATATCTCAGAGCTTCTAGGCAAAATATTAAAAATTTGATTGGTAACTTTGAAGCCATCCATGTAAGGATTATACATACCAATTTTTAGACATTTAGCATCACTGGTGTGTGAGGAGACTGAGGTGACAGGCGCATGCGTGACGTCAACCCCGATCCCTATACAAAATTTCTTAACTCCCCCCTTCGCTTTGGCAGGGATAAACTGGAATGTGGTTGATTGCCCTTAGCCTGTATTCAGGGATGTACTCTGGTATATTTTTAGCCATGCAAAACCCACTTCCAACCCCTGGGTGCACAAGCACTCCAAATATTCTAAAGAAATTTTTTGACCTGAGATGAGTCAGGTCAGCCTTCTCCAGGTCAGAAGTATGCTCGGGTCGGTTTACGCCCCATCTGTAAAACCTGGGTCAGCTTTCTCTAGGTTAGGGAAATTTCCCTCCAATAAACCCAACTTTTTCAATTTTTATTTGGCTTGGCAAAAAAATATCTTTGGGTTGGTTCAAATTGCCCCCGGGTTTGGCTCCTTGCTAATTGCGGGTCAGAAGTATGCTCGGGTCGGTTTACCCCCTATCTGTAAAACCTCTACAGATCACTAATGAAAAAAGGTTGTGTTACAAAACAGACAAGGTATGGACCATCATCCACATACTCCAGGATTATTTCAAGTCTGGTTAAAGTCCCCATGGCTCCAAGTGGCCATTTTAAAATGGGCAGAGCCAAGGCCCAGACAACTAACTGAAGAAAAAGTTTCCTTATTTACATTCTTTTTTAAATTTTAGAATCGTGACAATCTAGTTTTTGACATCAACTTGACTTGTCCTGAGGATTCATCCCATTTATTGGATGTTTTCTCAATTTTTTCCCACTATTTTACAACATCCTCGATTCCTGAAATCAGAAATACTTGGACTGATTTGACCTGCAATGAAGATTGTTCTACCCAATGTTCACCACAATGTATTTGCAAGTGTCTCTTTGGAGCACAAGGAGAAATACAAAACGTGTCGAGGTCATTTTTGGAACATGATGTGAGTCTCATGGTCGTCACCTACCTCAGAAACCTCAAGGTTTGGATACCTTTCAAAAAAGATGTGCTGCATGGAACTGTTGTGGGCATTGAGACCTGGTTTGAAGTGCCACATCTCAGTTTCATGGTCAGATACAAAGAAGGCATTCAGGTGGGACAGGCTTGGAAAATGTTACCCGAGGCTGGATACCTGCAGTCTCAGGATATAAATTTTGAGGGTGAAACCACCTATGTTTACCCCGGATTTGAGGTTGGACTCCATGGAAGGTTTAAGAAAGCCTCGCTAATTTCCTCAAAAGCAGGTAATTCATTTTATTAAGAAAAATTTTTCACCATCTGTCTATAACCCTTTTATTGTCACAGTCAAGATATCCGGTTTGAAGTGCTTGGATTCTTTCGGGTTACCATCCGTTGAGATGATTCCTTTGGATCCTGAGCAAATTTATTGTCCAGACATTTCCACGTCAGAGCAATTTTCAAAATTTCCATTGTTGAAAGATCCCCTTGAGGACCTTTATGTTGAGGTTCGACCCAGCACCATTGAATCTGCTGGTGAAGGGCTCTTTCTCAAAAAAGCTGCCAAGGCTGGGACTGTTGTTGGATTCTTCAATGGGGTTCGTGTTGATGTTCACGATACGTTGAGAAACACAGATTATGAAATAACCCCTTACAAAGTATGGAATGATTGGGAGGACAATGATGAATTATTAAGCATTACCACAGGTAATTAAAACATCATGACATGCCTTCAATAAATACATTTATTTTTTCCAAGCACAAAATTAGTGATGGGTCCAGGTCAAAAATTTTTGGCCTAAGATAGGATCAATTTTTTGTAACTCGGGTCGGGTTAGCCATCTTGAGTTTGGGTTTGGAATATCTCATAATTTTCTATTATTTCCCTTCAGGTCTAAAAAAATATCATTGGGTCGGGTCAAAAAGTACCCAGGTCAAAGACAGGTTGGCCCCTTATTTACTGCGGATCAAAAGTATGCCTGGGTCGGGTCAGGACCCATCTTTAAGCACAATACTATTTGGCTTTTATTATCTGTAACACAAAATTGTAAATCCTGTTAAAATCATCGAGTCTGATGCTGTGGTCTGCAGAGTTTGAATGGGCCGAGATGCAAAACCCATGGACGACTTTCCCAATCAAGAAAAGAATCAATACTGACCTGTTTATTGATAGAATGGCAGCCCTTTACAAAGTGGATGGTCGTATCAGAGGTGAGAATGTGACAAGGGTGGTCAACCATTGATACGGGTTGATCTGCAGATCGAGTATACCAAGTGCTTTTTTTGATGATGGAATGAGAAACTAGGCTGCAGCTTGGTTTTAAATGAGTTTACGGGAATGCAAAAGAGATTGCGCATTATTGTTAAAATATCGTAAAGGGAAAATAAAAGAAATAACTTTAATTGAGTGCATTCTATGAAACTATTATTTTCTCAAATAAGAGGGTCACCCACTGGGATACCTTCACATTTCCTTCCTCCTTCAATTGAGGGATCATTCAATAAAAACATTGGCATGTTTTTACAGATTTTTCAAATGTCACAACATACAATGCAACTTTAGGCCATAAAATAAACCACAGCAAGGATCCAAATACTGAATATGGATTTATAGACCATCCAAGATTTGGAAAGATTAGGTAAACTTAGTAGAGAGTTCATAAGAGTTTCTTCATATTCATAGACTCTCTTTTTAGATCTATCATAACTATTCAAGACTTGCCAAAAGATTCAGAACTTTTTTGTGGTTATGCTCCAACTGTAGATGGGGGAACTTTTGTCAATCTGTTGTTCAAAGACTTTCTCCACTACTTGGATTTGGATGAGGATTCTCAAGAGAAGACAAAATATTTGAAAGGCATGAAAAATGATTATAAAAAAATTGTAAATGGAATGTTGAATTATGATATTGAAAGTACATACAGCAGCCCTTAAAGGTAACTAATTTCAAATTTTTGATGTAAGAAAATGAATAAAGTGTCTCTAGATTTTACTTTTTCTGAAACCCAACTTCAATTGTAGGATTTGAGCCAAAAACTTAATAAAATTTTGCCAGGATATGCAGTTCATTGTTTCTCTCCCCACCCAAGAATCTACAGGTCCTTGGGTATGCAAGTTACCTTTCATTTTCCCTGTGTCCTGTGTAAACCAATTAACTTATGAAATTCCATTCAGGAAGAGTGGACTGGAGTAGATGACCTAATGATGAAAAATAAGGTGACCCATTTATCCCTCTAAATCATAAAAGAAACAATCCATATGAAATAGAATCAATAGCAGGGTCTACTTTTGGCCTAGCATTAAGGCAAAAAATAGACTTCCAACCTTCTTGGGATACCCCCCCCTCACCGCAATGCCCCATGCCCACCATCCCTCAATTGCAGGGTTCAGGTCCGGGTGATAAGCCATTGAGATTGGATATTTAGAAATCGAAAGGGTCATAAAAATTGATTTTAGGTTTGTGTACAGGTTTAATAACAGCTGACCCACCTGAGCCGCATGGATTCAGCTGTTGCTAAACCCAAAATTACAACGGTTCAAATCTTTCCTGAAGGGTAGGCAGGGAGGCGTATGTATGTATTTAATGTTGATGTGATAAGCCGATTAGGGTTAAGCCTCGCCGATAAGCCATGCAGGATTGGCCCTGAAGGTTAGGTCAGGGTAGTTTAGTCAATAACATTTTGTGCATTGCTTGTCAAAAGATAGGAGTGCTGCACCAGACCAGCCAGAAACAACATCTGGAAACCCTCAGTGGAAACAGTGCATAGAGATCAGATATTACAGAGAGAGAAAGGGTCACAAAAATCAATTTTGGGTTTATGTATAGGTTTACCAACAGCTGACCCCACCTGAGCTGCAGGGATTCAGCTGTTGCTTAACCCAAAATTACTAGGGTACAAATTTTTCCTGCAGCGTGGGCAGGGAGGCCCAGTCTATGTATGTAATGTCTTTGAAACAGCGTCGGGTAAGACCCACACTGAAGGGGTGAGGGTGTCTGTCAGGCAGCAGTCCTGTCAAAACATGGCGTAGGTCGCTCTCGCCCTGAGGGGCTGAAAGTGTCTGGGCACTAGTTACTATTAAACAAGACAATTTCTGGAACATTTTCAATTCGTTAGAGGAAAAACTTTTCAGATGGAGTTAAACCATCTATGCAAAAATAAAAAAACCACCCAAAAAGTAATCCGCTCCTCAACAAATGCTAACAGCAGAAGAGTTCCTCATGCTAAGGTCATATCCAAATATTTTCAGACAATACACTGCCGTTAGGCCAAAACCTTGAATAAGAGGTTTAAAAGGGTTCCCTTTCCGCACCCGATCAGGTTGCATGCGTCAGAATTGCTCTGCCAAAAATATGTCTTTTTTGTATGATATTGGAAAGATTTTTATACAAACTTAAAGTGAAGTAGACTCTCTGCCGTTCCCTTTCCACAACTAGAGTCTCAAGTGGGAATCTGAGGTCCAAGTGCCAGGGGATCTCCAGATCATCAACACTGGTTGAAGAAGAGTCCACGCCATTTTAACTAGCTGCGCATAGTAATACCCTAAATATAGTTCATTGTGAGGAGGGCCTGCAGAAAAAAGAGGTTTATAGCAATCCTTTCTTTTTTAAAATAAAAGCCAACAGTAGATATCTTTCCTAAACATTTCTTCAGACAGTTGCTGATGGCAAAAACTCTGAAAAAAATGAGTTAAAACGTTCCCCATAATAAGTGGAGCCAACACGAAACAAACAATTTTTCAATAACTTGTGTGGGTGGGACTACCTATATATTTATTATACATGTGTGAATTTGTCCTAGAGTGACATGCATGCTCCGCCACTCCATGTGCAATTCAAGTCCTACGTAAAAATATGCTCGAAAGAGTAGAAAAAATCTCATGTGTGTCAAAAGATTAATGTTTTTGGTAAGAATTCATTTCATTTCATTTTATCAATTCTTGCTCAGCCTATAAAGTGTCATATCTTCTTACCCAAAAAGACTGATTTGTTCACAGGTGCTCAAAGTGTAAAAAAAGCTCAACATAATTGCTGCAAATTTAGTTCTTCACAATCTCATTGATTTTTCTTAATCTTCAAGAATAAAAAACAAGTTTTGTGATAATACAGCTGAAGAATATTGGCTGTCAGAAGTTTTTATCATCCCTGACATCTGAAGACAAATGATTTGATTGATAGATGGTTTGTTTGTATAAATGATCGATCAAACCAGGTCCAGATGGACTGGTTTTTTTGGATAAACATCAAGACAATCAAAAGAAATTGCCATAGGTTGATTTCTTCTAAACTTTCTTCTGACTAAAAATATGTTTAGCCATCTTTAATCTACAGTAAAACTATATAATTACCACCCATCCAACTTTTTCTGAATAAAAAATTCAATGTGGTCTGAGTTACAACCAAAGCAAGTCACAGAAAATGAGCTTAAAACTCCACCATTCTTGTGAACCTTAAACTGACCCTGAAGTCAAATGCAAGCCCCAGCCCATCTCTTTATATCTGATCTTGACCCCAGACCAGGAATCTAATCTCAGCTTCCACCATTCTACTAACCACTGATGATCAAAGCCCAGTTTTCCATCTCAGAGCGAACACCTTTGCTGCTGAAGACCCCTGAGGCCACCTGCACTCAAGAAATGTCGTGAGACATGTGCAGAGAACCATTGACTCTTAAAAAGTTTTTATAACATTGCTTACTGTTGTAAAAATGTGTGAGTCGTATACAAAATACAAATACCTAAATAAGTTAGCAGTTACTCACAAGATCTTTTTTTCAAAAACTGCTTGCTCTTCTGGTCAGTTGTCATCACCAACTCCAGCCACCAAATGTCTATTCACTACCCCCCTGGGCCCAATTTTTTGGACTTTTTTCTTGATCTCTGACCTCAACCTGGAGTCTAAGCTCAACTCTTTGGCCTAAATCTTAACCAGGCATAAGCTCTAATCCACTACAAGGGAGTCTGGGTAGGCAAATAGGTTATGTACTCGATATCCATCCTGGTGGCCCGGTTCAACTCCCGCCTGGGATAACCCTACCTTAAAAATGACCACTTGAAGTGTGCCTTATATAATTACAAATTGCAAGGCGTACTATATAAATGGAAAAAAATCTCCTCAACCCTGACAAGTGGCCTAATGGTCATGGCATCTGCCTGGGGATCTTAAGGGTCAGGGGCTCGAACCCCAGGCCTCTGGCAATTACAAAATGCAGAAAAAATATTTATTTTCAGCCAGGATATAAAAGTGTCTGACATGATTAATTTTGCTAGACACTCCAGTAAAAAAAATCTTCACAAGCCCCTCATTGTTACACTAACTGAGACAAAAATATATGATGTAGCTACATGTGAGTAGAAATTTGAAGGTCTATATCAGCTATTGCTTACAAATTTGACAAAGTTCAAGGCAGAAAAGTGTGAAAAGAAGGCTTAAGTTTTTTATAAATTAAAACATTTGTTTAGCATTTAATTGAGGGTAATTAATTCTTTAATTAATTGTTTGTTGTTGTATTTTACAGTTGCCCAAAACATGAATCAAGGAAAATGAGAGAAGACTTACTTTGAAGCTTGAAGATGTCGTCAGCACCATTTTCTGGAAACCTGAATTCAAGTTCAGACAAGGTAAATTGGAACTTTTGGTAAACTTTGTCTTTCTACCCTATTTTAACTCAGGTTGTTGAGGTGACCCATTCAAACGAGCCCAGTGTACAAGGACAAACTGACAGCCATGGAAGCAAGAGTGACAATTCAGGGAGGACAACAGTTTGGTAATTAATTTACTGAAGGATCATCACAAATCTATTTTTAATTAGAGCGTCTGGCAAAATCAATAATGACAGATACTTTCGAATCCTGGCTGGGAATCATTTTTTGTTTATTTTGTAGCAACCCGGGTACAAAGGTAGCCAGAGGTGTCAGGATTTGAACCCTGACCCTCAGATCCCCTGCCAGATGCCACGCTGATCCCATTTTACTAGCCATTGAATGAAAAAATGACATTATCACTAACAGTTTTTGTCAAAAATGTATTTAGGATTGAAATTCTTTTGCGAAATAGGCCGTCAGGGGTGTCAAAACCTCGTCTTGAGGTAGTTTGTGTCATCGACCACCATCATCCCACAAAGCTCAGTGAAAGAAAAAGGGTTTTTGAGGAGGTCAAAAAGGCTTGCTCCTCAGTCGGAAATGTTACCCACGTACAGGTAATTGTCAGACCTTGATCCCAACTAACAAAACAACGCCCTCTGTTTTGAATCTTTATTCAACTGAACTTCAGATTCTGAACATGCTCTCTTATATATCCTAACCTAATCAGGATACTGATAGATAGTACACATACATGGTTCTCCAGACACCAATCAAGAAACTTGATGTATAACGAGAAACCCAGACATCAGATAAGATATCTGATGTAACAAGAATCCCAGATGAAGAATCTCCTGATATGAGATTCTCGATCATGGGAAACACAATATTCTTAAGTGTAATAAATATACGATGTAATAAAGGCCAGTAGTTGGATTCTAAAACTGTGATATTTACCAGGAGTAATTGAAAATCTTGCAGTTTAAAAGTTTTTGCTCTAAAAAATATATGTCAAAATGAATAATTTTCCTTGTTTATAGTTTGAGAAGCTCGATTTTGGGGAAACGAATGTCCTCGACTGTTTCTACAATGCTGATGTTGCAATCATCGACTTGTCCGTTCAACTTCAACAAAGCTCATTGTTCTACCACTTGGGGGTTAGGGAGAGCTTCGATATGAAGCAAAACATTTTGGTATTATTTTTTAAATTGATTGTTAAGATGTTAACCTAATACTTTTCCATTGTGTGATTTTAGCTCTACATGGATACAAATCGAGAAGCCACCCTTGCTCTTAGACTTTCCTGTAGTAACAACTCTTTCATTTCATATTCTGTACCCAATGACGGGCCACCCTATGTGACAGAGTCAACGGTCATTGTAGAAACTAAAATGACACTGTCTTCGAGACTGAGACACTTCTTCAAAGAAATGGAAGTTCAATCCAAGTAAGGTTAAAACAATCTTTTTTTGAGTTCAGTTGTTTTTAAGAGGTTTAATTTTGTGCAGAGTTCATCTTAAAGAAAAGTTTCTGAATGATCTACGCAAATGTCGTGAGCTGTATTCTGGAGAAGACCTTGCAAAACATCTACATCATATGAGAAGAAGGTTAGATGATCCTGACGTCATTTCTGGAGATATTGTTCTTAACATGCTGATAAGTTTTAGAGAAATTCAAGTAAGTAGCTTTTGCAATTTTGTTTTAATTTTATCATCTAAATTCTCACTATCCAATAAGGACTATGATGCAATGGTACAGCTTGTTGATGATCTTAAACCCCTTCCAAACCGAACACAATATGTTCAAAATCCAGCCATAATATTTTTGTATGGATTTGCCTTGAACAGGTAACATACTTAAATAAAAAAACCTATAGATAATCTTGAATAGTAAATTTCAAGGCGCCCTTATCAAAGAGACTCTCATTTTCTTGATGACAAGAAGCCTCAGGCAATGTTGATGCATCATCAATACCTTTATCAAAGTCTTGCCATAGAAGTCTCTGGCAATTGCAGATTACTATTACCTTGACTGAGGGTGCCTTGTTGATTTTTTTGCAATCAGGGGTGGAATAATTGCTGGCAGGGCTGGGAGTTTGAACTGAGGACCTTAGATCTTAGTTCTCAGTCAGGTGCCTTTGACTTCTAAGCCATGGCAACCCCTTACAGTATAGTGATGTACTTTTTTCTGTATAGACTAATTAAGTATAAATATAATATTTTTAAGGTCTTCATCTCTCCCGAGCGAAGCGAGGGAGGAGGTAGAAAAATCATTATGGTTCATGGGAAAATGGGGTGACGTCCCCTGTCTGTCTGCCACCTCTATCTCCTCCTACACCTTTGGACCTAGAAGGCTGAAACTTGACAGGATTAATTTTCATATTAGTGGCTCAAAATCTGTGTAACAGAATTTCGACATCTAGTCTAGAAGCTGAGAAAATTAACTTCAAAGTTGTGTAGTGAATTAGGATAATATTGGTTTGGTCAACTTGAGGGGTTTCGCAATCTAGAAAGGGTTTGGCATTTTTCCTTGCACAAGAAATGTCCTTTTGGCTAAATGTTTAGATGAGGGGGAAACCTGCTTTGAGGGGTTGGTTGGGTCAGGTTAGGTAAGCAATAAATTCTTTATTTGAAGTATAATTTTGTTGATCAGGGTTAGGGGGAAGGGTCGCTCGGGAGGGTTAGGTATTTTTCCCCGCGCAAAAAATACCCGTCTACCTGGTTATATTTATTTTATTTTCAGTAATTATCAGCTTTTCCAAGTTTTGTTGAAATAATCAAATCACAATTTTAAAATTATTTTAGGAGACACAATGATGGTGATAGAGAGCGAGCCTACAAAGTAATAACCAAAGCTCTGGAGAAGAAAGAGAATGAAGTTCCGGACATCATTTGTCTCTGTGGGCGAATATGTAAGGATAAATTTGTTGAGTCAGACTACAATGACAAAGAGATGTTAGATGAGGTAATATAAAAATTATAAGTATTCTCAGATCCCAATTTTTATGCAATTTTAAAATTAGGCAATACATTGGTATCGACGAGGATTTGAGGTCCAGCAAAACGAGTACGCTGGGATAAATTTGGCTACACTCCTTGTAGTTGCTGGAAATGATTTTTCAACATCGCCAGAGCTTCAAAAAATTGGGATGGTTCTTAATCATTTGGTATGGACCCTCAAAAAAGCTTTTAATATTATGCAATTTGTTGTTTAGATAGATAGATAGATAGTTGTTTAGCCCAACTATTAAGTTTTAACACGTGAACTTTCCATTCTAACTTTATTGTAGATCGGCAAGAAAGGTAGTCTGAGCTCCTTGGAAGACTATTGGGATGTTGCTACATTTTTTGAAATCTCAGCATTAGCAGAGGATTATGGGAAGGTACCAAATAAAACTTGGAAAAAATATCAGACTAAGGGTATACCTAAGTAACAGAAATTATTTTGTCAGGCTTCTCAAGCAGCAGAATGCATGTTTAAGTTAAAGCCACCCCTCTGGTACCTTAAGTCAACGATTGGAAATATTACACTCATTTCAAGGTAATGAATTTTGTCAAATAAATTCATAATTTCGGACAAAATCGGTTGTGATTTTCTAGGTTTCGCAAACGTTTTGATTTAAATGACATTCAACCTGAAGAGTACATTTTTAATTTCTGGGTGGACTATTTTTCAGCAGCTTGTGAAGAAAACCCTCTGGACTCAATTAGATTTCCGGTGAAACTCGACCTCATCCTTTTTTTTCACAAACCTCAAATATGATTTTTTTTTAAGATTTTGATACTTGAACCGACGAAAATATACATGCCCAGTTACGTTACTGTGAATATTGATGTGGATGAAAAATCTATTCAAGTAATTATAATAGTAGTTTAAGTTTGAACAGCTCAAAACATGCTTTCATTTTAGATACGTAATGAATGTTTGAAATGTCTAAAAGACAAATGCAATTGCAAACAAGTCCACGACTGGAGAGTCACTGCTTCAATGATAAAAACCATTACGTGAGTTTTAAAAAAAAATTGTAGGTATAACCTTCTTCAATATCACTAATAAGGGCATTTAAAAATTGTGTTTTAGGAACTACCTGCGAGATGATAGGTGTTTATTTTTATATGTTCACTCAGATGACTTTCAGATGTACTTTCCATCTGTCACATGGCGACAACGTTTCTATGATTTAGTCCTTAATATGACAGCAGACCAAGAGGGGATGATCATGGACTTTCCGGCAGATTTTAATGGAGGATCAATTGAGGTTTGAAGACAACATTACTTTCAGTATTGAGGCTGTTGATGCAAAAATTTAAAAGAAATGCATTTTGCTTAATCAGTCGAATTTTCTTTAGTTTGAATATGACCTTGATGATGCTGGCAGAAAAGTAGTTTTGGGGAAAGGCTCCTACGGGTATGTGTATGCAGCTAGAGATCTGAATACCCAAATTAGGTACTATAAATATTTTATTTATTGGTTTCTAAAAAAAAACCCCAGCTTTGTTTCTTGATTAGAGTTGCAGTCAAGGAAGTACCTGAAAAAAATCTTGGAGATGTTCAACCTTTACACGAAGAAATTATGCTCCATTCTCAACTTAACCACAGAAACATTGTCATGTATCTTGGTTCATTATCTCAAGATGGCTATTTCAAAATTATCATGGAGCAGGTTTTTTCTCTTTTTAAAAAAAAATACTTTGTTTGTAAATGAACCTACGAAAAATAACCAGACTAGCAGCTGCAGTAATTTCAACTCCAAATTTTTTCAGGTTCCAGGAGGTTCTCTTTCAAATTTACTTATGTCTAAGTGGGGTCCTTTGAAAGGAACAGAGGGAACCATCTCCCTTTACACGCGACAGATATTAGAAGGGCTCAAGTATCTCCATGATCAGAAAATTGTCCATAGAGACATCAAAGGTAAAAAGTGTAAAAATTTTCAAATTATTTTGTTACTAATTTTTCTTGTGTAGGTGATAATGTTTTGGTCAATACCTACAGTGGAGTGGTAAAAATATCTGATTTTGGAACATCCAAACGTTTGGCCAGAATAAATCCTTGCACAGAGACATTTGCTGGAACACTTCAGTATATGGCTCCAGAGGTTATTGACAAGGGTCAGCGAGGATATGGAGCTCCAGCAGATATTTGGTTCTGTTCTACACAATTTGAATTTAAAAAAAAATTTCCCTTTTAATCAGGCAATTTTGTTCCAGGTCCTTAGGGTGTACTGTTGTGGAGATGGCAACTGGCAAGCCACCTTTTATAGAGCTCGGGTCGCCTGAGGCTGCTATGTTCAAAGTTGGGTTCTACAAATCTCATCCTGAAATACCAACCGAGTTGTCTGAAAAGGCACAAAAATTTATCCTTCGATGTTTTGAGCCTGATCCTGAGAGAAGAGCTACAGCTGCACAGTTACTGGAAGACAATTTTATACTTGAGTAAGTTTTCAGCTGTTCAATCAAAAGTCTTTCAATAGCTATGGTTTCTCTAATTTTAGGAAAAAGAAGTTCAGCGGTCGTTTGGCCATGACAGAGTTAAACAGAAGCATTTCTGTTCCAAAGTCAGCTGCCAATAGACCCTCTGTTTTTCACTCTCAGTCTGATGAGTTTTACTCGACTGCGATGTAAGTTGAGAAAGCAAAAGCTGTTCATGAAAAATATGAAATAATTATGAATTGTTAAGGCCTAACAGTTCCGGGGAGAACTCAAATTTCGGCTACAACCACATTTTAACTCCTACTGAGGTGATAGATGATCCTTTGGCACACCAGCTTCACAACAGGAGAATTTCTGAGGGCTTTCCCTCTCCTGAAGTTTTGGAGACGTCAAGAAGTAAGAACATCCTTTTTATCCAAAATTATTTGTTTAAGGTTTCACATTTTTGCTAGGCTCAGATAACTTAGAGCATGATGGAAATGGCTTTTACCTTTTGAAAAAAGACTCTCAAAGGCGTATAACTCTGGTGCGAGTCCTTGACCAAGATAGCGACAAAATCTGCAGCACATGGCATGAACTATTGAAAAAAGACATGCCGGAATCTTGCCTTACCACTGTGAGATATTATTGTTGGTCATCAGACCTTCTTTTACTATGTGAATGCTTCCAGTCTAAATTAAACTCACTGTTTTTGAAATATTTTTCAGCACAATCTGAAGATCCTTTTGGATGGGCTGCGCCGTTTCTTGCCTGAACAAAGTTCTAATTCTATTGAGGATGCTATTACCAAGCTCAAAGAAGACTTGGATTACGATGGAGTTAAGATCAATCAAATTCAGATGGCTTTGTATTTGTTTCAAGTAAGATTTTTTTTTAGGTAAAATTGTTAATAAGTAAGCAAAATTCTTTTCATTGATAGGATGCTGTGAATGCAAATCTTCGTGGGTTGAGTATCAAACCCCATTGGATGTTTGCCTTAGATAATCTTGTAAGAAGCTCTGTGCAAGCTGCAATCACCATTCTTTCTCCTGAGCTTGGAGCTCACCTGCAGGTAAAATGATTCGACCACAATAGATGTAGAGAGTGTTTTTGAGCGAACTAACTCACTCCCTGAGAATCAATCAGTCTGTCTGAGTCTTTGAGTTTCTATCTCACCATTATAATGAAAAGTCAAAGTAATATGAAAATATTTTATTTCCCTTGAAAGCTAAGATAGTAGCACGTTCGATGCTGCGGGCGTTGTGAGCGTAGAGGTGACGGGAACGATCGGAAGCGGAGTGGAATGCGCGGCGGAAGATAGACGTAAAAATCCCAGTTAGAGACCTTCCCAATCAAGAAAAGAATCAATACTGAACTGTTTATTAATGAGAAGGTGATGCTTTATATACACAAAATGAGGGGGAGATCGGATCGAGAAATATCGAACCTCTCGGAACAGGGTAGAATTTGGCGGGAAATAAATATGGGAGTGAAGGTAACGGCCGCCTGTTTAGGTGAACTTACAACGGAAGGGGTAAAGGAAGCTAAACAAAGGCAGCCTGTTTGAAACGAGTTTGAGCTTGAAATGTGAAAAATATCGTAGCGCGAAAAATAGGGTAAAGAGAGTGTACTACGATAATAGCACAATCAAAAACAACAGCGAACAAGCAACAAAGGGATTGTAGCCAATCAGGCAGGCAACACATTGTGAGGATGTTTACTAAGCAATTTCTGATGTTAAACTCCATAACCAGATAGAAAAGGATACTTCCTTTTATACTTTCTTGTTTACATTGAAATGTTTGTTGCCTGCTATAAAAGTTTTATGGTTGCATGGGCGTTATTGCCTTTTTAGTGCTCTTGCTTTTGAATTGCCCTTTCATGCTTGAAATTTATGGGGTAACTGTCTCAAAGGATGATGGGAAATGAGACTTTGAACAAAATAATGAAACAATAAGATCTTGTTTATCATAGTTGTAAAACTGTGTTCAATTTCATAAAGTTTGTGCAGATTTATCTCAACTCATCTTAACTTATTTCTTTAAGCCTGTCAATCATAGTCTGGAAAGTGAATCGGGTTCTTTGGCAACAACAGACGGTACTTTGGCACATAATTTACCCAGGGAGGATCATGATGGTAAATTTAAATGAAATTATATTGAATAATTAATGTTTTTAACTTCTTTTCTTGAAGGATCAACTTCTGGAGTGTCCACTGTCAACTCAGTTCAAGCCCTTGGGCTCCATCAGCTGAGAGAGCTAAAAGCAGAAAATTTGAGATTGTTTACAGAGATTATAGATCTTCAAAAAAGCTATCAAGTATTTAATAGTTTAATGTTATTAAAATAAGACAAGTTTTGAATGTATGTTGTGTTCTAGGATTTGTTGCGGCATTTTCTCTCTGAGCAGAAAGTAAATTATGGCACTCTTAGCCAGGGTGTGCTGATGCGAAGTAGGCAGCCCGAACTGACACCACCTGGGAAAAGGATAACGACCAATATGAGTAAAGATTCCCAGTTGGTTGTGTGGCTCACTGAATTGGGAGTTGGAGAAGATGTTGTTGAAGCGGTGAGAATTGCTCAATTTGTGTTTCAACAATTAGCTATATTTTTAATTGATTTTTTTTATCAAGTTTCTGGATGAAGAGCTTACTTTTGATGATGTCACTCAGCTGATGGAAAGGGAGGATCTTAAACATTTGGATCTTCGCGCTGGACCAGAGCTTCGAATCTGGCATGCCATATGTAAATTGAGAGGAAGTGTTTCTAAAACACTTTCAGCCTGATCTGAAAAGTCATCACTCACGTAGTAGCCATAGCCAATTTTTAAGAGGCATCTTTATTACTTGCAAAACACTGTTAGATAAAAATATTTTTATTAACTTTGATTTGATTGAATAACTTTGAAATTTATTCAACTTATTTTATCTTGTTTAAATAATAGAAGATTTAATATATATAAGAATTATTTTGCTTTCAATTTAAGTCAGGGAGGTTTATTGGCACGTTGGTTGCTTTGGCGTCAGAATGGATCCGGTACCAGTTTAGACCTTCCCAATCAAGAAAAGAGTCAATACTGAACTGTTTATTGAAGGGAAAGAGATGTTTTATATACAAAAGTAAAGGAGGGATCGGATCAAGAAATATCGGACCTCTAAGAAGAGGGTAGAACATTGGCGGGAATAAAAGTGCGGGAGTGAAAACAGTGGCAGCCTGTTTAGTTGAACTTACTATTAATAGGGGAAAGGAAGCTAAACAGC
>Ga0194133_10003411_pt1 | contig 22620 bp, 25 predicted proteins | sample TA2KigOf40mmetaG_FD_155448 | JGI IMG/M metagenome (GOLD analysis project Ga0194133, IMG submission 155448) | Freshwater microbial communities from Lake Tanganyika, Tanzania - TA2015055 Kigoma Offshore 40m | ecosystem: Environmental > Aquatic > Freshwater > Lake | place: Tanzania: Lake...
GACACGCGTGAAAGGAAAAGCGTAGAATAGCATTTCAATTTGCTGCAATTTGAAGGCTTAAATATACGAATAGTCCTAATCTCAATTTCGTACGTTTTACAGGCTAGAGTGTGAACATTGAATTCACTTTTATGTTACCGATGGTTTGGCGATTTCTTTGAGAAGCTCGTCAAGCGTGTCTGCCATTGGCTTAAGATCCACTTTGGTAAGCTTCTTATTTTGTGCCTTTTCTAAACAAACCAAAAAAATGTTATAGCTCACGTTTAGAGCACTATCTCATACTTATTCGGAGGACCATACCTTTGCACTTTTCGTCAGCTGCAAACTGAAGCTTTTTGCAAAGAGCCGCAGACTTCATTTTCATTTTTTCTTTCTTGGTAATTTTTGAAAGATTCTTGGGCACGGATGAAGAAGATTTTTTGACGCCAAATTTTTTGCTGGGCCTGTTCATCAACAAAACCTTATCGCCACAATCAACATTTCCTTCGTCTGACTCTAACTTTGACTTTGCTTTGGCATCCTTTTCAGCCTTTTTGCTCTTGAGGGTCAACTTTTTGTTCAGACGGCCCATGTTATCGTTACCGTGGGATCTCAGATTAAAAGAATTGAAGTCTGAACCACTAATTTCGTTTAGTTACAATGATCACGCTCATCTGGTGCTTACTAATTTCTAACTTTCTAATTCTATTTTCTATTTCAAAAAGTAAATGCAATATATTGCAAAACAATAAATCAAAACAAAAATTGAAGCGTAGATACCAGTGACTTTAACAACAAATCAAAGGTACCAAAAAACCCACGTGGTGGTCGGTAGTAATCTGGTAGAAATAGGGAAAAGGAGATCAAAATTTAAAAATCAAATTCATATATGATAGCTTCGAAACTGGAAACTCCCTGATTTCACCTTTTATTTAAGGAATGACACAGTAATTAAGGGAAGCCGTGCCGTCCTTGAACCTAGGATTTGCGAGCGAAGGGAGTGAGGAGAGGTAGGTTTTACATTATCCCATATATACTAAAGGGGTAGGGACAGGTGTGAATGTTCATGCATCACTCATCAGTCATCACATCTCTCTCCTCCCACAGCTTTGAAGCTAGCTAGCTGGGATTTGACTTTTGGCACACAGACTCCACATCCAAAAATTTTGCTGGGGGGGGGCTGCAACAGGGTTTGCACATACTACTACGGCATGGTCTAAAAGTCACTCATTTTTTGGGTGTTTGATGTAACAATGACACCCTTAATCGAATTTGACATAGGGTCTGTTTCATGCCCCCCGGAGTCTAGGTTCTGGAGTCCTCAGGGTCAGGGGTACCTCTTTACGCCTACTGCAAAAGCAAACCATGCTATGGTAGTATCTCACAAAAAGATTATGAAACATAAACTGTTTAACAATTTTCCTTTTATGGAATTTTTTTTGACCCTGAACCCTCTGGGGGACGTCTTCATCCTTAACACAAAAAGCAAGTTCTCTTACAAAAAAGCATTTCTCGTAACAAAAGTGGTTCGTAAGGGTAAATTGATGGGTACAAATTTTTGTAGTACGTTAATCAGATTTTTGGAAGGGGATGTTTGATGCAAGTTTTTATTTTGAGCCATCTTTCTCTCTGTTATCTCCCCCCTAAGCAAAGAGTTTAGAAATTTTGCATAGGGATTGTGCGTGATGTCACACGTGCGTCCGTCACCTCATTCTCCTCCCACACCTGTGAAGCTAAAGTCCTGAAATGCATAATCCCGACATGGATGGCTCCAAAGCTAGTGATCAGATTTTTGATATTTTGCCAAGCTGAGATATTTAAGTTTAAAGTTTTATGGTAAACTAGGTGGGCTGGCATTGTTAATCAGAATAGGGGGTGGGTGGGTGGGAAGGATTGCTCGGGAGTGTTTGGCATCCCCCCCACTAAAAATGCCCGTCTACTTAATTGAAAAAAATTAGAAGTTTTCAACCATTCATTCATAAAATACCCACCCCTACCATTGTATATAAGATTTCGTTACATGAGCATTCATGTACAAAATCATATAGCCTGACGCCTGGCTCCTCTAGTCTCTGTTCTACTTGTAAAAATAAAAATTAAAGTCTACTCAGCTAAGGAAATATGAACCCTGATGTTAGGTCCGGTGGCAAGGTTAAAAATAAAGAAGCATCGAGCCGGCAATATTATTTGGCTTTACTCTAAATTGCCATAAATTCAATTGGATCACTTGGCAACTACACTCGATCAGAAATACCTACTAAACTTGTCAACTCTAAGTTTGACACCTCTTTTGTTAGTACTTTGGCTTTTGGCTGTTCAATTGTGTTCATTTAGGTTTCAGTTTCGGTCAGACATGTGTATATTAAACTTGGCCTTGGTGAGTTTTGAAAGAACCGACATAGAAATTACCAATGAAGTCGAATATTTTTTTTTGTAAATACAACAAAATCTTTACAAAATCAGGTGATTAGATTTTCACAGCCTAGAATAAAATAGTGAGCATCCTACTTTTTCATTCCCTCCAAGCGTCACGTTGAGCAAGGAAGGAAAATTTTTCAGGATCGAGGTCTTTCCATAGAGAATCGTTCAAAGGTGTTACCATGTAAATGCAGTCGGCGTCATCTGTAGACTCAGGATTGGAACAAATAATTTTGCAATGGATTCCGGCAGAGAGATCGTCAGGTTGTATTTCTGAGGTGGAGATTTTAAAAAGAGGAAGCTTGAATTTTTTCCCATTTTCAAGTTGAAATGTTATTGCATGGTTGCTTTTCTGCTCAACGATTGCATTGTAATTACCAGGAGAAAGAGAGTCAAAGGAATGTTGGCGCTTCAAAAGCGTGACTACCTTTGAGGTGTCGACTCCTTTGGGCTCCATTTTCTTGACATTTTGTTCAATACTGCGAAACACTTCCTCGGCTTTTAACATCGTTTCCACAGCGGTCTTGTATGAGAATTTCAAGTTAACTAAGCTCTCTTCAGTTGCACGTCTTTTGGTCTCGAGTTTCATGTACTGGGAAAACTTTTCCAACAGGTGAGCTTCTGTTATGAAATCTCCTTGTGATGAATTCAAAATAAAATAGGCTTTTTTGGTGACTTTAATATCTTTGTTGATTCGTTTAAGACGATTCTCCGTTTCATTGATGTCATTATTTAAAGACATGACTTTTTGAAGATGGACATCAAGCTCATAGTAGTGTTGGTGAGATCTGCTCTTCAATTTTTCTTCCAGCAACAAAAACTCTTGCTCTCTATTAGCAACTCTTTGAAAGTAATTTTGTTTGTGTTTGAGAATCTTTGCCAAAGTGGTACTCTCTTTATCACAGAATTTGTTTGAAACTGAATTTTTCTTAAAAATAGTGTCTTTGTCAACATCTCCAGACGATTCAACCGAGACATCAAAAAATTGGTCCTTTTCTTCTATTGTCTCTTCGTCTCTAACCTTTGGGTTTATTTCAACAGAAACCCCCGATTCAACGGGACACTCTTGATCTGATGTTGAGTCTGACCAGCCTTCTAAAGATGTAAATGTTGGCACATCATCACCCTCCTTGTAACTTGACGTAACGTCATTCGACGAACTGAATTCCGATGGCATAATAGATTGTTCCTCGTCTTCTTTAGAGTTAACGGCAACATTTTCTCTCATAGAGGGCAAGACATTTTCAGAACTTATTCTTGTTGGTGAATCATCGACGGCATAAAATTCTCGAATTTTAGGTCGGTTACTTTTGACAAAATCACCATCAGGTATTTCTGGGGCTGTTTTGCTACGGATAGAAAAACAAAATCAAAATCATTTTAAGTCTCAAAACATTTTATTTGCAAACTTATTTTATGGTTGTAACAAAATTTCTGTTTACAAAAAAAAGATTATTTTGTACATTTGGATTTGCATGTGCCTTATGTTTGATTTGGATCACTCTGCCCAGTTCAAATAAATAACCCATTCCACTTTGGTGCTATGAATCACCGTTTTACCGAAAATTCGTTCCGTCGAATGACCACATATACCGAATTCACGATCCATCAAATTAACAATTCATCGAATCACATTTTATACCGAAAAAAGGCTTTAAAGATAGAGGGAACTTTATTAAAAAAGATTTGTAGTTTAATGCCTTACAAAATTTCTTAAAAAATCTTATATTAGAAAAACAGCAAAATTCCTTTGAATTAACGATTCGTAGAAAATATAATTTTAAAGATAGAGAAAAGTTTATTAAATGTGATTTGTAGTTTAATGCCTTGACTATACTTGTGCAAAATTTAGCCTTGAAATTGAAGAAGCTATGACAGTTTTTCTAAACTGAAAAAATTCCGGATTGAATTCGACTAACCGGAAATTCGACGGATTTTCATAGCACCTTCACTTTGACAGGATTTTGATGATAACATGAATTAAATATTTCAATCTACCTTCCTGTAGACTTTCTGAGGTGTTTTACAGCACTGGCGGCACTCATAGTCAAAACTTTCCGTGATAACCGAATGGATCCAGAGACTGGGTCTCTACCATAGTATTTGACTAAGAGCTCTTGTCCAACAGAGAGATTTAAAGCACTTGGATGTAAAATCTAGTAGAAAAATTAATCATTTTGTACTGACATTTGATATACAAGCTTAATATATTCATTACCTTTTTTGCATCAAGTTGTGAGTTGGTTATTAAACTTGGTTGCATTTCTGGATGTAGTTGCACTAATACACCATGGTCTAGAATCTCTACTATTGTAGCGGGATAAATTGCTCCAAAGTCAAATTCCGGCACCCTATTATTGTCTAAAATCTTTTCGATTGCTTCTTTTCCTTCGATCATGGCGTCCATGTTTGGAGCAAAGATCGACCAGGCATCTGCATCTTCTGGATGTTGAGTTACATGGATACCATTTTCTAGCAGAAGACGCTTTAAGTTGTGTCCTCCTGAAATATGGAGTTATTTTTCAAAACATTCAAATTTATTAATGAAACCTATCATCACCTGGCCCCAAAAATTTAGCTCTTTTGTTAATTGGGACTATAAGTTTCTCTGATACGGGCCAATTGGATTTTCCACTCTTTGGCATTGAAATACATGTCCCCATTATATCCAAAATATTACATATTCCAAAGTACCCTCGGTTCATTGCCTCTTCAACAACCTAAATGTTTCAAATACAAAACTAAATGTTTCTCCTTCAAAAAAAGATTATTTACCTTGAATTCTAAGCCGGCTATTTTAATATCAGCTTGTAAAGCTGTGATGCCTGTTCTTGTTCCAGCAATCTTAAAATCCATGTCTCCCAAGTAATCTTCAAGGCCTTGTATATCAAGCAATACGACATGCTTTGTGGTTTCAAGGGTATCTTTCGAGGGTTGAGTGACCAAACCTACAGCCACTCCTGCAGCTGGCGACAAAATTGGTACTCCAGCATCTAAAAGGGCAAGAGTCCCTCCACATACAGAAGCCATTGATGAAGAACCTTGAAAAGACAAATTATTTGATAAATGTTGGACCTCCACAAGATTTTGTCCCAAAAAGGGTCAAGTACCATTAGACTCCAAGACCTCAGATGTCAATCTTATTGTAAAAGGGAAGTTTTTTGGGACAATAGCACGAAGTGCCTTTTCAGCCAAAGCTCCGTGACCCAGCTCTCTCCTTCCAGCACCAGAACTTTTCCCAATATCATTCACAGCAAATTGAGGAAACTCATAGTGTAAAAAAAAGTTTCTGTCCTTCAAACCACTGGAAGAAATGAACTTAGTCACAATAATGTCCTTGTGTGAAAAAAAAATTTTTTAACCCCATCAAAATGGAAACTGTATCTGACTTAAGTGAAGATTCCAACGTATCCAAAGCAACAGTGCAAAGAACCTTAATAAAAATTGAAAAATAAAATGTAATTCTAGCCTTCTGAATTTTAAAACAGCTTAGAATAAGAAAATATTTAATAATAAAAAACCCTATTTGTATAAACTGTGGCACATCGCCATGGCATCAGGGTGGGAATCTGAGGGTCTGGGGTTGAAACCCCGGAGGACACCTCAAGGCAACTTTGACCCTAGGTTGCCAAAAAAATAACAAATAATTGCCATCCAAAAAGTGTGCCTTTAATGAAAATCTCTTCAAGGCCTACTTAAAAAAGAGTTTTAATCTTTTGAGAAAAATTGTGGGTTGCCAAGACATTAAATAGAGCAAAAATTGCTCAATCATAAAGACAATTTTGCCTATTTTTATGAGATAATCTTGAAAGTCCAAAAACAATATTGAGTTTGGCAACTAACTCGTTGTACTTTTATTTCCTCAGTTTTTTGATACAACAATTTTGAAATTTAGCTAAAAAATTATATATTTTTAAATTAATTACCTGTGTTTGACCACGCTGAAACAATGCAGACCCGTGCAAGGGTGGATATAAATCAATTTCACAGTTTATGTTTCTCAGCTGTAAAAAAAGATTTTTTTATTTTGTTATTGAATGTATAAAGTTGATAAATTTTAGTGTTCTCATGAGCCACATTTTTTAGTTTGACACATGTACTCAATACTCTTCAGAATAATATTAAAGTTCAAGAACTTTCTTGGCATGTAAACGTAATGAGTAGTTTTCTTATTGTGATAAACATTACTTGATCAAAAGCTCTCCCATCTACCCTTCGTTGATTGTGTAATGCTAAATTGGCAACAATTTTTCTGCAAAGCATACCAAAAGCGTCAGAAAATAAATGATGATCACAACCTGTAAAATTTTGCTTGCTCTTAACATCGACTTGTAAAAAAACAAAAAAAAGTTTTGAACCTGGGTAGTTTGACTTGATTTCTGAAATTGCTCGATCTCTTACAGCAAAGGCTGCTTTATCACGGGAAATTTTATCATGAGTTGTATCCATGTATATGCATCTAGGATAGTAACAGAGAAAAATTTTTATTAGGAGGTTGAAAATTTTGAAGAATGGCATAAATAAACATCTTTAAAACTAAAATCTTTTCTAACCTTATTTTCTGCTCACACAAAAGCTCCATATCTTTACTGATTGAATGAACAGTTTCTTGTGGCAGAGAAGAAGATTTGAACTGCCTTTTTTCTACTTTGAAAGTATCAGCTGCAGATTTGAGACTAGAGGCAATTTTGGAGCAACTTTCCAATCCCACTTTTACACCGTCAAGGAACAAGTGGCGGTCTATGTTTAAAGCCTCTGCTTCAAGCATTATGGTAAGTAAATTTTCAGTTCCTGAAATAATCGAGGCAAAATAAGTTAGCTTTTTTATTTGGCAACAAATAAAAACAAAACGAGCTAAGATTTTAACATACATTTAAAATTCACCTGTCACAATAAGGTTTAGCTCACTTGATGCTAGCTCTTTACGCGTTGGATTTATTATGAAGTCTGAGGAGCCCAGAGCTTTCCCCACACGAACAGCTCCAACAGGTCCATCCCATGGGATGTCAGACATAACCAGGGCAGCTGATGCTGCATTGATAGATAAGACATCTGGATCATTGACACCATCAACAGCTAGCATATTACAAACAACTTGGGTTTCTGAGGTGTAGCCTAAACAAAAATTTATGGAAAAAGATGTCTGACGTAGCATTTTATTAAAAAGATGGGATTATTTTACCTTTAGGGAAAAGTGGTCTCAAGGATCGATCAATTACTCTAGAAGTTAGAATTTCTCTTTCAGTTGGGCCAAGCTCTCTTCTCAAAAAGTTGGTTGGGATTCTGCCAGCAGCTGCAGATTTCTTCACAATAAACAAAAATTGGTAAAAAAATATTACATAATACTGTTTTAATTTTTATTTGATAAATGCAGACCTGTCGAAAGTCCACTGTGAGAGGAAAGAACCCAGGTGAAAGACCTGATGCAGCTTTACTTACAACAGTGACAAGTACAGAAGTGGCCCCCATAGTAGCTGTACAAGATCCATCCGCCATTCGAGCAAGCTTTTTAAATGAAAATTTTATCGGGGGCCTAGAGCAACAAATTACTTTAGGTATGGTTTTCGTTGTGAAGAAATTGATGGCCTTCAATTCTTGCCTGTTTAAGTCGTTTGCATAAGCAGCAATAATTTCTGAGGGTGAACTGTGGATGGAGCGTAGTTCTTTGAGAGATGTCAAGTTCTGCCATTTAGTTTTTAGTCGCTTACTGTGGGCCTTTTTAGAAATTTGTAATGAGGTGAGCCCACACCACATGGTTGAAAAATTGTTTGCCAAAAATCCCTGCTGCATTTTTTGTTTACATTTTGGAAAATAAGTCAGCTCGTACGCGTTTAGGTTTGTATTTGGATGTCTCTGTGGAGAAAACCACAACAAATAATATTTTTCATCGAATTCTATAATTCTTGAACTATTTTAATTTTTCAATTTTCGAGTATATTGCACGACAAAGAATTGTCAAGTGACTACCAATAAGATGACAGGAACGGAGTTACTTGCTTCTGCCCGAATTCCATAAATTGTTGAACTTGCTACCAAAGGTGTGTGATATTAGTAATTTATGATTTCCCTGACCTGAGCATATTTATGGCCCATCCCGAAGAGATTTATTTTAAACCTTTCCATGGTCAAATATTTTGGCCCGATCTGCAATTAACTAACAAAGCACCAGTCAAATTAAGTTCTGAAATCAAGATCTTAAGATTGGAGAATATCATGCTTTACTCATTGTCGGGCTTCAAATACTTTGTGCTTTTCCTTGCCTTGGAGCAAAGTTTTATTATTGAATAAAAATACAAATGAATTCACAGAACAAAACTGAGAAGAATGGCTAACTAAATCTTGGATCTTGAAAATTGTATTATAATTAAAACTTATTTTAGGCAAGACTGACTCTCTGACCCTTGATCTTCACAAAACTATATAACTATAAAGACATTCAGCAAAAATGAAGGGTAATCCTGATTTTTTCCAATTCATTTTAATAACGTGGCAAATATTTACCAGAAATGTATTGCTGGGTTAGAATTAAAATGCTCTGTAATTACTGCGTGCGGTGTAAAGCTGGTTTTTTGAGATGGCCATCTTTTACTATCACATTTTACCAGTTACAAAATCAAGGGTAGATAATCTTTCTTTATACTTTGGTTTTAAACACATAACCGGTGCAATTTCTCACCGAAGCATACTTATGCTTCAAAGCAGTTGCACCTTTAGGAGTGAAATATTAATCGATGAATGAACAAATTATCTTGAGAATGCTAAATTAGTTTTGACTTAAAAGGCTCTTGAAATGAGTCGTTGACACACTTTTCCAGTGTTAAAACAATTATACGGGTCCATCGACGTGGCTTATTTTCATGGTGCAGAAGTAGACTCCTCTCAGCAATAAAAGAACTGCTCCAGCAAATAAGCCTGTAACAGCAGATGACAAGAATGGATTCATGTATAGACGGAAAGAATGAGGAAGCCTTTTGTATGGACCAAAGGTTTAATCATAAGAAAGAGTACTAGACTCACCGACATACAACGCGTAGAGTCCCGCTTTTTGTGACGCGTAACTTCCCGTCCCAGCTGTTACACCGATGGCGATGATAAAAACCAGAGCACCAGCAGCAAGAAATCCAAATCCCTTACGCCGACTAGAACTTCAAACCGTATGAAAGGATATCGATTCTAAACAATCTAACTTTCTGACTTTTTTACCTCAGCTCACTTCCTACGGACGACACCTTTCTGCAATGCGGACATCGAGCCAAAGTATTATTCATTGTATTAAACTGAGAAAAAAGGAAACACGTTAAGTTTTGTAGAAATCAATAGAACCAGCCCTAATCTAACAAGCAAATATACTTGATTTCAGCCACTTATTACAGATCTTTTTACCAAAATAAATGAAACCATCACAAAAAATGTATTGCAATATTACTTTCCTTAGGTTACCTATTGCTAAACAGTACAAATCAAAGCCGACGACTATTTTTCACTTCATTAAAATCTTACCAAAAAGTTGTCATGGCAATGAGCGCACGTGACTCGGCACATTCCCGGGACTTGCAAAGCTGGAGAGGGTACCATGGGCGTCAGGTTGATGATTTTTTTGCAATTGGGTCTTGGACAAGCGATTCTTTGACTCGAAGTTTTGCATATCAACAAGCAATTACACGGGCACCGGACGTACTTACGGCCTTGAAAAAAAATCCAATGTTTTGAAAATGAGTAAAAATAAGAGGGTCTGCAGACTGAGAGGTTGGATTCGAAATCCAACAAACGAACTGGGAAGATCAAACATTTTACACCTTCACGACTTCGGTTATAATTTTACCTATTGGTGCATGCCTGATAGGAGTTGCCTCGCTGCAAATAGTACACTTCACGACGTGTTGGTCACGCTTTCCAGATATATCTATCATATTCTGTAACGATTTTTTTTGAAAAGATAAGGATAACTTTTGACAAAATGCAACATTCAAACATTAAAAATTTATCGTTTTTCTCTTCTTACCTGGCATACTTTGCACTGAACTGTCGGAGGTCCTCCTGCCACCGAATTATAAGACGAGAGGGGTACCTCGTCGGCCGAAGAGACAATTTCCTCGCCGTGATCAAAACTGTCGCCAGACTCTCCGTGGATTCCTTTTGACAATAATTACTTATTAAAAGAAGCAATTTACAGTTGGACCCGTTTGTTCTTTGAACAATGAAAAGCCTCTGTCGTACTTCACGCGTCATTCCTTTGGAGATGGCTTTATTATCAGGAGGAGTTTTCATTGATACAAAAACTGAAAGAACTAAGCAACTGTATCGAGTTTACAGTTTTAAGTCATTCAAACTATCAAAAATGGGATAGATAGCATGACAATATTGAGAAAAACTTTCTTACGATGATAACTTAAGTTTAAGCTTATTTCACGCCTACCAATGTGATAAAAACAGTTGGATTTTTAAATTTTTTCGAGAATGATAGTATGTGTGACTCACCGGCAGTGTTGGCCTCGTTTCCTCCGTGAGCTCCGAGCATTGGAGCCCGTTCCTCCAAAGACATTCCTCTGATTTCTGACAGGAACCAAATATAAATAGAGTCAACTCTCTCAAGAGACTTTTTTTCTACCTTGATAGTTTGAGTCGCAGTTGTTTTTTGAATGTATAAATGAAACCACAGGAGCTCTACCGAACAGAACTGAGAGCGAGAGGAAAAAGAACAAGGGCCAATTGACGTCTTACGAGTTACGACGGACTTAATTATGTCCGAGTTTCAAAAGACTATCTGCCGTCCTCCGCACTTCAATCTAATCTATTATTTCAGTAGATTCAGTCAGCTCATACTCCTCATGCAGTCAGTTCACTGACACTCGACTCGAGACTCGAGTCTGTGTTTTTCCAAGGTTTGAGGTTGGACATTGAGATAGCGAATCGAGATTGACGACTTCGTTACAGCTGATTCCCCCTCGCATGACGCGTTTGTCAGTTCAAAAAAATCAATTAAAACGATGAAAAGTTCGTTTACCAGCATTGGCAAAAAAAGAATTCTAGAAGTTGTTGTCTCTTTTTATATTCCTAGATCACAATCCTTTAGAGGCATTAGCTTATTTTCACTCTCAGACTCTTTAATTCGTCATCGGTACTAGAAACTGGACGAAAGGCCCGATCCTTTTTTCACACGGACCGACGCTTTCAACACAATCCACAGACTTCAAAGCATTTATTTGGTCAGACCTTTGGAACAATTAAGCAAAACAAACGATCACTATACTTGTATTTTTCGCGTTTTCAGGGGGGAGGGCGACAGCTAGTACTGGAGATGAGGTGGAAATCAAAATAAAATAAACTTAGTCCACAGCAATGGAGTTGTAGCCTGTACTACCGCTTCTCTTGCCCATACGGCAAACTTCCTACAATACTCCATAGCACTGATGGCAAAGGTCCACCCTTTCCCCCTGGGGGGAGGGTGCGGGAAACAAACAAACTCTGTTCAACAACAAACAGATTTTCACTTCAGAGTTCAGTTCAGACCCAGAGTCCGGTTCAGTGAGAAAATTGAAGAACTTTTGATTTGGTAGGATTTTTTTGATAAAAGTCTTAGATTGTTTACAATAAAGTTATTTATTTTGTAAAAATTTTAATACTTCCCAAGAAACACTGAAGTCTGTTGAGTTACTTTTTGATAGTTTTAAGATACTAACCAATGTTTAGAAACCAAGGGCCTAGAAAAATACTTTGTCCTTTAATTGCCAAAAAGTTACTTGATTGTTCAATTTTACTAGATTTTTAGCTTACCTTATTGAAACAAATTTTTTCCTTTCGTAGCTTTAAATCGGGTCAAAAAGACTCGTTATTTTTTGTTACTCGCCTCCCGTTAGCTGTCGCCCTGCCCGCCTCAGTAAACTTTAATTTTAGGCAGATACATCACAACAAGAAAACTTTTCGAGATAACACTTGTCGAATAAGTTTTATGAACATTTCTGGCCAATTGAAAAGCACCCTTAGGGCAAATGCTACATCAAGGCAAGATGATAAGTTGTGACAGGGTACGCTCTGATAATTTTTCTTTTTTGTCCCAAAGGTGTTCACTAGATGTAATCGGTACCTTTCTTTCACTTTTATATTATGGAACACTGTGCGGATCAAGGTACCCAACAAGGATCGACTGGTCCGTCCAAGAAGCCTTCAAAGAAAATGGCCGGGGAGGAAGAATTTAAAGGGAGTCCATTTGCCTATGGTGAAAAAGTATACTGTGATCTTGGAGAGATAGTTTACGAGGGCAAAGTTGAAAGAAGGAGGGCTCATAATTCGTCCTACTTGGTTCATTACTTGGGATGGAACAAAACCTGGGACGAATGGCTACCTGAAGATAAACTTTTTAAGATGGAAGATGTGGACATTTTAAAGCAGGTAACTAACATTCTTTCGAAGGATTTATATCCTTTTTGGGCGTCGCGAATTTTCCAATACTTGCTCGTGAAATGCAGTGCTCTAAAGCTTCTTTGTGTAAAGGTTGCTGAGGGTAAGAAGACTATCCAACAGCCAGGCAAGAGTTCCAAAGTCAAATCCTCAAAAAGTTTGAAGAACAAGTACCCAGTTTCATGACTTGATTTTGTGATTTCGAAAATTAACATTTTTTCTCCCAATCAAGAACACCTGTGAAGAAAATAAAACAGAGTGGACTTTCTCATCAAATGCAACTTCCAGTTCAACGTCAGCAACAGACTCAACAACCTAAAATGAAACCAATTGTCGCACCGCAAAGCAAAGAGGGAGAGAAGAGTCTCGTATCAAAAGTAAGAACAAATTGAAATTTTCTTGCTCCTAAAGTCTGCGATAAGAACCTCCCATCTTTGTGGTTACTGGTTGTTGATCGTGTTTCTTAAAAGAATTTTTAACAGTTTCCCAGCTCTCTAAAAAAGCTTTATTTGCAGGACAAAAAACCACCTGCCATTGTCTACCGTGATTTCAAGATTATTATTCCGGGTAAGTTTCAATTTTTTATGCCTCTTAGTTGACACATAACTAGTATTCTCACTATGACAATCTTTATAGAGGAACTCCGCTATGTTCTTGCAAGTGATAACGAACTCATCCAAAATGGCTTTTTATTCAAACTACCAGCAGCTTTAACAGCTTCACAGATTATGTCTAATTTTCAAATTTGGTCAGTCGGTGTAGGTAATAAATGACGTAATTTCGAGCTTGCGATTGCTTATTACCTCTTTCAAAAATGTATATTCTGATTTGAGGTAATAACAACCGCTTTCAAGTCTCAGAGGTAATGGCCGGTATAAGGAGCTTCTTCAATGTTGTTTGTGAGACGAGGCTTCTTTACAACTCAGAATGTCAACAGTTTCAAAAGATCATGAAACAAGAATCCCCAAGAGAACCTGCTGATGTTTATGGAAGTGCGCACCTTTTGAGGTAAAAGTATATTTAAACTCGAACAGACGTTTGGTTTTGAAAAAAACGTAACAGATATTCTATTTATTATTGGTTAAAAATACACATGTATATGAGCATTTTTTCTTGGATCTTCTCCTGGGTAAATGAACTTGAACAGAACTGTCAAAAATCACCAAGTTGTTGCTCATAAACAACTGATAACCCAAAATATTTGCAAAGCAATGTATTAATTTGTGTCCTCTAACTCAAATTGAGTTTCAATAGCTTTAAAGCCTCGATAAAATCAACTCTGCATCTACCAGGCTGGTTTTTTCTAAATCGGCAAACTAAAACTTGGTAAAAGTTTTTTTGCTCTGTCTTTACTAATTTGTTTTCATATTTTTTTCAGGTTGATGGTTATAATTGGCGCCATGTTGAAAGACACAGGAATACGAGTAGCTTCAGACGTGCTACTGATAGAGGGTATCGTATTGGAGTTCTTAAACTATCTTGAAGAAGAACGCAGTAATCTTTTCACATCTAGAAATTATGCTGAAGAATTACAAAATTCTTGATTCAATCAAAATATATCTTCAGGTCTTTCTCTTGAGATGTTCATTACGTATTATAACCCTGAGTGTGTCACACCTATAATTTTCTGTGAAGCATTGCTAGTCAATATTTAATTAGTAATTTGAATCATAAGAAATTTCTTTTCCTAGTTTTCTAAATCTTAAAATTGTTACAAAGTAATAGCTCACAGTTACCAAGCCCAAAGCCCTAAGAGTAAAAGTTTTACTTTTGTTGCATTTCCTACAGTAACCCTTAAACTAAAAAAATTTCGTCTCAAAAAAAATATTGAAACTATATTTATATCTGTATACAAATAATCACATCCCAACCGAGCTTGCAATGAGTTAGTTCGTAAATAGGCCAAGCTAAGAGGCAATTTCATTAAATAGTTTTCATACTTTATATAGATCACCAATAGTTCCCTAAATTTTATATGAAAATGTTGCTGCCCTGTAATTTCACAAAGAATAAAGAGTATGAGGTGATGTTCTCCGCATAAAGCAAAGTTCCTACTGTCACATTAAATGAATAAAAAATACCACATTATACGATCTTCAACTCTTGAGCACTTTTGTCTTGAAAATGTTATTTATGTTGCCTTCAATTCTCAGGATTAAGCACTTTCAAGATCATCAATGAAAAAGATGACCACTAATGAAATATTCATTCTGTCAACCATCAACATGGCATTCAATCCGCACTCTCAAAAAGCATTCAATTGTAAAAAAAAGAATTTACAATTTGAATGCGCAAGAGTTAAGAAAGAGATTTAATTAAAAGATTATATCTTTCATTAGCCCGATCAAGTTTGTCAGCAATTTTAATTTTAGTTATATTGTTCTTTTGAAAAGTAACCTTTTTGATACACAACAACAACCTTAACTCATTAAGTAAGGTAACTTAATCTTTTTTCTTAAATTTTCCTTGAATCCATACCCTGTACATTTTTAGCTTTTTTCCTCTGTTTACTTGCAGCCTGCGATCAGATAAAAGCTGAGCTTTTTCAAACCCTTGAGCAGAGAACAAACCGGACACATCGTCCTCAGTGAAGAAATAACAGCGGGTTCCATCTCCTCGCACGTAAAAGTTGTCCTAAAAAAAGTCTTAGTTCGTCAGAAGGAAACGGACGAGTACAGACAAATATTCTCGCTGTTATTTGGTCAAAAAATTACATTTTAAATGATTACCTCCAAGCATTTCCCGTTCTTAAACCTCAACTGAGCCAGATCGTAGCGACCGTAATCTCTGAAGAAGCAAAATCCTCCTGGTTTCTGTTGGTTACAAAATTGATTGTTTTCATATGCTCAAATGTAAAACATAAAACTTTACTCATTATAATTTTGTAACCCAAACGTAACTCAAGCCTTCAAGCTGTTACCGTAGGAAATTTTGAGAATTGAAGCTCGCTTTTCCAAAAACATTTTGCTTTCGGAATTCACTTACTAGGTATTTATGAATGTTAAATACAACATTATTCATGTTTTTTGGATCAATTGCAGAGAGGGCAAATAGAAGAACCACACAATCAAGAGATTCCGGCTCAAACTTCACGCTTGACGTCCAATCACTTTTCGAAATATCACATACAAATGCCGTACATCTTCCGCTTGCATATAATGGATGGGCTACACATTTTCGAAAGAAAGAGTTAGATAAAGTAATTTAAAACATAAACAAAAAGCTTAGTCGCACATTTTACTATGTCAACTGCTTGGGAAGAAAAGTCACAACAGTATACGGTGAGATCTGGATCAAGTATTTGTTCTAAGATTGGGAAGACCGTGTTTCCAACGCCACATCCCAGCTCTAAAATTTTTTTGTTGGATTTTGAAGCGAGCTCTGGAAATTCTGTGAATAGCCAGTTCCGATCTTTGAAAAACCTATTCTGAAAACAAGTACTTATTGACAGACCATTTTTTACATAATACCTTGGCGAGTTCAGTTTATAAGACCATAGCCCACCTGATGAATTCCATAGAACTTGTCCCAATACTGGCTGGCATTGCTTTCAATTAAACTTGCTTCTTCAGTGGAGAGTTTTTTGAAACTATTCTTTTCCACCATTTGTTTTGCCTCCTAAAGTTAAAATTTTAGAAAGTGATATAACTTTGGCTCCTTTTTTTACTATTTCAACACTGTTTGTGCTTTTGTAACTATTTTTCTCAATTTTCTTAGCTTAACATAACAATTTTATTAACAGAAAATAACACAATATCAGGCTGATATAGGTAGTGCAACAAGTCAAATTTTTGTCGCTCAGTTTCGGATGGTTCACCTAAGAAATCATCGCTAAACTTCCTTACACATTTGATCACAGTGACTATAAAATAAAAAGAGAGAAGGGTCATTTTTGTTTGTACCTTTTCCTGTTCCTCATTCCATTGCACATTATCCCAAGCATTATGTTTGAAAACGTCGTCGCCATTTTCGAGAAACCGATTGCCAAATTGTGACCTCTTTTCGTCTTTCTCGCTCATTGTACATATAGTAGTTGTGGCAATCTAAAATCCATTGAAAAAGATAAAGGAGTCAAAAGAAAATTTTTTACCAGAAACTAAAAGGATCACTTACTTGTGTTAAAAGTCACGAAAATCTTTCTTAAGAGTAACTTTACTTTGGAATCTTTACCACATCCACATGCCCAACCGAAGCATCCCAAGTTAAAGTTTGTTTTGTTTTGTATTTTGAGACTTGAATTTGATGATTTGAGTATAAGCAAATAAAGCATAGGCACCTACGTTCTACATTTGATTTCTTTGTTTTTCCCTTTTCTTTTCGAGGTTGCGTGTCGTTCTCTTATTGTTATATCACTCGTTTGACGCGCAAGCGACCGCACGGTAGAAGGAACAAACCAGCTCTATTGATTCTAACCTTGGAAATGAAGCTGCGCTCCGACTCCGTTCGACTCTATCTTTCTGACTCTGATATTTAATAGATGTTTTTCAAGAGCTTTTTGCAGTAAGCGCTAACATTTCATTCAAGTTCAAGTTTTGAAGGTCTGATCACTGATTTTCTTCTTTGTTCATTTTGTCGGCAAAATTAATATAGCTGAACTACAGTAAAATGGATTTCTTGTAAATCTCAGCTTAAAATCTAGATCAACAATTTGGGTAAGGTCCCCATGCTTTGTTTTAATTACATGTCACCTCTCTCTTTGTCAGTAGCATTTTACAATGAACAGAATCATTCATTTCAATATTGAACCAAAAATGAATGTTAATTCATTTTGCCTTGTTTAGTTCCATACGAGTTTTAACATCTCCGACCCCCTTCGAGAGCCTGTCTTAAAAATTGTCGTCAAAATGCTGAAGGACAAAAGCCAACAATTGTCCTTTGAAGACAAATGGCCGATGATGAGGCCTACCATTCTCAAACTATTGCGCCAGGTGATTGGGCAAATTTATTAGAAAGTTTTTGGTAGATACATTTTGTGCTCATGACCCGTGCTTTAATATCATGAATTGATTTTTAGGAAGCAGTAACTCGGCCAGAGTGGCATGACCTGTTCTGGCTAGTTCATTCTGTGTGTCTATGGGACGAAAAAGGTCCTCCAAAGGTCTATGCTGCACTCAGAGAGGTTGCCTCCTAGAGTTCAAGTGTCTCTTAGACGATAATTATTTTGAAATACTTTTTAAGGACATCCTCGAGTTTATCAAACAAGCACAGGAACGTGTCCTTGCTCACCAAGAAGAGCAAGCGCTTCTCAAAGCATACATTGCAGAATGGAGAAAGTTTTTCACACAGTGTTCTTATTTACCAATGCCATTCGGACAACTAGAAGCAGCCCTTCAGGTACTTGCTAATTTTTAAATTACTCCGACTTTTTATCAATATAAATATTAAATCAAAGGGCAAAAGCTCTTCAGCAATCACCAAAGCAAAGCACACGGAAGAGAGTGTCGTCAGAAAACTAATGTTGGACTCTTGGAACTTGGTATACCCTTTGGCCAATTCATTTTTTTATTTAAAATTAAGAGGAGCTCAAAATACAACTATAGTTTACCCAAAATTGACATGGATTCTCAAAAGCACCAACTCTTTGATTGTTTTTAGAGTATATTTTCAAACATAAAGGAGCGTCTGCAGAATTCGGCCATGCGGCTTGTCCATAATGAACGTAACGGAGAAGCTTTCGATTCACAATTAGTCATTGGTGTCAGAGAATCGTACGTCAACTTGTGTTCTAATCCCCAAGATAAGTTGCAGGTTAGTATTATCAACTCGATTTTGATGATTTGAGTGGCAAACTAATGCAAAATACAAGCTTAATTTGACCCTTCAAACTCGTTCATTGAAAGTATAAATATTCACCTAATGAGCAAGGGCAAAACTTCTACTTATTCTTTGACAAATAAAAAAAGCTTTTCTAAGTTTAACTTTATGTACAAATTTGTTGATTTATTCCAAGATTCTTGAAGTAAAAGTTGTATTGATTCTTCAGATATACAGAGAAAACTTTGAGAAAGCATACATTGATGCTACAGAGCAATTCTACAATGTCAAAGCTCCTGATCAGGTTTCAAAAGTAAAAGAAAATAAAGAAAATGGAAAATTGTATACTGATTGTTCTACTAGTTAAATCAGCACAAGGGCTGCGTGTACAGTTACATGAAATATGCAGAATCCAAGTTAAGAGAAGAAGAACAAAGAGCACTGAAGTACCTAGAAACTGCTGCATCTGGTGTAACTGCCAGTGGGTGCGTGCCAGAAAAATATTATTTTCATTTAAAGTTCCTTACTTTTAAGTGAATTTTACTAAATTTAAATATCGTTATTTTAGACCTTTAAACACCAACATATCAACCATTGTTATTGGCCCTACGATGTTCTTATCAAATTCATCTACTCAATCAACAAGTATGAATTTATTTTTCAACGCCTGCCCATTCATTAATACTACTTCATTGCTTGTAAACAATAGGAAGAGAATAGAAAGCTTTTGGACAAAATGTATATTTCTGAACCTTTTTAAGTTTAAGTTAAAAGACTTTTCAATTTTTAAAATGAAGATTATAGCTCAAATATGTAATAAACCTTGATCTTTTCAATTTCATTCAGACTCTTCCTCGGTTCAAAATCTCATCGATTCTTGTGTCAAAGTTCTTGTTACATCCCAAAAGGAGACTATTTTAACTGAGTGCGCTGACATGATACGCAATAACGAAACAGACAAGTTACAACTTATGTTTAAGCTAATGGATCGAGTTCCAAATGAAGGAATTACACCCATGCTGACAGATCTTGAGGCGCACATTATGCACATTGGAATCGCAGACATGGTAAAACAACCAGTAAACAAAAAATCAGCAAATGTATGTTACCTTCCCTTCCTTAACTACTTCAGGTCGAATCAGCAGATATTATAACTCAAGATTCAGAAAAATATGTCGAAAAGCTCTTAGCTCTTTTCAAACGATTTAGCCTATTGGTCACTCAAGCATTTCGTGATGATCCAAGATTTCTAACGTCTCGAGACAAAGCATTTAAAAGTGTCGTTAATGATACAAACATTTTCAGGTAAGCGAAAAGAAAATTTTTGAGACATGTTCGACTTTAATTAACAATTCCCATTTGTATGATCAAGGTTGGAGTTACCTGGTCGACAAATAGGCGCAACTCAAAAAGTCATGCCTGAGTCAAAATGCCCAGAATTACTCGCCAATTACTGTGACATGTTGCTAAGAAAGACTGCTTTAAGTAAAAAGCTTACATCTGATGAAGTAGAGGCTAAATTGAAAGATGTGTTGTTAGTATTAAAATATGTACAGGTGCGCCTCCACTCTTAATTGATTTTAATATTTCAATATCCTCAATATATAACGTCCATCCACATATTTACTCACGAATAAGCTTTCTAGAAAGATTCAGCCCTTTAGTCAAAGAATATTTTATTTACAGAATAAGGATGTTTTTATGATATACCACAAAGCTCACCTAACCCGCCGTTTAATACTCGGAACGTCGGCTGACTCTGAAAAAGAGGAAAACATGGTCGAGTGGCTAAGGGAGGTTGGAATGCCAGCTGACTACATCAACAAACTTTCTCGAATGTTCCAGGACATGAAAGTTAGCGAAGATCTCAACATGCAGTTCAAAAATCACTTAGCAAAACAGGTTCGATTTATTTTCAACTTTTTATATTATAAATTGTTGACATCTAATTTTTGGATAATTAACTTTAAAAAAAGACAGATAATTAACTATTTGTTTAAGGTATCTAAGCAAGGTCTAGCTGATAGCGTATCCATCAAAATTCTGAATGTGGCTGCTTGGGCTCGATCAAATGATCGAGTGCCTGTTACCCTCCCAAGGGAATTAGAAGATTATATTCCAGAAGTTGAAGAATTTTATAAGGTGAAATATTAGTAATTTATTTTATGTAACTGTTTTCAACATTTGCTTTGATTTCTAGTCAACGCACTCCGGTCGTAAACTTCAGTGGCATCACCACATGTCAAATGGAACCATAACATTGTCAAATGCGGTCGGAACTTATGATCTTGACGTCACTACATTTCAAATGGCAGTTCTTTACTGTTGGGAAAACAGGCAATATGACAGCCTTACATTAGAAAATCTCAGCTTAGCTACAGAGCTCCCTGAAAATGAGCTACGCAGAACTCTATGGGGCTTAGTGGCTTTCCCAAAGTTAAAACGCCAGGTGTTGCTGTATGAGCCGTCAGTAACGAAACCAACAGAGTTTACAGAGGCAACAAAATTTCGTATAAACCATGACTTTGCAATAATAAAAAATGGTAAACTCCAGAAGAGGGGGAAGCAAAACCTTATAGGCAGGCTTCAGCTGTCGACTGAAAAAGCTAGAAAAGAAGAAAATGAGGGAATCATTCAAGTAAGTTTTCAACCAAAAGTCATCCATTCGAAATGCCTCAAAAATAAATGATTCAATAACTTTTTCAGCTTCGTATTCTTCGAACTCAAGAGGCAATCATTAAGATCATGAAAATGCGCAAAAAAATTACTAATGTCCAGTTGCAGAGCGAGTTGGTGGAAATTCTCAAAAACATGTTCTTACCATCAAAGAAAATGATTAAAGAGCAAATAGAGTGGCTTATTGATAATAAGTACATGAAGCGAGACGAGGATAGTATCAATACATTCATTTATATGGCTTAAGAATGACACTGAAGTGTTACATTTTCAAACATTTAGACTTTCATTTATTCTGAAATATTTCATTTTTTTTAACTTATATGTTTGATGTTAGGCGACTCCAAAATAATGGTCAGTCTTTTGATTGATTTTCTGTCCCCTTGTGATGAAATAAAAATCCTAGGACTTAAATTTGTTTGTTACATTTCAAAAAAATTATCGTGGAACTGAAATTCTTCTTTCATTGTTTTATGGAAAGGCTGATCAAGTTCAAAACTGAATTGTTATGTCAAAATGCTCTAGCACTTTCAGAATTGGCGAAGTATAGAGTAAGCTGGAATTTGGAGGAGTGGTATGAGAGCAACCTCGTAGTTGTAAGAGGTGATATTTATCTATTTTTTGAATACTAGATTAAATTTGAAAAAGAAAATGGTGATGCCCGATTAGAGGGAGGTCAACTGCAACCTACCTTTGCTTGTTTCTTGAGCCCCTCGAAAAAGTTGGCTTTTATTTTTAAAATTATTATTGCCTGTGAAACTTATTTTGTAGAAGAGAAATTATTGGAAGAATCCATAAAATAGTGGGAGTTCTTCTTGTGACAGATTTCGAGCGAAACAAACCATTTTCCAAAACTGGATCAATATCTATCGGCATTTTCACAAAGTTCGTGAAATCTGCATTCCCATCATAATTTAAGCTCGTTTCATTAAGATCTTTGATGATCTTGCTTAAAAATGAATCTTCAATTGATCCATAGATCCTTCTAGGGCTTTCAAAAACAGATTCTCTTCTTCTTCGCTTTGTATCAAAAGACCAAAAATGTCCAAATTCTTTTCTGTAATAATAAAAAATAAACGCATTAATCATTGATTTTTTAAAAAGCTTTTTCAATTTTTGTTACTTGATAAAATTGGTGTGATACTTTAGCGTCCCGTCAGAATCAAGCTCCTGAGAATTAAAATCAAGCTGAAAGCTTATTTTATCAAAAGCAAGTGACAAATTATTAGGAAATATATGTAGGCTTACGGTTGGAGAGCGTCAGGATGTTTCATGGCGCTTGTCCTTAGTAAGGCGTGTATGAGTGATCGTAACCCCTATCTCTAGTTTATGAACCTTAGGTCCCCCTTTTCTTATAAAAGAAACACAAGGTGTTTAAGATATGCTCATAATACT